>WSSedB1CaDRAFT_10000040_pt1 | contig 72325 bp, 63 predicted proteins | sample WetSurSB1Cattail_FD_9460 | JGI IMG/M metagenome (IMG submission 9460)
GCCTTCCAATACGTCTGTGATCGTTCCCACCTTTTCGGCAGGTGCAGCCTCAGCTGCCGGTCCGACTCTGCTGTTTTCACAGCCGTTCTCATAAATAAGAGAACAATTTCTAAGATCTTCGATGTACCACTCTCCCTCTTTCAAAGGATAAGCGTACTCGCGCGGTACTACTATTTCCCAGTTGTTGTACTTTCGTGCATCTTCCGGTGAGTTGACTCCCGCCAGTTTCATGTACACGCAATTTCCGCCGATATCTGCATATTCTACACCGCAGATTTTCGTTTCCGTTCCGTGCCGTAAAGTGACATTCTTCAGCGCTACAATATGTTCGTATGCTCCGGAAGCACTCTCTACTTTAAATTCACCCGTTATTCCGTGAGGAGCACGGATAAAACCTACAATAAGCTGTTCTTTCATCGACGGCTCAATCAAGGATATCGAGACTGCAGTGTTTTCCGTCCTTTGCTGCAGATGCGCTCAAAACCGTACGCATAGCTTTCGCAATACGGCCGTATTTGCCGATTACCTTGCCAATGTCGCTGTCAGCCACTTTCAGCTGAAGAACAGGTCCTCGTTCACCTTCTGTTTCAGTTACCGATACAGCTGAAGGATCGTCGACCAGTGATTTCGCGATATATTCGATCAGGTCTTTTTCCATTTCCAGTTACTCCGGTAATTTACTTTGACTGTGCTTTAGTCTGTTTGTTGATGAGCTTTCCGACGACGTCTGTAGGCTGTGCACCGACGCTCATCCAGTACTTTACACGATCCATGTTGAGGTTAATCTGTTTGTCAGCCGGTTCAATTGGCTGATACGTACCGACCTCTTCAATGGCTGTACCATCGCGCGGCTTGCGCTCGTCAATGACGATAACACGATAGTACGGACGTTTTTGAGTACCGAACTTCTTAAGTCTTATTTTGACCACTTTATTCCTCCATTAGAACTCGAACCGAACAGAGCCAAGTTCTGAAATACATAATTGAATAAACTGCGAAAAGCAGCCTATACACCTTACAGTGTGAGCTTCTATTTTAATGAAAAAAATATGCAAAGTCAATAAATGCAGGTATTTCAAGCATTAAATCTCGCAAGAAAAGACCTTGTGCGTGTCTGTTTCGGATTATTGATTACTTCCTGCGGACTGCCTTCTTCCACAATGACGCCGCCGTCCATAAAAATGATATGATTGCTGGTGTCGCGGGCGAATGCCATTTCGTGCGTAACAACTACCATCGTCATTTTTTCTGCAGCAAGATCCTTTATGACTGCAAGAATTTCACCGGTAAGCTCCGGATCAAGTGCGCTCGTCGGTTCATCAAACAGGAGAACTTCCGGTTTCAAGGCAAGGGAACGTGCAATCGATACACGCTGCTGCTGCCCGCCGGAAAGTTCACACGGGTAACTGTCGGCCTTTGCAGACAGACCGACCCGTGCCAAAAGCTGTGCCGCAGTATATTCCGCTTCCTCTTTCGATTTTCCCAATACATGAATCTGCGCGTCGGTTACGTTTTTAAGCACCGAATAGTGCGGAAACAAATTGAAGTTCTGGAATACGAGGCCGACTTTAAGTGCAATGTCGCGCAGTTCCTTTTTACCGGCATACACACAGTCCTTTACAAGACTTCTGCCGCAAATCGTAATCGAACCGCCGGAAACAGATTCAAGCTGAGTGATGCAGCGTAGAATTGTAGACTTGCCGCTTCCTGACGGGCCTATAATACCGAGTACTTCGCCTTTGTATACGGAAAAAGATATATCCCTTATAACCTCTGTCGTACCGAACGATTTCGACAGATTTTCAACTCTGATTATTTCTTCTGACTGTTCCATGACAACCTGTTCTGACTCATTTATAATATGCTAGCCGTTTTTCAATTCTTACGAATATTGCTTCGACCGCCCAGTTCATGACAAAATAGAAAACACCTGCCACAAAAAGCGGCATGAACGAAAACAGTCTGCTCTGAGTTTCCTGAGCCACGCGCAGAAGTTCCGATACGCCGATTATCTGCACGAGAGCTGTATCCTTTACAAGTGTAATTACTTCATTGCCCATTGCAGGAATGATGCGTTTAACAACCTGCGGTAAAATTATATAAAAAAACGTCTGATTTTTCGTATAACCGAGTACTTTTGCGGCTTCGTACTGCCCCTGAGGAACAGACTCAATGCCGCCGCGGTAAATTTCCGCAAAATACGCGGCATAGTTTATGATAAGGGCAACATTTGCCGCAAGAAAGCGCGGCCACGTAAGACGTATATCCGTTCCAAACTGTTTATTAATCCATATGCATAACAGCCCCGGCCCGAAATAAACGACGAGCAGCTGCAGCATGAGCGGCGTTCCGCGGATTATGAGGAGAAATATTTTAGTGACTGCTGAAAGTATTTTATTCTTTGTCATGCGGCCGGCAGCAACAGGTAGAGCGAGAGGCACTGCAAAAACCAGAGTGAGAAAGAATACTTCCAGAGATGTCACAGACCCCTGCAGCATCGACTGGAGCATTTTTATCATTTTTATTTACCAATAACAGAAATATCGCGTCCGAACCACTTTATGGAAACAGCTGCAGCAGTCCCGTCTTTCTGCATTTCCTCAAGGATTTTCTGGACTTCATCGCGCAGAGCAATGTCGCCCTTTCTGAATGCCACACCGTATTCTTCTTTCGACAGTGGTTCGTCTATTACAGAAAAAGGTTTTTTCGTCGCCGCAATACTGTAATCGGCAACAACACTGTCCATAACGACGCCGTCAACGCCCCGGATTTCAAGATCGTTGAGCGCGGTGACATTATCTTTAAACAATATCTGATTTTTTATGGAGCCGGCAAAACCTGCATTGCCGTTGACGGCCTCCTGTGCGCTTGATCCGCTTTGCAGTCCGACAACTTTTCCCGACATATCAGCAAGCGATTTAATTCCGCTGTCGTTCCGGACAACGAGAACCTGCTCGTTGTTCAGATACGGTTTTGTAAACGCAAGTGCTTCTTCCCGTTCTTTCGTTATGGTAAAACCATTCCATATGCAGTCTATCTTTCCGGTATTGAGTTCCATCTCTTTTGCATCCCAGTCAATCGGCTGAGCCTTAAATTCGGCACCGAGGCGTTTTGCAACCTCTTTTGCAAGATCTATATCGTAACCGACAATCTCATTGTTCTCGTTGCGGAAACCAAGCGGAGGAAACGAATCGTCCAGTCCAAGCACAAATACACCGCGGCTCTTCAAATCACTTAGAGACGTATCGCCATTCGTCTTTGTCTGTTTCCTGCAGCCTGCAAAGCAAACCGACACAACTGCTGCACATACAACCGCAGCCTTCACAATCTTTTTCATAGAAATCTCCTGTTATTAAAGCTCTTCCGCATTTTTTATACACTTTCCAGTTCCGGAATAGTCTCCCATTCTCCGGAAAAATTATCATATTCTAAATCCACGCCGTCCTTCTGTTCTACAAGTTCAAAAACTTCCACTGCATTTCTTACACCCCTCAAAGTAATATATCCCAGAGAAGAACAGTCGAAAAAATTTTTAACAAGTTCATACGTTGCTCCGCTTATAAGTATAGACGTATTGTAATCTTTGTTTGCTGTTTCAAGCCGGGATGCTATATTCACGTTACCGCCAATGACAGTATAGTCAAGCCGCTGTATAGAACCGACATTTCCGACAACCATATCGCCGGAATTTATTCCGATGCGCGTAAAGAGCGGTGCTTCAATAAGCCCTTCACTTATAAGCTGGTCGTTAAGAACCTTTTCCATGCGTTTCATACGAAGGGCTGCAAGACAGCACCTGACCGCATGATCCTTCAGTTCATGGGGCGCGCCGAAAAATGCCATAATTGCATCACCCTCAAATTTGTCGATCGTTCCGCCCAAAGCCATTATAACCTGACTCATTTCAGTGAGGTACATGTTAAGAACGCGGACAAGCAGAATAGGATCCATTTTTTCGGAAAGAGGTGTAAACCCCTGCAGATCCGTAAAAATGCACGTAAGAAATTTCTTTTCACCGCCGAGATGAATCATATCAGGATTCTGCAGAATATTCTGGACGACATCGGGCGATACATAATGAGAAAAGGCTTCCTGAAGCCAGTTCCTTTCATTACGAGCCATCTCTGCTTCATGATACAGCAAAGCCTTATTCAGGATACGGATAAGCGGTATAAGAGGTTTTGCCTGTTCACATGTATAATTATTCACGCCTGAAGGACCTATATAAATACAGCCTGCAGAACCTGACCCGGGTTTATAAGGAATTGACAGACAGCCGGACGGATGCAGGAAGGCAGAATCGTCGTCAATGGCGGCATCCCTGCGTTCCTTCATATACTGGTTAATATTGCATTCCATCTTTTTCAGTTTTATGCAGTACTGTATTTTACTTTCCGTCTTCTGCCGGCCGGCATAAAACATAACAAAATCGGGTTTCATTCTGGAGATAATAAATTCTGCAGCAGTACGATATATATCATGAGGATCAGACAGTAATATGATTTTCTGTTCAAAAACATCATATTCAGTCTCCCTGAAGATGACTTTTATGCATTCTCCAAGTTTCGTATCGTCACAGCTCATGACAATTTATTTCTCCTCTCCTGATGCAAACTTCCTAAGCAGTTCTATCTGTCTGTCTACGCATTCCGGAGCAGGACCTCCTTCCGTCCGACGGGAAGAAACGCATGCCTCCGGAGTAATAAATGTATAGATATCCTCTTCAATAAGTTCCGAACATGATTTAAATTCTTCAAGCGTTAAATCTTCAAGGCGTAAATCTTTTTTCAGGGCAAGGCGTACGGCGCGGGCAGAAACTCCGTGGGCAGTTCTGAACGGCATTCCTTTACTGACAAGGTAGTCGGCAACATCAGTCGCATTAAGATAGCCGTCTTCACATGCGGCCGCCATACGCTGAGTGTTCCATCTGGCAGTCGAAACCATCTGTACAAAGACTGACAGACACGAACTCACTGTGTCAAACGCATCAAACAGGCTTTCCTTATCTTCCTGCATGTCGCGGTCATATGCAAGGGGAAGGCCTTTCATCATCGTAAGAAGAGCAAAAAGATCTCCATACACTTTGCCGGTCCGGCCTCTGATAAGCTCTGCAAAATCGGGATTCTTTTTCTGAGGCATGATTGAACTGCCTGTTGACCAGCGTTCGCTCAAGTCAATAAAGGAAAATTCCGTCGTAGACCAGAGAACAATCTCCTCACAGCAACGGGAAAGATGGGTTTGAAGCAGTGCAAAAGCAGAGGAAAGCTCAATACAGTAATCGCGGTCGGAAACGCTGTCAAGCGAATTCTGTGTTGCACCTTTAAAACCAAGCAGCTCCGCTTCCAGTTTCCTGTCGAGGGGCAGCCCGCTCCCTGCAAGTGCACAGGCTCCAATCGGCGACAGAGAAATACGGCTGAGTGCATCTCCGAGACGTCCGTAATCGCGGGAAAACATCCACGCCCAGGCGCATAAATGATGCGCAAGCGTTACCGGCTGAGCATGCTGCATGTGTGTAAATCCCGGCATGAGTGAATGAGTATGTTTCGCCGCTGTATCTGCAAGCATACGAATCAAGTTAAGAATCTGCTGTTGAAGTTCAGGGACAACACGGCGCAGGTACAGCCGCTCATCGAGTGCAATCTGATCATTGCGGCTGCGTCCGGTATGTACTTTCTTACCGGCCTCACCTATACGGTCGGTAAGCGTTGCTTCTATAAAGGAATGAATATCTTCGGCGGAATAATCTATTGCAAGCGCACCTGATTCAAGATCATTTCTGATTGAATCAAGTCCCTGTATGATAGAATCGGCTTCACCGCGCGTAATTATTTTTGTACAGGCAAGCATCTCTGCATGAGCCCTGCTGCCCTGAATATCGTCAAGAGCCATACGCTCGTCAACATGAATTGAAGTTTCAAATGAAACGGCCTGAGCGTCGGGACCATCTTCAAAACGTCCGTGCCAGAGTGCTGCATGATTACCGGCAGTCATTGTTCCGTGCTTATCCATAAAGTTAAGTATATCGTAAAGAGTATCTTTTTACAATGTTTTGGTGTATAGTACAAAATTAAGACGATATGGAACCGAGGTCAATATGTATAAAAAATTAACACTTGGTCTGCCGCTTGTATTTTTTGCAGGAATGCTTTCTGCGGTCGAAATCGACACGAAACTTCTCGACGAAGCAAAAAAAGTACGATTCATCGAGGATAAGTCTCCTGTTTCACGGCTTGAATACAGCACCGGAAAACAAATCAGGGATACGGGACGTACACTCGGCAAAGAAATCCGCTATCAGGAACAGACTCAGAAAAAATCTGCCCCGTATGTAAACGGTGCACCGTCATATAAATACAAGGCAATGAGAGTTTATTCTTCTGATACAAAGGCCGGCGCAGACGTCATCTATATCAGTAAACCTGCAGGTGTAACGACGACGAAAGGTCTGTTCCGTATTGTTTCCGGCTACATAGAAACTGCATATGATATCCCGATGGAACAGGCTGACAAAATCGCAGTAAAAGTCTGCTGGTGGAATAACAATCATTACGATGAAAATGATTATTTTGCTGCAAATTTCAATCCTGATGTTCTTGCTGCATTCAGCAATGAAACAGCAGTTACAGGTCTTGCAGCTTCATATAAATACTGGCCGGGAAAAACACGTATCGTCATACCGTTCGTATTCGTAAAACAGGAAGTACCAGCGGCAGCAGAACCAGTCCATACGCCGCAGGCAGAATCTGCAGAAGAACAGAAAAGTACCCCCGGGACAAAACTTTACGAAGAGCAGAATGTGAACCCGGGGGCAAAACTCTCCGGGGAAAAAAGTAACAATCAGGGAACAGCCGTTTCTGCAGAAACTTCTGAATCTGCGGAAGCAGCTGCAGATTCAGAAGTAAAAAAGCAGGAAATGCCTGTAAATTACAGGATACTATTCGGCATTCTTATTGCCGCTGCCGTGCTTCTCGTCATGCTGCTTATAAAAGTAATACGCGACATGCACAAACACAGCCAGCAGTAATTAAAAATTCTGCATGCAGCTGGGCTCCGAAAAGAATTTCCAGGCATCCCGTTTAGTTATCTGCGCTTGAAATCGTTCAGCTTCTGACGTTCAAGGCTTTTCTGCGGATGAATATACGCCGTAAGTATGAATATGGAAAGGAATACCACCGCTGCAGCAATGCCGACCGCATACGAAATCGTAATCCCCTTCATTCCGAAACGGCCGAAGTTGAAACATTCAGGCGCATACATGAGGTATGTAACGGATACAGCCGACATGAAAGCGGCAGGAACGGCTGCAATCCAGCAGCGGTTTCTATCCGGATAGTTCGTGGCAAGATAGACGGCCGCAGCCCACAGTACTATCATTGCAAGAGTCTGGTTCGACCATGAAAAATAACGCCACACAACGCTGTAATCAATAAATGAAATACCGTAGCCGATGAGAAGAAGCGGAACGGCGATTGAAAGGCGGATTTTCATCTTTTTCTCGTCAAGTTTAAACCAGTCAAAAATGACCATGCGCGCGCTGCGGAAAGCTGTATCGCCCGATGTAATCGGACAGACAATAACACCGATAAGCGCAATCGCCCCTCCAACGGAACCGAGAAGTCCTGTGCATATTGCGTAGACGGACTTTGATCCGCCGCCGCCCATCTTGAGCAGGCTCTCAAGCCCGTTTGATCCGTCCTTGTGCCAGAAAAAAGAGATTGCTGCAGACGCCCAGATCATGGCGATAATTCCTTCACATACCATTGCACCATAGAAAATTTTACGGCCGTCTTTTTCATTTCGGAGCGTGCGCGAAACTATAGGAGCCTGCGTTGCATGAAAGCCGGAAATAGCACCGCACGCAACAGTGATGAACATGAGTGGCCAGATCGGTTTCTGAGTCGCGGCAGGATACAGATTTGCAAGCGTCAGTTCCATCATCGGGCGTGTGCCGTTGTTAGCGATAGTCGCAATGGAAACACCGAGCGCCATAATAATAAGAAAGACTCCGAACACCGGGTAAAAACGTCCTATAAGTTTGTCGACAGGAAGAAGCGTTGCAAGAAAATAATATACAAGTATGACAATCGTCCATATTTTTACGTTCATCCATTCTGGCGTAAGGATTGCAAGAAGCCCCGCAGGCCCGACCATAAAGACGACACCGACCATAACAAGAAGCACCACGCTGAATATGCGCATGACGTTCTTCATGACTGGCCCCATGTACTTTCCGGTAATTTCGGAAATGCTTGCACCGTCGTTGCGGATGGAAAGCATACCCGACATATAATCGTGTACACCTCCGGCAAAAATCGTACCTCCGACAATCCAGAGATAGACGCCGGGTCCCCACAATGCACCGGAAATGGCGCCGAAAATCGGCCCGAGTCCGGCAATATTCAGCAGTTCAATGAGAAAGGCCTTTCCGTTTGAAATCGGAACATAATCGATGCCGTCCGGGTTTGCGACAGCGGGTGTCGGCCTGTCCGCATCAGGATGGAAAATCTTTTCCACAAATTTTCCATACAGGAAGTATCCCGCTACAAGCAGCGCGATACACAGAAAAAAAGTTATCATATAATCCCTCCTATAACACGCCTCATCGGCCTGCCATATGTTACAGTCAGGATACACCTGTAATAGAAAATTGTAAAATTAAAGGAAGCAAGTGAATATAATGATAAATATTACAGATATCTCTATTTTATCCACTCTATATTGAACACCTGAGACGTTCACAGTCTTTACAGGAGCATGTGACTATTTATTTTTTTCCATCCATTTTGTTATTCCGGCAACAACATCCGCATCTATATCGTGCTCGACACGGCAGGCGTTTTCTTCCGCCTGATCTTCAGGTACGCCTGTTATTTTTGCGAGAAAATCGGTAAGAAGACGGTGACGGGAATAGATATCATTCGCTTTTTCCATACCTTTACTGGTAAGATGAAGTTCCGTTCCCTCAAAGTCAAGATAGCCCCCGTCCTTTAATATTCCCATAGCGCGGCTCACACTCGGTTTTGAAACACCGAGTTTTTTTGCCACATCCACGGAATGGACGGAGCCTTTCTCGTTGTGTATCATAAGAATTGATTCAAGATAATCTTCACCGGATTCGTACATAGTATCCCTCGATATGAATATACAGTTTTTTCCGGCAAACTTCTACTTCAATTCCATAATCAACTGTTCAACCGGCTTTCCCGGCGGAATCATCGGAAGGACCATTTCGTCTATATCTATAAGGGCATCGATTACGGCAGGCTTTCCCGACAGGAGCGCCGCATCGACAGCCTTTTTATACTCATCCTCATTTTTCGCGCGTAATCCCCGGATGCCGTACGCTTCTGCAAGTTTTACGAAGTCGGGCCCAAAATCAAGCGTTGTCTGGCTGTAATGCTTTTCATAAAAAAGAGTCTGCCACATGCGCACATTGCCGAGCGCGCCGTTATCAACAACAATGATGATAATCGGAAGTCCGTAATGACCGATTGTGGCAAGTTCGTTGCAGTTCATGCGGAATGAACCGTCACCAGCAAAATGTACCACGGTACGCCCGGGGTTTCCGATTTGTGCGCCGATAGCCGCTCCGGTACCGTACCCCATTGTCCCGAGTCCGCCCGAGGTGAGGAATGTCCGCGGCTGCGTAAATTGATAGAACTGAGCCGCCCACATCTGATGCTGGCCGACTTCCGTCGTTATAATTGCGTCATCGCCTACTTTGCTGTTTACGTACTCATAAAGGAATCTGGGAGCAAGCTGTTCCTTTTTAGTCCAGCTCGGAGGAACTTCTGCTTTCCACTCGTCAATCTGCCTGTTCCATGCAGACGGCTGCTTTACCGTAATCTGCGGCAGAAGTCTGTCGAGCACATCCTTTATATTGCCGATAAGGGCTGTCGATGCTTTTATATTTTTATTAACTTCCGCCGGATCAATGTCTATCTGCAGGACTTTTGCATGATGTGCGAATTTTTTCGGATCGCCTATGACGCGGTCGCTGAAGCGGGTTCCGATGGCGATAAGCAGATCGCTTTTATCTGCCGCCATATTTGAAGCCTTTGTGCCGTGCATGCCGATCATGCCAAGTGCAAGCGGATGCCTGTTCGGAAACGAAGCCTTTCCCATAAGGCTCATTGCGACCGGAATATTGGCACGTTCCGCAAGTGCTTTCAGTTCCGCACATGCATCGGAAATGATGATGCCGCCGCCCGCATAAATGACAGGCCTCTGCGCAGCATTAATAAGTTCTGCTGCATTTTTAATTTCCCTGTCACCCGGTTCGTCGATTTTTATAATACGGCGGAGATTTTCTTTGCGGGCTGCAAGCTGTGTTTCGCTTGAGATGCCGGAAACGACCGGGACATACTCGCACTGTGCGGATGTAATATCTTTGGGTATATCAACAAGGACTGGCCCCGGACGTCCGGTTCTTGCGATGAGAAAAGCCTCGCGGATTGTATCTGCAAGCTTTGCAACATCGCGCACTATAAAATTATGTTTCGTTACCGGCATAGTCACGCCGGTAATATCAACTTCCTGAAAGCTGTCCTTTCCAAGCTGGCTTGTCGTTACGTTGCATGTAATCGCAACAATCGGAACAGAGTCCATATATGCAGTTGCTATGCCGGTAACAAGGTTTGTTGCGCCCGGACCGCTTGTTGCCATAACAACGCCGACTTTTCCTGTCGAACGTGCATAACCGTCAGCAGCGTGGGACGCTCCCTGTTCGTGCGCCGTGAGTATATGGCGGAGACGGCTGCTGTTCTTATACAGTTCATCGTAAATGTTGAGTATAGCCCCGCCCGGATAGCCGAATACGGTGTCCACTCCCTGTTCAAGCAGGCATTCTATCACTATTCTTGCACCAGTATATTTCATGTACCAGATTTTCCTTTATCGTTTTATTTTACCAATACAGCAGCATACAATATGCCTTTGCCGCCCTATTGCAGAATCGCGCCTTTATCAGCTGAAGAGACAAACCTCGCATAACGGGCAAGATAGCCTGTCGTTACTTTCGGAGCAGGTGCCTTCCATGCAGCCCGGCGTTCCGTAAGTTCTTCATCGCTTACATCAAGGGAAATTGTATATGCGTTGATATCAAGTGTAATTTGATCGCCTTCCTTAACAAGTGCAATAGGCCCGCCGACAGCAGCTTCCGGCGAGCAGTGTCCGAGAGACGCTCCCCGGGTTGCACCGCTGAACCTTCCGTCAGTTATAAGTGCAACCTGTTTGTCGAGCCCCTGCCCTGCGAGAGCGGCAGTGACAGCAAGCATTTCGCGCATTCCCGGACCGCCTTTCGGTCCTTCGTACCTGATAACGACAACGTCTCCCGGTTTTATCTGACGTTTCTGAACAGCGTCCATCGCCTCGCTTTCGTCGTCGAACACACGGGCAGGTCCGGTATGCTTCATAAGCTCTTTTGCACACGCGCTCCGCTTTACGACAGTACCGTTGGGTGCAAGGTTGCCGAACAGAATGGCAATACCGCCGTTGTCTGAATACGGATTTTCAATCGGGCGCAGAACGTCCGGATTCCGATTAACTGCGTTCCGTATATTTTCTGCAACTGTCTTCCCTGTCGCCGTAATAAGGTCTGTCCTGATAAGATTTTTATTTGCAAGTTCCGCAAGGACAGCCTGAACGCCGCCCGCATCGTCAAGTTCGCATATAAACGTATGGCCAGCCGGAGCGAGATGGCAGAGATTCGGAGTATGATCGCTTATCTCGTTGATCATGTGCAGGTCTATATTTATACCCGCCTCGTGCGCAATTGCAGGAACGTGGAGAATCGTGTTGCTGGAACATCCCAGCGCCATATCGGCGGTAAGCGCATTGCGGAAAGAATCCTCAGTCATCATTTGACGGGCTGTAATTCCCTTTTCGAACATTTCCATAACCTGCATACCTGCATGTTTAGCCAGTGCAATACGGCGGCCTGTAACAGCCGGAATTGTACCGTTGCCGGGAAGGCCAAGCCCGAGAACCTCGGTAAGGCAGTTCATGCTGTTTGCCGTAAACATCCCGGAACAGGCACCGCATCCCGGGCAGGCATACTGCTCAAGCTCGCGGAGCTGTCCTTCGCTTATTTTTCCGGCAGAAAGCCCGCCTACAGCTTCAAACATATCGGTAAGTGAAAGATTTTTATCTGAATACGGATTCCCCTCTTCATGACCGGGAAGATGCCCGGGCATCATAGGGCCGCCGGACACAAATACTGTCGGCAGATCAAGACGGGCGGCAGCCATGAGCATGCCGGGAACTATTTTATCACAGTTCGGAATCATAACGAGAGCATCGAACTGATGTGCCTTTGCCATACATTCTACAGAGTCTGCAATAAGCTCGCGGGTAACCAGCGAATATTTCATGCCCTCGTGCCCCATTGCAATGCCGTCGCAGACACCAATGGAAGGGAATTCTACAGGAGTACCGCCTGCCATACGGATACCGGCCTTTACAGCCTCTGCAATACGGTCAAGTTCAATATGCCCCGGAATAATCTCGTTTTTGGCACAGCAGACACCAACCAGCGGACGGCTTAATTCTTCGTCCGTATATCCCATAGCATAGAACAGAGAGCGGTGAGGAGCACGCGCAGTTCCCTTTTTTGCATTGTCGCTTTTCATTTCGGCCATAGTAAACTCCTGAAAAACAGAATATATTAATAATAGTTAGCAATTGTTTACAATATACTACTAATAGAAATGATGATAGTCAAGAGATTTCTGAACAAATATTGAAGAAATTTTAGTCGCACTTACTTTTTAAATCCGGTCGTCAAAATCCTTGCAACAGGTGTTCCGCTGCTGTCTGTCACCGTCATCTCATAAAAACATGCGCTTCTGCCGTCTTTTAAACAGTTCGCTTCACAATAAAGAGACGGGCCTTTCGCAGGATTAAGATATTCAATCGTTGATGAAACAGAGACAGTCCACGTTCCTTCAGGATTGGACGCAAGTGCAAATGTAAAATCAGCAAGCGTAAATATAGCGCCGCCCATCACAATACCGGCAGCGTTAAGATGTCGGGCGTTAACTTTGAGCACACACTTTGCATATTGATTTCCGACATCCTCAATTTCTATTCCCATCGTCTCTGTTGCAAATTTATCACCTTTAAAGTATGACTCCGCATATTCTTTTCGTGTCATGCCGAATAATCATCCTGAACAATCATCTTGAGAACATTCGCCTCCTCGGTTCCTGCAAGCTTGTTCTCAAGTTCAAGCATATCCTTATCAAGGCTGATTCCGGTAAGGGTGATAAAGCGGCGGGCACTTTCCGACAAACCTGTCGTATTGGTTGAACTGCACGCATAGAGCGTACTGCGCTCTGAAATGAAAACACTGAACATTTCGGCAAACTCACTGTTGTCCAGCGGTATGCCGTAATACAGGTAAATATGCGTATACTTGTGAATGCGCGCTATACGCCGGCAGCAGCTAATGAGCGCATCAGAAAAATGTCCTTCTCCGTCATTGTCAAACACAAGATTCTCTGCAAACACGAACAGACTGCCGTTCCACTCCGGATTATTCTTCGTACTGCTGAGTGTAATACATTCAGATTTTTCTGAGGCTGCAGCTATGCGGCCGAGCATAACGTCCTCGGCGGATATATTTTTTTCCGGCTCCATACTTTCTTCAACAGCCCGTTCAACTCTTTTTACAGGGGGGCCGAAATAGTCATCGTCGTATGTGGTTACGACTTTTCTGTCTCTCTGAACCGCATCAACCTCATTCTGTGTCAGCACAACCGGATTACCGCTTACTACAGTGTTTTGCGAAAGAATATCACTTTCTGTAGAAAGGAGCTGTATTTCCTGTTCCGAAACAGGTTCGGCTTCATTTTCCGTCCCAATAGTATCAGATGCGACTATCTCTGCTGCTTTCTTCTCAATTTCATCACTGCATTCATCCTGTAATTCAGTCATAGTATCATTCTCCCCATCTATTTTAACAAGCTTTGCAGCAAAACGTTCATATTCAACAGGACTGAGAACAATAAGTTCTACTCCGTCATCCTGTTCTTCATACAAACAGCCGTTGTTTTCATCAACACGGTATGTTCTGTTTTCTTCTGATATCCGGATGTGCCGGAGAGCTGTACAGCCTGTAAAAGCTTCCTTTTCAAGAGTTTCAAGAGATGAAGGTAATACGACTGTTTCAAGCGAAGTACAGCCTGATACGGCTCCCCTGCGGATAATACGCACTGTCTCAGGAATAATAAGCGACGTAAGAGATGTGCAGCATGAGAATACTTCGCCGGGGAGTTCTGCAAGTCCTGCCCGGAATGGAATTGATTTCAGGGAAGTGCAGCCGGAAAAAGTACCGAAGCCGAATGAATCAACTTCTGGCGGCATGCTGATTTTTTCAAGCGATGTGCAGTCTGCAAAAAGCCGGTCAGGCAGTACGCGCACTGCATACGGAAGCTTGACCTCTCTGAGATGGCTGCATCCGGAAAAAAGGCCTTCGGGAAGCAATGTAACGGAATCAGGAATTTCAACTGATTCTGTATCAGCCCCCGGGGTAAAGGAAATGACTGTAGTACGGTCATCGGAAAGCAGAAGACCGTTTTCAGCGGAATCATTGCTCATTCCTCTATTATAATTCCCTTTTTCCCCTCGGGCAAGATAAAAACGAATGTTTATTTATTCAGATACTCAGCCACGAGTTTACCCATCTTACTTGTTCCCACAAGCTTACCTGCGGATTTCACGGCGTCAATATCTCCGGCAATATCGCCTGTCCTCCAGCCGTCGTCAAGAACTTTGTCAACTGCATTTTCAATAGCTTTCGCTTCCGTCTCAGCTTTGAAGCTGTAACGCAGCAGCATTGCGGCAGAAAGAATTGTAGCAAGCGGATTCGCAATGTCCTTTCCTGCAATGTCCGGAGCTGTACCGTGAATCGGCTCATACAGACCGGGTCCTGTTCCGTCACCGAGCGATGCGGATGCAAGCATTCCGATAGAGCCCGTAATCTGGCTTGCCTCATCGCTGAGAATGTCGCCGAACATATTGCTTGTCGCAATAACGTCAAACTGTTTCGGATTACGCACAAGCTGCATTGATGCATTGTCGATGTACAGATAATTGAGCGTAACGTCAGGATACTCACCCTTTATGCTTTCCGTGACTTTACGCCACAGACGGCTTGAGTTGAGGATATTCGCCTTGTCGACAACGCAAAGAATTTTGCGGCGTTTCTGTGCGGCCTCAAACCCCAGACGTACGATGCGTTCAATTTCGTTCCAGGTATATTTTTCTGTATCCCATGCTGTTTTTCCGTCAGCAGAAGTACCTCTGTCGCCGAAATAAATGCCGCCGGTAAGTTCGCGGACAATAAGGACATCTATGCCGTTACCAACAACTTCATCCTTCAAAGGACATGCAGCTTTGAGCTGACGGAACATAACAGCAGGACGAAGGTTCGCATAAACTTTCATGCCGCCGCGAAGGCCAAGTAATGCCTTTTCCGGGCGTATCGACGGATCGACATTATCCCATTTCGGTCCGCCGACAGCCCCGAGAAGGACTGCGTCAGAATTAAGGCATATTTCAAGCTGGTCTTTGGGCAGCGGCTCTCCCCATTTGTCGATTGCGGCTCCTCCTGCAATAACATTTTTATAGGTAAATGTATGTCCGTATTTTTTTGCAACAGTGTTCAACACATTAACTGCTTCTGCAACAACATCAGGTCCGATGCCGTCTCCGGGAATTAAAGCGATTGTCTTATTCATAGTAAGCTCCTCTATCAGCATAATTTTAGTATTACTACTTTTACTTTAGTTATACTAAAGTAAAAAAAATATGTCAACTGACGGCAAAAACTGACAACAGGATAAAGAGTGTTATACTTGTACTAAATCTGATGCAATTGATATTCCAAGGGGGCGGTTCCCAGCATGTCACTTTTCAGAAAAGTTATTATTTTTTCGATTTCAGTTTTTTTTATCATTTCAATCATTTCGTTTGGGATATACCGTGCATTAACGAAGCGGATAGCATCTGATACAGTCTCTCAGGAACTTGATAAACTTGCACTTTTAAAAAACTGTACGCTCGAAAGTTCTGTAAAACCCGACATTGCGATTGCAGTTAAGATGGTTACGTCACCATTAATCCTGCAGTATTTCAAAAATCCGGAAGCAGAACCTGTCCGCTCGCAGGCCCTCATCGAACTGAAAAGCTATGAGAAATCATATGAATCCGGACAAATTTTCTGGGTTACTGATGCTGATAAAAAATATTATTTTGACTGCACGTATTCATACACTGTTGAACCGGAAAAGGCAGAGCAGGAATGGTATAATCTGACGCTGAACGGCGGAAAGCTGTACAGTTTCCATATCGATTATGATGTCGGTATAAAAAAAACAAATCTCTGGATAAACGCGGTCGTATACGATGAACAGAAAAAACCGAAAGGGATCGCAGGGACAGCCATTCCCCTTGACACATTCATAAGCAGAGTATACGAAGACCTTGATCCTTCTGTTGCGTTATATTTCTTTAACAGCAGCAAAACAATTACGGGTGCAGCCGATAAAACGATTCTTGATAAAAAAGAACAAATAAGCACCGTTTACAGCGGCATCGACTTCGACACACTTACAAAGGATATGAAAAGCAGCGAAATACGCCATTTTACCTACGGGAAAAAGATTGGTGTTGTTACGTATCTTCCCACATACGACTGGTATCTCGCAGCTGTGCAGCCGGTAATCACCGGGAAGGGAACAAACCAGAAACTCCTTCTGGCTGTTCTTGCGGGTGACATACTTGCTTTTGCTTTTATTATTGTTTCGTACAGCATGTTCGTCAGTCATATGCTTAAACCGCTCGGGAGGCTGCGCACTGCCATGCTGTCAATAGCAGAGGGTGATTACACGGCAGAAATGAAATACCGTACGCATGATGAAATAGGAAGCCTGAGCGCAAGCCTTGCCTCCATCACCGATTCATCCTCAAAAATAATAAACGGTGTACGCCACCGTGCCTCTGAAGTCAGTATGCTGTCCGAAAAACAGCTTGACAACATGCAGAAATGCAGGGCAAGAACATCTGAGATTGTTACAGCGCTCGGAGCCGCCGATACGGCAGCCAGCGAGGAACAGGAAATTCTTGACCAGACGGCAGAATCCGTGCAAAAAAATGAAATCGATATAGAAAACTTCAAGCAGATAATACAGGAACAGGCGGAAGCGATTGAAAGGGCGACTGGCGACATAGAAAAGATGCTTGCCTTCGTTCAGTCAATAGACGATATTAACCGCAGTTCTGAAAGGAACATCCTTGATCTGTACAAAAACTCATCAGACAGTGCGGAGCAGTTCACAACTGTTATAAATCTGATAGGAAAAATCTCAACACAGACGGCTCTGATGCTTGAGACGAACACAATAATAGCTTCAATTACAGAGCAGACAAACCTTCTGGCCATAAACGCATCAATAGAGGCTGCTCATGCGGGAGATACAGGAAAAGGATTCAGGGTCGTTGCAGAGGAAATCAAAAGACTGGCGGAACAGACAAAACGGCAGTCGGAAGGTATAGCGAAGGTCATTACGGATATTACCAATTCCATAAATGAGGTATCTGCCGTTTCACAAACAGCTGATACGGCGATTATTCAGAGCATCAGGAATATGGAAAATGTAAAAAAATCGCTGAATACTATTACAGACAGCTTAACAAGGGAAAAGGAGCTGAGCACCAGCATATCGGAAGGTCTGAAATCGGTATCGGATTCTTCGGCCTCCGTTTCAAAAGGATTTAACGAAATGAAGCAGGGGAACGACATTATAGCAACAGGGACAATAGAAGCTGCAAAAAAGATTCAGCAGCTTACGGAAAAGATAGACAGCATTTCATCAAATGCCCGGGGCATAGACAGTATTGTCGAAGAAACGGCGGCTTACACGGTGAACAACAGAAACGGTATAGCAGAATTAAATGCAAGCCTTGTTTCATTCAAGCTCAAACAATGATTATGCCTTTCCCCGGAGAATGGGCTGTGCAATATGAACACAGCAGAACTGTGTAAACGGGCCCATGCAGAACGCGGTAATGATAGTACCGATGCCTATTGTCGTCTGCCATATATCCCTGAGGCAGATAAAACCGACAACGGTACACAGAACGTCTGTCGTAATACGGCACCAGCGGAACTGTATGGGGAACTTGTCCGACATGATGAGCGCGATTGCATCATATGACGAAACGCCGAGGTCGGCGGTAATATACAGCGAAGAAGCGATACACAGGATAACAAGGGCGACAAGCAGGCATACGATTTTAACCCACAAAGAGGAAGCTGAAAAACTGCTGTCGAGCAGAACCTTTACGCCGTCTGCAACGGTACCGACAAGGAACAGGTTGATAACTGTAGCTATGCCGATGTAGTGCCTGTCGACAAAGAATACAACTATGAGCAGTACTCCGATGATAACCGGATACATCAAACCGTACGAAATGCCGAAAACGCGTGCAAGGCCTACAACAAAGCACGTCCAGGGATCTGTTCCCAATTCCGATTTCCGCAGAAAGGCAACGACAACACCAAGAAAAGCCGTGCCGGTAAACGACATTATAAGACGGCGCCACGAAAATTTCTCAAGAAACCAGAATTTCATATCATCTTCCTGAAATGCTTCTCTATATCTTTTATAAGTTTATACTCGAAAGAGTCGACAAGTGCAAGCCATGAAGCTTCCATAACGTCCGCAGAAACCCCAACGGTCGTCCATTCGTCCACGCCGTCGGTACTTTCAATAAGGACGCGGACGCGCGCCGCAGTTGCGGACTTTCCGTCAAGAACACGAACCTTGTAGTCGGTAAGACGGATTTTATCAACTGCCGGATAAAAGCGCACAAGCGCTTTGCGGAGCGCTATGTCGAGTGCGTTTACAGGGCCGTCGCCCTCCCCTGCAGTCACTTCAATCTGTCCGTCAACTTCCACTTTAATCTGGGCACATGCGTTCACGCCTTTTTCCGGCCTCGGGTTCATGCCGCTTGTCTGATAGTAATGAAGTTTGAAAAACGGCTGATATTTGCCGATTATTTTGCGTACCAGCAGTTCAAAACTCCCGTCAGCGCCTTCAAACTGGTATCCTTCAAATTCGAGCTCTTTCATTTTTTTCATGATATCTTTGACGACGGGATTGTCTTTAGTGACAGTCGGATCAAACTTCTGGATTTTCTCGATAATCATGCTGCGGCCTGCAACTTCGCTCATGAGAAAGACGCGCGAATTGCCGACGCTTTCCGGTTCGACGTGTTCGTATGCGACAGGATTCTTTATGACGGCATCTATATGCATGCCGGCCTTATGTGCGAATGCATTCGCACCGACATACGGCATCTGAGGGTTCACTGCAATATTTGCTATTTCTGCGACGCGCTTCACAGTCGGTGTAAGCATACAGAGCTTATCGGCCGGAATACATGAGTACCCCATTTTGAGCTGCAGATCGGGGATAATTGTGGAAAGATTTGCATTGCCGGTACGCTCGCCGAATCCGAGCAGCGTCCCCTGAACATGGCGGACTCCGGCCTTCACTGCAATGAGGGAGTTCGCTACGGCGACACCGCTGTCGTCGTGGGTATGTATGCCGATAACAGCTTTGCTGCCGAACTGATTCACGACGTCGCTTACAATCCCGCGGCATTCATCGGGAAGACAGCCGCCCTTTGTTTCGCACAGATTAAGTACCGTTGCTCCTCCGTCGAGAGCGGCCTGCAGCGTTTTCATCGCGTATGCTTTATCTTCGTGACAGCCGGTAAAAAAATGTTCGGCATCGTAAATGACGTTGTGACCGTTTTCCGTGAGAAAACGGCATGTATCGCGTATCATGGCAAGATTTTCTTCAAACGTCGTCTTTATGATTTCCGTGACATGAAACGTCCACGACTTTCCGAATATAACGACGTCGTGCGTTTCGGCCGCCAGCAGACTCTGCAGATTTGCATCTTCCCTGCAGGAAATATCCTTACGCCTCGTCGAACCGAATGCGCAGAGCTTCGCATGTGAAAGCGGCAGTTTCGCCATTTCCTGGAAAAATTCCATATCTTTGGGATTTGAACCGGGATTGCCGGCTTCTATGTATGTAACGCCAAGTTCGTCGAGAGCCTGTACAATATGAATTTTGTCCTGAACAGAAAAATTAATTCCTTCGCCCTGAGCTCCGTCGCGCAGGGTGGAATCAAGGATGTCGACATTTTTGTCTGATGATACCATATTGTACCTCCAAAAAAATATTTTCCCTACTATATAGTAAACGAGGCTTTATGTGAAGGGAACGCAGAACGTTATTTCCCAGTAAATCAATAAATATTTACACAAATTAATAATGATGATACTATAACTGAATAATCTTTTTCAGAGGTACAGAGTGAAACGCATTATTACTGTTCAGGATATTTCATGTGTCGGAAAGTGTTCTCTCACAGTTGCGCTGCCGATTATTTCAGCTATGGGCGTCGAAGCCGCAGTGCTTCCCACCGCAGTACTTTCGACGCATACCGCATTCAAAGGATTTACATTCCGCGATCTTACCGACGACATTGAATCAATCACCAGCCACTGGAAACAGGAAAAGATAGCGTTCGATGCACTATATACCGGTTATCTCGGTTCATTTAAACAGCTTGAGCTTATGTCGAAGCTGTTTACGGATTTCGGCGGAAATGATACGCTCATATTCGTCGATCCGTGCATGGCCGACAACGGAAAACTGTATCCGGGATTTACACAGGAATTTGCCTTTGCAATGGCGGAACTTGCCGGCAAAGCTGACGTGATTGTCCCCAATCTCACGGAAGCGTCGTACATGCTCGGCATACCGTACAAAGCGTCAGGATATGACGAAGCCTATATCAAGGATATTCTCAGAAAACTTGCCGCGCTGGGAGCCGAAAGAGTCATACTCAAAGGTGTCGAATTCGACAAGGACCAGGAAAGCATGAAAGGTGTCTCGGGAAAAATTGGCATAGTATCTTACGATAAAGATTCTGATGCATTCTCGAGCTATTTCCATGAAAAACTGCCGACAAGTTTCCACGGTACCGGAGATATATTTGCAAGCGTATGCGTAGGCGCCCTCATGCGCGGATGGCCGCTGGAAAAAGCGTATGCACTCGCTGCGGATTATGTTGTCCAGTCAATAAAGGCTACCGTTTCGCACAAAGACTATAACTGGTACGGCGTTGACTTCGAGACTGTCGTCCCCTGGCTCGTAAAGCATCTTGAAGAAAATAAGTAAAACCAAACACGCCTGTACGTGTTATACTATAACTATGCCTGTACCATACAATATGCGCGCCCAACTTCTTGCTGTTGCGCGCGGTGATGAAAAAGCCGACATTGTACTCAAAAACGGAACTGTCGTCGACGTATTTTCTGCAGAACTCATAAAAACGGACGTTGCAGTCTGCGGGAACAAAATAGCAGGGCTTGGGACGTATTCGGGTAAAACTGAAATAGACTGTACCGGCAGGTATATTGCGCCGGGACTTATAGATGCCCACATGCATATGGAATCTTCAATGCTCCTTCCCGGAGAGCTGTCAAAAGTCCTCGTACAGGCAGGGACGACAACAATCATTGCGGATCCGCACGAAGCGGTAAATGTAAGCGGAACGGCCGCACTTGATTATCTGCTTGAAGCAACAGAACATACGCTCACCGACGTGTACATCATGGTGCCGTCTTCCGTTCCGGCATCTGACAGCGACACGAACGGCTGCGGGGAGTTTACCGCTGCAATGATGGAACGGTATGTGCATCATCCGCGCATACTCGGGCTTGGCGAAGCGATGCGCTGTTACGATGTTATAAACGGCGAAAAACGCATGGCGGATAAACTTGATCTGTTTGCAGGCACGAACCACCGCATAGACGGCCACCTTCCGGGAATCACCGGCAAAATGATGCAGGCATACAGAGCGGCTGGTGTTGAAGACTGCCACGAGTCAACGACGGCGGAAGAGGCTGTTGAAAAACTGCGATCCGGATTTGCCGTGTTCATCCGCGAAGGAAGCGGCGCAAAAAACCTTCATGATGTGCTGTCCGGACTGCTTGAGGCAAATGTGTCGCTTGACAACTGCATGTTCTGTACCGACGACAAGCACACGGCGGAAATAAAACGGGAAGGTCATATAAGCACCTGCGTGCGCAAAGCAATCGCGCTTGGCGTGCCGCCCGTTCAGGCGTACAAAATGGGAAGTTTCCAGACAGCCCGTTTCTACGGACTGCATGATAAAGGTGCCGTCGCCGCCGGATACGATGCGGACATCCTGATTATGGATGAACTTGACAGCGTACAACCAGAATGCGTCATTAAAAGCGGAAAAGTTCTTGGCGGCGCTGATTTTTCTGCAAACTACAATATTCCCGTCCCCTCACCGCTCTGCGATACGGTGCATGTCGAAAATATTGTACCTGAACGCATACGCGTTCTCCTGAACGAAAGGAACAGCGTCATCGGTATGATTCCGGGACAGCTGCTCACCGAAAGCCTCTGCGAGAAGGTTTACGGCAGGGACGGATATTTTGTTCCCGACCGGACATTCAATAAAGTATGCGTTTTTGAGCGTCACAACAGAACGCATACAGCTGCAGCCGCTCCCCTCAAAGGATTCGGCATTTACGCAGGTGCAATTGCGACTTCGGTATCCCACGATGCCCATAATATTATTGCGGCAGGCGACAATGATGAAGACATCCTCAATGCAGTCAAATGCATAAAGGAGATGCACGGGGGATACGCAGTTTCGGCGAACGGAATCATAACCGGAAAACTCGCCCTGCCGGTGTTCGGCCTTATGAGCGCACAGCCATGTACGGAAGTAGAACAGACGCTCGCGGCCATGCTCCGGGAAGCTGAGCGGCTCGGTGTAAAGACGGGAATAGATCCGTTCATCACATTGTCGTTTATGGCCCTTACCGTCATCCCCTCACTCAGAATAACGGATAAAGGACTTGTTCCGGTACAATAGAAAATCCGCACAGCGTCTCCGCATGTGCGGGTTCCATTTTCCCTAAATCTTGAATCTGAGTTCCCGTTCATGATACACTCGCCGCATGCGCTTAATTTTCATACGTCACGGAGATCCTGATTATACGATCGATTCATTAACAAAGAAGGGAGTTCACGAAGCTGAACTTCTGTCAAAACGGGTTGCAAAATGGCATAAAGCCGATTTTTTTGTATCCCCGCTCGGACGGGCACAGAAAACAGCAGAGATTGCCATGAAAGATACCGGCAGGACTGCGGAAACGTGCCCGTGGCTGCAGGAATTCTATTATCCCGTCGTTGATCCTGCGACAGGAGGAAAGCACATTACATGGGACTGGCTCCCGTCATTCTTTACAGCTCCTGAAAACAGGCAGCTCTGCGATAAAGATACCTGGATGAACGCACCAGTCATGGAAAGCGGCAGCATAGCCGGGCATTACGAGGAAGTATGTAAGGGAATTGATGAGATTCTTGCACGGTACGGCTATGTACGCAGCGGCGGCATATATACGACAGACGGCACACACTGCCAGAAAGGCGAACTCCGGAAATCGACGGACACATACAAACAGTCGTACGATGACCGCATCCTCGTATTCTTCTGCCATCTCGGCGTCATGTTCACCATTCTCAGCCATCTGCTTACTATATCTCCCGTCCAGCTGTGGCAGGGATTTTTTGTCGCACCGTCGTCAGTTACGGTGCTCGGCTCAGAAGAACGTATACCGGGAACCGCAGCGTTCCGTGTGCAGGTGCTCGGCGATACGCAGCATCTTCACGACGGCGGAGAACAGCTTTCCGCATCGGGCTACTTCACCGACGTGTTTTCGGACTGACGTTATTTTCCGAGAGCGGCTACAGTCGTCTTGAGCAGCCTGATCATATTCTCGGCGTTGCGGCTGAACACTTCGTTTATCTGCTCCCATGTGACCGGTTCCTCATCCTCTTTCCATGAATCATAATCAGTTGCCATCGCAACTGCGGCATATGGAATGTGAGCTTCACAGGCAAGCATCGCTTCCGGCGCAATTGACATGTTGACGACATCGGCGCCCCAGATACGGAACATTTTTGATTCAGCTCGTGTGGCAAAACGGGGACCTTCTTCCGTTATAACGCAGCCGCGTTCATGAATCTCAATGCCGATTTCCTTCCCCGCTTTATACAGCTTGTCCCGCAGGAAAGCGTCGAACGGTTCGGGCATTGCGGTATGGACAGCTCCGTTTTCAAACGATTCGTAGAACGTATTTTTGCGGAACCGTGTAAAATCGATAAACTGGTCAAGAACGACGAAATGCCCCCGCCCGATTTCCTCGCGGAGCGAACCGCAGGCAGTCGTCGCAAGGATGTGCGTGACACCCGCATCTTTCAGCGCGGCAATGTTTGCGCGGTAGTTCACCTGCGTCGGACTGTACTGATGACGGATGCCGTGGCGTGCAAGCAGCACAACATCTGTTCCTTCTATCTTACCGAATTTAAGATGAGAGGACGGCTTGCCATAGTTTGTAAAAACATCTTTTTCTTCTTCGATTTTAAACATATCAGGATCATCAAGACCGGATCCCCCGATAATTCCCACTTTCATATACAGCTCCCTTAACTGGTGTAAGATTATAATGACAGATCAACAATTATCAAATAAAGTCTATAGCAAAAAAACGGAATCAACAACCCCGGTGCGCTAAACAGCAACCATGTTCCAGGGGCGTGGTATTAAACCCTCTGCACAAATGAACGATGCAGACGACTTCGATAATTCCGTACGATTTCATTTGCTAAATTGTGTATCTGGTGCTATATTTGTACTTATTACAAACTGTTTGTATAAACAGACAGCAATACAGGAGATGTCTATGGATAAGTATGAATGCGGCGTATGCGGCTATGTCTATGATCCGGCAAAAGGTGATCCCGACGGCGGAATAAAAGCCGGCACAAAATGGGAAGATATTCCTGATGACTGGGTATGTCCCGTCTGCGGCGCCACAAAGGATGCCTTTACAAAGAAAGCATAAAGAGTAAAAGCGGAGTTTGACTCCGCTTTTTTTATGTATCTCTAATATCAAAGTGTGTACCGTGCACGTTCTCCGCCGATAAGCTTAGGCCGTGTATATGCACACACAATATGCGCCGCCCCTATTGTCTTCTGTGCAACACGGAGAGGAACGGCTACGTCGCGAAGGTGCATGCCTATGAGAGTGTCTCCGATATCGATACCGGCATGAGCCTTTATATGCTCAACCATGACAGGATGTTCAAAACCGCGGTAAGCGGCAGATCCGAACGAACCGCCGCCGTGAATCCAGGGAACAACGCATACTTGTTCACAGCCGTATTTTTCCGCACAGGATTCTTCAACGACAAGCGCGCGGTTTAAATGCTCACAGCATTGGGCTGCAAGAAATATCCCGAGCGGACGCAATATACCGTAAATCGTATTGAACACATCCCTGCCCGTTTCTTCACTCGACCCCGTTCCTATCTTTGTTCCAAGAATTTCACTTGAAGAACATCCCACGACAATAATGTCATTTTTTTTCAGATGACATTGCATCAGAAGCTGATTCACGACAAGCTTTGTTTCTTCAATGACAGTATTCATATATGCCTCTTTTATTATCAACTATATCATATTTACCTTGAAAAAATATATTGAATAAAAGTCATCTTCCCATAATAATAGCGTATATTATGGAGGTCTCCCTGAAATGGAATTTCCCACAAAAGTGTCAGACAAAAAAGTAAAATTCAATCTAAAAGTATTTATTCCTCTCCTTCTTACGTACATCGTGCCGATCCTCACATTCGGCCCGATAGCTCTCTTTCTTGGCGCAGTTAATTCTGAGGAATATGTAACGACAATCAGCGATCCTTTTCTGTATCCTATGTTTTTTTTCCAGATTATTGCTTCTTTTTTCAGTTACAAACTTTTTCTGAAAAAAGCGGCTGCCTACGACGGTTCCGAACAATCGGCCACAGACATCAATCATGCGGTAAAAAAGCTTGAGAGAGGCACAATCGCAATTGTAATAATTTCATACATTATCTTTGCCGGGATGGTGCATCTGAGAAGCCTGCAGAGAAATATTGTATACACGGCTTTTAACGAAACTTCACCGTTCGCCTGCTGGCTTATCATGCTTCTGGGAATAACCTTTCTGTTTTCGCTTTTTACATACGTCATCTTTATGCAGGAGCTTGAACATGACCTTACGTGGCTTCCGTACAAAAATGAGTATCAGACAATGTCGATAATTCTCCGGGTCAGTACTGTAACGGTTATTGCAAATGCAGGAATTGTATTTCTCATCATAAGCGTTCTGCTCGTACCTGCAAACCTTCAGCGGTCTGTCATAAAGCTTCTCCTGGCAAAGCTTACACCGATGGCAGTTCTTGCGGCAGTCATAGGAATACTGAGCAGCTTTATGAATATCCGTGATATCAAAAACGGAATTCTCCATGTGGAAAAATTTTCCAACAGCCTGTCGAACGGCGATTATACGATTTCAGATATGCCTGTTATCTGCCGCTGCGAAATCGGAAGTCTCGTAAACGATATGAACTCATTTCTTCATAACTCAAAAATTCTTGTAGACAGCATTCATAAATCGATTGCAGCTTCGACAGATACTGCAAAATCACTGTCTGAAACGATGAATAGTTCTACCCGGAATATTGCCAGCATCAACACAAATATAAAATCCGTACACGACGAGATGAACAATCAGTCAGCGGGAGTTGAAGAAGCAAATGCTTCCGTCAATCAGATTATGGCACGGATACGGGAACTGCATTCAAGCGTTGAATCGCAGGCATCTGCGGTAAACCAATCGTCGGCTGCCGTGGATGAGATGGTTGCGAACATACGGAGCGTCACTCAGATTCTTGAAAAAAACACAGAATCGGTGGGCAGTCTCAGCAAAGCTTCCGATGAGGGGCGCAGCAGCGTGCACAGCGCAGTCGAAATATCAGACAATATAATCAAACAGTCTGCCGGTCTTCTTGATGCAAGCAAAATTGTGCAGAACATAGCGAGCCAGACAAATCTTCTCGCAATGAATGCAGCAATCGAATCGGCCCATGCAGGGGAAGCCGGAAAGGGATTTGCTGTCGTTGCCGATGAAATCAGAAAACTTGCGGAACAGTCAAATAAACAGGGTAAGGTAATAAATGACAGCCTGAAGTCGCTGTCGGCAGCAATCGCGCAGGTCTCGAACAGCACGAAGGAAGTTCAACAGAAATTTGATGCGATATACAATCTGGCTAAAGCAGTCAAAGATCAGGAAACTGTCGTGATGAATGCAATGACAGAGCAGGCTTCGGGAAACCAGCAGGTACTCGACGCAATGAAAGATATAAGTGATTCTACGAATACTGTCCGCGACGGCACGGCAGAAATGCTTACAGGCGGGGAACAGGTTGTAAAAGAAATGGGCATTCTTGGCGGGGTTACACGTAAAATCACAGAGAACATGAACCTGATGTCTCAGAATGTCGATGAGATTTCAAATTCAATGCAGCATGTGGTTGCTTTCTCTTCAAAAAATCAGGATGATATTGCAACGCTGGCGGAAACGCTTAATCAGTTCAATGTGTAAGAAAACTGTTTTTAATAATGTCTTATCATTCTGCATATTTTTTTATGAATGCCGAGACATTTTTTTCATATCCTGTTTTATCGATGATATAACTTACGGCATGCCGCGCTTCAGGTACAATGAATAATTCCTTTGCTGCACGGCATGCTTCATAGTTCTGCCTTGACATTTCTGTCGGAACAAAGTCATCGCAACCTCCGTGTATGAACAGAATCGGAAGCGTATTCACCTTCATTGCGTCAAGCGTCGAATACTCCCGGAGACCGAATCCTGCGATAATGCGCGTAAGCATGCCCGCAAAAAGCATTATGGGAAAGGCCGGCAGATGCATGTCACTCGTAAGTACGTGGACTATTTCTTCATACGGTGAAGTAAAACCGCAGTCTGCTATAATGCACTTCACATTCGCCGGAAGGTCAATGCCTGAAGCCATGACAACTGTCGCGCATCCCATTGAAACGCCGTTCAGCAGTACCGGCAGTGCATCGCCGTTCTGTCTGTTAATGAAACGCACCCAGTCACGGCAGTCATACCGTTCGCGGATTCCGAATGTAAGATACCGGCCTTCACTCGCACCGTGTGCCCGCTGGGACGGCAGAAGCACGTTCCAGTTGTTTTCATGATAATACCGCACCGCAAGTGAAAAATCGCGCATGCCGCTGCTGTGAAAGCCGTGCATGCACACTACCGTTCCTTTTGCATTGCCGGCCGGAAGATATTCAGCGGCAAGCGTAAGGCCGTCGTACGATGTCATACGAACCTGCTGTACAGGCTGCGCTTTATACCAGTCGACACAGCTTTGTATTCCGGGAATATACGGCGCGAAGTCGGGTTCATCAGGAGGAACGTCAGCTGCGGGGTTTTTACTCCGCAGAATATTCGGGCGGAACAAAAAAATATACACCAGTACAGTGCATACGACAAATAATACAACACATGCTGCAAGCACAATCCATAAAATCGTCATTGCGGTTCTCCTGCATTTTTATTTGCAATATACCATGTCTGAAAAATTTCGGCCGCATCACCGCAAAGCATTTCGCACGGCCGCTTTTTATAATAATCTGCGGTACGCTCCGAACTGACCGGACTGCGTATGTCATTCTGCTGTACAGATGCCACAGCTGAATCTTCAGCGTTGAGAGCACGTTCCGGCTGTCCGGACGGAACAATGCCGAGCAGCTCGCGGCAGATAATGGAGCCGTTCTGCGCGCGGAATCTGCCGGACAGCTCTTGGACGAGTGCATATTCAGCATCTTTTGCCTTTTTATCGGCTGCATCGGATGACCCTGTTGCAATACCGAGCGCCATCAGCATGCCGCTCACCGTCCCGCATACTTCGCGCATACGCCCCATTCCGCCGCCGAACGGCTGGGCAAGTTTTACAGCAACATCAAAGTCAATACCAAGTTGTTCACAAAACGTTCCAAAAACCGACTGTGCACAGTTGTAACCACTGTGGAACAGACTCTGCGCCTTGTCACGCGCCTGTTCCGGTGTCATAAGTATTTCCATACGCCAAGTATATCATATCACCGCGGGTATTGCACGCACATATATGAGCGCATGTACGAAACAGGGATGCTGCCGTACTGCTGTTAAACTTCAATCGTGCCTGCGGCAGATTTCAGGCCGCAGGGAAGAAGGCTTTCTGCATCAAAGGCCAGCAGATCCGCACTTTTACTGCACGAATATGTACATATCCTCGTCGGAGGCACCCGTAGAAGAAAATGTTACGGTTACCGTATCGGACGAAGCAGTACCTATTTCATGAAGCGTAAAACCGTACGGACGAAGATCATAGCAGTATGAAGATGTACACGGATACAGAGCAGGTCCCAGCTCGTATGAACCGCTTGCCGTATTGTAATATGTTGAACTTGATGTGGTCCATTCGTATGCAGTATTCCACAGATTTACTGCCGTCATGGGATATGCATACGACGAGCTGCTGTACGTAAGTGTCTGAGCCGCATCCTGATTGAATGTAGGATACGTATACGACGTATCTGATGTATTGAAAACACAGGCTTCCGCGTACATTTTTAACAAATCGGAAATTGTGTAATTTGTTCCGTTTATAGCGTTAACTGCATTGACGACGGAGGCTGTATCGACAGAGTCATTCTGAGATATTTTACTTATAAGAGCTGCACCGCCGAACTGACGTGCACACCATGCACCGAATGCATATGCAGTCGCATATGAAACGACAGTGTAACTTGTACTCGATGAATTGTATTCGAGACCGACATACCGGTAATACTGATTAAATGTTGGCAGACGCCCCTTCGGACTGTCGGAATCGTCAATACCGAGATACGACTGCATCATGTCTTCGCAGAGCATGGACATCATTTCGTTGTACCACGTCGAAGGAGAAAGTGACTGTGCCATATCTTTCGTATTCCAGTCAATCATATGCTGGAATTCGTGGGCAAGCGTCGAATATGTCGTATCAATAATTTCGTTTGCAAAGTATGAATCAATGTAGAAATATTTCCCTTCATTCGAATAATACCGTGCGTCGCTCGTACTGTAACTGACGCTGCTTGTCTTTATTAAATCGGATTCATTCGGATAATAATCCTTTGCATAGAAATATCCTACGATGCTGCCGTTCGAGCTGTCTCCACCGCCAATGTCGTATATGACGATGTTCACTTTCGTCCCCGTATCGCTTAACATATCCATATCTTCCGTCGACCATCCCGAAGATGAATATTTGTAGTAAATCTCATCTGATTCGTCGCCGAATACGTTGCGTATCATGGGATACATTGCGTCGAATTTTTCCGCAAACGCCTCTGCAACGGCCTGATTAACTTTATCACCGCTTGCCGTATCCGCAAGATAATCGTTTACAACCCAGACATAGCAGTACGTCCCAACGGCTTCACATGTTGCCGATGCCGAAGCAAATGTCGAAATATCACTATCCTGATCAATATAGATTGATTTTGTCGTTGTTCCAGCTTCAGGTTCGAGCTGCGTCACCGATGCGGAAGGTGTTACAACACTCCGTTCCGCAGAAGAAACGGAGTCAAATGACTCCGTCCCGCCGAATGTCTGTGGCGGAATAAAATTCTCAATATTGCCTCTATCCGAAACGGCAGATTCAGGAGCCGAATCAGAGACTGTAGTTATACTTTTTGCAGATGAAGATGATATATTGCTTGAAAGCCCTGTGGTAGCACTCACGTACCGCGTATAACTGCTTGAAATGGCAGAAGACGTCGGGTTTACCTTTGCAAGATAAAGCACTTTGCCGGAAAGATCGTCACCGGTAATCGTAAGTGTCAGAGTATCCGCCGATACTTCATCAACAGGCGATGAAGCGCTATATGACCAAGCCGCAGACGTAGATGTCGTCGTACCGGTCGTCGGCTGCTGACACCCGAAAAGAGTAAAAAAAACTGCAGAACAGACAAAAATAGATATGAAAGCTCGAAATACCCGTCTCACAAGATACCTCCACATAGAATCGTATTCGAAACCCTATATCTATTCTAACACTGCATGCTTAAAAACCCTTGTAAATAAACTTCGGCGTATTATAAAGCCGTTTGTTCATAGACTGGCAGCATAATGACAAAACGCGCTCCGCTTTTTCCGTCGGTACGGCCCGTTTCCGCCACAGTCCCTCCATGTATCTGGATTATATGCGACGTAATCGATAAACCAAGTCCCGTGCCGCCTTCTTCTCTGCTCCTGCCTTTATCAACACGGAAAAAACGTTCAAAAATACGTTCGCGGAACTGAGGCGGAATACCGGTTCCCGTATCCTGAATTATTACTTCCGCATGTTCTCCATTCTTCTGAATGATGCAGTCAATTTCAGAGCCGGACGGACAATATTTTACGGCATTATCAATAATATTGCCGACAGCCTGCTCATACAGGCCTGCGTTCATAAGCACCTGAACATGATCCACCGCTGTACTGAACGAAAGTACTATATGCTTTTCCCCCGCAGCATGGGCAAACGTTCCGCAGACTTTCTGAGTCGCACCGACAATATCGGACGGAATCATGTCGGGCAGTTTACTGTCCTGTTCTAAGCGGGAAAGCGTCAAAAGGTCGTCGATTATGTTCATGAGTCTGCCGCTCTGCGAATCTATTATCTCAAGAAAATGTTTTGATGTGTCTTTATCTTCAAGCGCACCGTCCAGAAGTGTCTCTGTAAAACCTTTTATCGACGTGACAGGTGTCTTGAGCTCATGCGAAACATTCGCCACAAAATCCTTGCGCACCTTTTCAAGTTTTTTCAAATGCGTTATGTCGTTGAATACGAGCAGATAGCGCTCCCTCTTCTGCTGCCGTGCGATATTTACGCAGCGGACAAGCAGGCTCCGGGAAGCTGTAAGCGTCCGGACTTCTGTTTCAATCCCCTCTTCCGGCAGAGGGTTGCCTTTCACTGCTTCTTTTGCAAGCGACAGAATATCAGCCGTATACACAAATCCTGCAAGCGACGATGCAGCCTGTAAACTTGTAACACCGAACATACCGGCAGCCGCGTCATTGTATTCAATGACGTTCATGCCTTCGTCAAATACGACAAGACCTTCCGTTATACCGCTGAACACCGCTTTGAACTCGTCGCGTTTTTCTGTAATATCCGCAATGTTTTTTTTCAGTTCTTCTGCCATATTGTTCATTGCATTTCCGAGTTCCTGAAGTTCCCGAGGAGAGCGTACTGCAGGTTTATAATCAAAACTGCCGTTGCTGTATTTGCCGGCAGCTTTCTGCAGCTCACCTATCTCGTGGACGATATGAGCGGAGACGAAGAACGACACAAGAAGTATGACGATAAGCACAATGCTGCCCGTCAGCTCCATAGTACGGCGTACGTTAGTCGAAAAATAGACGCTTGTTTTTACCGGCATTGAAAGCCGCAGTGCATAATTTTCCCCGTTTATTACAACAGGCACCGCGTAATACATAACATCGTCTTTCGACACGGTGCTCTTTCGCAGTGCCTTTCCGTCTTTTCCGCCGAGTGCGGCTTTTACTTCTGCGCGTGTGCCGTGATTTTCAAGAGCTGCAATATCTGCGGCATCTGAATCGCCTTCAACCACACCGTTCTTATTAATAACGGTAATACGAAAATCAGGATTACGTGAAGCGATATCCTTTACAAATTTATTGATGTCGTCCGCATGCTGTATGACCAGTGGAGAAAGAGCATATGCAAACGTGCGCAGATTTTCCTCTGTCTGATCCTGGGACGTGTTTCTCAAGGCATTTACGTTCTGCTCAAGAAGGATAATAAATCCTGCACAGAGAACAAATCCGTTGATGAGAAAAAGGAATACCCACACCGGGAAAGACTTGTGTTTTATCATAATCACTCCGTATCTTTTTCATTTTCACACATGCGGTATCCCACACCCCTGATCGTTTCAATCATATCTTCCGTACCAGCAGTGTCGAGTTTGCGCCGTATGCCAAGTATCTGTACATCGATTGCCCGTTCCGTCACCGGATACGATTCACCTTTGATTGCATTGATAATCTGCTGCCGGGAAAAAACCTGCCCCGGATGGCGTGCAAGAAACTCCAGGATTGCAAATTCAGTGGCGCTGAAATCGACGGCAGCGCCGGCTGCGACGACTTCATGTTTGAGCGGATTAATCCTGACATTGCGCACAATTATTTCATCCGACAAGTCACTGGAAGTCTTTCCCGCACTTTCGGCCCGGCGCAGCACGGAACGTATACGCGCAACAAGCACTTTCGGGGAAAACGGCTTAGTTACATAGTCGTCGGCACCAAGTTCAAGGCCTGCTACAATATCAGTGTCTTCAGTTTTTGCCGTCACCATAACGATTGCAATATCTGAAGTTTTCGTATCGTTTTTAAGCACACGGCATACGTCAAGTCCGCTCATATCCGGAAGCATCAGATCAAGGATTACCAGACCTGGATGCTCGCTGCGGACAAGACGAAGCGCTTCTATTCCGCTCTCTGCCGTAACGGCCGTATAGCCTTCTTTATCGAGATTGTACCGGATAAGTTCCCGGATCGGTGCTTCGTCGTCAACTACAAGAATCTTCATGATTCTATTATACCCCGTCAGATGTCTCTGCGCTATGATCAAGCATGGAAAGAACAGCTTCGGTGATGTTCACCGTATGATCGCCGATACGTTCAAGATATTTTGCTATCATGAGCGTTTCAAGCGCCTGTTCTGCAATTTCCCTGCTCCTCGTTTTACCCCCGCACATCATGTCGACAAGCTCTTTCTTTACAGTCTGAAAAAGTTCATCAACGATGTCGTCCATTGCCTGTACCTGCAGGGCCAGCCTTTCGTCGCGGCGGACAAAGGCAGAAACAGCGTTTGTCAGCATTTTTATAACGGAATCGGCCATTTCTGCAATATGTACGTTGCTTTTACTCGCGGTCAGATCGACATGACGTGAAATTTCCGCAATGTCGCTTCCCTGGTCCGCAATGCGTTCCATATCGGTAATCATTCTGAGGGCTGCACTGATTGCACGCAGATCGCTTGCGACAGGCTGCTGCTGGAGAAGGAGTTTCATGCACAGCGCCTGTATTTCGCGCTCCCTGCTGTCGCTTTCGCGTTCAATCTGGACTGCACGCCGCGCCATTTCTTCCGTGCCGGTAAGAAGCGCCTGAGTTGCATACGTTATACAGTCCTCACACTGTGCTCCCATAAAAATAAGACTGTCATTCAGTTCTTTAAGCTGGCTTTCAAATTTTTCACGCATATCAACCGAACCTCCCCGTAATGTATTCCTCTGTCTTTTTGTTGTGCGGATCAGAGAATATCTGTTCTGTGTCTCCGTATTCAACAATTTTACCGAGCAGAAAAAATGCAGTCTTGTCGCTGATACGCGCCGCCTGCTGCATATTATGTGTTACGATAATAATCGTATAGTCGTTCTGCAGTTCCGATACAAGGTCTTCTATTTTGCTTGTCGAGATGGGATCGAGCGCCGAAGTCGGTTCATCCATAAGCAGTACTTCAGGATTTACGGCAAGGGCACGCGCAATACACAGACGCTGCTGCTGTCCGCCGCTCATTCCGAGGGCACTTTTATACAGCCTGTCTTTTACTTCATCCCAGATAGCTGCACCCCGGAGAGACTGCTCCACTATTTCGTCGAGCTTTGCCCTGTTTTTTACTCCGTGGGTACGTGGTCCGTATGCTATGTTGTCATAGATGCTCATCGGAAACGGATTCGGTTTCTGAAACACCATTCCGACGCGCTTACGCAGCACATTGACATCAATGTCCTTATAGATGTTGATGTCGTCAAGCAGGACGTTTCCGTCAATTTTGCAGTCGGGAATAAGATCGTTCATGCGGTTCAGTGTTTTCAGCAGCGTTGACTTCCCACATCCGCTCGGACCTATAAACGCGGTTACTTTGTGCGTAAGCAGTTCGAGATTAACGTCATAAAGCGCCTGAAAGCTGCTGTAATGCAGATTTACGTCCCGTATGCTTATTTTAGACACAGGTTCTGCTGTTTTTTCTGCTGCAGTCTTTTGCGCTGAAAACCATTGTTGAGTCTGCTGTTTCTCGGATTTTGTTTCTGTGATAGTTACAGCATTATCCATTTTTTCCTCCAGTTAAGGCTATTTTTTCCAGCCGTCCGGAAATCCAGTTAAGTATCAAAACAAAAACAAGCAGCACGACAGCCGTTGCATAAGCCTGCTCTGTCTTTAATCCCTCACACCACAGTGAATACAGATGCACTGCAAGTGTGCGTCCGCTCCCCATAAGAGATCCGGGAATATGAGCTACAGTTCCCGCCGTGTACAGCAGTGCAGCCGTTTCACCGACGATTCGTCCCGTGCTCAGTACTATACCATTAACAATTCCGGGAACTGCGGAGGGAAGCACGATTTTGAACACCGTGCGGAGTTTGCCTGCTCCAAGCCCGAAGCTCGCCTCGCGGTATGTATCAGGTACGGCAAGCAAAGCTTCTTCCGTCGTACGCATAATTACCGGCAGAATCATGACTGCAAGCGTACAGCATCCTGCCAGCAGGGAAAACTGCCATTTGAATGCAGTCACAAACAGCAGGTAGCCGAACAAACCGTAAACGATTGAAGGAATACCTGAAAGCGTCTCCGCAGTTATTCGTATGACGCGCACAAATTTATTGCCGCGCCGTGCATATTCTGCCAGATAAATTGCCGCACCCACACCTACGGGAACTGCAAACAAAAGCGAAAAAAGCGTTACGGTAAGCGTATTTATTAATGCAGGAAAAAGAGATGCATTGTCGCTCGTGTAATGGACGGCAAATAAAGAAAGCGAAATATTCGGGAGCCCCATATACAGGATATATGCAACAAGTCCGATTATAACAGCCGCAGTAATTCCTGCAGAAGAGTACACCAGTGTCCGCAATATATATGACTGTGACGTCTGTTTCATACAATCTCCAGCTTAATCCGCATGATTTTTTGCAAGCATAAAAATCAAATTAATAATCAATATAAAAAAGAAAAGTACAACCGCTGTTGCAATAAGCGCCTCTCTGTGAAGGCCTGCCGCATATCCCATTTCAAGTACGATATTCGCAGTCAGCGTACGCACTCCTTTAAATATCCCGCGCGGCATGACAGCCTGATTTCCCGCCACCATAATAACCGCCATCGTCTCTCCGACTGCGCGTCCCACTCCGAGTATAACACCTGCAACAATTCCCGAACGAGCTGCCGGCAGTACTGCAAAGAACACGCTCCGTTCTTTGCAGGCGCCCAGTGCAAGAGAGCCTTCGTAGTATCCTGAAGGCACCGCACGGATGGCAGCTTCGCTCACTCCGATAATCGTCGGCAGAATCATGATTGCGAGCACCATCGATGCCGCGAGAATGCTCGTTCCACTGCCGCCGCCGATTCTCCCTATCAGAGGGACGATTGCCGTAAGCCCGAAAAATCCGTATACAACAGAAGGAATGCCCGCGAGCAGTTCAACACCGCTTTTCAGTGCGGAATATATCTGCCTGGGACAAAACCTCGCCATAAAAACGGCAGTCAGTATTCCTGCCGGCACGCCGAGTATAATTGCACCGGACGTTACGGCTATGCTTCCCATAATCATCGGGAATATGCCGTACAGATCAAGATCGGGTTTCCATTTTAAACCGAACAGAAATTTCCCGAACCCGATTTTTGCCATTGCAGGAACGCCGTTCGCAAACATAAATATGCAGATAAGTACAACAGCGCCGACAGATACACATGCTGCTGCAAAGAATATGTATTTCATTGACGTTTCTTTACCGCTGTTCATATTCCTGCTCCTTGAAATCACTTGTGCAGATGACATACTGGTTTATTTAAGCTCCGTCCACTTTGTACTTTCACCGGTAAAAATTCTGCGTACCTGCTCTTTCGTAAGCCCTTCTGCCGGATTTACTTTGTTCACGACTATCGCAATGCCGTCGAGTGCAATTTTTGTGGCCGTAATTCCCTGTGCAGTCTCACTGTCTTTGAGTTCGCGGCTCGCCATACCTATATCGCACACACCCTGAATCGAGCTGTTTATACCAGTCGTGGAATCACTCTGGGAAACTTCAACTACAACGCCGGGATTTACTGCTTTAAAAGCCTCCGCAAGTTTCTCCATTACGGGGAATACAGAAGAAGAACCTGCAACAGTTACTTTGCCGGTCTTTACAGTTACCATATATGCCGGATTTTTGACGGCGGCAATATATCCGTTCTTTTCAATGACAGCCTGCCCGTCAGACGAAAGGATATAGCGGTAGAACTCTTTTGCCGCTGCACTTTCATTACCTTTTGTAATGATATTAAAGGGCCGGCTGATTTTATAGTTTCCGCTCTTGATGTTTCCGACAGTCGGTTCTGCACCGTCAATTCTGAGTGCCTTCACAGAGTTATTGAGAGAACCGAGTGAAATATAACCGATTGCAGATTTATTTCCTGAAACAGATGTAATTACGACTTCCGTACTGTTTGTGATGTCGGCTGTATCGACAGTCATGTCGACTTTCTTTCCCTGTGCATTTTTCACTTCAACACCGAACAGTTCGATGAATGCACCACGCGTGCCTGAACCCGATTCACGGGAAATAACAGTTATGTCATCGTTCATTCCGCCGGAATCTTTTGATCCCATAGCAGCTACCGCCGATACACTAAATACAGCTGCTGCAATGCAGCTCATTATTTTAACCAGTTTCATACAATTGCCTCCAAAAAAGTTTTCTTTTTATCGACAACATGAATGTATCCGTCTTATGTAAGAAATCTGTAAATGAATTGTTAGAATTCGGTTAAAAACTGACAATTTCCCCGGACTCATTTTTTTGATACAATTCTAATTTTGATGATATAATTACTATACGTAGAAAAAAAGAAAAAAAATAGAAGGAGTTTATAAAATGCGTTTTTCAGATTCTTTTAAATTCAGATTTCTTGCCGGAACAGGATTTATCGTTACTGCAGTAAGTATCATTCTTTCAGCAATCAATATACAGGCTACAAAAAAGCTCCTGATTCATACATACGGCACACAGGGAGAAATTATCGTTCAGAGGGCTGTAGAAACTGTCGATCCGGATACATTTTCACGGTTGTCACAGTCCGGCAGTACGTCCGATCCTGAATACAACAGGCTTTGTGCCGAATATCACAGGCTCAGAGAAACGTTTGTATGCAGAACGGTGTATGCAATGGCTCCGGTAAACGGTACTGTCTGGAAATACATCCTTACGGGAGAAGACCCGAAAGACTCCGAAAATTATCAACCGCTCGGTACTGAAACGGATATAGCCTGGCTCGGTTCTGCACCGGCAAAATGTATGGAAACCCGCCAGGTCGTCGTCTCGAATCTCATAAAAGATAAAAAATGGGGATGGACTGTATCGGTATTCAGGCCCATCATAAACAGCAGCGGAGAAGCAGTAGGTCTTGCCGCATGCGCATTCCGCTCAGAAGATCTTGTCGATATGATTTCAAGCCAGGAAAAGAGCTCGCTTATCATCTGCATTGCATTCATAATCGCAGGTATTGCAGCTCTTTTCATGCTCTCACATCCGTTCTTTAAATCACTCTCCCGGGTTTCTGTAAGTCTCCACAAAATAGCCGGCGATGAAAGCGATTTAAGCCGTGAGATTCCGGTTGTGAAACAGGATGAAGTGGGCGAGCTTGCAGAAAATTTCAATGGGGTCATACACAAACTGGGGGCAACAATAAACTCTATAAAAGAATCCGCTTCAAAACTTGCAGATACGGGAAAAGAAATGTTATTAAAGACTGAAACTGCCGCAGGCGCGTTTGACACTACTGCCGTCGCTATTGAGGACATTAATAAGCGGACAAAAGAACAAAGCGCGCTGATGAACAAAGTCAGCGAGGGAATCAATATAACAAAAGCCGAAATTCAACGGCTCGGAGAAAGACAGCAGGAACAAACGGCAGCAATCAGACAGTCATCTGCATCGATGGAAGAAATGACATCGAACATCTCCACTATTGATTCCGGTCTCAATCGTATTACCCTGAAATATGCTGATCTTGTAAAAGTAACGGAAAGCGGCCGGAAACTGCAGAACGACGTCGTAAAGCAAATAAAAATCATCGCGGATCATTCAAAAGGACTGAACGAAGCGAACGCTACTATTTCGGAAATATCTCAGCAGACGAATCTGCTTGCAATGAATGCGGCAATCGAAGCGGCACATGCAGGCGAAACAGGAAAAGGATTTGCGGTCGTTGCCGGTGAAATCAAAAAGCTTGCGGAAAATTCAGCAAAACAGTCAAACGCAATCAATTTACTCCTTACAAACATAACAGATGCAATTACCGGTATAGTCGGATTGTCCGGCAATTCTCTTGAATCATTCAATAATATCGGTACCCGTATTCATGAAATAGACAATATGATGCAGGAAGTGCACAAAGGAATGATCGAACAGACGAGCGGCATTAAAGAAATGCTCGAAACAACAAAGATCATTGCAGAAACGGCAGATTCCATCAACGAAGCCTCGAAAAACATGGAACAGACAAGTACGGAGTCATTCGGAGGTATCGATTTAGTCCATTCGTATGCAGATAAACTGCAGAAGAGTATGAATGATATTTCCCTGCAGGTCGGACGCATGAGGGAACTGTCGGAAAGCGCCGCGGAAACATCAAACAAAAACAGTATGATTGCAGAAGAAGTATCAGAGCTGGTCAATTCATTCAAAACAAAGTAGAATATTTTTTATGGATAGTATGCAGAATGATGCACAACCGGAACTGTTCGGGGCGATTATACGGCAGCTTGAAGCTGAAGAAAAACAGAAAGAACCGGAAAAACCGGTACAGACTGCAGATATGCCTTCTCTGCCGGGTGCAGAAAGCTATGTGGAAAAAAAAATAATTACAGGCGTCCATACAGGAGCTGTCAGCCTGTATGATGCAACATATACCGACTGCACGTTTTCAGGTTGTTCTTTTACCAGGACAGACCTGACAAACACAACATTCACCGACTGCTCGTTTACGAATTGCGAATTCATCCTGTGCAAAATAGACGGTACTACGATTGACAGCGTCCATTTCAAATCATGCAGGCTGACCGGGATAAATTTTACGGAAGCATCGGAATACGGATTCAGTCCCGACTTTACGGACAGCCTGCTCGACAACTGTGTATTCTACGACAACACGCTTTCCCGAGACTTTTTTATTAACACAACGCTCCGCAATACAGATTTTACAAACTGCCGCCTGAAAAACATCGACTTCAGCGGTTCCCGTTTCCAGACCTGCGCAATACTCGGCTGCAACCTTGAAGGCTCTGATTTCCGCTCAGCTTCAGGCTATGCCATAGATCCGTCGGCGAACAAACTAAAAGGAGCCCGTTTCAGCCTTCCCGAAGCGGCGAGTTTTCTCAAATATATAGGCGTGAACGTGTCGTAAGATTTGCATCCATGCAAATCTTACTTACCGTGAATTCGGGCTCGCAAAAGGCTCGCCAGAATTCACGTTCGCAGGACCCGCCATCCATGGCGGGGGCGTATCCGCCTTACGGGCTGCCTGTATTGTCTGTTTTGCATCCATGCAAATCTTACTTACCGTGAATTCCGGTTCGCATAAGGCTCGCCAGAATTCACGTTCGCAGGGTCCGCCATCCATGGCGGAGGCTTATCCGCCTTACGGGCTGCATACATTGCCGGTTTTACATCCCCGAAAACGTAAAATATAAAACCAGTCTCAGTGCAGAAAATTTATAATACACTTACAAAGTATAATCATGCCTTTCGCAGCAATTAACCATGTACTTACGGAATAATTATTCCAGGCTTTCTGCGCTCCGGAGCTTATCTTTATCTATATGCTTTCCGGTAAATGCTGATGACAGCTTCATCGTCAAGCTGTATGCGGTCGTTTACAAAAAGGCGGGCCATTGCCGAATGTGCATTTTTTGAAAATTCCTCAAATTCGCCGGGCGTAATACCGTAATCGCTCATCTTGAGGTCGTCCACTCCGCATTCCTTCTGCAGCTGAGCAAGTACTTTCACTATATCTTCCGGGTTCTGTGCGTCCTTCATGCCGAGAGCCTGTGCAAGTTTCACAAGCCGCTCATCGCACACGTGATGTTCCGCAAAATAGCCGAAATATGCTTTGCTCAGCATAATAAGGCCCGCGCCGTGTTCGAGTTTTTCATGATATGCGGAAAGTGCGTGCTCCATAGAATGTTCGCTTGTGCATCCGCTTATGTCCATAACGACGCCGGAAAGCGTATTGGCAAAAGCCATATGTTCGCGGGCTTCCATGTCATTTCCGTCTTTTACTGCACGGACAATATAGCTGCCGATATTTTCTACAGCAGTAAGCGCATACATATCGCTCATGAGATTCGCTTTTTTGCTGATATATCCTTCCAGCGAATGGAACAGCGCATCAAATCCCTGATATGCGGTAAGTCTGGCTGGAACGGTCTTCATAAGTTCAGGGTCGATAACTGCAATTTTTGGGAAAACACATTCCCCGCCCACTCCCATCTTTTCGTGAGTCGCTTCGTTCGTAATGACGCCGACGCCATCCACTTCGCTGCCGGTTCCGGCTGTCGTGGTAATGGCAATAATCGGAAGCGGAGTGCTGACTACAGGCATACTCTTTCCCGTTCCGCCGAGCGCATAATCCCACAAGTCGCCCGGATTCGTCGCCATGATTGCAATAGCTTTTGCGGAATCCATGACGCTGCCGCCTCCGAGTGCGACGACGAAATCACAGCGGTTTTCCCTTGCATATAATGCGCCTTCTTCCACCGTCGTTTTAAGGGGATTTGCCTGCACTTTATCGAACACAACAGATTCGACTCCAGCCTGCTTCAGCTGTGCAGCTGTACGGTCAAGATAACCGTTGGCACGAGTCGATTTTCCGCACGATATGATAATAAGAGCTTTTTTTCCCGGCAGGTGCTGCTCGTGAAGTTCATTTAATCGTCCAATTCCGAATAGAATCCGGGTTGGGACATACATCGAAAAATTTGACATAATTCCTCCAGCCTCAAAATAGTATTGCTACATGATACACAATGCAGGCCATAACCCATGCGGTACCGGTTGCAAAAGCCATAGCTGCGACTGCATCTTTTGTGCCAATTTCTCTCCGGATAGCAGCAAAAGCTGCAATGCACGGCATATATAATAGCGTAAAAACAAGAAAAGAAACAGCAGAGGCAGGAGTAAGAATTGTCTGAAGAATGGAAGAAAGCCCGGCACCGGACGCACCGCAAAGGACTGCAAGCGTGCTCACGACAGCTTCCTTTGCAGAAAGGCCTGCAACAAGCGCCGTCGCCAGCCGCCAGTCACTGAATCCGAGGGGATAAAAAACAGGAGCAATAAATGAACCGAGTGAAGCAAGCATACTCTTCGATGCATCTGTAACAAGATTAAGCCGTATATCAAAATGCTGCAGGAACCAGATAATTAATGCCGCACCAAGGATGATGGTAAATGCCTTGCGCAGGAAATCTTTCGCTTTTTCCCATGTCGACAGCCACATATTTTTGAGGCTGGGCATCCGGTAAGCCGGCAGTTCAAGTACGAACGGCACCGGCTTTCCTTTAAATGCTGTATTTTTAAGAAGCAGCGCAGAAAGAACCGCCATAACAAATCCGCCGACATACAGGCATATCATCACAAGTGCTGCATGATCCGGAAAGAATATCACAGAAAAAAGTGAAAAGACAGGGAGCTTTGCGCTGCACGACATAAACGGGATGATGAATATCGTCATTTTTTTATCGCGGCGGCTTGAAAGCGTGCGTGTCGACATGACGGCAGGAACTGAACAGCCGAAACCGATGAGCATCGGAACGAACGACTTTCCAGAAAGACCGATTTTCCGCAGTGCAGAATCCATAACGAAGGCAACGCGTGCCATATAGCCTGTGTCTTCAAGCATAGCAAGAAAGAAAAACAGAACAAGAATAGTGGGCATAAAAGAAAGGACGCTGCCGATACCGGCGAACAGGCCGTCAATAATAAGTGAATGGGCAGTCGCAGAAAGATCATACAATGTAAGCGCAGTATCAACTATGCCCGTAACCCAGTCGAGTCCCATACCGAACCAGTCACTCAGCCATTTTCCGACAAGCCCGAACGTTAAATAAAATATAAGCGACATTATGCCGAGAAATATCGGAATCGCAAAATATTTACTCGTAAGCAGTGCATCTATCTTTGTTGAACGTTTCTGTTCAATCGTTTCACCGACACGATGCACACAGTCGGATGTAACTTTTGAAATGTAGGAATAACGCATATCCGCAATTGCAGCCGCGTTGTCAGTCCCCGCATCGCGTTCCATTTCAGTCGTTATGTGGCTGAGAATTTCGTGCTCGTTTTCGTTAAGCCCGAGTTCTTCAAGTATGATTTTGTCGCCTTCGATAAGTTTTGTCGCACAGTACCGTGCAGGCAGTCCGCGCCTTTCGCAGTGGTCGGCAATAAGATGGGTCATTGAATGAATCGCCTGATGCACCGGACCAATGTCGCAGAAATCAATTTTTGCAGGCTTCTTTTTGTTCACAGCAACGTCCATCAGGCGCTGGACAAGCTCGGAAATACCGTCGCCCTTTACTGCCGATATCGGAACGGCGGCAAGCTGCATATTACCGGAAAGCTTCAGAACGTCGATAGAATTTCCGGCGGCAACAACTTCATCCATCATATTAAGCGCAAGCACCATGGGAATGCCGAGCTCTTCAAGCTGCAGCGTAAGATACAAATTGCGTTCTATATTTGTGGAATCGAGTATGTTAAGAATAGCATCAGGTTTGTCTTTCATGAGAAAGTCGCGGGTAACGATTTCTTCCGGCGTATACGGCGAAAGCGAATAAATGCCGGGAAGGTCAACAACTTCTATTGTAAGATTTTTTTCGTTTGAAGATTCGGGCTGGATGAACGACTGCTTGATAAATCCGCTTTTTCGTTCAACAGTGACGCCGGGAAAATTGCCGACATGCTGCTGGCTCCCGGTCAATTGATTGAACAGCGACGTCTTCCCGCAGTTCTGGTTTCCTACAAGCGCAACCGTAAGTTTCATTTTGTCCCCCTGTCTTTTTTGCAGTACGGACAGCATGCAGCTGAACAGGAAGCGCATGAATACGGATTTGCAGGCGTTTCCAGTTCAATTTTTTCCGCATCATCCTTACGGAGTGTCAGTTCATATCCGCGGAGATTCAGCTCCATCGGATCGCCTAAAGGTGCTATTTTACGTACAAGAATGTTGGTTCCAGGCGTAAGCCCCATATCAAGAAGGTGATGACGCAGTGAATCTTCACCTTCGACTCTTTTTATGATACCGCATTTTCCCGGTACAAGTTGGGAGAGTTTCATATCACGTATAATATAGTTAGTTTAGACTAACTAGTCAACAGGCTGACTATATGAAACGTCTCTCTGCTACTTATGCAAAAGCCTTAGTAATCGTTTTTTCGCTGACCCCGGGGGTAAACGCGCTTACAACGGGAACGACTGCGAACGGAATGATAATTGCTATTGAAGCGGCAAGCGGCGAATTTGCGGCACCAAGTATCATTGTAAGAATAACGGCGGCCGACGTCCCTGTAAAAATCCCCGCATACGCTCCGGCCTTAGTGATTTTCCTGCTGTATACGCCGAGCAGATACGGAGCCAGAAATGCGCCCGACAAAACACCCCATGACAGCGACATAAGAGTTACGATAAAACCTATCTGCAGCCGTGAAATAAGATATGAGGCAAAAATAAACACTGCACTCAGAACGCGCATCATAAGGACAGACTGCCTGTCGCTCACCCTGCGGTGGAGATACCCTTTATACAAATCGATCGTCACTGCAGAAGAACTCACAAGCACCATTGAAGCAAGCGTTGACATTGAAGCGGAAAGCACAAGCAGCATGATGACAGCCATAAGGCCTTCCGGGAGATGCCGGGACAACAGCGTCGGTACAATCATATCATAATTGATTTTTCCGTTCGCAAGCCGCGGTACCGTATCGAGCGAAAGAAACACATGCCCGAGCACACCGGTAAAGTACGCACTCACTCCGATAACAAGGGCAAAAACAGTCGTAATGACAGCCGCGCTTTTTATTACCCTCTCATTCTTGACCGCATAAAATTTCTGCACCATCTGCGGCAGCCCCCACGAACCGACGCTCGTCATAAAAATGAGCGATGCGACGGTAATAACCGACGGCTGCTGCGCAGGAGGAACATGTACCGGGTAATTTGCTTTCACAGCCCGTATTGCTTCCGCAAGGCCTCCTGCTTTATACGTAAGGACGACAACCATCGTGACAGCACCTCCCAGCATGATGAATCCCTGGATGAAGTCGGTGAGCGTGACTGCAAAATATCCTCCGAGCACAAGATAGATGCCGGTAATTGCAACGAGGATTATCAGCGCAAAATCAAACGAAATGTTAAATGTCGATTCAAACAAATGCCCCAGCCCTTTGAAAACAGATGCGGAATAAGGCAGCAGAAATACGAAAATGAGAACAGCCGAAATCATTTTAAGGTGATCGCTGTCGTAACGGGCTTCAAGAAATTCCGGCATAGTCATCGTGTCAAGATTCTGCGTCATGCGCCGCGTACGCCGCGCGAGCAACAGCCACGCACACATTGCGCCAAGCACTGCGTTTCCGACGCCGATAAGCAGCGAACTGAAGCCGAACCCCCAGCCCTGTTTGCCTGCAAAGCCGATAAAAACGGCTGCTGAAAAATATGTCGTACCGTACGCGAATGCCGACATCCACGGACCGACAGTCCGGCCGCCGAGGAAAAAGTCGCTGAGTGTGGTTGTCTTGCGCATACCCCAGATACCGACACAAATCATGACGACCAGAAAAAGGAGGAGAAGAATGAGACTGGACATAAAAATATCCTTTTTAATGTGTAATAACGTCCGGAAGATAGTACCGGACTGCAAGCAGACAAAAAATAGCCGTCTTTAAGTATACACGCCATCCTCGAAAGCCGCAACATTTTTCGGAGGCACTCCCGTTTCCGGAAAAACGCAAAGTGTCCCCGCTTGTTAAGCTGCTTTATCCGCGGGAATGGATTATTAATTGCTGAAGAGAATCAAATAAGTGAATCAAGAGCATGCTGTCTGGCTGCAATAACGCGGTCGCACCATGCATCGAATTCAGGATCCGGAATCTGACATTCCTTGTGGGACATAATGTAAGCCACTGTTTTCCGGAGTCCCTGCGCCATCGTCGTCTCGGTGTGGAACGAGGGAACGAGCCGGCGGAGTTTTGAAATATCGAATAGAACCGGATACGATTTATCGCCTGTCAACTCTCCCCTGAAATCATACTGCTTTCCCGCAGCTCCCAGAAAGTCCGAAGAAATATGGACAGTGTTCAGCGGCACGCCGAGCGCATCAGCTGTAATTTCGTGAATCTGGTTCCAGCTCAGCCGTTCGTCCGACATAATCTGTACAGCCTGTCCGACTGCGCGGGGATTGCCGAGCAGACCCGTAAAACCTGCGGCAAAATCGGTATTATACGTAAGCGTCCAGAAAGTCGTTCCGTCGCCCGGGATTATGACAGGTTTGCCTTTGAGCATCCGGTCAAGCACCTGATAGCTTCCTTTCGCTCCGTGCACGGCAACGGGAACGCTGCGTTCGTCGAACGTATGGCTCGGACGCACGATCGTGACAGGAAAGCCTTCGCTGCGGTATCTGTCCATGAGAAAGTCTTCACATGCTATTTTGTTCCGCGAGTATTCCCAGTAAGGATTTACAAGCGGCGTACTTTCCGTAATGAGGTAATCTGCCGGAGGTTTCTGATAAGCGGAAGCGGAGCTGATAAAAACGAACTGCTTCGTCTTACCTGCGAACAGACGGAAATCGCGTTCAAGATCAGGTACGCTAAATGCAATAAAATCCGCGACTGCGTCGAACTTCATGTCTTTTAGTTTTACTGCCGTATCCTGCTCATTGTGGACGTCGGCATGCAGTTCGTGAACGCCGGTAAGACCCGTATCACGGTTACCGCGGTTTAAAAGCCAGAGTTCGTCTCCCTGCGCAATCAGCCTTCTGGAAATGGCCATGCTGATAGTTCCCGTTCCGCCGATGAATAAGATTTTCATTATGTGCCTCCTTATTTATTTTGCAATGCTTTACCGTCCCGGATTATATTTATCGTATGATATTCTTTACACCTTCAACAATGCGCTTGGCAACGGCAGGATTGTTCATTGTGTATAAATGAATATACTCAAAGCCGTTCGCGCACAAGTCTATTATCTGACTCACCGCATATGCCAGACCTGCATCAAACAGCGCTTCTTTATTTCCGTCATATTTATTAATAATTTTTGCAAGCCGGTCAGGAAGCGACGCACCGCACAATGTCACCATCTTTTCAATCTGATTCCGGTTGATTACGGGCATAATTCCTGCACAGACAGGAACGTCAATTCCTGCAATCCGGCAGTCTTCGACAAATGAAGTAAACATTGTATTTTCAAAAAACAGCTGAGAAATAAGCAGCGATGCGCCTGCCTCTGTTTTTTTTGTAAGCGAACGGATATCAGAAATACGGTCGGGAGACTGCGGATGGCGTTCAGGATAGCAGGCGCCTGCAATGCAGAATTTTCCCGGCTGTGTCCCGGAAATATACGATATAAGGTCGGAAGCGTGCAGAAAATCACTTTTTTCCGGCACACCTTCGCGTTTGTCTCCGCGCAGCGCAAGAATGTTGGTAAGCCCGTTGTCAGCAAGCTTCTTAAGGAAATCGTCAATCTCCGACTTTGCGTAACACAGGCAGGTAAGATGCACAAGCGGTTCAATACCGTACTCATCCTTAATTCTGCGGGAAAGCTCAATTGTCCGGTTGTTGTTGGAACTGCCGCCTGCACCGAATGTCACGCTTATGAAGTCAGGCTTTAATTCGGCAAGCACATCAAGCGTTTCCGTTATATCTGAAAGCGGTTTGTCGTGCTTCGGAGGATATATTTCAAAAGACAGATTCGGTCTGCCGGATGTAAACTGGTCTGATATATTCATATGTCATTTTACCATTTTCCAGCCGGTATCGGCAAGACTGCATCCGCCTGCATAAAAAAACCGTTCCGAATGCCGAAGCACTGGAACGGTTTTAGAAACTGCTTAAAAAAGCCGCTTATTTACTGATGACACGGATCATTTCGCAGAGTTTGTTTGAATAACCCCACTCGTTGTCGTACCATGCAATCAGTTTTACAAAGTTCGGCTCAAGAGCAAGACCTGCTTTTGCATCGAAGATTGATGTGTGAGCATCGCCGCAGAAATCAGTCGAAACGACTTCATCTTCTGTATACTCAACGATTCCCTTGAGAGCGCCTTCTGAAGCAGCTTTCATTGTTGCGCAGATGTTCTTGTATGCTTCATCCTTGTCTTTTCCTGCAGCCTTCTCGAGTTCGCAGGTAAGGTCTACGACAGAAACATCAGGGCACGGAACGCGCATTGAAATGCCGGTAAGTTTTCCGTTGAGTGTCGGAATTACTTTACCAACAGCCTTTGCAGCACCTGTTGTTGACGGAATGATGTTGTTGTATACAGAGCGTCCGCCTCTCCAGTCTTTTCCGCCCTTTGAAGGACCGTCGACGGTGAGCTGAGTGCCTGTTGAAGCATGAACTGTTGTCATAAGACCGCGTTTGATTCCGTATGCATCGTTGATTGCTTTTGCAAGAGGAGCAAGGCAGTTTGTCGTGCAGGATGCGTTGGAGATGATTGTCTGGCCCGCATATGTCTTGTCGTTTACGCCGTATACGAACATCGGAGTGTCGTCCTTTGAAGGAGCTGACATAACGACTTTCTTTGCGCCGCCTTTGATATGAGATTCGCAGAGCTCTTTCGTGAGGAAGAAACCTGTTGATTCAACAACAACGTCTGCTCCGCACTCGCCCCATTTGATGCTGGCGGGATCTTTTTCTGCAAAAATGCGGATTTTGTTTCCGTTTACAATGAGATTCTGATCATCGAATTCTACTTTGCCTTCAAAACGACCGTGTACTGAATCATATTTAAGAAGATAAGCAAGATAGTCAATCAACATTTTTGAAGGATCTGCTTTATTGAAAGCGAGAAGATCGTTGATTCCGACAATCTGGATGTCATTGAAATTGGTTACTGCAGCACGGAAAACCATGCGGCCAATACGACCGAAACCGTTAATACCGACTTTAATCATAGCCTAGTAGCTCCTTATCATAGAGATTTATTTAATGACAATTTTACGTTTTATGTAAACAAGTGTCAATATGAGGTATAAAACGTCAAAGAAACGTAATATAATTTATTCAGCAGTTGATTTTTTCTGCAGTACAGCTTCAGCGGACTTTCTTTTTTTGCGTTCTATATAGCCGCTGTCTTCAAGATATTTACGGCGGGTAATAATAAGATCTATCAATTCCTGATACATGTTGTAATCCACTTCAATAGCAATGGGCAGAATAAAGTATTCCGTTTCATCGCAGTAACGCTCTATAAAATCAGGATTGGTCACAAAACCAAGACTTATCATGTTGCTGATGCGGTCGGCACATTTAAGAATTTTAGCACGCTGGCTTCCGTTCTGAATAATTCCGCGCAGATAATCACTTTTAAGCTGGCCTTCCCTTTTGGTTACTTCAAGTACAAGTTTATAGACTTCCGGGCCGTCTTCATCTACATTGATGATAAGATTGTGGTCAAAGCCGGGCACATCCTCTATTACATCGTGGATAAGAGATGCTTTCAGCAGGATTGTGTCTATATAGCCGTAATCAATCAGGATACTCATCGTATCAAGCTGATGACGGAACATGTTGCCGCCTGCATGGCGGGCTTTGCCGATAAGCGCAGTTGCAAGCTGCATATAAGGAGCAAGAAACATGCTCTTGAGCTGAAGCATCGCCTCATTATCCATTTTCCCAGAGCGGTCTACATGCATCTCATACTTGATTTTCCCCATAGGCATTACTCCTGCTCTCAAAGACTTATAGACTCTCTATATATGATTCCAGTTTAGTTATACGCCTCTTGTGCTCTTCCAGTTTAGCATTTTCCTCGGCAACAAGTTCTGCAGGCGCATGCTCCGCAAATTTGCCGGAAAGTTTCGATTCTGACTTCTGGGCATGTTGTTTAGTTTCATCAAGTTCCTTCCGGAAACGGGCGAGCAGTTGTTCCTTGTTTACGCTTTCGTCGATAAGCAGAAACGCCTCGTATCCGGTTCCGACAGAGCCGATGGCATCTGCCGGTTTCATATCAACAAAATCAATCTTGGAAATTCCCGCAAGCAGCTCAATCACGTCTTCCTTTTCACGGCAGACTTCAGCTGCACTTCCCTTCTCTATGACAACCGCCAGATGAATTTTTGCAGCGGGATCTATTCCGCATTCCGTACGCAGTCCGCGCACATTGCGTATAAGTTCCTGGAGCACGCTGAACCGTTTTGACACAATTTCATCAACACGCGCATCAACTGCCTCCGGGAACGGGGCTGCAATGAGCATTCCCGTATATGTGCTGTTCGTAATAATCTTATTTTTTCCGGCCTTTTCACGATTTTCGGCTATTTCACGAAGCGGAAGTTTCCCGTAAATTTCTTCAGTAACGAACGGGAGGAACGGGTGCAGCAGCCTGATGTTCTCTTCGAGCACGTTCAGGAGGACTGAAACCGCGCGGTCTTTTTCCCTGTCATCGCCGTTCCTGAATGAAAGCTTTGTCGCTTCAACGTACCAGTCGCAGTATTCGTTCCAGAAATATTCATACAGCGCCGATGCCGCATCGTTGTAACGGTATCCCTCAAGAGCGTCGCGTTCGGTGCGTACACACTTATCGAGTTCCGTGTAAATCCATTTATCCAGTTCCGTAAGATCGCTGTCGGCAACAGGGACGAGTGTGCGTCCTTCAAGATTGCCGAGTATGTAGCGGCTTGCATTCCACACTTTGTTTGCAAAACGGCTGCCGAGTTTGAACGACTCCCTGTCGACAAGGACATCCTGCCCCTGCGCACACATAAAGCCGAGCGTAAATTTGAACGCATCGCTTCCGTACATATCGATAATTTCGAGCGGGTCGATTCCGTTTCCGAGTGATTTGCTCATCTTTCGGCCCTGTTTGTCGCGCACAAGCCCGTGCATATAAATGTCGTGGAAAGGTACTTTACCGGTGAACTCAAGTCCGGCCATAATCATGCGGGCAACCCAGAAGAAAATGATGTCATATGCCGTGACAAGAGCCGTTGTCGGATAGAAAAGTTCCAGATCTTTTGTATTATCGGGCCAGCCGAGTGTGCTGAACGGCCAGAGCCATGAAGAAAACCATGTATCGAGTACGTCGGGATCCTGCTCAAGCTCGTCTTTACCCGCACCGCATTTTGGGCACGCACACGGATCTTCACGCGAAACAATCGTCTCACCGCATTTTTTGCAGTACCATACAGGAATGCGGTGACCCCACCACAGCTGGCGGCTGATGCACCAGTCTCGGATGTTTTCCAGCCAGCTTCTGTATGTGTTCTCCCACTTGCGCGGATAAAAGACGATATCTCCGTCTTCCCATGCTTTGAGAGCTTTCTCTGCAAGGGGCTGCATCTTTACGAACCACTGGTCGGAAAGATACGGTTCGACAACAGTACCGCAGCGGTAACAGTGTCCCACAGAATGCGTAATTTTTTCCTCACCTTTGAAAAGCCCGATATCGGTCAAATCCTTTAGTATCAATTCCCTGGCTTTGGGACAGGTAAGCCCGCGGTATTTTTCCGGACAATTCTCATTGAGCGTACCGTCGGGATTCAGAATGTTAATTACTTCGAGGTTGTTGCGCTTTCCGACCTGCCAGTCGTTCGGATCGTGTGCCGGTGTGATTTTGACCATACCGGTTCCGAATTCTTTGTCGACATACGCATCTGCAATAATCGGTATAGTACGGCCGGTAAGGGGCAGTGTCAGTTTTTTTCCGACAATGTCCTTATAGCGTTCGTCGGCAGGATTTACGGCGACAGCAGTATCGCCCAGAAGCGTTTCCGGCCGCGTAGTTGCAATTTCAATTTTTGTAGAACCGTCGGGAGCGGGACCGTCTGCATATTCGTACCAGATGTGATACATGGCACCCGCTGTATCGGTATGATCAACTTCATCGTCCGCAAGAGCCGTACCGCATCTCGGGCACCAGTTGACAAGATAATGGCCTTTATAAATAAGGCCGCGCTCGTACAGTGTAACGAATACGTCGCGGACGGCTTTGGAAAGCCCTTCATCCATCGTAAAGCGTTCACGGTTCCAGTCGGTGCTGTTGCCGAGTTTCCGCTGCTGCCTGACGATTGTATCGTGATGATCGTCTTTTACAGCCCACGTCCGCTCAAGAAATTTCTCGCGGCCGAGGTCATTGCGCGAAAGGCCTTCTTTTTTCAGCTGGCGTTCAACGACGTTCTGAGTTGCGATACCCGCATGATCTGTTCCCGTTACCCAGAGTGTATTGTCGCCCTTCATGCGGTGATAGCGCACCACGATATCCTGCAGCGTATTGTTGAGCCCGTGTCCGACATGGAGCACACCGGTAACATTCGGCGGAGGAATTACGACGGTATATGTTGACTTGCGAAGGTCTTCAGGAGACAGCTTTTCAGCCTTTGCTTCATATGCAGCGTGTACAGGTGAATCGGGATCAGAAGCCGGTTTGAACCAGCCGTCTTTCTCCCATTCCGTATATATGCGTTCTTCAAAATCTTTCGGGTTATATGCTTTTTCAAGTTCTATTGCTTTCATAAACTGGAATTATAACAAAAAAGGCTCCGTGAGTAAACACGAAGCCCTCTTTAATAAAAAGAATAAGAATCAGAAATGAGCTACGGCACTAATCGTGAACTGTTCGTTCCAGAAATCACTGATGGACGGCGACGCTGTTGAACTCGTTGCCCCGGTTCCTGTATTAGTATGCACAAATTCATTTGCTGCTTCAAGCGTAAATGCAGGGCTGAGGTTCCATGTAAAGCCGCAGTATAAGGTATTTGCAAACGTACCGGATGATGAATTATCCTTTCTTAATATAATAGATGGAATTTGTGTATAAAGACCGCCGTTCAAGGCAAATTTTTTCGGCACAATATATCCCTGTATACCATTACGCAGTACAAAATCAATTTCCGTAGAATTCGCATCGGAATTACTGTTGTATGTCGCAAACGTAAACGGAACGGTAAATTTCCCGCAGTACGTAAAACTGTCATCCAGTTTTACAAGAATTTTATATTGTGCGAATATTTGTTCTACAGTGCCGAAAGTAGATCCTGATGTTGTGTACGAAGTAGTGTCAACAACATCACCGCTGGCATCATATGTCGTGTACGAAGAAGAATTCGTATTGTTTATGATAGAATAAAGCCCGAATTTTGCAAACTGACTTACAGATTTCGTCTCCGAAAGAGTAAGTTGAAGATTTGCACCGAATTGAGGATCTGTTGCGCCGCTTTTTTCAATGGATCCCGATTTTCCGTCGGTCGTTGTGTCAATATTTTCGTTAGTAAATGCACAGAGGACAAAGACATCAAGAGCCGCAGGAAGTTTTCCTGTATTGAAGTTCAATCCCCACTGAACTGATGGTACAATTGTAGTGGTTGTTGTATTAGTAGTTCCCGTATCAACATTCCATTGCATGCCGGCTTTAAATCCCATGTTACCGGTGCCGAACAGGAAAGAAAGCTGGTTTGTCGAGTCATCCGCAGTCCAGAGATTTCCGCTGTAAGACAACGCCATGTAATTCTTTCCGAACATTTTTGCAAGACCGAAATCAAGGTTTGAAGTCTGGATAGTCGTCTGTGAAAACAGATTCTGGACTTTCACCTTCTGCCAGTTGTTGACATCGATATAATTGTCAGCATCATTTGTAAGTGTTCCGGCTGTTCCTTCATACAGCCCGGATGCAAACACTGAAGAAACCGAAAATGCTGCTGCACAGATAAGTGCAGCGATTTTTAAAACTTTCATATATTTCTACTCCTATTTAAAAACAGTTCAGTTATGTATCAAAACAGGATATCTGTCAATATTCTTCTTCCGCTACTCAACCGCAATCGAATTACCGGTATACAGGTGGTAATATCGTCCTTTCATCGCCATAAGCTGGTCATGCGTACCGCGCTCGATTATCTTCCCGTGTTCAAGCACAATAATTTCGTCCGCATTGCGTACTGTACTTAACCGGTGGGCAATGACGAACACGGTCCTGCCTTTCATGAGGCCGTCCATACCTTTCTGCACAAGAGACTCGGTGCGCGTATCAATTGAACTCGTCGCTTCGTCGAGAATGAGTACGGGCGGATCAGCTACGGCGGCACGGGCAATCGCAAGAAGCTGCCGCTGCCCCTGACTCAGATTGCCGCCGTCTCCCGAAATCACCGTATCGTAGCCGTTCTCAAGATGGCGGATGAACGTGTCGGCATTTGCAAGCTTTGCCGCTTCTTCCACCTGCACGGTACTTGCTTCAAGATTTCCGTACCTGATGTTTTCCCTGACAGTACCGGTAAAAAGATGCGTATCCTGCAGAACCATACCGAGCGAACGGCGAAGGTCATCTTTCTTTATATTATTAAGAGGAATGCCGTCATATGTAATCGAACCGCTTCCTTCAGGAATATCATAGAACCGCGTAAGCAGATTAGTCGTCGTCGTTTTGCCGCTTCCCGTCGAACCGACAAGCGCGATTTTCTGACCGGGAAGAGCGTGCATGCATACGTCGAAAAGGACTGTCTTGTCGCTTTCGTAGCCGAACGTTACATGATCGAACACGACATCACCTGAAAGTTTTTCAAGTTCGTTTTCTCCCGGTTTTTTCCATGCCCATTCACCGGTAAACGCATACGACTGAACAAGCCGTTTCCGCTGCGAGGCAGACGCGTCATCCGCCTCATATGCGTTCACAAGTTCAATAGTTCCGTTGTCAACTTCAGGTGTTTCATCAATAACTGCAAAAATACGTTCCGCACCGGCAAGTGCGTTCAGAATGCTGTTGAACTGCTGGCTCATCATCGTGACAGGCTGGCTGAAACTGCGCGTATACTGAAGGAACGCTGCAATCGTACCAATATCCATACGACCGCTGATTACAAGAAACGCTCCGCAGATTGCTACAAGCGCGTACTGCACGTGCGACAGGTTGCCCATCATCGGCATAAGAATATTCGCATACGTATTTGCCGTCGTTCCTGAAGCACACAGATTGTCGTTGAGTACCGCAAATTCGGAAATCGACTCATCCTCGTGATTAAAAACCTTGACAATCCGCTGCCCGTCTATCAATTCTTCTATATAACCGTTAACCGTGCCAAGATTCTTCTGCTGGTCGCGGTATGCGTTCGCACTCTTCTTACCGATTTTTGCGGCAAGCAGCATCATAAAAAAGATACACAGAATAACTACAAACGTAAGAATCGGGCTTAACACGAGCATCATGACGAATACGCCGACGACAGTAACGACCGACGACATAAGCTGCGGCACACTCTGGTTAAGCATATCGCGCAGGGTATCGGTATCGTTTGTAAAACGCGACATGATTTCGCCGTGAGGATGTGCATCGTAATATTTTATGGGCAGTGTTTCAAGCTTTCCGAACAGGTCGGTACGGATGTTATAAAGCACGTTTGTGGAAATAAAGACCATAAGACGGGAATTGCCCCATGTTGCAAGCGCACCCACTGCAAAAACGATAAGCATGACTCCAAGCATCTGAGCGAATTTAGACATATCGGGATGCTGATGTCCGATAAGCGGTATAATATAATTGTTAAGCGCAGGTTTTATGATATATGATCCGGCGATTCCTGCCGATGCACTTGCGATAACTGCAACGAATACAACAATCCACAGCGCCTTATATTTTCCCATATATCCGATAAGCCGCTTGATGGTTCCCCGTGTATTTTTCGGTTTGGAAAAACCTTTTCTCTGACCTGGACCAGGCATATCAGTTACCTCCTTCCGCGGATGTACCTATATCGGCATCTCCGCCCGTCTGCTGCGATTCGTACACTTCTCTGTAGATTTCGTTATGAGAAAGCAGCTCTTCATGTGTTCCGTATCCGTTTATCTTTCCATCGTCAAGAACAAAGATGATGTCTGCGTCTTTTACAGATGAAATCCGCTGTGCGATTATTATTTTCGTTGTTTCTGGATGCGCATCTTTCAGCGCGGCGCGTATCCGGGATTCCGTAGCCGTATCGACTGCACTCGTGCTGTCATCGAGAATTAATATTTTCGGATTTTTGAGCAGCGCGCGGGCAATGCACAAACGTTGTTTCTGCCCGCCGGAAACGTTCACGCCGCCCTGCCCCAGTTCGGTATCGTATCCTTTCGGAAACGAAGAAATGAAACTGTCCGCATCAGCGGCCCTGCATGCTGCAACGATCTGTTCTTCGGTAGCATTCCTGTTTCCCCATTTGAGATTATCCCTGATGGTGCCGCTGAACAGTACATTTTTCTGAAGCACCATCGCAACGCTGTCGCGGAGCGGCACAAGGTCGTACGCGCGGACATCCCTTCCTCCTACTTTCACCGTACCGGAAAGCGTATCGTACAGCCGCGGAATGAGGGACACAAGCGTAGTCTTTGAAGAACCGGTGCCGCCGATAATGCCTGCAACCTGTCCGCTTTTTATATGTATATCGATATCGTTCAACACACTCGTTTCCGACTTTTTGTTGTAACTGAACGACACGTGTTCAAAATCGATTGAGCCGTCCGCAACAGTCTTTAATCCGACAGACGGGGACTGAATATCGCTTTTTTCATCAAGCACTTCACAGATACGGTGTATTGACGCGCGGGAAAGAACAAGCATGACAAAAATCATGCCGAGCATCATAAGGGACATAAGAATCTGCGTAACGTATGTCAGAAAACTGATGAGTTCGCCGGCTTTCATTGTGCCTGCAACTATCATGTTTCCGCCGAACCAGAGCGCTGCAATAATGGAAACATAGACGGTTATCTGCATAATCGGCATAAGCAGCACAATCAGTTTCTCGGCACGTACCTGAGCGGCACGCACCGCATCCGCAGATTTCTCAAATTTTTCATCTTCATACCGGCCGCGGACAAAGGCCTTTACTGCCCGAATGGCAATAAGATTTTCCTGGACTGTGTTGTTCATCTTATCGTACTTCTCGAGCATAATGCTGAACCGCGGATATGCAACGGAGCCGATAAGCCAGATTGCTATGACAAGCACCGGAATCGCGATAATGAACAGCGCTGCGAGTTTCATGTTTATGATGCATGCCATAACAGCTCCGGCAATAAGCATAAACGGAGCCCGGGCACTCATCCTGATTACCATCTGGTAGACATTCTGCGTATTTGTAACGTCAGTTGTAAGGCGCGTAATGAGGGAAGCTGTGCTGAATTTGTCGACATTGCCGAAAGAGAAGCCCTGAACTTTTGTGAACAGGTTGCGGCGCAGATTGTGCGAAAACCCCTGTGAAGCGACAGCCGCCAGACGTCCGCCTGCGACACCGCATGCAAGGGACAGACATGCGCACCCTATCATAAGGAGGCCTGTCTTCAGAACATAGTTGATATCGCGGTTTGCGATACCTACATCAATAATCAATGCCATGATATACGGAATAACCGTTTCCATAGCAACTTCTCCAAGCATTGTAAGCGGAGAGAGGCAGGTATACGCAATATATTTTCTTTCCATCCCTGCCGTAAGAGTTTTTACAGTGGACATGTTTCTGAATATACTACGAAAACTCTGTTTAAGACTATATAATATTATGTTATACTTCAATGACTATGAACAGACATGAATTGCAGGAAAGTATTGTATCTCACACGATTATGACATTCGCACGCTCCGGCGGTGCCGGCGGTCAGAACGTAAACAAAGTAAATACAAAAGTACATGCTTCTATCTATATAGAAGAAATCAGAGGGCTTACGGAAGCTGAACTTGCGCTTGTAAAACAGCGGCTGGCCAAAAACATAAACAATGACGGGCAGCTGAGCATTGATGTGCAGGACGAACGGTTCCAGGGAAAAAACAGGGAAATAGCGCTTGCCCGGCTTGAGGAAAAAATTGCAGCGGCGGCGCATACCGAAAAAAAGCGCCGCAGTACAAAGCCGACAAAAGCTTCGCGTGAACGGCGCCTGAAAATCAAAAAACTCCGCTCTGATATCAAGAAAAACAGAGGGCACATTTCTTACTGATTACTGAGACAGCCTCTTTACGACGACATCGGCGAAACCTGCTGTCTGCATAATTGTCCTCACCACATCCTGAGTCTGCCTGTCGGCATCTTCAATAATGACATCAGCCATGATCTCTTCCGTCATCCCGTAGCGGGCTTCATCTATGATTTTTATTATAGAGCAGTTTTATAAGTTATGCTTGTTTTTTTGGAATAATATAGATACTTTATAATAAACTTATCTTCGGGAGATTTTTGTATGGGAAAAATCAACAAGGAATCGGTTAAAAGATTCTTCTCCAAACCGTCTACTGTCATCTGGATCATCGTCATAATCGTAGCGCTCATAGCTGTCGAAAGCAATTTTTACTCTGTCGATGAAACAGAACAGGCCGTAATAACCCGCTTCGGAAAATACAACACCACAGTCGGTCCGGGGCTGCATCTGAAACTTCCGTTCGGGATCGACAAAAACTACAACATACCGGTAAAGGTTGTACAGACCGAACAGTTCGGGTTTTCAACTGTAAAAGAGGGACGTAATAATGAATACCGCAACAACATCGTTGATGAATCGACAATGCTCACCGGAGATTTGAATATCATAAACGTGGAGTGGATTATTCAATACCGCATCGTCGATCCGAAGGCCTGGCTTTTCAACGTGCAGGAACGGACTCAGACGATCCGGGACATTTCCCGTTCTGTAATCAATACGCTCGTGGGCGACCGCGCAATCCTCGATGTCATGGGACAGGAACGTTCAAACATTGAGGTTCAGTCGCAGGAAATGATGAATCAGAATTTCAAACAGCTTGGACTCGGTATAAACATCATTGCTGTAAAACTGCAGAATATTGTACCGCCGCAGGGTGTTCAGGATGCATTTGAAGACGTAAACAAAGCAACCCAGGACATGAACAGGTTTATCAACGAAGGAAAGGAAGCGTATAACTCCGAAATACCAAAGGCTCAGGGCGAGGCTGACCAGCAGATTCAGATTGCACAGGGATATGCTGCGGAACGTGTCAATGAGGCAAAAGGTGATGTCGCGCGCTTTAATGCAGTGTACGATGAATACCGCCGGGCGCCGAAAGTCACCCGGGAACGAATCTATCTGGAAACGATGGATGACCTCTTCAGTTCGGACACGAAACCGACACTTATTGACGGTAAACTCGGAAACATTCTGCCGGTAAAATCATTGACAGGCGGAAGTTCTGTATCACCATCATCATCTTCTTCAAAAGGAGCGGCCCAATGAGTAAATCCGTGAAAAAATTCTATATATCACTTATCGTTATAGCACTGCTTGTCATTTTCTTTTTTGCAAGCGGCCCTCTGTATATTGTCAAGGAAGGCTATCAGGCTGTCATTACACGGTTCGGAAGCATCTCCGGTACACATACGGTAGCCGGCCTGTACTTCAAAGTTCCGTTTATTGATCAGGTAACGACATACCCGAAGCTCATTCTTTCTACCGATGGTGATTTGCAGCGCATTCCGACGAAAGAAAATCAGTTTATCGTCGTCGATACGACAAGCCGCTGGCGCATAACTGATCCGGTTCAATTTTACAAAAGTTTCAAGACGCTCGACTCAGCATATAACCGACTGAGCGACATCATCGATTCTTCCACGCGTACCGTCATCACTGCAAACAGGCTGAGCGAAATTGTACGCAGCTCGAACATCATCAACGAGCGTACGACAGGCGCTGCGGAAGCTGAAGACGACGAAACAAAAGAGATTGAATCACTGGTGAATGTAAATAATGTAAACGAATCTGTTACGCGCGGCAGAGGTGAGCTTTGCAGGGAAATGACAGAGGATGCAAACAAACTCGTACCGGAATATGGTATAGAAGTCATAGACATTGTGCCGCGCCAGATAAAATATTCCGACGAACTTACCCAGAGTGTGTATAACAGGATGATTAAGGAACGCAATCAGGTGGCACAGGCATACCGTTCGCTTGGCGAAGGAAAGAAAGCTGAATGGATGGGTAAACTCGAAAACGAAAAACGTACAATCAGCTCCGGGGCTTACAAAAAATCAGAGGAATTAAAAGGTGCGGCAGATGCACAGGCTGCACGAATTTATGCGGATGCATACAACAAAGATCCCGAATTCTATACATTCTGGAAAAGCATGGAATCGTATAAAAGCACCCTCAAAAATTACGATGCAACATACAGCACGAATATGGATTACTTCAAATACTTATATTCTGCCGACGGCAAGCGATAAGGATTCTGCAATTTTATGGAAGAAATTAAACTTGATTCAGGACTGAGTGAATATGCATTTGGTAAAACTAATTTTTCGACGCTGATTACAGAAACAGGTTTCATTGCACAAGCAGACGGCACACTTACTGACGCTGCATCGTTTACTTTCAGTAAATGGAAATTCGACGGAATAAAAACCATTGGTGAAGGAGACGGTGCACATGTATACTTCTGCGGCAGCAACTTCAGCGGAAAGCCGCTTACAGAAATCTTAGCTGAAGCAGAAACCGGTGCAGACGAAAAGTCGAAGTACATGGCCGCGTACGCATCGTTTGCAGTAACACTTGCAATGAAACAGGCTGTGCAGGAGCATCTTATGCCCGGAATTACCGGTGCAGGCGGCATATATGTCGATTGTGCCGAAACGGTGCGCATACTGTTCATTCCGCCCGTTTTATTCGAAAGCATATGCGGATGCTACGGAGCAGAGAGATATGCAGCGCTGCAGGGAGTATGGTGCAGTAAAGCACTTGCATCGGATGAGGCAGCTGCAGCGGCGTTTACAAATGCGGTTATTGCATACCGTGCGCTCAGCGGACACCTTCCCTACGCAGCTTCCGATGAAACGGCGCGCAACGCTGATGAACTCGACAGGAACTACATTCGTATTGAGCACGCAGTAAACGGAATCAACACGACACTTGCACAATCAATAGACAGAACGCTTGAGCTGCCGTTTATTGCACAGCAGAAGAAGGCCCCAAAACCGCTGCCTGCACAGGATATTCCTGCGGACATACTGTACAGCGAACTTGGGCTCGGCGGCGCAGGCGGCAGTCTTACACAGGTGGCCCGCCCCCAGGCTCTCCCTGAAGACGAATTCAAATCGAAAGTAACAGCATATTACAAATCAAAAGATCAGAAAGTAAAGGCAAAACGCACATTCCGCCGGAACACTGCGCTTATAACGGGCGGCGTCATTGCTGCGGCTGTTATTGCTGCTGTCACAGTCGGACAGCATAAGCAGAACGGTTCAAAACCCACATCGCAGGGCCTTACGTCATTGCAAACTGTGGAAGCGTTTTATAAAGGCATCCATACGCAGGATGTTGAGCTTCTCGGAAATATCTCAAAGGGGAAAGAAGCGGGCCACTACAGCGATTCGGTAAGCCAGATTTACGTCATCAGCAAAACACGCAATATGTACGATTATTCAAGCAGTATAGTAACACCTGAAAGCTGGCTCTATTATCAGGCGGGCGAAACAACGATTGAAAAGCGGAGCATCTACGGAATTACGTCGTTTATGCTTGACGGAACAGCCAGTGATCTGCAGATAACCGTACCAAGCCGCAATATGAATCCGCCGCCAGTCACTGTTGAAGGCAGCACAACGCTTACAAACGGTTGTACCACAGTCCATACGGCTGATTTTTACGTCATCCATACAGAAGGTGAAAACAACGACATTTATGCAGAACATCACATAGATACAGTAACACTCACCTACAAAAAAAACAGATGGATTATTACCGGCATAAATCCGGTTGTTAATGAAATCCCTGTAGACAGCAGCCGCTTCAAAAATGATTTTCTGAACGAATGTAAAGCCTTTAAAGGTGATCCGGTTCAGGCACTTATACAGCTTAAATCAGAATACAGCTGGCTGCCCGATGCGTCTGTGATGAAAGATGAAGTCGACAGGCAGAAAAAACTGTTGGCTTCGCAGATTCAGTACTGACATTCTAGCAAATAATGTCATATTGACAACCCACAGATGTTCAAGTATCATTGACATATTGAGGTAAGGACCTGACTATGGAATATAATATTGTCAAACAGCACGAAAAAGGAAAACTGCACGCTATTGAACGCATCAAGGCGCTCTGCGATGAAGATTCGTTCATGGAGATTTATTCAGGCGTACGTCATAACTGCACAAGCTTCGGCATGGATAAAAAAGACCTGCCATATGACGGCGTTATTACTGGTTTCGGGAAAATCAACGGACGGAAAGTCGCAGTGTATGCCCAGGATTTTACTGTTCAGGGCGGTTCTCTCGGACTTATGCACGGCAAGAAAATTGCTGAACTGATTGATATGGCAATCGAAGCACGATGCCCTGTCATCGGTATTAATGATTCAGGCGGAGCACGCATTCAGGAAGGCGTCGACGCCCTCTGCGGATACGGGGACCTTTTCTATCAGAATGTCCGCGCGTCAGGCTCTGTCCCGCAAATTTCAATTATCGCAGGCCCCTGTGCCGGCGGCGCGGTTTATTCCCCCGGAATTACTGACTTCATATTCGCTGTAGATAAAATAAGCCAGCTGTTCATCACCGGACCGAAAGTAGTCAAGTCCGTAATGTTCATGGATATTTCGGAAGAAGACCTCGGAGGTGCATCAATCCATTCGCACAAATCCGGTGTTGCTCATTTCCGCTGTGAAAGTGAAAACGACTGCTACCGCAAAGTACGTGCACTTCTGGATTATATTCCGCATTATTACGGTGATAATCCTTCCGGAAATGATAAATACAAATTCGATACACGTAAAAAATCAAAGCAGATCACAGAGATACTGCCGGAAAATTCCCGGGCAGGATACGATATCAGGGATGTTATAAACTGCGTCACTGATGACGACTCATTCTTTGAGACATCCGCAGAATTCGCAGTAAACTGCGTTACAGGCTTTGCAAAAGTTGAAGGCCGCTCAGTCGGTATAATTGCAAATAATCCCGCTGGTCTTGGCGGTGTTCTGGACTGCGACGCAAGCGACAAAATTGCAAGATTCGTGCGCTACTGCGATGCATTCAATGTTCCGCTGCTTACGTTCGTCGACGTTCCGGGATTCATCCCCGGCCCGCAGGAAGAGCAGAAAGGAATTATCCGTCACGGAGCAAAAGTCATCTACGCATACAGCGAAGCTTCCGTACCTAAAGTAACAGTCATTACGCGGAAAGCATACGGCGGGGCATATATTGCCATGTGCTCAAAACATCTCGGTGCAGACTTCGTCTACGCATGGCCGGCAGCTGAAATTGCCGTCATGGGTGCGGAAGGAGCAATCGGCATTCTTTACGGCAAAGAAATGAAAGACCCTGCAAAAGCTGCAGAAGTCGCTGCTAAATCAGAAGAGTATAAAAATGAAATTATGACTCCGAAGATTGCTGCAATGCGCGGCTATATAAGTGAAGTCATTACTCCTGAAGAAACGAGACAGCGCATCGCCCACAGCTTCGATATACTGTCCGAAAAGCACAGTATGGACAAACCGCTGAAAAAGCACGGCAACATTCCGCTTTAAAAAACATACCACAGCGAAAACAGCTCCGGCGCATTTCACGCGACGGAGCTGTTTTCGCTTCTTAGAGAATCGGCAGAGATGCCGGTTCCTGAACCACTATTCAATCCACGAAAATGCAACAACCCGTAGAGCACAGGATGTGCGCCCCGCTGCTTTAATACAAAAATCTTTCAGGCAGCGTTACGTTAAAATCTTTTGCCAGACGGCGGAATCCGTCTGGTTCAATCGTCTGAAGTTTGCGCGGAGCCATGGAGTATACCTTTACCAGTATTTCAGCAGCCTTCTCTATCGTGTGCATAAGGCCGAATGTCGTATCAAACGTCTCGCCTGCGCAAAAGACACCGTGATGAGCCCAGATTGCAGCATCATATTTTTCCATCAGTTTACTCGTAGCAACTGCAATCTCTCTGCCGCCCGGTACCATCCAGGGAACGACTCCGACTCCTGAAGGAAAGACAACAGGGCATTCTGTTGCACTCTCCCATAATTCACGCGTAAATACCTCATCCTTTAATGGAAGAACAAACGTAAGGGCAATAACATTCGTGCAGTGCGCATGATAAATAACACGGTACAACCCGTTCGTGCAATTTTTCTTTACTTCATGATTCATGAGGTGCGTCGGCAGTTCGCTTGTCGGCCGCCCTCCGCTGCTTAATCCCCAGCATATGCGGTATTGTTTCCCCGTCCGGTCAACTTCTATAATGCAGATAGTCCCTTCTGGATCAAGCGGAACGTTCCTCATAAACTTACCGCTCCCGGTCACAAGGAAATATTCCCCTGCAAGTCCCGGAACGTCTGTCCCTATCGGCATCCACGGGCTGTCGGTGGAAAGCCTGTCATTTACAAGCTTTACTTCGTCTTTTTTCATGCGGTATGAAAGATTCCCGCCGTTCCTTTCGTGCCATCCCTGTTCCCATCCGTCTCCGCAGAGCCTGACAAACGCCTGTACAAATTCTTCGTCACTTACCTTCATTATATCCTACTCCCGGCTCCTGTTAATTCGAGCCACATTGATTTATATGCTTCATATCCGCTTACGGCAGTCCCGCAAACCGGAACATGTTCTATTTTTACGAACCGGCCAAGTTCCGTGCATGACTTTCCCGAAAGCGCGGTAAGCGCACTCATCGCACATCCTGCGGCAGTCGCTTCGTTCATATCCGTCAATAAGACTCTGTTATGAGACAGTACCGACGCAAGCAGTTCAGTATACAGTTTATTTTTCCTGAAACCGCCTTCTATGTAAACAGAGGTCGTATCAGACATACCGGCACGGTACAATGCGGTTTCGGTCTGAATCACCATTGAAATATCAAGTGCGGCAAAAAACAGTTTTTCATCATACAGGACAGAAGGTATTGTACCGCTTGTTTTGATACCGGCAAGCGGAAAGAATCTGCCGTCTTCGTATATTCCCGGCCGGGAACCTGGAAACTGGCCCGAACCGGGAAGTACTTCCGGCAGTATAAAAATTTTCTTTTCAGAAAGTATCCGGCGGACAGCCTGCATATCTGAGGCAGGAAAGGCATTCGTGCCGCAGACATTCTGATAAAGGCGTACATACGTATCAATTTCCATTCCGCCGGTAAATATCGCAGTCTTTACAGGAGTATCAAGTGCACTCCTGTTAAAGAACACAACTTTACCGATATCATCAGGCGTATAAACGGCGTCAGTTTTGCCGGAACTCTCCTGAGTGGGATGCATGCAGACGCACCAGGTTCCGGTAGAATTCAAGATAAAATCTTTTTCTCCGTGCCTGTCTGCGAGGTACGGCAGGAGGGAGGCATTCGAGTCGTGTATGCCGGCGGTAACGACAACTGAAGAATCAAGCCCGAGCCTTTCTGCCGCACGGGGCAGAATTTTTCCTAAACCACTACAGGTTGAAACATACTCCACTGGCATAAGGCTGCGGATTCCCAGACTGTCTACGGCAGACGACCACTGATGTTCGTTCTGTTTCCACAGATAGGTATGGCATGACAGATATGTCGGTTCATAAGCCTTTTTTCCGGTCAGCAGAAAAGTCCAGTACTGAGGAAACGTAAGTATTGTGTCTGTCCGGGAAAACGCCTGTGCAAAATGTTTTTTCAGAAAAAAAATTCCTTTGGCAAGATTTATCATTGCGGAAAAACGCGGAGTAAACGTCTCTGCCTGGAGTTCTTCCGGAGTACCGCAGATATGGTAAAATTCCTGCTGGAATGTATCTCCCGGCTCATATGTGTAAAAAATGCATGGAGCACAGACAGTGCCGCCGGAATCGATACAGACAAACGTTGATCCGTGTGTGGTCACCGATATGGAACGGACAGGGTATTTCTGTGCAAATATACGTATCTGATCGGTAAACCAGGTTTCCATTCCTGAAATATCATGAGAGGGAAGCTGTTCTCCCGTTACAGGATCGCGGATCAGCACCGGCTGAAATTCCCTGTACACAGTGTCATGCTGCACCAGTTTTTCGTCGTATACAGCAACCTTTTTATTGGTCATACCAATATCGATGACTATTATTGCCTGTTCCATGCTGTCAGCTTACTTTTGTTATGCATCTTCCGCCTTGACATAACATGCATGTATTAGCACAATAACTTCAGGATGCCTGAATATGGACAAACTGCTGACGCAAAAAATATGGACAGGAGAATCCCCCTGCCATTTTGAATTCCGCAATCCGCAGCCACCTTTCCCGCTGCACACTCATGATTTTTATGAAATAGCAGTTATTTACAGCGGATCTGGCGATCATATTACAAAACACGGCATATCAAAACTTGCAGCGGGAGATGTCATCAGCATAAAACCCGGACAGATTCACGGTTATAATAACGTGGACAATCTCATTCTCATGAACATCCTTATAAAATCTTCCTTTCTTACGGAAGATTTCCCGAAACTTTCCGCTGTCCCCGGATATACGGATGTGTTTCAATATCCGGCAAAAACGAGGCATGAAGATATGCCGCTCTGTTTGTTTAAGCTGAACAAACTGCAGCTGTCGGAAGTATGCGCAATCATAAAAACAATGCAGGATGAAATGGAGCATCAGTATCTTTCGTGGCCGGTTGCTACGACAGCGTATCTTGCCGAGCTGATTATACTGCTGCTCAGGATTTATACGAATCCGTCTTATCCTGATGCAGAAAACAAGAACAACATTTCGTCGTTAATAAAGTATGTGGAAAAAAATTACCGCAGGAATCTGACGATGAAAGATCTTACCGGCTTTTTCAATATCTCGGAAAGCACCATACTGCGCGCGTTCAAGCACAGCACGGGATATTCTCCGCTTGAATTCCAGATGCGCCAGCGGATTTTTGCCGCAATAAACGAACTTGTTTCGACGGACCGCGACATTACGCAGATTGCGTACGACATGGGATTCAACGACAGCAACTATTTCAGCCGGTGTTTTAAGAAATTCACGAATCTTACACCGACTGAATACCGCAGACAGTTCAGCGCGGTAAAATAATTAAGTGCATCTCTAAAACTCACTTTCAGTGACTCTTTAGAGGCTCCATTAATCCATGTGAAACAGCTGCGGCAGTTCGGTACAGACGGGAGAATTATCAGGATTCACTTCCATAATATCCGCCATCATATTCCACCACTTCCGTACGACAGGCAGATTCTTCTGCATATCCGCAGTGTTGTCAGCCGTCAGCTTTTCATATGCGAAAAGCGTCAGCGTTTCTTCGTCAAGAAAAATGGAATAATCGTACACACCGCTGGCCGAAATTGCGTCTTTCAGTTCCGGCCAGACAGCGTCGTGCCGGCGTTTGTATTCTGCCGCGAATCCCGGCTTCAGTTTCATCTTGAATGCTTTCTGAATCATGTATACTCCTCTACTGACGTCTCCCGGTTACGTCTCTTTCATATTCCATAACTGCCTGAATCAGTTCCTTATCAGAAGGAACTCCGCACTTTTCGCAGTAATAATCCCAGATGGTGCCGAACGGCAGCGTTTTGAGCTGTTCGTTCAACGCAAGGCGGGCAAAATAATTTCCCTCGTCTTCATACGCCATGAGCCTTTTCTGCGGTTCAAGCAGCGCGGAAAGCAGCGCTTTTTCCGTCGCACGGGAACCGAGCGCCCATGCACCGATGCGGTTTATGGAACCGTCAAAATAATCAGTCCCGATATGTATGCGCTCCAATTTACCTGTCCTGATTATTTCTCCGGCGACCATGCGCAGCGGATCGTTGAAAAGCACAACGTGGTCGGAGTCCCAGCGTACTCCCCTGGAAAGGTGAAGAAGGATTTCAGGAACGAACAGCAGAACCGATGAAATTTTGTCGGACACGTCTTCCGTCGGGTGAAAATGACCCATATCGAGCGTAAGCATGCATTTCCGGCTGGCCGCGTATCCCATATAAAATTCATGGGATCCGGCAACGTAACTTTCCGTTCCGATGCCGAATACTTTCGATTCCACGGAATCTTTCAGATACTGCTGCGGAATTTTCTCTGCAAGAATTTCGTCAAGCGACTTACTAAGAATTTCCCGATACCCCTGTCGGTCGGCACACAGATCCTTCATGCCGTCGGCAATCCAGATATTATGGATGCAGGGCGTACCCTGTTTTTCGCCAAAATAGGCGCCGATGCCGCGGCAGCGTTTCGTATGCTCAATCCAGAAATCCCTGATGCCTTCATCCTTTGAAGCAAGCGTGAGGCTTTCCGCTTTCGGATGGGAAAAAAGGGTCGCATTGAAATCAAGCGGCAGTTTTTTTTCAGCAGCCCATGCAAGCCAGCTTTCAAAATGTTTCGGTTCAAGACTGTCCCTGTCGACCGGTTTTGTTCCGGAAAAATCGGCGTAGTTTGCATGCAGGTTCAGGCGGTACGAACCGGGAGTGAGCGTCAGTACCTTTTCTATATCCTGCCGCAGCTCGGCAATCGTCCGCGCTTTGCCCGGATAACTGCCCGTTACCTGAATGCCGCCGCCGTCAAGCACGGCTCCCGCCTTTTCAAAACCGCCGACGTCGTCACCCTGCCAGCAGTGAAGGGATACGGGAATTTTCTGCAGACTGTCCAGCGCTTTATCAGTATCCACGCCTGCAGCCGCATACTGCTCACGTGCATCTTCATATCTTTCTCTGTTGTTCATACGAGCCTCCTGCTGTATTATCATTTGTTCCGCTTTCAATACTGAATAATACAGCAGATAAGGGGTGCAGCCATAAGGAAAGACGCACGTACTAGCACAAATACGTCATTTATCCCGCAATTCCTCTTCCCGCCACAGACTGCACTGCGCTATTTTTACGGACGGATCAAAACCTTCTGCCTTTCCCATATCCGACAGCATATCGCAGGGGAAAGAGGGACACTGGCCGCAGAAATCCAGATTCCGGCCCGTGCAGCACGAACGAACTTTACATTCGCCGCCCCAGAACGTTTTCTCCATTACAAGGCATCCTTTGCAGATACCCTGCTCCTTCCTGCTGCAGACATTGCAGCGCACGCCGCACCTTGATTCAAACATATACATACTCCTTGTAAAACTACATTGACGGGAGAACGTATCTCCGGTCAATCTTCATTTCTTCTACAAAGAAGATGCAGTGTGAGCCGGTAAAGATACGGTCTGAATGATTTTTTTAAACCATTTTTCATCAGGCTGTTTATCGGGCATGTGCGCATACAGATATTTCAGTTTTTTCCGGACATCAGGATTAAAATGATATTTCTTTTTGTGCCAGTCAAGCGTTTCGGACGGTACAAGCTCAGATGAACTTTTCCGCATTTCTTCCTGATTCCGATACCGCTTCTGCCAGAATTCCTGCCACGCCCTGCAGCTGCAAGGATTGGCTGCGGAAATGACGGAACAGTGATCAGAGAAAAACGCGTCAAGATTCATGCGCGCGCGGAACAGCTGCGCTTTGACAGCACCCTCTGTTGCCGCAAGGAGCAGTGCCGTTTCCGCGGTAGTCAGGCCGAACATATCGACGAGTGAAAAAGCAATGCGCTGTTCAAGCGTGAGGCGGCGGACCATTGCGTAGAAACAGCCGTTCTGCATTTCCCGTATCGACTCGTCCACAAGGACTTCTGTTTCCGGCAGCGGCATGTATCTTTCAGAAGACTGCCTGTCGCTGCCATCTTCCGGCAGCTGGTCTTCTTCCATGAAAAGCACGTTCTGCACATCCTTTCTGCGGTGCTTCATAAGGAAACAGTTCAGACAGATACGGCGGAGCCATCCCTTTACCGCTTTTTCATCTTTGAGTGTATCTTTGCTTTTCCATGCAAGAATGAACGTTTCCTGCGAAATATCATCGGCCTCGTCGGGAGAGCAGGAAAGTTTCCATGCGTAGGAGTACACATATGTTCCGTAGTCCTTTATAAGATTTTCAATGGTCATGAAATTTACTATATCTGTAAAATTCATCCCCCGCAACATAGTAGAAAAACGTACGTTTATTTTGTACTGGATTTCTACAAAGAAATAAAACATTGTCGTGCATTTGTAAAAAAATGCTTCCACAGAAAACAATCCGCTTAAGCTCCAACTTCGCTCCGCTCAGGGTCGCACGCGGGCTTGTTTTCTGTTCCGCATTTTTTTGCAGCACACTATAGGCACAATATTCCTTTTTCAAATGGTATAAAATAATAAACGTCGGTTGTGAGAATCAATAACCCCGCCGCAAGCAGCGGAGTATATTGTTCTCTAAAGGTATCGCAGTCGGGATTTAATACCCTTCATACGCCCCAAGGGGCGGGGTATTAAACCCTCTGCACGAATAAACGTACAATTTACACCTATAACAAATTGTACGTACCGGAAAAACACATATTGCGGTAAAAACGGTGTATACTACAGGTAATATGTTACAGGGGGATGTTATATGAAAGAATGGAAAGAGTATCTAAAAAAAGATCCCGTTTCCCGACTTCTGGAAAGCGACTCTCCATCAATAAGATATTTCACGCTGACAGAACTCCTCGGAAAACATGCGGATGATGAAACAGTTATCAGGGAAAAGAACGCAATCAGTTCATCTGCTTTAGTCACAAAAATTCTTGGTGCACGGAATTCTGACGGGTACTGGGGAAAGACACATGAATCAATCAGGCGTTTTTCAGGTACGCTGTGGCAGCTCATGATACTGCTCGAAACAGGCTTTGATCCGTCACTTCCCGGTATGCAGAAAGCTGCAGAATATCTGCTTGACGTAAATTTCGACGGGAGCCAGGGAATGCTTGTATCGTGGAAAAAGACGCCGCAGGTACCGTGCTATCAGTCTCAGATACTCTGGGTTGCAATCAAATGCGGGCTTTCCTCAGATCCGCGCGTAAAAACTGTCATCGGATGGATACGGGACAACGTAGAATTCCATGACGGTGATGATACGGTAAAAAATCCGGACGACATGTGTCTTGGGCGCCACACCTGTATTCGTGCAGCAGTCCCTCTCGTACAGGCTCTGGCCGCAGTTCCCCAAGAATTGCGCGACGAAAAACTGAACACCCTGCTCCGCAGCGGGAACGAATTCCTGCTTATACATCACGTCTACAGACGCAGCCACAATACGGGAAAATCAATAAGCCCCTACATGACGCGCCTGACGTTCCCGGGTTTTTATTATCCCGATATGCTCCAGATTCTGTACCTGCTTACCGGTGAAGGAATATTCGATACACGGATGGAAGACGCAATAGAAGCTGTAAGAAAAAAACAGGATGCGGACGGCATGTGGAAACTGCAGAGGCAGTACAACGAGCGCAAACCCGGAGACACGTTTCCCGTTATTGCAGAATTCGGAGAAAAGGGAGAAGCAAACGAATGGATTACGCTCCGTGCGCTCTGTGTACTAAAAAGATGGTATGAAAACGCCGGACAGCACGGAAATGCCTGTTACTGAACCATACATCTGCATTTCCTGTAACTGCCGGTCAAATCATTTTTATGCTCAGTTGTGCACACCCTGCCTGAAGGCACGGATATATTCATCCCTTGTCCGCCTGCAGACTGGTGTCTCATTGGCAATTGCATCAAACCCATGATAGCATCCGGGATAAAGATGGAATTCAACGGGAACACCCGCTCCGGCAAGCCGTGAGGCATATTCCATTACTTCATCCCTGAACGGATCAAGCTGTCCTACACAGATATACGCCGCAGGAAGCCCCGACAAATCTTCCGCCAGTGCCGGTACGGCATATGCGGGCGGATTTTTTTTAACATTTTCCGCTCCCAGATACATATCCCATGCAGTACGGTTATTCTCACGGTTCCATGCATGCGGCATAGTCTGCATCGTAAACTCATTGGCGGACAGGGTTCCGCAGCGGCTGTCAAGCATGGGATACAGCGGCAGCTGGAACTTTACGGCAGGACCGTTTCTATCCCTGGCAGCCAGTGCAAGGGCTGCGGTCAGTCCGCCGCCTGCGCTCGGACCGCCTATACCGATGCGGGAAGGATTGATGTGCAGCGAATCTGCACTGGCTGCAATCCACCGCAAGGCTGCGTAACAGTCTTCAATTGCGGCGGGATACGGATGTTCCGGTGCAAG
>WSSedB1CaDRAFT_10000042_pt1 | contig 70711 bp, 49 predicted proteins | sample WetSurSB1Cattail_FD_9460 | JGI IMG/M metagenome (IMG submission 9460)
TCGGCAAACTCTTGCATGGCTTTCACATTTTCCTTGTCTTTCAGGAGAGGCGAGGCGATGGCGGACAATATCCGCCATGCTTTGCCAAGGATCACTCCCATCACTTTCACTGCACTCATTGATTGCTACTCTTTTTTGATTATTGCATCTCAAATTTTACCTCCGTCGGAATCACCTCCGGTGTTTCCACCTGTTTTGCCTCCAGTATCAGTACCGTCACCTTTGGTATTGCCTGGATCCTTACCGTCGCTCTTCCCATCGGGTTCCGTGTCCGACGCGGTAGCTTCGGGTAAGTTGAATTTGGCATACTTCAAATTGGCAATCATGTTCAACAGTCCTGTACCGGCACGAAAGTTCACACGTGCTTTATTGATATTTTGTGCTGTAAATTTACTTACTGTATCAGCACCCTTGCTGCTGACGCTTACACGCAATGTACCAAGGTCGCCCAATTGTACTACATTTCCATTACGCAAAGATTTGCAAACGATATCTTGTAAATTGGCCATGATACTCATCACATCACCGCGGGTGACTGAAGAAGATTTTTCCAATTCCTCTTCGATGGTGCCTAGTGACAGACGACCTGTATTCTGCACCTGCGCATAGAATTTTGCCGCCTTCGTTTTGTCAAGATAGTTTTTCTTTGATACCACCTTGTACAAAATCTGATTTTCAGAAATCAAGTTCGACTTTGCTTTTGATTTTTTTGTCTCCATTTTGTTCTGTTTTTTAGGAGTTAAACATGTAAATTCATTTTTGCAATCAAGTGTCTCATTGATTACGTATACAAAGATACGGCACCGAAAAACGGCGTTGTCGCGAAATGTGCCGTCTCGTAACGACTGGTGCTGAAATAGGCTAAAATGTATTGATTTTATTGACTTTCTCTCTTATTTATTAGCACATTTCATGCGAATTTTACTTGGAAAAAAGCCTGATTTTTCGTAACTTTATGTCCAATTTATAACAACAAAAAAGCTAATAAATGAAAGATTTAAAAACAAATCCGGGAGTGCGTGTTTACTCGAAAGCTGAACTTGCTTCGCTATATACTCCTAGCCTTTCACCCAACTCGTCGCGACAAACTCTCATCCGCTGGATCAATCGTAATAAGCAATTGAAAAAGAAACTGGATGCCATCGGTTATGACAAGCGGCGTCATTTTTTTCTCAGTCGCGAAGTGGAGTTAATTTACAAATACTTAGGTATGCCCTAAATTCCTCTTGTGAGTGAATGTTTCGGTATATAGGATCAGGGTGCGACGGTATATAGCTTTAACGTATGTTGCAAGCATGGTTTAACAGTCAATCCCTTATAGGAACGCACCCTCATCCTATATACCGAGACTCCTCTTTGCTATATTTAGCGGAATGGTACATTTGTATACAAATAGTAACAAGTTGATTTGTCTACGTCTACGCACCCCCTCTTCCCCCAAGAATGAATTTGTAACCCTTTCAGAATGAATAATATAAAAATATGAATTGTATTTATTTGTATTAATTGTATGTAATGTACTATATGTATTCATTAATAATGTATTATATTTAACAATATATTAACAGTATGTTGTTAATGTAATTATCTAATTAATAGTATGTTGTAAAAAATATTCTATTCCGTGTTAACATCCATTGTTATTTCTATGCGATCCTATGTTATTCTACAATTGTCTATTATGAAAATAAAAAGTCCTCTTTCTTTTTCAGTAGAATACTTCTTTTATTTTATTGCTTTTTTGTCTGATGAGTAAATTTTATCATGTGGAATCCCATAGAAGATAATATTCTTACTATCAGCGAATATGCATTTTAAGAAAAGGCGATTATGTATATTTATAATGCGAAATAGGGTAAAAAGCAGGAAAAATCCACGTAGTTTTGAAAAGCGTGGAATAACGCGGATAACCTTGGACACGTGTATACAAAAAATCGATGTACCAAAGCCTTTTATTGATTGTTATAAATCACATAATAAGAGACTTGACTGTTTCTGATGTTTGGTGCCGTTATAAAGTAGGGTTTAATTTACTCTTTTTATTGGATAAAACGTACAATTAGAAAAAGTGTATAAGCTGGAAATGTAAGAAATAGATAATAAGTGAATTAGATACTACCTTGTTGCATAATTATTGATTGAGAAGCGATAAAAAATTTAAAAAGGTGGGGGATAGGTAAAACCGTAGACAAAATGTCTTTTTGCCTTATTTTTTTGTAATTGTTTCGATATGTTTGATTGTGTGAAATAAATTAGCAAATAGGGGGCTTCGTTGGTAAATGTTTCATAAAAGCAAAGATGTGTGTAGTGTAATTCTTTTTTACAACGAATGGACCTGTTGCTTTGCTAAAATATTCTCGTTTCCCCAAATTTCCAACTCTCGAAATACAGGAGACAGGCTTTTCCCCAGTTCGGTGAGTGAATATTCTACACGTGGTGGCACTTCTTTGTGCGATTCTCTTATGATCAATCCATCATTCTCCAGCTCTTTCAGCTGTTCGGCAAGTACTTTTCTTGATATTTCGGGTATACGAACAGCTATTTCTCCAAAACGTTTTCTTCCCGATATCAGGAAGTATATAATGATCGTTTTCCACTTTCCTCCTATCAGTTGAAGGGTTGCAGTGACAGGGCAATTTGTATCTTTGATTACTTTTACCATATTAGTTACTTTTATGTTACTACTATTTTTGAGGTTACCGAAAAGTAACCGATCACAAATGTAAACTTTTATTGTTTATTTTGCGTTATCTAAATAACATTATCAGTGTATATGATTAATAATCATTGATTGTGTTTTAGAGTTTAAATAGATTTAGTAAAAATATAAAGGAAGGACTTAAAAATGAAAATTGGAGTAACTGGAGCGACAGGTCAGCTGGGTCGCATCGTAATTGAGAAATTAAAAGAGAGAGTATCGTTTGAAAGCATTGTCGCTTTGGTGCGTACTCCGGAAAAAGCTTCTAGCTTAGGTATAGAAGCCCGTGCCTTTGATTATAGTAAACCTGAAGCTTTAGCTGACTCACTGAAGGGTATTGATTGTTTATTACTTATCTCCAGCAATGAAATCGGTCAACGCATTCAGCAACATGCCAATGTAATTGAGGCTGCGAAACAGGCAGGTGTAAAAAGAGTTGTGTACACGAGTCTGCTGCATGCTGATCGGTCGACGTTAAATCTAGCCGAAGAGCATTTGGCTACAGAATCTACTTTAAAAGCCTCGGGTATACCGTATACGATCTTGCGCAATGGTTGGTATACTGAAAATTATACAGGATCCATATCGGGAGCGATTGGTGCCGGTGCATTAATCGGAAGTGCCGGTGATGGAAAAATTGCTTCGGCTGCACGGGTCGATTATGCAGAGGCAGCTGCTGTGGTGCTGACAGGCGAAGGGCATGTAAACAAAGTGTATGAATTGGCCGGTGATGATGCTTATACATTGACTGATCTGGCTGCTGAAGTTTCACGTCAGATAGGTAAAAACATTCCTTATAATAATTTGCCTGAAGCTGAATACGTCAATATCCTAAAAAAAATGAATTTGCCTGAAGCATTAGCTCTTAATATCGTGGGTTGGGATGTAGGTGCTTCGAAAAATGACATGTTTGATGATGCTCATCAACTTTCTAAATTGATAGGAAGACCGACAACATCGTTGACTAAAGTAGTGGCAGATGCTATAGCAGGTTAATGGCGTAATTCGTCATATAAGATATAAAAAAAGGTCAATGGGAGTACTTCCAAAGACCTATTTTTTTGTAACTGTAACCAATAGATTATTTTAATTAAATCAATTTGTATACTGAATTTGTCGTATTTTTGCACAATAGAACAAACTCGAACATATTCACTTTAATATAAATTATGCATTCATCAATACAATCTTGGATTACCATTGAATTTTTATCTTCAACCAATAAAATAGATTTTAATAGTAAAGAAAAGGACTACATTCTTACGCCAGAAAATTATAATAGTTTTGACTTCTTGAAATACAAAGGTTGCAAAATAAGAATGGCAACCTACAACACATCAGATATATATGATCTGCTTTCTAACTTATACAAAGATAACAGCTTCATAGACAGGAAGCAGAATGACATCTCATATGCTTGTGAATTTGACATTGATTTAAATCAAAACCTAAATTCCGATTCAATCGCAATATCTTCTTTCCTTTGGGCTGCAAAGCAACTGCAACAAGGAGTGAAACAAAACTTATGGGAAGAAGCATTCGTAAAATATAAAGCCAATTTGGTTGAGGAAATTGGTGAGATCTTTAAGAAAAAGAATATGACACTTTTCGAGAAAGTGATGGAAATAGAGAAATATATAGGCTCAGAACTCAATATGCAAACTTATCTGTTGCATAGAGCATATTTTTCACCGATAAAATATGTGCAGAAAGAGGAGCAGACTGATTCAATTCTTAATAGTTTCTACACCAAAGATTTGACGCTAATAAACAAAACAGAACCCGAGAAATGGAGTACAGGATTACGACATTATGTTTCGCAACAAAAAGATGTAAACAGAGTAGATGTAATAAAAAATACCGATATCGTAAAAGAAAAGCTATCGGCCAAATACATTCCTGAAGGTTCATGGCCCAATGCCTATAGTCTAAGCCTTATGCAGCAATATGCCGTAAACTATATAACAACAAATTTGGCAAATACTTCTGGGCATTTTTCAGTAAATGGGCCTCCAGGAACAGGAAAAACTACTTTATTAAAAGACGCAATAGCTTCGATCATTGTAAAAAGGGCAAAGATACTCTGTGAATACAATAATCCTACTGAGGCCTTCACAGCACAAGAACGCTATGTCAAAACAGGCAATTACAAACTAACCTATTACAAGCCTAATGGTAAAATATGCGATGATGCAATAATTGTTGCTTCCAGCAATAACACTGCAGTAGAAAATATCTCAAAGTCACTTCCTAAAGTTGACAATGCCTTTGGAATAGATAACTATCCCACAAATATTTTTTTTAAAGAAATTGCTCAATTGATCTATGGTGAAGACTCATGGAATTGTTGCTCATTCGCCTTGGGTAAAAGTTCAAATAAAACAGCATTCATTAATATATGGGAAAAATGGAATACTGAGAAAGAATGCTATGACAAACCTTTTCAAGAAGCCATAGACTCATTGAGATACACCTCAAAAGATTGGAAACGTATCAAATGTGAGTTCCAGGAATGTTTAAAATCTTTTGCATCCTTAAAAGAAAAACTTTGCAATTATGAAATCATTTTATCTGATCCTACAGTCATTAAGCTATTGGAGGATTTTGAATATGACACAACAAAGGCTTTTAATTTTCTAAATGCTGTCCGAAAAGAGAATCTAAGTAGAATAGCAATATTGACGGATGGAATTAATGAATTGAAATTAGATTTTGCAAGACAAAAAGAATTAAGACCCATGTTTTGGCATTTTTGGTTCAATACACTAACTGCCGGAAACTATTTAAAAGAGATTGGAATTATCAATAAAAATATAAATGATCTTAGGGTTGGGATAAGAACTTTAACAGACCAAAATGAAGAGATAGAGGTTAAATATACAAAACTAACAGAATATAAAAACATCAAAGATAAGTTTGAGCAATTCACTCCGGATGAAAGGTTCTGGAACGAAGCATTTAAAAATGAAAAACCATCAACTTCGCAAGAGCTCTCGCCCTGGTTTAATAAAGAACTGAAAAGACTTTCAACTAATATCTTTTTTAAAGCATTAGAGTTGAATACAGTTTTTATATCTCTTGCTTCCAGGCAAATAAAATCGAACATAGATTTGTTAATTTGCCATTGGGAGGGAAAAATAACCAACATCCCAGATGAAGAGCTTAAGGGTGTTTGGAACACCCTTTTCTTGCTGGTACCCGTGATTTCTACAACATTTGCTTCTGTTGGAAATCTGTTTAAAAAAATAGATGGAGAAACCTTTGGCTGGTTGTTTATTGATGAATCCGGACAAGCGGTACCGCAAGCAGCTGCTGGAGCGATCAATAGATGCAAACGAGTTGTGGCTGTTGGAGATCCTCTACAAATTGAACCGATTGTAACATTGCCCGAAAAAATATTCGACTATATCAAAAGCGAAAATAATGTATCTAAAGAGCTATTCTCAACCAAATCATCTGTACAGAACTTCTTTGATAATATTAATCCTGTAGGAACATATATAAATGAAATGTGGATTGGTTCACCTCTAAATGTTCACAGACGATGCTTGGAACCGATGTTCAGCATAGCGAATGGAATTGCTTATGATAACATAATGCAAAATGCCAACCAAGAAACGTTTCTTTATAAGAAAAGCGGTCTGTACAGTCATTATGAAAATATTCTAGGATCTTGCTCCACGAAACAATTTGTTCCTGAACAAGCATCTCGTGCTATTGAACTGATCCAATATTATTATAACAGTTTGGATGATAAGGATGAATTTAGCTTGTTCGTTATTTCTCCCTTTAAGGTTGTTATATCTGAATTTAAAAGAAAACTTAAAATAGAGACATCTAAAAATATTAACGAGAAACTGGATAAATGTATTGGCACAGTTCACACGTTTCAAGGGAAAGAAGCAGACGTGGTTATTTTTCTATCGGGTTGCGATACAGATCGAATGGGTGCTATACATTGGGCTGATTCGACCCCAAATTTATTGAATGTGGCATTGACTAGAGCAAAGAAAATATTCATTGCCATAGGTGACAAGAAGCTATATAAAGACACAAAATACTTTTCACAAATGATAAAAGGACTTGATAACAACGAAATTAGTTTGATGAATAAGGATTAATTTATATTTTTGAGCGTAATTATATTATAAATAAAAAAATGGAAGAACTAAAAAAGTTGCTTGATTTAAGCAAGTTAAAGTCATCAAATGTGATTGAAGATTGCTTCAGAAAAGTTGCAAAAGAGTTATTTCAAAATTATCATATAGAAAAGGGAGAGAATTGCTTCTATGATTTTGTTGAGATAGAATTTTATTACTATAGCGAAGGACATCAAGACGTCATCACTTATGCGAGGACGGCAAATGCCGGAGATTGGTTTTTCCACAATAGTGGAGTTGATATAGCTTTTAAAAGCGTAAATGATAAAGAATGCTATGGAGGTATCCTTATACGTGGTATAAAGAAGGGGGATGCTGTTATTGCCGGTCCATTGAATTGTGTTGATGAATTATTTGATAAATTCACGGCGTTAGAAATTCCCAAAGATTTCCCTATTATTACTTTAAAAGAGAATAAAACAAATGAAGAACCAAAATGCTGCAAAAGATGGATAAAATCTAAATCTCAAAATTTAAACAAATTTATTGATGCGTATTATTGCTACTATATAAACGTTGATCCTTCAATGTATACAAAAAAATATGAGGCAAATCCGGCAAAACGCGAACAGAAAGAATAAATTATAACCCGTTAGGAAATTAAATTAGCGCATATTTAACATGTCCAATAAGTATATTGTTTATTTGGATAATTTCGAAGAATCATGATTTGATCGTCTGTAAAATTACAAGCATCTATCTATAAAATGCTTTTATATTGTTTGTTCATTTTTCCTGCATGTTCATTATTTGTGAACATGCAGGAAAAATGAACAAGGTTCTATAGTTACTGCAATAGCCCTAATCCCAATTATATTTTTTTCTTGCTATTTTGGGGATTATAGATTTTGCCGATCATAACAATCAGGTCTTTTAATTCATCAACAACGCTATCTACGATTTCAGTTGGAGTAAATCCATAGGCTTTCAACGGCTTTGTACCCAGCCAAACAGCTCCTTCGCTATATCCATATTCTGATTGAAGTAATAACATTATTTCTTCTTGATAGGGATAATGCCACTTGCTGTATTGTTTATCAATTGCTGTGTGCATTTCTGCTTTGTGGCAAAAACCGATGTATCCTCCTTTGCCTTTATCCGTAATGGTTAGTGATAAATTGTCATTTATAAAGGAATAACGGATCATGCCTCTGTCGTCATATTCATTGATGATCTTTGTCTTCACCAATTCTTCTTGAATCCTTTGCAGCACTAATTGGGTTGTCTCCTTCATGTCGATATAGGGGAATGGTTTTAATTTCTTTGTCGGTGTTGTGGTATTTTCAAAAAAACATTGTTTTAAATAGATTGCTTGATCTTTTTTAACCCCGTACATACAAAGGAATTGAGGATGATAAAACTTGTTTTGTTGAAAATTAGGATTCAAATAGTGCCGATTATAGGGCTCTTTTTGAATCGTTTCAAATACGAGTTTCGCTTTCTCTATGAACCTCTTATCTTTGCCTAAATCTCCCCATCCTAAATAAACGGGTGAGTTGCCAAAGCTTTTAATATCGCTTTGTAATGTGCATAAAATGTTGCCATCAGTCGCTTGGTTTTTCTCCAAAGCTTTCCTTAAATAAGCTGTATTGAATAAGTTATATACTTGAATAATACCATTTAGTTCACCACTGTTAGTTTCCGAATATTGACATTCTCTAAAGAGTTTTTCAATGTTCTGCATGGTGTTGTCGGCACTAAATTCCCACCAGATCTCATTTTCATCTTTTGTGAAGTCTGTCAATTTTTTGAGAAGATCGGTATCTTGTTCTTTGTTCTTAGGACTTGAGCTTCCCGGATTCTTCATTACAACAGAACCTATCAAATCCCATGAATCACCAAACTGAAGAATAGTACGCCAGCGGTATTCAACGGTGTCTATTATCTCATAATGAGCATATACTTTCATTTTATTCCTTTTATGATATTCGTTTACGTAAAAACATTCATAGCATCGTTTCAGCTTTGTATCGTTAAGAAGTTTACGAATGTTTTGATTGTCGTTGCAAAGGTATAAATAATCTATGTCTAAAAGAGTTATCTGTTTTTTTATTATTTAAGAGAGATGTCAATTTTGAAATTGGCTGGTGATAAATCGCCCTATTCTTACATTTTTGTCATTTCTTTTAAATAATTCTACAAATAAGAAACATTTGCTTAAGGTCGATTCGATCATGGACATTGATAGTCAATGGAATAGCTCTTTGGTATGGATGTTGTTTATGAGCTTTACGGATTAAGGATGCTTTAATTAAAAAAAATATGATGGAATACAAGCCACATGCTTCCGCTTCGTATGCGTTCATTTTATCGATGTTGCTATTTTTATTACTTTTTCTTACAGTTTATTCCTTTTCGATAGGGCGATATACGATTCATACCAAAGAGATTTTGGAGTACGTTATCTTTGGAAAATATAACGATGTGAATCTACCTACATTGATAAGTAATATTCGCTTGCCTCGTATTTTAGGAGCGATATTGGCAGGAGGCGCATTATCTGTTTCAGGAGCTGCATATCAGGGATTGTTTCGCAATCCAATGGTAAGCCCTGATATTTTGGGCGTCAGCTCGGGCGCCGGGTTTGGAGCGTCATTAGCCATTTTATTTTCATTCAGTATGGTTGGAATTCAACTTTCAGCATTTTGCATGGGGCTGCTTTCTGTTTGTTTATCGTTATCTATTTGTAAGATAACGGGATCTTCTCGGAACAAAATTCTGATGTTGGTACTTTCAGGAATGATTGTGGGTTCCACTTTCAGCGCACTTATATCTTTGATGAAATATGTGGCTGATAGTGAATATAAATTACCGGACATCACTTTCTGGCTGATGGGGAGCCTCAATGAAATAACGATGGCTGAAATTCGATTTATATTACCTGTTGTCGGCATAACTCTCATCCCTTTGTATTTTGCTTCGTGGAAATTGAATGTCCTTTCGTTTGGAGAAGAGGAGGCTAAATCTTTGGGAGTTAATACTCGAAGACTAAGAGTGGTTATTGTTTGCTGCGCATCCCTACTGACCGCTTCTGTTATTTGCGTCACCGGACTGATTGGTTGGGTAGGATTGATTATTCCTCATTTTACGCGCTTTCTTATTGGGCCTAATCATAAATGGTTGATGCCCGGATCTTTTTTGATGGGAGGAATATTCATGCTGGCTGTAGATGACATCACTCGCTCAGCTTTTGCTCTGGAGATTCCGTTGGGAATTATTACCTCGCTAATTGGAGCTCCGGTCTTTTTCATTATTCTCAAGATATCATCAAAACAAACTTGGTAAAAAAATACGAATATGAAGTTGGAAATAAGAAATGCGACATTAGGATACAATAAAAAAAACATATTAAGCAAGGTTGACTTGTCAATAGAAACAGGGGAGATCGTGTGTATTTTGGGTAAAAACGGAGCCGGTAAAACCACTTTGTTTCGTTCAATATTAGGCTCATTACATTTACTTGCCGGGGAAATACTGATTGATGGCAAAAGGACAGATAAAATGGGCATAAGGACGTTGGCAAATAGAATCGCTTATGTGCCGCAAGCTCGTTCATTACCTTTTCCTTTTACTGTGATGGATGTGGTTCTTTTCGGACGAACACCTCATCTTTCCTTTTTTTCTTCTCCTACGAAAAAAGATCGAATAATTGCCGAAGATTGCTTAAGAAAGCTCCATGTTTTGTATCTGAAGAATCGAATATTCACACAATTGAGTGGGGGAGAACAGCAAATGGTGATTGTAGCGAGAGCATTGGCTCAACAACCTTCATTCATCATTATGGATGAACCTACATCTAATCTTGATTTTGGAAACCAAATAAGAATCATTTCGAAAATTAATGAATTGAGGAATGAGTCCTTGGGTATTTTGATGGCGACTCATTCGCCTGATCACGCATTTATGTGCAAGGCAAATGTTGCTGTAATTAGTGACGGAACCCTCTCAAAAAAAGGATTTTGTAACCAAGTTATAACACCTGAACTTTTACAGAACGTTTACGATACAAGTGTAAGTGTGTGCTGCATTAACGAACAAAGTGAGAGAAAGATATGTGTACCGCATATGGCTATATAATATAAATTTTTAATACAACTACAACGTAACAACGAATGATTATGGAAAAGATTAATGAAACTTACCCTGTTTCCTTTGTGGGGACAGGACCTGGAGATCCGGAGCTGCTTACCGTGAGAGCAAAAAAACGAATGAATGAGGCTGACTGTATCTTTTATGATTGTCTGCCGGCGGAAGCTGTGCTGAGAGAGTCGGCTCCGAATGCAAAAATTATTTATGTAAACAAACATCCTGAAAACGGTGAACCCATACCGGATATTCTGGATTTGATACAGGAAAAATACACCGAAGGGAAAAAAGTAGTTAGGTTGAAAGCTGGTGATGGAATGATGTTCAATGGGGGAGATGTGGAAGTACGTAAAATGAAAGAACGCGGTATTCCCTGTGAATTCATCCCGGGGATTACAGCGGCATGTGCTGCTTCAAATATTTTTGCCATACCTACGACCGAAAAATTCAAAAGCAATGCTGTTGTACATTTGATTGCGGATGATATTTCTGATAATTTTGAACATATAAGAGCTGTTGCGAAACTGCTTGAATACGGCACCACCATTGCTCTGTACATGGCTTATGATAATTTGCAGGCTATCTTTGATATTTTCAAACAGGAAGGTGTGGATTTTAATATTCCCGTTGTTATCACGTCTATGATTTCCTTAAGTGACGAAGATTGTGCAAAAGCAACAATGGATACTGTTTTTCAGGTGATTGAAGAAAGAGAAATGTTGTCGCCTTTCGTTTTCTTTATCGGTAAATATGTTGATTTCTATCTTTCACCTAAAAGCAAGACGGATAAATTGAAAAGTTTTATAAATGCAAGAGGAGCAATGGTTCATTAAATACATACGGGTATGAAGAAGATCGTTTTTTTTATGACGGTAGCAACATTGATAAGTTGTTGCACATCAGCTTTTTCTCAAAAAGCTGATAAAAAAGATTCTATATCAAGAGTCTATTCATTGGGAAATGTGGAGATTATAGAAAGTAAACCTACGAAGATATTGACAGGCAAAATCAGCTCGGCTCAGTTACAGGAATTTGGACGAACCAACCTGACGGATGCTTTAAACTTATTGCCTGGATTGAGCATTTCAGAGGCAAGTGCGAGAAATGAAGGAAGTTTTTATTTGCGTGGTTTCAATATATTGGAAACTCCCGTCTATTATGATGGTATACCTATTTATGTACCTTATGACGGCAATGTGGATCTATCTCGTTTCATGACTTTTGATTTGTCACAAATTACAGTGACTAAAGCGCTGACATCGGTGTTGTACGGACCTAATACACTGGGTGGTGCTGTGAATATGGTTTCTCGAAAACCTGTTGAGAAGTTTGAACTTGAGGGGATTTCAGGTATTAAATACAGTGATGACGGATTGAACGGATATAATTCAGCTATAAATATAGGATCAAAAACAGATAAATTTTATTATATGGGAAGTGTTTCCTATTTAAAAAATCAATTCACCTCTTTATCCGATAAGTTTACAGCCGGCACAAATGAAGATGGCGGTAAAAGAGAAAATTCTGCAACCAAGGATCTGAAAGTGAGTGCTAAAGTGGGATATACACCGAATAAAACCGATGAATATTCTTTGAACATGATTGTTCAAAAAGCTCGAAAGGGTATTCCTCCACCAATAACCGGAAGTATGTTTCGTTCTTATCCGAAATATGATAAGACTAGTATTTATTTTAGATCTTATACTGCATTTTCACCGGTCATTTTCTTGAAATCAACAGCGTTCTATGATAGTTATTACAACATAATGGATCAGTTTGACAGTAGCACATATACTTTGCAAAATACGAAGAAAGCGTTTCACAGTATATATGATGACTATACTTTAGGCGGTTCTTTGAATTTGGGAACGACTTGCATTGATAAAAACAAGCTGACTCTGTCTTTGTATGAGAAGTTTGATTCACATAAAGAACATAATGGTTCCATCGCCGCAAATTCAACAACCGGGCAAGTTGCTGTGACCGGAGAGCCTATTCAAACATACTTGGATAATACTATTTCAAGCGGAGTGGAGGATATATACAACCTGAATGATAAAATAGATGTAATAGCCGGAGCGAGTTATAGTTATCGCGGAAATAATCTTGCACAAGAGTATGGAACGCAATATTTAACGGGTGAGAAAAATGTACTGTACAACTTCCCTTCCGGATCAAACAGCGCATTTAACTATCAGTTGGCAGGAGTTTTTAAACTGGCAGAAAATCAGAATTTGAAAATCTCGGCTTCTAGAAAATCCCGTTTTGCCTCACAAAAGGAACGATATTCCAGTAAATTCGGATCTCAAATACCGAATCCTGATCTGAAGTCGGAGTTTGCCTGGATATTTGATGCAACTTATTCAGGACAAATAAAATCGGTATTTGAGTATGAAGTGTCTGTTTACAGGAATAATATGGATAATGCTATTTATCAGATTACAGAGGGGAAGCAAGATGACGGCACAGCTATTTATCAAAACCAAAATGTGGGCAAGGCTGTGTTTGAAGGATATGAGGTGTCATTGGGATACAAGCCGGTCAAGGAAATTTCAGTAGGGGCTAATTACAGTTATATCTATTGTGAGAATAAAGAGGACAAATCTGTAAAATATGTAGGAAGTCCAAATCATAAATTGATTGCTTACGGAAAGTTCCGTTTACCCTCTGTAGATGCAGGGTTGCATGTGGATGTAGAAGTGAATAGCAAAAGATATGTAACCAGTGACGGAGAAACATTACCCGGATATATGCTGACTAATGCAACACTTTATGCGAATGTGTGGAAAGGTGTATCCATTGAATCGGGAGTGACGAACTTGTTCGATAGGAACTATTGTCTTTCGGTGAATTATCCGAGAGAAGGGCGAACATTTATGACATCGGTAATATACAATTTCTAAGATGAAGAAGCTTAATGGAATGAAGTATCTGGTGTGGTTGTTATTTGGCTTGATGCTGTACAGTTGCAGCAACAAGCCTGCGAACCACAGCCAAAAGATGCGTACAATAACAGACATGGCGGGACGGAAAGTGGAGATCCCGGAACATATCAAAACTGCTTTTGTGGATAGGCATTCGGTGCAGATGGTGTATGCTTTTGATACGATATTGCCTGTCAATAGAGTATTCAATTATACTGTCATGGAAAAGCGATATTTGAAGAAATCTTTTTATGCAAATAAACCTTATGTGATTGAAGGGGCTACAGAAGAAATAATGAGGTTGCATCCGGATGTGGTGTTGTACTCTCAACCATTGACTCCTGAAAACATTGATGAGGTGAATGTGTTGCAGAAAAAAATAAATATCCCTGTCATACTGATGAATGCGGATATAACCAAGTATAAACAGACGCTGGCTTTTTTGGGGATGATTCTTGATAAAGAAGGCAAAGCGGCCGAATTGATTGGCTTTATAAAAAAACGAATAGATCCGATATTCGAACAGGCGAAGAAAATACCGATAGCACATCGAAAACGGGTTTATTATGCTGAAGGGATGAAAGGGCTAAATACTGATCCCAGTGGTTCGGTGCATAGTCTATTAATAGATATGTTGGGCGCAAAGAATGTTGCTCAGACGGATGTGCTTCCCGGCAAGGGTATGAGTAGTGTTTCCATCGAACAAATATATAAATGGAATCCGGATATGATTGTTGTGTGGTCGGGTAATTTTGATAGTATGGATTCATACCGATGTATTAAAAGCAGTGTGGAATGGAAAAAACTTCCTGCTGTGGAAAGAAATGCGGTGTATCAGGTTCCCTGGAGACCCTTCGGATGGATTGATCGTCCACCCGGCATCAACAGGCTAATCGGGGTAGCATGGTTGGCTCACTTACTTTATCCTCAATATTTTCATACAGACGTTGAAACCATAACGAAAGAATATTTTGATAAATTCTGCCACTACACTATTTCAGATAAAGAATTGAAAGAGATACTGAATCCTCAGCCTAAGATTAACAAGTAAAGAAAACAAGATCCCGATAGAATTTTCTATTGGGATCTTGTTTGTTATATAATTCTTTGCGATTGCATAATCATTTTACGCCAATTAACTTTACATTATCAAGGCGATATCCTACTGAATTTTTAGAGCCCAAAGATATAAATTCTACGGAGGTAATATTCAGAGGCAAGTTATCCAACTCCACTGTCTGGTAAGTATTTGTTGCTGAAAAGGCCTTGCTCGGAATGCTCATGTCGGTGTCTCCACATTTCACGCCTATCACATTTTGATCTCCTGTTCCATTCGCCGCTATATCATAATACAACTTTAAACTAGTGTAACTGCTAGTATTGAAACCGGAAATTTTTAAACTGGCATCTTTTCCTGTCGGGAACCATACATGGCAATTCATCGTTGTAGTTTGACGAACATTAGCGGCACTGGTCGTGTTGCTACCTAGATATGAATCTGTAAAACTGAAATTGCTGTTTTGCCAACCTGTATATTGATTTATAGCAGGCCAAAGCTTATTGGTCTGCTGGACGGTAGTCCCAAAATTCTCAGAAAAGATGGTGTCTCCATTTTGAGTTGTGGGATCGGTAGGAGTAGTGGTTCCACCCATATCTACATTAATGTCACTACCTGGCACTTGAATCCAATCAGTGATTGTAGCCTGACCTACAGCCACGACGGGTTGACCATTTTGGTTAGATATGTTTACGGTATAATTGTAGTTGCTGCCGGATTTTAATGTGTCTCCACTCAAACTCTGTTTGAATGTTTGCGTTCCTATCGTGAATTCGATTGCGGCATCAGTGGTCAAGTTGTTATTAGGCAAAATGATTGCTTCTGCTTGCATTTGATTATTACCGTTGTCGGTGAGTTTATATGTAACGTTGGTTGCATCGCCTGTTGCAATCAAAGTATCAGTAGCCAAATCAAATGTAGCCTTCGTTTTGGTTCCCACTAAATTAACTGCAAAATTGCTCAAGGAAACATCTGCTGATTTTGTAATATTCAAAATCATGTGTGCCAATTTGTGCTTGTAATTCAACGGTATGCTAGTTGATGAATTGCTGAAACCGGTTGAAGTCTTGGTATACAAAAGATCAATAGATGCCTGTGAGCTTTGGTCAGTGACATTAATAGGTATTTGGTTATTTGTAACGTTTGTATAGGGATAATAGGTCACAAAATCTACGTTACTACCATCAGACGGGTAATAAAGAGCCTGATCATCTCCATCATTTGTAAGTTCACCGCTTGCTGAAGCCGTATATCTTTTGTTTGAGGCCAATGCATCTCCCAAAGTTTTACCCTGAGGTATCATGAATATACCGATTTTGTCACCAGCAGTCCATGATGTTCCGGTAGCACGTGTTGAAGCAATTGATGCATTGAATTTTATTGCATTATTATTATTAGTTGCTACGTTATCACCACTATCCGCACAGCCGGATAAAGCGAGTGATACCAAAGTAGTCAAACAAATTAAGTCTTTAATTTTCATTTTTATCTATTTTAATTTCGTTTTGGATTCTATAGCTATTCTCGGATAATTACTGCCATTGTGATTTATCTAATGTTGCCTTGGTTGAAGCGTCTATTGACGGGAAAAATGTAAATCCTGTAAGATCTTCCAAATCTTTCACAGAGATGGCATCACTCATAAAATCGCGGGTAGTGTAAGTTTTATTATCTAATTTGAACGCAATTGTTGTAAAAACTCCGTTTACTCTTCTCGCTACAGCTTTGAAATAGTATGATGGCACTGCCATTGTTTTCATATATTGCAGATTAGTTTTAGGTGGGATAGCTCCTGTTACAACATACACCGTGTCAGTTCCATCTCTCCATGATCTCACCTTATCCTCCAAATCAGCCCAGATTGATTGGTTTAAACCTACACCCACTTGAGGTGTCATATTTGTAAAGTAGAATGTTGTTTTATTGGTTTCGGTATCACAAGTTCTATCAGCACTAGGAATTTGATGCCCACGGTCGTAGCCGTTTCCTCCATACCCGCTGAAAAGATTGCCTTGATAAATCTGTAGAACATTCGGGTCATAATTCCATGCATCAGTGCGTGATGTGGAACCTGTACAAGCCGGGAACAATGGATAAGCCACCCAATAAGCTATTTTGTTTTTCTTGCTGAAAAGAATGCTGTAGTTGCGCATTTTACCTCCAGAAACAGGATCAGTCATTGTATTCGGCATATAATGATTTAGATAGATCAAATCAGTATCTTTTGCCATACTTTGTGTAATCATTGGGGTCTCTGTCCATTTTGAATAGGACGATACTTCAGGATCAATTACAACCTTCACATTGTCAATATTGAGGTTAAAGGAATATTCTTTACCTTTTTCCAGAGAGGTCAATGCGAGGTCACATTTTCTTATACTGTCATTCACATTAATGATCAGTGTGATCTTACTAATTGAGTTTTCAGGCAGCAACACGGCTTGGGCGGTCGCTGTTGATCCCGTTATTGTTGCGTTAGCATCTATCGTTGCCACAGAACTGGGATCAACGGTTAACGTTCCGTCAGCTAAAGAGAACGATGCTTTTGATTTTACACCTGAGAGTTGCAATTTTAAATTTCCCAAACGGTTGCTGTTTGTACTTTTCACGTTAAATACCAAACGGGATAGTTGATGTGTAAAGCCCAAATCTAAGGCATTTGATCGATCGCTTATATTGGTTAAATTATTAGAGTAAAGCAAATCAATGGCTGCTATATTGTTTTGATTTGATAGATCTATTGGGTATATGTAAGGATTAGATAATGTACGTTGCGGATAATAAGCAATAAAATCTACCAAATCTTCTGATTTTGGGTAGTAGATTCCTGAGCCTGAGGGGCTGAATTTCCCATCGCCATTGGCTGTGGTATACGAAACATTGACCGCTCCATTTTCACTGGATGCATCCGAAAGAGTTTCTCCGGATTTTTTCATAAATACACCTATCGAATCATTCGTCGACCATGTTGCTCCATTGGCACGTGTAACAGAAACTCCTTCTACTTCCGAGGTAAATAAGATTGGTGAGTGACCGCTGTTATCTTTTGATTGTTGAAAAATACCCTCTTGAGTGCATGAAATAAAACATAAAGGTAGCAGAAGGGCAATATTCCAAATTTTAAACTTCATCATTTTATTTTTAGTATTAATAATTTATTATTTAGTCGATTGTAACTTTCTTTTTGATAAATCAAATCGCATATCCTGTTGTTTTACAAATTTTGCGATAAAATTAATTAAATGCAAAAATGCGAATAACATATTACACCAATATAACAAATGTATTAATAAATATTTAATAGAAATACAAATCCGAATGTAGTCATTGAAAGTGATGTTTTCCCGCGAAGACTTGTAAAATAGTCATTTCTTTATATTGAAAGAAAAGCAGAGTATCATAAAATACTCTGCTTTTTTTTTTCTTGTACTGTTCGGTAATGTCCTGAACATAAAGTCTAGTCGTTAAGAACCAAAGAACCATTCTATCGTTTTGGGATCACGGTGGTCGAGGAAACAACTGGATCCTTGATCTAAGCTCTTGATAATTTGCATATCTTCGTCACTCAATTTGAAATCAAAGACATTGAAGTTTTCAATGATTCTCTCTTTGTGGGTAGATTTTGGAATGCAGACAATGCCGCGTTGTATAAGCCAACGCAAAATTACTTGTGCAATGGATTTATTATACTTGACTGCAATTGTTTTCATGGTTTCATTGCTAAAAAGATTATTCTTGCCTTCTGCAAATGGACCCCATGATTCTAACTGTACTTGTTTCTCTTTTAAATATTCTCCGGTTTTTATTTGTTGGCAAAACGGATGTGTTTCAATTTGATTGACTGCCGGAACTATTTTGTTGTTCAGAATAAGATCAATGAGACGGTCCGGCTCAAAGTTGCTGACACCGATTGCTCTGATTTTACCTTCTTTGTACAACTCTTCCATCGCTCTCCATGAGCCATATACATCACCGTATGGCTGGTGTATCAGATACAAATCGAGAAAATCGAGTCCTAACTTTTTTAAGGATGTTTCAAATGCTTTTTTAGCTTTCTCGTAACCGGCATCGTTAATCCAAAGTTTCGTGGTGATGAATAATTCTTCGCGTTTAATGCCACTGCGTTTGATAGCACGTCCCACGCCTTCTTCATTACCGTAAATGGCAGCCGTGTCAATAAGACGATAACCTGCTTTGATTGCTTCTACAACGCTTTCTTCGCAAACTTGTTGGTCATTAATCTGGTAAACGCCGAAACCTAATATTGGCATCTCTACACCATTATTTAATTTTACTGTTTCCATAAATTTGATTTTTATATGACTTATTTATTTACTCCATTGAATTCCTTATCTATTAACGTATAGATAGGGCTGTTTGTTTGGCGAGTACCTATGATATTTATTCCATTGAAAAATTACTTATTTTAAGTGTAGAACACATTATATGAATTACTGATTTTACCTACATTCATTGCCTTTAAATCAATTCATCCCTTTAATCAGGTATTTTATCTCTCTTTTCTCATTACAATTACTCATATTTAGTGATTGTGCAACTCTGATTAATCCTTTTATTTTGCACTATGAATAATAGAGTAATTTAATTGGTAAAAAGATGAAGAAAAGAATTTTATTGTTGGGCGGATTTCTTGCGATGGCAGTTGTTGGTGTAAGTGCTGCAGATGTGGATAGTCTTTATAAAACACCAACGAATGACAAAATGCTGAAAGAGGTTGTGGTAAAGGGAACTTATGGGGCTTACAAATCGGATAATATATCTAAATCTTTGCGTTTGGATCGTCCTGTGCTGATGATCCCTCAAAGCATAGAGGTAATTACTTCAAAACTTTTGGCTGATCAACAGATTAATACGATGAGCGAAGGTGTGGTGCGCAATGTGAGCGGCGCGATGAGACTGGAGCATTGGGGGGATCTTTATTCAAGAATAAACATGCGTGGATCGAGAGCTTCGGCTTTTAGAAACGGGATGAATATAACGTCTACTTGGGGGCCTCTGAATGAGGATATGAGTTTTGTGGATCATATTGAATTTGTAAAAGGACCGACCGGCTTTATGATGTCAAACGGTGAGCCGTCAGGTATTTATAACGTGGTAACAAAAAGACCGACCGGCAAAAAGCAGGGCGAAGTGAATTTAACTACCGGCGCCTATGATCTTTATCGGGCGGCTCTTGACCTGGATGGAAAGGTGACGGGAGATGGCCGGTTGCTGTATCGTTTGAATGTGATGGGACAAAGTAAGAATTCACAACGACAATATGAATTTCAAAAACGTTTTAGTTTGGCCCCTGTACTGAGCTATCAATTGAATGATAAAACGTTGCTGACAGCTGAATATGTATTGCAATATGCGAATATGTCGAATGTAGGTTCATACTATTTGTTTTCAACAGAGGGATACGCAAAATTGCCAAGAAAGACTTCCTTTCTTGATGCGGGACTTGATCCTACTGTTATTTGGGACAACAACTTAACTCTTAATCTGCAACATCAATTCAATAGAGATTGGAAGTTGACGGCTCAGATGGCTTATTTCAACTATCAGCAACAGGGATCGTCTATGTGGCCCAGCTATTTGGATGCCGCTGGAAATATGGTTCGTCGTGTGTCGATATGGGATGCCTCTAATGAATCGAAGTTTGCGCAAATATATGTGAACGGTGTCGCTAATACGGGTAAGGTTGTGCATCATATTTTGGGAGGACTTGACTTTGGTGACAAGGAGTATATGGCAGACTGGTCGAAAGGTTTCAATCTTGACAGTATCGGTACCTATAAGGTAGATGGCGGATACCAGGCTGCATACTACGGTTTGCCTACATTTGATCGTAGCAAGAGTCTTCGTCAACGTGCCGCAACGGTACAAGTAAATCAATCTTATACGGGTGTGTATTTGCAGGATGAGTTGGGATTCTTTGATGATCAGTTGCGCTTGACATTGGCCGGAAGATATACGAGTGTGAAAGAGAATTCATATGGTACCTTCACACATACACAAAAGATTACTCCTCGTGTGGGATTGAGCTATTCTATCGACAAGAATATGGCAGCTTATGCTTTGTATGATCAGTCGTTTGTTCCGCAAAGCGGCATACAGCGCAGTGGTGAGAGCGTAAAGCCTATAACTGGCAACAATATTGAATTCGGATTGAAGCGTCAATGGTTTCATGATCGTTGGAACTCAAATGTGGCTGTATATCGAATCATAAAGAATAATCAGTTATCAAGCGATCCGTCGAATTCGGCATCGGAAAGTTATGTGTTGCAATTGGGACAAACAAAGACTGAAGGTGTGGAGCTGGATGTGCAGGGTGAAATAGCACGTGGGTTGAGCATTGTGGTAAACTATGCATTGACGAATTCTGTTGTGACCAAAGCTACTGAATCTTATGCGAAAGGCGATCATGTGGAAGGATATGCTAAGAATCTGGCTAATGCGTGGCTTACCTATCGCTTTTCAAATGGTATATTCGATGGTTTGGGCTTTTCGTTAGGAGCCACTTATATGAATGGCAGAAGTACATGGAGCTATTCGGGAGCATCCAATCAGTCGCTTCCTGATTATTTTCGTTTGGATGGTGGAATGTCATGGTCGAAGAATAGCTTGACCGTAAATGCGAATATCTATAATATTTTGGATAAATATCTTTATACCGGATCTTATTCAACAGCCGGATATTATTATTGGCAAGCTGAAGCTCCTGTAAATATGAAGTTGAGTGTAGCGTATCGTTTTTAAATATATTACTTTGGGTATATAACTTGTATTTATTTGATGGTAATGGGTTCTTATTAAATGGCTTGGCTATTTATGGGAATCCATTTTCATAGTGTCAATAAAATAGAACGAGGTCGCTTCACAGCGCCCCCGATCCTCAAACTTAAAACAACCAACAAAAGAAATAGATAATTTATAAAATAAATTTATCTATTTGTTCTTATATTATTATCTGATAAATAACAGTTCTCTGTATTTAGGTAGTGTCCATAGTGAATCGTCAACAATCAACTCAAGTTTGTCGATGTGGTAACGAATCTCTTCCATTTTAGGGAAGATAATGTCGTGATAAGCAATCGCTTTTGCACGTTCTTCCTCTATTTTGTTAGCAACTTTGCGTGCTTCAATCATCGTATACACGTGCTCTGTGATAAATGCAGTGTGTTTTGATATAGCTTCGATCAACTCCACGTTTTTAGCTGAAAGTTCAGCTGCTTTTGTTTCGGGGAAGATTGACTTCATCTTGTATACATTATTGATCAACTCTGTCTGATATTTTGTGGCAACAGGAACGATATGGTTCAGAACCAAATCACCCAATACACGGGCTTCAATTTGAATTTTCTTTGTATAAGTTTCCCATTTCACTTCGTTGCGTGCTTCCAGCTCTTTTTTTGTCATCACGTTGGTACGCTCAAACATAGCAATGCTTTCAGGTTTTAAGTAGCAGTCGAAGATAACCGGAACGCTGGTTTCGCAATCCAATCCGCGTTTTTCAGCTTCTGCTTTCCACTCGTCACTATAACCATTGCCGTCGAAGTGAATAGGTTTGCTCTCTTTGATTAATTTACGGATAACCTCAAGAATTGCAGGTAATTTAGGTTCACCTTTTTCAATCAAAGCGTCCACTTCTTGCTTGAAACTGTTCAATTGGTCAGCAAGTGCAGCGTTGAGAACTGTCATACCTGATGCACAGTTTGCTTCAGAACCAACAGCGCGGAACTCAAAACGGTTGCCGGTGAAAGCAAAAGGTGAAGTACGGTTACGATCTGTGTTATCTATTTTCAAATCAGGAATTTGAGGTATATCAAGTTTCATCTCTTGTTTGCCGCTGATAGTGAACAGCTCATCTGTTTTGCTGGCTTCTATCTGTTCGAGAATACCGGAAAGTTGTTTTCCAAGGAAGCTTGAAATGATTGCAGGGGGAGCCTCGTTTGCACCCAAACGATGAGCGTTGGTTGCACTTGAGATGCTGGCTTTTAACAATCCATTATGGTGGTATAGAGCGGTCAATACATTGACAACGAATGTGACGAAGCGTAAATTCTCTTCTGGAGTTTTTCCGGGAGCCATTAATAATATGCCGTTGTCTGTACCCAATGACCAGTTGTTGTGTTTACCGCTACCGTTGATTCCTTTGAATGGTTTCTCATGCAGTAATACACGGAATCCGTGGCGACGGCTCACTTTGCGCATCAAAGCCATGATTAACAAGTTGTGGTCGTTAGCCAAGTTGCACTCTTCAAAGATCGGAGCCAACTCAAATTGGTTAGGAGCAACTTCGTTGTGACGAGTTTTTACAGGGATACCCAATTTTAATGCTTCAATTTCCAGTTCTTTCATGAAAGCAGAAACGCGGGTAGGGATAGCACCGAAATAATGGTCTTCAAGCTGCTGGTTTTTAGCACTGTCGTGTCCCATCAATGTACGACCTGTAAGCAACAAATCGGGACGGGCACCATAAAGACCTTCGTCAACCAAAAAATATTCTTGTTCCCATCCAAGATTTGCATAGCATTTCTTTACTTCTGGATTGAAATAATGACATACGGCTGTGGCAGCTTTATCTACAGCACTTAATGCTTTCAACAATGGAACCTTGTAATCCAATGCTTCGCCTGTGTAAGATATAAATATGGTAGGAATGCACAAAGTATCATCCATGATGAATGCAGGAGAAGAAGGATCCCATGCAGAATAACCACGAGCTTCGAATGTATTGCGGATACCTCCACTTGGGAAGCTTGATGCGTCAGGTTCTTGTTGAGCAAGTAATTTACCTGAAAATTCTTCTAACATTCCGCCTTTGCCATCGTGTTCAACAAATGCATCATGTTTCTCGGCTGTGCCTTCAGTAAGAGGTTGGAACCAGTGTGTGTAGTGTGTTACACCCATTCCAATAGCCCATTTTTTCATACCGGCTGCTACTTCATTTGCAATTGTTGAATCAAGTTGTGCACCATTGTCAATCACATCAATCAGTTTTGCATAAATTTTGCTGGGAAGATATTTGAACATCTTCTCGCGGTTGAAAACGTACTTGCCGAAATATTCTGACGGACGTTCTTGCGGTACCGGGACTTCTACTGCTTTCTTTTTAAATGCAGTTTCGATCACTCTAAATCTAAGTTCTGACATAATTCTTTAATTTGTTTGGTTATATTTTTCTTTTGTTATTTCATCTAGCTGTTGTAAGCGGATTCATTGGATTTGACTTGTATCAACTCTTCCTTCTTCCTTACGAGGATTGATTTTAATTATTTGTTGTCGTTTTAATGCGATAATGCTATTATATGTGTTATGTTGATTTGCATATTTGCAAATATATATAATTTTGATATATAAATAAAGTTATTTACTTTCAAAATGAATTATATTTTTCTGTAAAATTATTTTGTTACTAAAGTGGTTTGTTTTATTTCATTTTATCATTTACATATGCGTATTTTGATGCGAATGAAAGTTATATCCCGATTTTTTTGAGAACCGTTTGTTCGATTAGTATGTGGCAATATAGATATTATGAAACTAAACAATACATTCAAATCATTGCTTTCAAATAGCCTGCATAAAATAAACTAAAGTTGGGTTTAAAGGCGATTATTGGAAATCATTGTGGTACAATTAATTTTTATCTTATATAAAAATTAATTGTACCACAATGTATATTGGCAATAAAATTACAAGTGAAAACTTGAATATATAGGCAAAGAAGCTGGGCATCTTTATGCCACTGTCTTCTGCTATAGTTTTTACCATAAAGTTCGGACCGTTACCAATGTAAGTCATTGATCCAAAAAAAACAGCACCCATACAAATGGCCTTTAACAGAACTTCAGGTATGCCGGCAACCTTGGTTAATCCTGATAGTGGAGCCGGTAGTCCACTGATAACCAAACCGCGTGCTACATCATAGAAAGCAACTGCAGTCGGTGTATTGTCTAAGAATGAACTCAGAAAACCGGATGCGTACAAGAATTGTTCCGGTCCGGTTAATCCAAAAGTTGTTGCATTTTTTGCTAACCAAATTAATGTTGGTGACATAGTAATGAATATGCCAAGGAAAAGATAACCAACTTCTATAATAGGAGTCCATGAAAAATTATTTTTTTTACGAATTTCATATTTAGTGAAGTATAAAGACATTCCGGTAAGTATTACCAATACAATTTCACGAAGAAATTTCAACCAAATAGGAGCATTTTCTTCACTTATTTGAGGAATATTCCCTTTGTTGATATATGCAACCGCAATAATGACACCTATCAAAAATAAAAAGTTGATATTACCGGTTATACGAATTGGTGTTTGTTCAATATAATCTTCTGCTAAATTTTCCCAGCTCTCTTTTTTGTAATAATATCTGTCCACAAAGTAGTAAATTACTAACAACAACGTACCAGTACAAGCCCATTCGGGGAACATATTAAAGAACCATGAGAAATTTGCTCCTCGTAAATAAAGCATAAATAATGGAGGATCTCCAAGAGAAGTTAAAAGTCCGCCGCAGTTAGCTATTGCTGCAATGAAAAATAATATAGTGTGCTTGGTATAATCACGCTCTTGATTGGTCGCAATTATTGGGCGAATAAGGAGCATGGCTGCCCCAGTTGTTCCCATAACAGATGCTAGCATATAACCGATACCAAGAAATAACGTATTGTTTAATGGCGTGGCTTTGATATCGCAGGAAATATGAATTCCTCCAGTAATAACAAACAATGAACCCAGTAGGATCATAAATGGAACATAATCATAAATGACGGTATTAACTAAATGGGTTGATAGTCCGTTTATTAACATATAAATAATTACAGGGAAACTAAGGGAAAGAGAAACAAGTAGCTTATTCTTATTTTGTTCCCACCACTTTTCAGCAATAAGTGGACCAATTGCAATTGCTAAAAGCATTATTAAAAAAGGTATTGAAACCCATAAAGGCATATTGAAAATCTCTTTCATTTTTTTATTTAATTTCAATGAAGTCTTGTCGATTTTAATTTATTTCCAAAGACATACTCTTTTTGTAGTCGTTACTATGTTTATTGTATCTTTGATCGAAATGAAATGTTGGAATTTATCTAATTAGAGTAGTCTATAAAATCAGATAAGTTCCAACAATTCATTTTATTTGTAAGCCAATAATTTGATTATCTTGAAAGTGGAGTCTCGGAATTTTTATCCATTTTAATACCTGCGTAACCTTCTGTTCCCATTTCTGGTACATCAAGTCCTTCAAGTTCATCTTTGGCACTTACCCTCATTCCACCAGTGATTAAACCAATTATTTTGAAGACAATCCAACCCATTGCACCAACATAAATTATGTTTGTAGTAACTCCTATCAATTGGGCTATAAATTGACTTGGATCACCATAGAAAAGACCTGTTACAGTTCCTTTTACACCGTTCCAACCATCACCGTAAGAACCATCAGCAAACAATCCTAATGCTAGGACTCCCCATGCACCATTTACACCGTGTACTGCTATTGCTCCAACAGGATCATCTATTTTAAGTTTTCTCTCAATAAAGAATGCAGCTTCAATAACGAGAACACCTGACACCAAACCGATAAGTGCAGCGCATTGAACATTAACAAAAGCGCAAGGTGCTGTGATAGCAACTAACCCCGCTAACATACCATTAATCATCATGGATGGATCCGGCTTTTTCGTTTTAAATAACCACATGTAAAGCATGGATGCGAAGGCACCTGTAGCTGAAGCTATCATCGTATTTACTGCTACTACGCTGATTCTTAAATCGCCGCCAGCCAATGAAGAACCAGGGTTGAAGCCGAACCAACCGAATGCCAAAATAAAGCAACCTATTACTGCCATTGGAATATTATGTCCCGGCATTGCGTTCGGTGAACCATCTTTGTTGTACTTACCAACACGAGGCCCAATTAGTGCTGCACCAACAAATGCTAATACTCCACCGGTCATATGAACGACTGATGAACCTGCGAAATCAACAACTCCATGACCTAAACTAAACATATGACCGAGTTGTGACAACCAGCCACCTCCCCATACCCAGTTCCCGAATATCGGATAGATAATAGCACCGACAACAAGTCCATAAATTGCAAAGGAAGAAAACTTCCAGCGTTCAGCCATTGACCCAGTAGGAATAGTGGCTGTTGTATCCATAAATACCATTTCGAATAAGAATAGAGCGAAAACTGCTACGTCATAAGTTCCACTGAGAAAAAATCCTTTCGTTCCAAATAAACCAAATGTGTGTCCGAATATGTTTATTGTAAATTCATTAGCTAATCCACCGAATCCACCTAATGTTCCCAGTGATCCTATGCCACCAAACATAATTGCAAATCCACATACAAAGAATCCTAACATTCCTAAAGGATAAACCATCATGTTCATAGACATGGTGTGTGCTGCATTTTTTGCTCGAGTCAATCCTGTTTCTACCATGGCAAATCCAGCTTGCATGAACATAACTAAAAAACCGGTAATTAAAACCCATACCATGTTGATAGCTACTTTATTATGCCCTGCTTGAGCAGCAAGTTCATCCATGGTTGGTTTACCGGGCTTAGCCGCTGTTACATCTTTTGCTGTTCCTGTAGTGACTCCGGTTGGATCGGGTTTAGGCGCATTATCTGCATATACATAATTTGATACAGATACTGTTACCAACATTAATAGTAATAATATATACTTTTTCATATTTTTTTTCTCCTTTCTTAAATGGATTGCTAATTAATCTTCTTTGTTATACAATGATGCATCACCTTTTTCAGCTGTTCGAATACGATAAGACTCTTCGATTGGAGATACAAATATTTTACCATCTCCGATAACACCAGTTTTTGCTGATTCTAAAATTGCATCAACGGTTTTCTGTACATTAATATCGCGAACAACAATCGTAAGCGATTGACGTGGGATATAGCTGGTATCATAAACGGTTCCCCTATATGCTAATTCCCCTTTTCTAATTTCATTACCAACTCCGGTCGCATCTGTATATGAAAAGAAATCAATACCTACATTGCGGAGAGCTTCTTTTACGTCCTCAAATTTTGAAGTGCGAATAATTGCTTCAATTTTCTTCATAATATTTTATTTTTAAAACGTTAAACCAAATATCATATAAGCTTTTCGTGATTCTGGGTTAACCGCTATCTTTGCAAAGGCCGGTACACTAAATGTATCTGAAATTTTTACGGTCTTCTTAGCTGTTAATCCGATATTCACTACAGCAAATTTATCAGTCTTTGTCGTGTAGGCTCCATCCCAAGGTGTGACTCCAACTTCTGCTTTCATATCTAATCCACCTAATGTAAAGGGCGCTACTGCCTCAAAGTAGGACGAATAAGCTCGCTTTCCATCTTTTTTCTTGTAGTAATCCTGTCCAGCAAAATTAGTATACCAATTAACGGCTAATGGGCCGAAATTATATCCAATGTTTCCTTCGAAGAGATGTGCGCTTTCTGTGGAATGTGCTCCATAACTGAAGTATTTGGCAGTATTTCCTCCCGGTGTTCTATTGAAAGAATAATCGGTGATGCCGATATTCACTTTGCCAATCGTATACGCCGCAGTAAGATCCATCTCTTTCATATCTTTCTCATCAAGACCTACATTGCCCCATGCTGATACCGTAAAGTTGCCTTTAGTTATACCCAAGCTTGGTTGTACACTCAGTCCCCCGAGATCTTCACCTCTCCAATAGTAACCGCTTACCACATCTGCTGCTACAGCTACTTTTGTTTCATTTTGTGCATCCATGCCTGTCGATAATAATAATGTCGCACAGCTCACAATCATTGCTAAATTTTTCGTTTGTTTTTTTGTTTTCATTTTTCAAGTATTTATCGTTTGTACTATTATGTTTCAAATATAAAATAGATATCTTTTCAAAATAAAGGATTAGGTGTTTGAATAACTAAGTAATATGTTCGTTGTCTTTTTGATATGTGTTTGTGTGTATAATTGATGTATTTGTTTATTATATCTGCAAATATATATAAATATGATATGTAAAACTAATAATTGATTGACAAATGTATATTTTATTGTATCTGTTTTATAGTTTATCTTAAATTGGTGGTATTTTGTGATGATTTGTTACTTTGTATGGGTCGTATTTTGATTATTGTAAGTTTATCCTCTTGTTTGAAAGACGATGAAGTTGGTGAAAGATATTATTGAACAAAAAAAAAGAACGAGGTCGCTTCTCAGCGCCCTCGATCCCCAAACTTAAAACAACCAACAAAAGAAATAGATAATTTATAAAATAAATTGATCTATTTGTTCTTGTATTATTATCTAATGAATAATAATTCTCTGTATTTAGGTAATGTCCAAAGTGAATCGTCAACAATCAACTCAAGTTTGTCGATGTGGTAACGAATCTCTTCTAATTTTGGAACAATTGTATCGTGATAAGCAATTGCTTTTGCACGTTCTTCTTCGATCTTATTGGCAACTTTACGTGCGTCAACCATCATATCCACATGTTCTTTGATGTAAGTTGTGTGTATAGAGATTGCTTCAATCAGCTCAAGATTTTTGGCAGAAAGTTCTACAGCTTTTGCTGCAGGAAAGATCGACTTCATTTGGTATACATTATTTACCAATTCTGTCTGATATTTTGTGGCAACCGGAATGATGTGGTTCATAGCCAAATCACCTAGTACACGAGCTTCTATTTGAACTTTCTTGGTGTATGTTTCCCATTTCACTTCGTTACGTGCTTCCAGCTCTTTCTTTGTCATTACGTTGGTATGTTCAAACATAGCGATGCTTTCGGGTTTCAAGTAGTTGTCGAAGATAACCGGAACGCTGGTTTCGCAATCCAATCCGCGTTTTTCAGCTTCTGCTTTCCATTCCTCGCTATAACCATTGCCGTCGAAATGGATCGGTTTGCTCTCTTTGATTAATTTACGGACAATATCAAGGATCGCTGATAATTTCGGTTCGCCTTTTTCGATCAGTGCATCCACTTCTTCCTTGAAGCTTACTAATTGATCAGCAACTGCTGCGTTTAGAGCAATCATGCCTGATGCACAGTTTGCTTCAGAACCAACAGCACGAAATTCAAAACGATTGCCGGTGAAAGCAAAAGGTGAAGTACGGTTACGATCGGTATTGTCAATTCTCAAATCAGGGATTTGAGGAATATCAAGTCTCATGTCCTGTTTGCCACGGATTGTGAACAACTCATCTTTTGTACTAGTTTCGATATGCTCAAGAATATCTGAAAGTTGTTTTCCAAGGAAACTTGAAATGATTGCTGGAGGTGCCTCATTAGCACCCAAACGATGGGCATTGGTGGCACTTGAGATGCTGGCTTTTAGTAATCCGTTATGATGATATACGGCTGTCAATACATTAACAACGAATGTGACGAAGCGTAAATTCTCTTCCGGTGTTTTTCCGGGAGCCATTAATAACGCACCGGTATCAGTGCCTAATGACCAATTGTTGTGTTTACCGCTACCGTTGATTCCCTTGAATGGTTTCTCATGCAGCAATACACGGAATCCGTGACGACGACTTACTTTGCGCATCAAAGCCATGATTAACAAGTTGTGGTCGTTAGCCAGGTTGCACTCTTCAAAGATCGGAGCTAACTCAAATTGGTTAGGAGCAACCTCGTTGTGACGAGTTTTTACAGGGATACCCAATTTTAATGCTTCAATTTCCAAATCTTTCATGAAAGCAGAAACACGTGTAGGAATTGCACCGAAATAATGGTCTTCGAGTTGTTGGTTTTTAGAACTTTCGTGTCCCATCAATGTACGGCCTGTAAGCAGTAAGTCGGGACGGGCAGCGTAAAGACCTTCGTCAACCAAAAAATATTCTTGTTCCCATCCAAGATTTGCATAGCATTTCTTTACTTCTGGATTGAAATAATGACATACGGCTGTGGCAGCTTTGTTAACCGCGCTTAATGCTTTTAATAATGGAGCTTTGTAATCTAATGCTTCACCTGTGTAAGAGATGAAGATGGTAGGAATGCACAAAGTATCATCCATGATGAATGCAGGAGAAGAAGGATCCCATGCAGAATAACCACGAGCTTCGAATGTATTGCGGATACCTCCACTTGGAAAGCTTGATGCATCCGGTTCTTGCTGAGCCAGTAATTTACCTGAAAATTCTTCTAACATTCCGCCTTTGCCATCGTGTTCAACAAATGCATCATGCTTCTCGGCTGTGCCTTCAGTAAGAGGTTGGAACCAGTGTGTGTAATGTGTTACACCCATTTCAATGGCCCATTTTTTCATACCAGCTGCTACTTCATTTGCAATGGTTGAATCAAGTTGTACACCGTTGTCAATAGCATCAATCAGTTTTGCATAAATTTTGCTGGGAAGATATTTGAACATCTTCTCGCGGTTGAAAACATACTTACCGAAATACTCTGACGGGCGTTCTTGCGGTACTGGAACTTCCGCTGCTTTCTTTTTAAAAGCAGATTCTACTACTCTAAATCTAAGTTCTGACATAATCCTTTAAATTTGTTTGGTTGGTTATTGTAATTACAAATCTTATTTATTTTCTTTATTTAATCATTAACCGTTATAAGCAGATTCACCATGTTCGTATACGTCAACTCCTTCTTCTTCTTCACGAGGATCAACTCTGATTCCGACGATTTTATCAACAATGATAAACAAAATATAGGTGATTATTCCGCTATAGATGATGCTGAAGGATGTGGCAATGAGTTGTACTCCCAATTGATGCCAGTTCCCATAAAGTGCACCATATGCTCCTGTTGCTCCTGTAATGGCTCTGGTGGCAAATACACCGGTTAGTATTGATCCGACAATACCACCGATACCGTGTACGCCGAATGCGTCGAGAGAGTCATCATATTTGAATTTAGGTTTCACGTATGCTACCATGCAGAAGCAAACGATAGAGGTAATCATACCTATGCTCATTGCACCTAATATACCTACAGAACCGGATGCAGGAGTGATGGCAACTAAGCCGGCTACTGCACCTGTGCATACACCCACTGTGGTTGGCTTCTTATTGAGTAGCCAGTCTATGATCATCCATGTGATAGCAGCTACACATGTTGCCAAATGAGTAACCAAAAATGCGTTTGCATCAAGGCCGTCGGCTGTAAGGCCACTACCGGCATTGAATCCGAACCATCCTAGCCACAAGAAGGCTGCACCCATGAATACAAATGGTATATTGTTGGGAGATGTTGGGCGTCCTACCTTGTAATCTCTTCTTTTACCTAGCATTAATGCCATGATGAGGGCTGAAACTCCGGCGTTGATGTGAACAACTGTACCACCAGCGAAGTCAATTGCACCTAGTTGTTGCAACCAGCCGCCGCCCCAAACGAAATGTGCCATGGGATTGTATACGAGTATCGACCAAAGGATGGTAAATAAAAGAAATCCTGAGAATTTGATGCGTTCAGCGAATGCTCCAATAATAAGTGCCGGTGTAATGACGGCAAACATACATTGGAAAAGCGCGAATGAGATTTCGGGAACATTTGCGGGTGAAACGAGTGATTTCGTGGTGACACCGTTGAGGAACACTTTGTCAAATCCTCCGATTACAGCACCAAGCGGACTTCCGCTTTTCATAAATTCGGTACCGAAGACCCAGCTATACCCGAAAGCAAACCAGAGAATACTGATGACAGCAACGCAAATTAAGCATTGCATGATGATACTCAAAATATTTTTTTGACGAACTAAACCTCCGTAGAAGAGCGCTAGTCCGGGAATGGTCATTAAAAGTACGAGGATTGTAGCAACAGTCAGCCATGCTGTGTTGCCGCTGTTGAGCACAGGGGCGGTTTGAGCGGCGCCTTGTGCTAAAGCTACCATCGGAGCAGCAAAAAATATAGTAATAATTGCTGAAATTTTTTTTATTAGTTGTATCATAAAAATTGTAAGTTATTTATTGTCGTATAATGCGATGTCTCCTCTTTCTCCTGTTCTGATGCGGACAGAGTCGTCGATTGTTGATATAAAGATTCTTCCATCACCGATTTCTCCTGTTTTTGCACATTCTCGGATAGCATTGACTGTTTTTTCAACATTGATATCACGTACTACTAAAATCAACATTGTCCTTTCAATGTAACTGGTGTCATAAACGATACCGCGAAAGATTCTTTCTTGACGAGTTTTACCAACTCCTCTTACATCGTAGTATGAGAACCATTCAATGTCGGCTTCCAGAAGAGCTTCTTTTACTTCTTCAAACCTTGATTTGCGAATAATTGCCTCAATTTTCTTCATAATATGTTATTTTTAAAACTTAAATCAAATACCATGTTAGCTTTTCGTAATTCAGGATTAACTGCTCTTTTGTAAAAGTCGGCATGCTGAAAGAGCTTACTACTTTTATTTTTTGTTGTTAACTCTATGTTCATTGTTGCAAATTTATCCGTTGCTGTGTTGTATACACTATTCCAAGGCATGTACACCTCTTCTGTTGGTAACAGCAATGTGGTGGCACAATTTACTATTATTGTGAAATTTCTCGTTTGCTTTTTTGTTTTCATTTGAATATTTATAGTGAACTAGTATAGATTTTGTACCTGCATTTGTAGTTTAAGGTATGTGCAAATTAAAATGTATAGTATGAATATGCAAATCAGAATGCCATGATTATGACATCCTGATTTATATTTATTTTAACCAAGTAGCTAGTCTTTCCATTGCTTCAAGACAATCTTCATGATTGCCAAATGATGTCAAGCGGATATACCCTTCTCCGCTCGGTCCGAAGCCTACACCTGGAGTACTTACGACACCTGCTTCATACAGCATTTGTTCGAAGAATTTCCAGCTGGGAGTATCGTTGGGTGTTTGTACCCATAAATATGGAGCATTTACGCCACCGAAAACCTTTAATCCAAGTTTCTCTAGTCCGGCTTTCATTGTGTGGGCGTTGTTCATATAGTAATCAATAGTCTTTTTTATTTGCTCTTTGCCACTCGGTGTGAATATGGCTGCTGCACCTTTTTGAGTGACATAAGAAGTACCGTTGAATTTGGTACATTGTCTACGATTCCAAAGTTTGTTGAGCGAAGTTTTTTCACCATTAAGTGTAGTGGCCATTACTTCTTTTGGTACTACTGTATATCCGCAACGAACTCCTGTGAATCCAGCGGTTTTTGAGAAACTTCTGAATTCAATAGCCACTTTTTTCGCACCTTTTATCTCATAAATAGAGTGGGGAACGTCTGATTCGGTGATATAAGCCTCATAGGCTGCATCATAAAGAATTAATGTGTCATTTGCAAGCGCATAATTAACCCATTTCTTTAATTCTGCCTTTGTTAAGGTTGTACCTGTAGGGTTATTCGGATAGCAAAGATATATCATATCAACCCGATGATCGGGTAATTGTGGAATAAAATCATTCTCAGCTAAGCAAGGAAAGTAGGTAACATTACTCCATCTTCCGTCTGCTTGCAAGTCCCCTGTTCTTCCACTCATAACATTAGAGTCAATGTATACGGGGTAAATTGGGTCAGTGACGCCAATGCTGTTATCGTGATTGAGAATATCTCCGATGTTGCCTGTGTCACTTTTTGCTCCATCATTGACGAACACTTCGCTCGGTTCTAGATAGATGTTACGTGGAGCATAGTCATTTTTAATAATTTCTTCAATTAAAAATTGATAGCCTTGTTCCGGACCATATCCGTGGAATGTTTGCTTGTTGGCTAAATCATCTACGGCTTTGTGCATAGCTTCAATAACTGACGGAGCTAAAGGTTGAGTGACATCTCCAATACCCAAGCTAATTACTTTGGTCTTTGAGTGAGTTACTTTAAATGAGTTAACCTTTTTGGCAATGTCGGAAAATAAATAACTCCCGGGAAGCTTTAAAAAATTCTCATTAACTAGTGCCATAATATGTTGTTATAAGTTTGTTGTCAAAAATTAATATTCAATCGTACCGTCAAAAACTTTTGTTGCAGGTCCGGTCATGAACACATGACCCGAAGCTTCATCCCATTTTATATGGAGTGTGCCTCCATCCATAACGATGTTGCTGCTTCGTTTAGTTTTTTCAATTAATGCACCTGCTACGGCTGTTGCGCATGCGCCAGTGCCACATGCCATTGTGATACCAGATCCTCTTTCCCATACACGCATCCTTACATCCCCATCAGGGAGTACTTGTGCGAATTCCACATTGGTTCTATCGGCGAACATCGGATGATGTTCTAGTATGGGGCCGATTGTGGGGAGGTCTATCGTTCGAATATCTTCGACATAGAAAACCAAATGTGGGTTACCCATTGAAACTGCTGTTCCTTTTACCTGTAATTCTTTAACTTCAATATCTTTTCCTATCAATTCAGGCTTTCCCATATCCACTGTTACTGAAGTGACAATATCATCTTCGGTGTGTAATACGATATATTTAATGCCTGATAAAGTATCTAATGAAATTTCTTTCTTATCTGTTAGATGATTCTCATACACATATTTTCCAATACATCTGGAAGCGTTTCCACACATCATGGCTTCCGAACCGTCTGCGTTAAAAATGCGCATACTGAAATCAGCTTTATCTGACTCTCCTATTAAAACTAATCCATCCGAACCTATTCCAGTGTGGTAGGCACTCCACTTACGTGAAAGTTCTTCCGGATTTGCGATGGGGTATTGCAACGTGTTTACATAGATGTAGTCGTTACTCGCTCCATGCATTTTGGTAAATTTGATAACTTTTGTCATTTCGATGGTTGTTTCAATTTAAAGATGCCTTTTTGTTTTACCACGCTGCAAATGTAATTCAATTTGTTTGAAAAAGCAATATAAACTGTTACTAAAATCTGATTATTTTTATTTGAATTAACAAGTTGTTATTAATTTACACGTTTTTGCTTACAGTTTATTTTTAAACCATAGGTGGTATGTGTTAATTTGAAAGTGTCAAATTGCTTTTCATTTATTACATATAGTTATCAAAAAGAAATAATATTCTGTATTATCATTTCTTTTTCATATATGTGCTATGCTATAGACTTATTGGATCTAATAAAAAAGACCGATCTCTCAATAAAGAGAGGTCGATCTTTAATAAACAATAAAGTCAGGAATAAAAAATTATTTATATGCGTCATCATGTACACCTTTTACGGCTCGTCCAGAAGGATCGTTTACATTCTGAAAACTTCTATCCCATGCTAGTGCTTCGGGTGTAGAGCATGCAACGCTGGGTACACTAGGCACCGTGAGTGCTGCACTTTGGCTTGGGAAATGCTCTTGGAATATAGTTCTATAGTAATATTCCTCTTTGTTCATCGGAGTGTTTATAGGGAAACGTTCGGCTGCATTTACCATTTCTTCATCACTAATTTGACTAGAAGTGAGTGCTTTTAATGTGTCTATCCAATTGTATCCAACTCCATCGCTAAATTGCTCCTTTTGTCTCCAGGCTATGTCTGCAGGTAAAGTATCAGCAAATGCTTCGCGGAGAATCTTTTTCTCAATTATTTTTCCGGGTGCCATTTTAGCCTCTGGGTTGATGCGCATTGCTACATCCAAAAATTCTTTATCGAGGAATGGTACTCTACCTTCTACTCCCCATGCTGCTAATGATTTGTTTGCTCGTAGGCAGTCATAAAGATGGAGCTTCTCAATTTTTCGAACAGTTTCTTCATGGAACGATTTTGCATCCGGGGCTTTATGAAAATAGAGGTATCCTCCGAATATTTCATCTGCTCCTTCACCGCTCAGTACCATTTTTATGCCCATGCTTTTAATGACTCTTGCCAATAGATACATAGGCGTAGAGGCACGTACGGTGGTTACGTCATATGTTTCGATGTAATAAATGACATCCCGTATGGCATCAAGTCCTTCTTGAATAGTATAGTTTATCTCGTGATGGATTGTACCGATATGTTTGGCCACTTCACGGGCTTTAATTAAATCGGGAGCACCTTTCAGGCCTACGGCAAATGAGTGAAGTTGCGGCCACCATGCATCGCCTTTGTTGTCTTCTTCAATACGTTTAGCCGCGTATTTTTTTGCAATGGCTGAGATGACAGAGCTGTCAAGTCCTCCGCTTAGAAGTACTCCATAGGGCACATCGCTCATTAATTGGCGTTGCACTGCATCTTCTAATGCATCGTGAATATCACTAATACGCGCAGGGTTGTTGGCTACATTTGCATAATCCATCCAGTCACGTGTATACCATTTTTTCATTTCACCTTCTTTACTTGAATAGTAATATCCAGGTAAGAATGTTTCATAACGTTCGCATTGTCCTTCTAGGGCTTTTAATTCGCTTGATACGTAAATTTTTCCGTCATCGTCATAACCTATATATAAAGGTATGACACCTATGGGATCACGGGCAATTAAAAATTCATCTTTTTCTTCGTCGTAAAGGGCAAATGCAAAGATGCCACTTAGATCTTCCAAGAAGTTGATTCCTTTTTCGCGATAGAGAGCAAGAATAACTTCACAGTCACTTCCGGTCTGGAATTCATATTTACCAATGAATTTTTTACGAATTTCTCTGTGGTTATAAATTTCTCCATTTACGCACAATATTTGTTTTCCATCTGGAGAATAAAGTGGTTGTTTACCACTTTCCGGGTCAACAATTGACAATCGTTCGTGAGCCAATATTGCCGTTTTCCCGCAATAAATGCCACTCCAATCAGGTCCACGATGGCGTATCTTTCGAGCCATCACCAGAGCTTTGTTGCGCAACGCTTTAGTTTGCTCTTTTATATTGAATATTCCTACAATTCCACACATATAAGTTTCGTTTATTGTATTTATTTATTTTGTAGATAGTTATCGACCTGTTCTGCGATATCTCGTCCAGATGCCATTGCGCGTACAACTAGCGATGCTCCGCTGGCTGCATCTCCGGCTATAAATGTACCTCGTGGATATTCTTTCTTTTCAGGACGAAGAAAGCCCATGGCAAGTAGTACTATATCTGCCTGAATTACTTCTTTTTTGCCTGTAGGTTTCATTATTGGACGACCACCTTCCGGATTTGGCAACCATTCAACTTCTTCAACTTCAACTCCTGTGAGCTTTCCATCTTTTCCGATAAATTTGTTACTTGTCAGGCTCCATCGACGTGTACATCCTTCTTCGTGGCTGCTTGTTGTTTTCAGCACATTGGGCCATTGTGGCCAAGGGGTTAACGGGTTGTCTCCTACAGGAGGTTTGGGCATGATTTCAATTTGCGTCACACTTTTTGCTCCTTGGCGAATGGATGTACCGATACAGTCGCTACCTGTATCACCTCCTCCGATTACAAGTACATTTTTACCTTTTGCATTTACTAATTCGTTTTTACCGAATGTTGAGCCAGCCAATATTCTGTTTTGTTGTGATAACATATCTAATGCTAGATAAATACCACTCAAGTCACGCCCGGGAATAGGTAAATCACGAGCAACAGGAGCACCTGTACAGATGCAAACAGCGTCGTATCCTTTGGGCAGGTTGTTAAAATCAACTTTTGTATTCAACTCAAATTTGATTCCTTCGGCTTTCAATAAATCCACTCTACGTGTGATGATATGCTTATTGAGTTTGAAGTTAGGAATACCGTAACGTAGCAAACCTCCAACATCTTCATGTTGTTCGATCAAAGTTACGTGATATCCCCTTTTATTCAATCTGTTTGCTACTACTAATCCTGCAGGACCGGAACCGATGATTGCGACCTTTTGCTTTTTTCTTTCTTTAGGAGGCATTGGTTTGATAAAGCCTTCTTTAAAGGCAGCTTCTATGATAGCTGCTTCATTTTCACGAATGGTAGTCGGCTCATCACAGCTTAGCTTTAGAACACAACTTTTTTCGCATAATGCAGGGCAGACACGTCCGGTAAATTCTGGAAAGTCATCTGTTTCAGTCAAATTGTTATAAGCATCTTCCCATCTACCTTTGTAAAGATAATCCTGCCATTCTGGTTGTATGTTGCCAAGGGGACATGCCCAGTGACAGAAAGGAACGCCGCAATCCATGCAACGTGAGGCCTGCAATTTACGTTCACTTGAGTTCAAGGTTTGTTCAACTTCACCGAAATCAAGGATACGATCGTGAACGGGACGGTATCCCGCTTCTTGTCTATGTATAGTTAGAAATGCTTTTGGATTTCCCATGATTCGAAATTTTTGTCGGATTGATTAATAATCGCGTTGCATGTCTGCAATCTTTTGTTGTAATTTTTTCATTTGTTCTTCTTGTAGCACTTTCTTATATTCGATAGGAACTACTTGAATAAATTCTTCAACATAGTGGTTCCATTCATCAAGCATTGTACGTGCCAGTTTGCTACCGGTATACAAGTAGTGTTGACGAATCATTTCATGAAGTTCTTTGCGATAGCTGCTTTCTTCAATTAGTGAAAGTTCTACCATTTCCATGTTACAGAAGAAATCGAAATCACCTTTCGGATTCCAAACATAAGCTACTCCACCACTCATTCCAGCAGCAAAGTTACGTCCAGTAGGTCCCAAGACCACTACACGACCTCCAGTCATATATTCACAGCAGTGATCGCCTACACCTTCAACAACAGCTTTTACACCAGAGTTGCGTACTGCAAAGCGCTCACCTACACGTCCGTTAATATAGACCTCACCGGCTGTGGCTCCATATAAAATGGTATTGCCTGCAATTGTATTTTCTTCAGCGATATAGTTACTGCGGATAGGAGGCAAGACAGAAATTCGTCCTCCGCTCAATCCTTTTCCCAAGTAATCGTTGGCATCTCCTTCAAGCTTGAAACTAACGCCATGAGGAAGAAATGCGCCAAAGCTTTGCCCTGCTGATCCTTTGAATTTTACACTTAATGTTTCATCGGGTAAGCCGTCTTCACCATGCTTCTTGGCAATGGTACCGCTTAGCATGGCTCCTACACTACGGTCGGTGTTTGCTATGGAATATTCCAGTGATACTTCTTTCAGATCATCAATTGCATCTTTGGCATGTGCGATGATATCCAAATCTTTCACATTATCTATGCGATGGTTTTGATTGGTGGTGTGATGTATCGGCGTAGACTTTGCTCTTTCGGGCATTAATAGTAGTTTGCCGAGATCTAGCAAGTCATGTTTAAGGATACCGTCACTAGGTTTACGTACGATCAAGTCGGTACGTCCTACAATATCTTCCAATTTGGTGAACCCCATTTCTGCCAAGTATTCACGCACCTCAGTTGCCAAGAATGTGAAATAGTTAACCAGATATTCAGCTTTACCTCTGAAGCGTTTTCTCAATTCTTCATTTTGTGTAGCAACACCCATTGGGCAGGTATTCATGTGACACTTACGCATCATGACACAGCCTAATACAATTAAGGCTCCTGTCGCAAAACCAAACTCTTCAGCACCCAGCATTGCCATCAGTACGATGTCACGGCCGGTCTTTAATTGACCGTCGGTTTGTAAGGTTACTTGTCCACGCAATCCGTTGATGACTAAGGTTTGTTGTGTCTCGCTTAAACCTAATTCAGCCCAGGTTCCTGCATATTTCATTGAGCTCGCAGGAGCAGCACCAGTTCCACCGTCAGAACCTGAAATAAGAATCATATCAGCTTTTGCTTTTGCAACACCTGCAGCAATGGTACCTACGCCATCTTCAGCAACAAGTTTCACACTGATACGTGCTTTAGGGTTCACATTTTTCAAGTCGAAGATTAATTGTGACAAATCCTCAATTGAATAAATATCGTGATGAGGTGGAGGAGAAATTAAAGATATACCAGGTATACTGTGACGAGTCTTTGCGATAATATCGTTTACTTTAAATCCCGGAAGTTGTCCTCCTTCACCCGGTTTAGCTCCTTGGGCAATTTTGATTTGTATTTCTGATGCGCTAGCCAAATATTCAGCGGTGACACCGAAACGTCCTGAAGCAACTTGTTTGATAGCCGAATTTAGTGATACACCATCCACTTTCTCATGGAAACGTGCTGAATCTTCGCCACCTTCACCTGTATTGCTCTTTCCTCCAATTTTGTTCATGGCAAGTGCCATAGCTTCATGTGCTTCTTTGCTGATGGCACCGAATGACATAGCACCGGTTGCAAAGCGTTTCATAATGCTTTCAATAGGTTCAACCTTATTTATGTCAATAGGATTTTTCTTAAAATCAAGGAAGTCTCTTAAGAAAATCTTTTTCGACTTGTTGTCTATTAATGAACTAAAATCTTTGAATTTATTGTAATTTCCTGTTCGTGTTGCAATTTGTAGAGCAGCAATTGTTTCAGGGTTCCAAGAGTGTTGTTCGCCATTCTTACGATAAACGTAGACTCCTTTATTTTCAAGTATGTTGTCATCTCCGTTTTCAGAGAATCCTTCATCGTGGAAAATTGTTGCATCATGGGCTATTTCTTCCAATCCGATACCTTCAATGGGTGAACTCATTCCTCCGAAATATTCATTGCTCAGATCTTTACTGATGCCGATCGCTTCAAATATTTTGGCTCCACGGTATGAACGGATTGTACTGATACCCATTTTACTCATTATTTTGAGTAATCCTTTGGATACAGCTTTTATATAGTTCTTTTCAGCAGAGTTATAATCCAGTTGGATTTCTTTTCTTGCAACAAGGTCGTCCATGATAGCAAATGCCATATAAGGATTGATCGCACTGGCTCCGAATCCTAAAAGTAATGCTGCATGCATCACTTCGCGAATTTCACCTGATTCAACAATAAGGGCAGTCTGTACACGTTTACCTACAGAAATGAGGTGATGATGTACGGCGCTTACAGCTAGTAATGAAGGAATAGCAGCATGTGTCGCATCCACATTTCTATCGGATAAAACAATATAGTTAACACCTTTGCCTACAGAGTCTTCTGCAATCTTGCAAATGCGTTCAAGTGCTTCTTGTAATCCGATTTTACCTCTTGATGCATCGAAAGTTATGGCTATTTTTTCTGTTTTGAATCCTTTGTAACGGATGTTGCATAAAATGTCGAGTTGGGAGTTGTTTAATATTGGTCCACTCAGTTTCACCATTTTGCAATGATTTTCATCGGGAATCAATATGTTAGCACCAACCGCACCGATATATTCAGTAAGAGACATTACCATTACTTCACGAATCGGATCAATAGGAGGGTTGGTTACTTGTGCAAATTGTTGACGGAAATAGTTGAACATCAACTGTGGCTTTTCGGACAAAACCGCCATTGGAGTATCATTTCCCATTGACGCAGTAGGTTCTTTCGCATCACTACACATTGGCATAATGATTCTATCGACATCCTCTTTCGAGTATCCGAATGTATGTAGCATGCGATTATAATTTTCAACTTTGTGAGATACTTTGCGCCCAGACTTCAACTCATTGAGTTCTACGCGGTTGTTTGCCAACCATGTGCGATAAGGGTGTGCATCAGCCAATTGCTTTTTAAGCTCACCATCATAATATATTTTACCCAATTGAGTGTCAACCATCAATATTTTACCGGGTTGAAGACGTCCTTTTTGTTTGATATCAGACGGGTCGAAATCCATCACACCCACTTCAGATGCGACGACCATCATATCGTTGTTGGTAATCAAATATCTAGCAGGACGAAGGCCATTTCGATCAAGCATACCACCGACATAGCGTCCATCACTGAACAATAATGCTGCAGGTCCGTCCCATGGCTCCATCAATATAGAGTGATATTCATAGAAAGCTTTTAAATCTTCACTGATCGGATTTTTGTCATCAAATGATTCAGGAACCAACATTGCCATAGCATGTGGAAGGCTTACACCGCTCATAACTAAGAATTCGAGGACATTGTCAAGAGAGGCACTGTCGCTCATTCCTTCTTGTATAATGGGACTGAAATCTTTAATGTTGCCCAATGCAGGAGAAGATAGCACACTCTCTCTTGCTTCCATCCAAGCACGGTTTCCTCTAATTGTATTTATTTCACCGTTGTGGCAAAGTAAACGGAAAGGTTGAGCTAATCCCCACGTTGGAAAAGTGTTGGTACTGAAGCGTGAATGAACTAATGCCAAGCCGCTTGTGAAATAATTATTAGTAAGGTCTGGAAAATATGTTCTCAACTGTAATGATGACAACATACCTTTATATATAATATTCTTTGTAGAAAGAGAGCAAATATAGAAATCATCTTTTGAAGCGATAGAAGATTTCTTCACCTGACTCTCAACTCGTTTTCTTATCAAATAAAGTTTGCGATCCGGATGAAGATCATTCTCACTAAAACCGGTTACGAATATTTGTTTGATGTCCGGTTCCACTGATTGTGCCTCTGGACCCAATATTCCTGAATTAGTAGGAACATTGCGTAAATGCATCAATGTGAGTCCTTCTTTCTCTATTTCGTCGAGAAGAATACTTAAAAATGTTTGTTGATCGTCTTTGTTTTTAGGTAGAAATAATAATCCTGTACCGTATTTCCCTTTTTCAGGAACAGGTATGCCTTGTAATAAAATAAATTCGTGGGGAATTTGCAACATAATACCAGCACCGTCTCCGGTTTTATTATCTGCACCTTCAGCACCACGGTGACGCATGTTTTCAAGCACCTTTAATGCTGCTTCAACTAATTCATGTGATTTCCCGCCATGAATGTTTACGACCATACCCACGCCACAAGCATCATGTTCGTTGCTCGGGTTATATAGGCCCGACTGTTCGGGCCGTCTCTGGTACGGTAAAGCCTGTGATTCGTTGTTAAAAAGTTCTTCTTTCATCTTCCAATTGACTTTATTGTACATTATACACCTTATATTCTATCATAATGGCTGCAAAGGTAAAAATATAATTCCTTTTTGATATAAAATTCGTGAGAATATGTTTATGGAAGCTTATTTTTTAACTATATGTAACATTCTGATGTTTGTTTTGTGCATAAAATTTCAAATTGAAATAGAATTGGCATTATTAATTATGATTTGTAACTGTTCGCGTCTTTCTTAGTGTGCTTTTCTATGTTCAAACAATTTTTGGAATAATATTGTCACGTAACATAAAATGTGTATCTTTGCAAGCAAAATATTAAATACAAATATTTATGTGTGGAATTGTAGGCTATATTGGTGATAAAGATGCATATCCTATACTAATCCAAGGATTGAAGCGTCTCGAATATAGAGGATATGATAGTGCCGGCGTGGCATTAATCAGTAAGGATTTAGGCTTGAACGTTTATAAGGCTAAGGGTAAGGTTGCTGATTTGGAAGCTTATTCGGTTCAAAAAGATATTTCAGGTTGCGTGGGCATTGCCCATACTCGTTGGGCTACACATGGTGAGCCTTCACAGGTGAATGCTCATCCTCATTATTCTGCATCAGGTAACTTGGCGTTAATCCATAATGGAATTATTGAAAATTACTCCGTATTAAAAGAAAGACTACAGAAGAAAGGTGTTGAGTTTAAAAGTGAAACCGATACTGAAGTCTTGGTTCAGCTTATTGAATATATTCAACTCTCAAATAATATAGATCTTCTTTCTGCAGTACAGTTGGCTTTACGTCAAGTGATAGGAGCTTATGCAATCGCTATACTTAATAAGAATAAACCTGATGAAATAATTGCTGCTCGTAAGAGCAGTCCTTTGGTTGTTGGTATCGGTAAGAATGACAGTGAATTTTTCCTGGCTTCGGATGCAACTCCTTTTGTTGGGCATACAGATAAAGTGGTTTATCTTGAAGATGAGCAAATAGCAGTGATGCGGGTGGGAGAGCCTCTCAAGATTGTAAATCTCAAAAATGAGGAGATGGATCCGAAAGTAAGTAAGATATCTTTGGATTTGGGACAACTTGAAAAGGGTGGATTCCCTCACTTTATGTTGAAAGAGATATTTGAACAACCAGGTTGTTTGCGTGACTGTATGCGTGGTCGTGTAAATGCAGAAGGCACCAACGTTTCCTTATCAGCTGTTATCGATTATAAAAAGCAATTGTTGAATGCTAAACGTTTTATCATTGTGGCTTGCGGTACCTCATGGCATGCCGGTCTTATAGGTAAGCATTTAATAGAAAGTTATTGCCGTGTTCCAGTACAGGTAGAGTATGCTTCGGAATTCAGATATAGCGATCCTGTTGTTGACGAAAATGATGTTGTTATTGCTATTTCTCAATCCGGCGAAACGGCTGATACGTTAGCCGCTATAGAATTAGCCAAGGAGAAAGGCGCATTTATATATGGTATATGTAATGCAATTGGTTCAAGCATACCGCGTGCCACTAATACAGGTTCTTACATTCACGTTGGTCCTGAAATAGGTGTGGCTTCAACAAAAGCCTTTACCGGACAAGTAACGGTTTTGGCTATGTTGACTATGGCATTGGCAAAAGCTAAAGGTACGATTTCTGATGAGGAATATTTAAAAGTTGTTGGAGAACTCAATAATATTCCTGCAAAGATGAAAAAGGTACTTGGTCAGAATAAAAAGATTGCAGAGTTATCCAAGATGTTTACTTATGCACATAACTTCATATACTTAGGGCGTGGATATAGTTATCCTGTTGCTTTGGAAGGAGCACTTAAATTGAAAGAAATTTCTTATATTCATGCCGAAGGTTATCCTGCGGCTGAAATGAAGCATGGCCCTATTGCTCTGGTTGATGCCGAGATGCCTGTGGTCGTGATAGCTACACACACGGACTTGTATGAAAAGGTATTCAGTAATATACAGGAAATCAAGGCTCGCCATGGAAAAGTAATTGCATTTGTAACTGAAGGTGATGAAGAAATTAAAAAAGTGGCTGATTACTGTATTGAATTACCTGCAACTATTGAATGTCTGGATCCGTTGATCACGACTATTCCTTTGCAATTGTTGGCTTATCATATTGCTGTTTGTAAAGGTAAAAATGTGGATCAACCAAGAAACTTGGCTAAATCTGTGACGGTAGAATAAAGAAGAGAGATATTATCAATAAATATAGAAAAAGCATATGGAACCCTTAAAACATGAGTGTGGCGTTGCTTTGATTCGATTACTTAAACCTTTAGAGTATTTCGAAGAAAAGTATGGCACATGGATGTATGGCATTAACAAACTCTATCTTTTGATGGAGAAACAGCACAATAGAGGACAAGAAGGTGCCGGTTTGGCTTGTGTCAATTTGGAGGCGGCTCCCGGTAATGAATATATGTTTCGTGAAAGGGGCATGGGCGCCGGTGCAATCACGGAAATTTTTGAAAATGTGCAGAATAATTTCCGAGGGTTGACAGATGAACAACTTCATGATGTGAATTATGCTAGAGAGCATATACCATTTGCCGGTGAGTTATATATGGGACATCTTCGTTATTCTACTACCGGACGAAGAGGGTTAGCTTATGTTCATCCGTTCTTGCGTCGTAACAATTGGCGGGCGAAAAACTTGGCAATTTGCGGCAATTTCAATCTGACTAATGTGGATGAAATCTTTCAACAAATTGTTTCAACCGGTCAACATCCTCGAAGATATTCCGATACTTACATAATGCTTGAACAAATGGGACATCGTCTTGATCGAGAGGTGGAGCGGTTATTCAAACTTTATGAAGATCAGGGTGTAAAAGAAAAGGATATTACCGGAGCTATTGAGGATCATGTCGATATAACAAATGTACTTAAAACTAGTAGCAAAGATTGGGATGGAGGTTATGTAATAGCCGGATTAACCGGTAGCGGTGAATCTTTTGCCGTTAGAGACCCTTGGGGAATTCGTCCCGCATATTGGTATCAGGATGATGAAGTAGCGGTTGTGGCGAGTGAACGTCCAGTAATACAAACAGCTTTTAATATTTCCATTGATAAAGTTAAGGAGATTCAACCCGGACAAGCTGTTATTATTAGTAAAGCCGGACATGTTCGTACTGCTCAAATAAACAAACCTAAAGAAGTAAAGGCATGTTCATTTGAGCATATTTATTTTTCAAGAGGAAGTGATCAAGATATATATCGTGAACGTAAATTATTGGGAAAGCAACTAGTGGATCCTGTCCTTAAAGCTATTAATAATGATATAGAACATACTGTCTTTTCATTTGTGCCCAATACAGCTGAAGTCGCTTTCTTCGGAATGATAGAAGGATTTAACGAATATCTGAATGAGCTTAAAGTAAAGGAAATTGCCAGTTTAGGACATATTCCTACTCATCAGGAATTGGAATCTATTCTTTCGCGTTGTATACGTAGTGAGAAAGTCGCTCTTAAGGATATTAAACTTCGTACATTTATTACAGAAAGTAAGAGTCGTAATGATTTGGCTGCGCATGTGTATGACATTACTTATGGTAGTATCGTACCGTACCAGGATAATTTAGTGGTTATTGATGATAGTATTGTGCGTGGAACCACTTTGAAGCAAAGTATTTTGCGGATACTTGACAGATTGAATCCTAAAAAAATAGTAATAGTCAGTAGTTCGCCACAGATTCGTTACCCGGATTATTATGGTATCGATATGGCTCGTATGGAAGAATTTATAGCATTTAAAGCTGCTATAGCCTTGCTTAAAGAGCGCGATATGAAGGACGTGATACAGCGTGCTTATCAAAAATCGAAGGAGCAAGAGTTTTTGCCAAAGGAACAGGTTGTCAACTATGTTAAAGAAATATATGCACCCTTTACTGACGAAGAAATTTCTACCAAAATGGTAGAGTTACTTACCAGCAAGGATATTAAAGCCAAAGTTAAGATTGTTTATCAAACAATAGATGGGTTGCATAAAGCAATTCCTGAGGCTAAGGGTGACTGGTATTTTACAGGTGACTATCCTACGCCTGGTGGAAACAAACAGGTAAATTTGTCTTTTATAAATTATATAGAGCAGGTTTATCAGTTTTAAACTCAAAAGTCAAAACAACAATATCGATTATATAGAGATGCAACAAGAGAAAAATGTAACTTTAATCCTCGACGACGGGAGCCGTTTTAGCGGCAAGTCGTTTGGTTTTGAAAAGCCTGTTGCCGGAGAGGTTGTGTTTAACACAGCCATGATGGGATATCCAGAAAGCCTTACAGATCCATCCTATGCCGGACAAATGATGGTTCTGACGTATCCGTTAGTTGGAAATTATGGAGTACCATCAAGAGATTTAGCCGAGAACGGATTATCACTTTTAATGGAAAGTGATCACATACATCCGTTGGCTATTATTGTCAGTGATTATTCTTATGAGTATAGTCACTGGAATGCAGTTTCAAGTTTGGCTGATTGGCTAAAACAAGAGAAAGTGGTGGGAATTACCGGAGTTGACACACGAGCATTGACAAAATTGCTTCGTGAAAAAGGTTCAATGAAGGGAAAAATTCTTTTCGAGGGAATGGAAGATATTGATTTTGTTGACCCTAATCTTGTGAACCAAGTTGAACATGTGAGCTGCAAGGAGGTTATCACTTATGGAGAAGGTGAAGGAAAGAAGCGTGTGGTATTAGTTGATTGCGGAGTAAAGGACAACATTATTCGTTGCTTGTTAAAGAGAAATGTTACAGTAGTGCGTGTTCCTTGGAATTATGATTTTACCACTCTTCAATATGATGGATTGTTTATAACGAATGGTCCCGGTGATCCTGATACTTGTGATGCTGCTGTGCAAAACATTAAAAAGGCATTGAATGGCGACAAGCCTATTTTTGGTATTTGTATGGGAAATCAATTATTGGCTAAAGCCGGTGGTGCTAAAGTCTATAAATTGAAATATGGTCATAGAAGTCACAATCAACCTGTTCGCAAGGTTGGAACCAACCATTGTTATATAACCAGTCAGAATCATGGCTATGCTGTTGATAACAGTACGCTTTCTTCCGATTGGGAACCGCTATTTATCAATATGAATGATGGTACGAATGAAGGTATCCGCCACAAGTCAAAGCCGTTTTTCTCAGTGCAGTTTCACCCTGAGGCTTCTAGCGGTCCACTTGATACTGAATTTCTTTTTGATGATTTTGTAAAGCTTCTTTAATTTGATGATGAAATGAGAGAAAAAATAAATAAAGTCTTAATATTAGGTTCCGGTGCTCTTAAAATCGGGGAAGCCGGGGAATTTGATTATTCGGGGTCGCAGGCTCTCAAAGCCTTGAAAGAGGAAGGCATTGAAACCGTTCTCATAAACCCGAACATTGCCACTGTTCAAACGTCAGAAGGAGCAGCCGATAAGATTTATTTTCTTCCGGTAACTCCTTTTTTTGTGGAAAAGGTGATTAAGAAAGAAAAGCCTCAAGGTATTCTGTTGGCTTTTGGAGGACAAACAGCACTCAACTGCGGTGTTGCTCTTTATCAAAGTGGTGTTCTCAAAGACAATGATGTAAAAGTTCTTGGTACTCCAGTGCAAGCGATTATGGATACAGAGGACCGTGAACTCTTTGTCGATAAATTAAATGAAATAGATGTAAAAACTATAAAGAGTCAGGCCGTAAAGTCGGTTGTTGAAGCTCGTCGGGCAGCTAAAGAATTAGGTTACCCGGTGATTATTCGTGCAGCTTATGCTTTGGGTGGACTAGGTTCAGGATTCTGTGACAACGAAGACCAGTTAGACATATTGGTTGAAAAGGCTTTTTCATTCTCTCCTCAGGTATTGGTTGAGAAGAGTTTAAAAGGTTGGAAAGAGATAGAGTATGAAGTTGTACGTGACCAATATGACAATTGTATCACGGTTTGTAACATGGAGAACTTTGATCCTCTGGGTATACATACGGGAGAAAGTATTGTGATTGCTCCTTCACAAACCCTTACAAACGCTGAATATCATAAATTGCGTGCACTTTCCATTCGCATCATCCGTCACATCGGTATAATAGGTGAGTGTAATGTGCAATATGCTTTTGATCCACAGAGTGAAGATTATCGAGTAATTGAAGTAAATGCCCGTTTAAGTCGTTCATCAGCTTTGGCATCTAAGGCTACTGGTTATCCTTTGGCTTTTGTTGCTGCGAAACTTGGTTTGGGTTATGGTTTGTTCGAACTGAAAAACTCTGTAACGAAAACAACATCGGCTTTCTTTGAACCAGCTCTTGATTATGTGGTTTGTAAAATACCGCGTTGGGATTTAGGTAAATTCCATGGTGTTGACCGCGAACTAGGTTCAAGTATGAAGTCTGTCGGTGAAGTGATGGCTATCGGTCGTACATTTGAGGAGGCTATCCAGAAAGGTCTTCGTATGATCGGTCAAGGTATGCATGGATTTACGGAAAACAAAAATATTACTATTGACGATATTGATAAGTCGTTGCGTGAGCCTACTGACAAGCGTATTTTTGTGATTAGTGAAGCTTTCCGTCAAGAATATACGATCGATCAAGTGCATGATCTCACAAAGATTGATAAATGGTTCTTGCAGAAGTTGATGAATATTATCAGAGCTTCTAAAGAGTTGGAACATTTTGATAGTCTTGAAATGATTTCTCCTACTCTTTTGAGAAAAGCAAAAGTATTGGGCTTCTCTGACTTCCAGATTGCCCGTGCGGTATTTAAAAATAATGAAGAGATTGAAGATGAAATTCTAAAAGTACGTGATTGGCGTAAAACGTTGGGTATAGTACCTGTTGTAAAGCAGATCGATACTTTGGCTGCCGAGTATCCGGCTCAAACCAATTATTTGTACTTGACATATAGTGGCACAACAAATGATGTAACTTATCTGGGTGATCATCGTAGTATCATCGTATTGGGTTCCGGCGCGTATCGTATAGGTAGTTCTGTCGAATTCGACTGGTGCGGTGTGCAGGCTCTTAACACAATCCGTAAGGAAGGTTGGCGTAGTGTTATGATCAACTATAACCCTGAAACGGTTTCGACCGATTATGACATGTGCGACCGTTTGTATTTCGATGAACTTACGTTTGAACGTGTATTGGATATTCTTGATTTGGAAGATCCGCATGGTGTTATCGTATCTACCGGAGGGCAGATCCCGAACAATCTTGCCATGCGTCTTGATGAACAACATGTAAATATACTTGGAACTTCTGCAAAGAACATTGACAATGCTGAGGACCGTGAGAAGTTTTCAGCTATGCTTGACCGTATTGGTGTCGATCAACCTCGTTGGAGAGAACTTACTAGTCTTGAAGATATAAACGGTTTTGTCGATGAGGTCGGATTCCCTGTATTGGTTCGTCCAAGTTATGTGTTGAGTGGCGCGGCCATGAATGTATGTTCCAACCAAAGCGAGCTTGAACGTTTCTTGAAGTTGGCAGCTGATGTATCTAAGAAACATCCAGTTGTTGTTAGTCAGTTTATTCAGCATGCGAAAGAAGTGGAAATGGATGCTGTGGCAAGAGATGGAGAAATCGTTGCTTATGCTATCAGTGAACATATTGAGTTCGCAGGTGTGCATTCAGGTGATGCTACCATCCAATTCCCTCCACAGAAATTATATGTTGAAACGGTTCGTAGAATCAAACATATTAGTCGTCAGATCGCACAGCAACTTCATATATCAGGTCCGTTCAATATTCAATATTTGGCTCGCGAAAACGATATCAAAGTAATTGAATGTAACTTGCGTGCGTCACGTAGCTTCCCTTTTGTCAGCAAGGTCTTAAAGATCAATTTTATTGAGCTTGCTACCAAAGTAATGTTGGGATTGCCTGTTGAACGTCCTGCAAAGAACCTGTTTGATTTGGATTATGTAGGAATAAAAGCATCACAATTCAGCTTTAACCGTTTGCAAAAGGCTGATCCGGTATTAGGAGTGGATATGGCTTCGACCGGTGAAGTAGGATGCATCGGTAGTGATACTTCATGTGCTATTTTGAAAAGTATGCTGTCTGTCGGTCAACGCATTCCTGAAAAGAATATATTACTTTCGACAGGTGATACAAAACAAAAAGCCGATATGCTTTCTGCAGCGAAACTTTTGAAAGAAAACGGATATAAGCTTTATGCTACCGGCGGAACTCAACGGATGTTGGCTGAGAATGGAATTGAAGCTGAATTAGTTTATTGGCCTAGTGAGGACAAGCAGCCCCAAGCTCTTGATATGTTGCATAGAAAAGAGATTGATATGGTTGTGAACATTCCGAAGAATCTGACAGAAAGAGAATTGACTAACGGATATAAAATACGTCGTGCAGCGATTGATTTGAACATACCGTTGATAACGAATCCTCGTTTGGCTAGTGCATTCATTACAGCTTTCTGCACGAAGAGTGTTGATGATTTGGCTATAAAGAGTTGGGATGAATATAAATAGATATGACTTGGTTCTTGATAATAAAAGAAGCAAATAGATAGGCTAAATAAAATGCCCGGATGGTTTTGATCATTCGGGCATTTTTATTGATGTAAATAGAAACCTTATTTGATATTGTTCCTTATTTTCTTTAAGTATGTTTTCAGACCATCTGCATCTTTCTGTTCGATGATGCCTTGAATGGTTTTTAATTCTGTGCGGATCCGTTCAACTTGCCCACTTGTACGAGGATTAAATAAAATCTCTTGCAACAGATAGTCATCTTCGCTGAGCAAACCCTTGGCGATGGCCATGTGCTTTTTGAAAGTTGTACCTGGTGCATCTTGATGTTTCATGACCGCAGCAAAAACGAAAGTACTTACAAATGGAATAGACAATGAATAAGCCACCGTTTCATCATGTTGCTCAAATGTATATTCATAGATATTCAAATTAAGCTGTTGGTACAAATCTTTGAAGAAGACCTTCCCTAAATGATCGCTTTCACTGATGATGATCGCATTCTCTGTACTTAAATTGCTGAGGCTGGCAAATGTAGGACCGAACATTGGATGTGACGATACAAAACGAAAACCACTATCGGCATAAAATTTCTTTAAGCCGGTTTTCACGCTTGCAATATCACTGATAATACAATCCTTGCCTAAAACGGGTAATATGTCCCTAAAAGCTTGTAAGGTATATTTTACGGTTACGGCATTGATTACCAATTCCGGTTCGAAGTTTTTAATTTCTTCCAGTGTGGTAAATCGATACGTATTATACACGAATCTCAATTGTTGTGGATTTACATCATATACAGCTGTTTCGTGTTGAAAGCTTAGCACGTCGGTAAAGAACGAGCCCATTTTGCCGGCACCTAAAATTAATATTCTCATGACACTTTTATTTGTTTATTACTTCCATTTGCTGGCGGATACTTTCTTCATGAATAGCTTCGAATACTTTCTTCGTAAAGTCTCCGTCCATACCGCATTGTATGCCTTGTGCACTTCTTTTTGAAATGATTTCATCATAACGGTTGCGTTGCAGGATTGTCATATCATGTTCTTTCTTGAATGTACCAATTTCACGACTGATGCGCATTCTTTTTGACAGAATTTCAATCAATGTATTGTCGCAATCGTCAATTTGGCGACGTAGCTCATTCAAGTTCTCTGTTGTTTGTGTTTCTTTTCTGATCACAAGTAAATTTAGAATGTACTCAAGCACATCGGGAGTTATTTGTTGCGCAGCATCACTTAATGCAGAATCAGGATTGCAATGTGATTCAATGATTAATCCATCGAAGTTAAGATCCATTGCTTGTTGACTTAAAGGTGCTATCAATTCACGCTTACCACCAATATGACTAGGGTCGCAGAACATGGGTAATGCTGGAATACGGCGACGCATTTCGATAGGTATGTGCCACATAGGTAAGTTTCTGTAAATCTTTTTATCATAAGATGAAAATCCACGATGAATGGCACCGATGCGTTTTAGTCCGGCTTGGTAAATACGTTCTATGGCACCAATCCATAATTCCAAATCAGGGTTTACCGGATTTTTAATCAATACAGGAATATCCACACCTTTCAGTGCATCAGCTATCTCTTGAACAGCAAAAGGATTCGCAGAAGTGCGGGCTCCGATCCAAATAACATCTATATCAGCTTTTAAACATTCATATACATGTTTTGCTGTAGCCACTTCGGTGCAAACCTTCATGCCTGTCTCTTGCTTCACTTCTTTCAACCATTGCAAAGCAGGTACGCCCATACCCTCGAAGCCTCCGGGTTTAGTACGAGGTTTCCAAATACCTGCGCGGAAAAGTTTGAATCCACGGTTTGCCAAATCTTTGGCCGTAGCCATTACTTGTTCTTCTGTCTCGGCACTACACGGACCAGCTATGACTAAAGGCCTTTTTGCCTCTTCACCTTCAACTAAATTGAGCGGTTTTAATTCTAATTCCATAATGTATTTTTCGTTTAATTTTTATTTCATTTCTTTTATTCTCTTCAAAGCTTCTGCTAACAGATGTTCTTTGCAGCATAATGAAAGGCGTACATAACGTGCACCGTTACTACCGAAAATTATACCCGGGGTGATGAACACATGAGCTTCATGCAATACTTTTTCCGTTAGTTCTTCTACATTCTCGTATTTATCAGGAATGCGTCCCCATAGGAACAGACCAACTTGTTTCTCGTCATATGTACAATGAAGTGCATTCATTATTTCACCGGCCAACTTGCGGCGTCTGCTATATGTCTCATTGTTTCCTTCATACCATTCGGCTCCACTTTCCAAGGCTTTTGCTGCAGCTAGTTGCAATGGACGGAACATCCCTGAATCAATATTGCTTTTTACTTTCAATATCCATTTCACAAATTCGGCATTTGAAGCTAACATGCCTACACGCCATCCTGGCATGTTGTGTGCTTTACTCATGGAGTTGAATTCAATACAACACTTTTTAGCTCCCGGAACTTCCAGTATGCTCAATGGATGATGATTCAAAATAAAACTATATGGATTATCATTCACCAGCACAATGTTGTGCCGACGTGCAAAATCTACCAGCTTTTCATATAATTCACAGGAAGCGTTAGCACCTGTCGGCATGTTGGGGTAATTTGTCCACATCAACTTCACTCCACTCAGGTTCTTTTTCTCCAATTTATCAAAATCCGGTTGCCAATTATTTTCTTCAAGCAAATCGTAATAAACAACTTTTGCTCCTAACAGTTTGCTTAATGAGGTGTAAGTGGGATATCCCGGATTGGGAACCAGAACCTTGTCACCTGGATTTACGAACGCTAAGGTAACATGCAATATTCCTTCTTTTGATCCGATTAGCGGTTGTATTTCCGTGCTGGGGTCAAGTTCCACTCTGTACCATTTTTTGTACCATGCGGCAAAAGCTCCGCGAAGTTCAGGTATTCCTGTATATGGTTGATAGCCGTGCACATCATCTTTCATGGTTTCTGTGCACATGACGTTTCTCATCTCCTTTGATGGGGGCAGATCGGGACTTCCGATGGCCAGACTGATTACGTCCAGTCCTTGTGCATTCATCGCATCCACTTCTTTACGTTTGCGTGAGAAATAATATTCTTGCACGGTTGCCAGTCTGTTGGCAGGTACGGCTTTAAATGCTTGATTTTCCTTCTTCATATTCTCCAAGTATTTTAAATTCTTTAGTCAGGGGCGTAAGTGCATCCAATGATTGTTTGTAACGTAAATAGTCATTGAAAGTGAGATCCACATAAAATTGATACTCCCATTCACGTCCGATGATAGGTAAAGATTGTATTTTTGTCAGATTGATTTTGTAAAACGATAGGATAGAAAGAACTTGTGAAAGGCTGCCTTCCGTATGAGGGAGAGTGAAGACGATACTAGCTTTATTGATTTTTTCAGACACAAGCAGCTCTTCCGATTTCCATTTGTCGGCCAAGATCAGAAAGCGAGTGAAATTGTGTTTGTTGGTTTCTATACCCGTGCGCAGAATTTTCATTCCGTATATCTTAGCTGCATATTTCGAGCAAATAGCGGCATGTCCCTTCAAGTTTTCTTTTTTTATGTTTTCTGCACTTTGTGCAGTGTCTTCAGTTTCCACTACTTTGAATTTGGGATGTTCTTCAAGAAATTCCCGACATTGCATCAGTGCTATGGGGTGTGAATTCACTTCAGTGATGTCATCCCAATCTTCTTCAGGCAAACACACAAGGCTGTGTGATATTTTTAATTTATATTCTCCTATAATCAGTGCTCCGCTTTGCTTAATCAATTCGTTGTTTTGTAGTAAGCTTCCGGCAATGGTGTTTTCAATAGCCATTATTGCAAGTGCATCATTGTCTTTATGTATCGTTCCTATTACTTCTTTGAAAGTTTGGCAACACACCAATTCAATATCCTTCTCATCTGAAAAGTATTTGTGTGCTGCTATGTCATGATAGCAACCCGGCACGCCTTGTATGGCAATTTTCTTCATATCTATCTTATTAAAATGTATCTTAAAAAAAATCCCGCTCATTTGTTTGAGCGGGATCACTATATTTCAGTATCTTAATTATATACATACGTTTTCCCGCTTCACTTTGCTGCTAAAGTAAAAGTAAAAGTAAAAAAACGATGTGTAAATAAATGATTTCATTCTTTCTGTCTTTGTTGTGCGCAAATTTACGACAAAGAATTTAAGCTGCAAGTATTTTGTTACTTTTTTTCGAAAAAAAGTGCGAATATGTAAGTTCCTGCATCTAAATATGTATTTATTTAGCTATGTAAGTTCCTTTCGGAACATGTACTTCGTTCTCCAAATTCATTCTATTGGCTTTTTATTTACTTTCCAAGCAATTCAATGAATTGGTTTTGCAAGCTGTTTAGAGTATGTGATATTTATGATGGAAGGGACAATTAATGGTGTTTTTTTGTTCTATGTAACATGCTATAATTAATTTGTATCACAAATATAGGTGTCTTATGCTCGTATCACTTACTTTTGCAAATGAATTAGTTTATGAGAAAATAGGAGAATAATTTTGTATTATTGACGTTGTACTAAAATACATTGTTAATGTAGTGGGGATGTGAAAGGATCATTTATATTGGAACGTTCATGCACATGTCAATTTGCAATTAAAATAATTACCAAAAAATATATGAAAAGAAAAACATTTTTATTGGCACTCTCTTTAGTGAGTTGTATTCTTTTGAATGCCCAAAAAAAAACAACAAAATTAGTGTTGCAGTTAGATAAGCCGTCTGTAACGGTTAGTCCGACCTTGTATGGTTTGATGACTGAAGAAATTAATTATTCGTATGAAGGAGGATTATATGCTCAGTTGATTCGCAATCCATCTTTTAAAGATGTAAAAAGGAACAAGGGGGCTCATCAAGGATGGCCGCCTCCTCAATCTTTCGATCCGGCATACTGGGCATTAAACGATACACTGGCTGCAAGCATGGCAATAGATAAAAATGACGGTATTAACAATGCCAACAAAGAATCACTTTGCTTAGATGTAAAAGAGAATGGGAAAAAAATTAGTATTCAGAATGATGGATACTGGGGATTCCCGATACGTCCTAATACAACGTATAAAGGAGGTCTGTATGTTAAGACAACTGCATCAGAAAGCTCTGTGCTGACAGTCAGTTTAGAAAGTCTTGATGGAAAAACCGTTTATGCGTCAACACAAATCAACGGCATATCAGGACAGTGGGGCAAATATCAATTTTCTCTTGCCACACCTGATGGGGTCGTTCCTACTAAAGATGCTTGTTTTCGCATATCTACCAATACTTCTGGTAAATATTGGTTCACAAGGGTAACGTTGTTTCCACCGACCTTCAATAATCGTCCGAACGGTTTGCGTCCCGATCTTATGACCATGATGCGCAATATGAAACCTAAGTTCTTACGTTTGCCTGGTGGTAACTATTTGGAAGGAAATTCTTTTTCAGATCGTTTCAACTGGAAAACCACTATTGGAGATCCTGATTTACGTCCTGGTCATAATAGTCCTTGGGGATATCGCTCAACAGATGGTTTAGGATTATTGGAATATATGGAGTGGACCGAAGATATTGGAGCAGAGCCTTTGTTGGCTGTTTTTGGTGGATATGTATTAAACCGTGATTATTTGACCGGTGATAATTTGAAACCTTTTGTTCAAGATGCATTGGATGAGATAGAATATGTTATAGGTGGCCCTGATACAAAATGGGGAGCGCAACGTGTGAAAGACGGTCATCCTGAACCGTTCAATCTGAATTATGTAGAGATTGGTAACGAAGATTGGTTCGACAATTCAGGCAGCTATACCGAGCGCTACAAACAATTCTATGATGCAATTAAAGCTAATTATCCTCAACTGGGAATTATTTCCACCATTGGCGGAAGAACAAATATGGGTAATACTATGAATGTACCAGGTGTAAAATTGGATATTATTGACGAACACTACTATCGTGATGCAGCTGATATGTATCGTAGTGCATTTCAATATGATTCTTACGATCGTAAGGGACCGAAGATTTTTTGTGGCGAATGGGCTACCCGTGAAGGCAAACCTACAACCAACATGAATGCGGCTTTGGGTGATGCTGCATGGATGACTTGTATGGAGCGCAATTCGGATATAGTTATTATGTCATGTTATGCGCCGCTATTCGTTAATGTCAGCCCGGGTGGTATGCAATGGGAGTCTGACTTGATAGGCTATGATGCGTTGAATGCCTATGGTTCTCCTTCCTATTATGCGCAAGTTCTGTTTGGGAATTATTTGGGTAATAAAGTTGTACCTGTCAAGGGAGAAAATGTTCCTAATTTCGAATTGCCTCTCAGCAAAAGAGATTCGATAATGGGCGTAAAACCTACATCCGTTCCTGAAATATATTATGTAGCGACTAAAGATTCAAAAACCGGTGTTGTATATCTTAAAGTAGTCAATGCGGTGGGGAAATCACAAAAAGTTTCCATCGCTTTTGATGGAAAAGTGAAAGTAAGCCCTAAGGCTATCAAGGTTGAACTCAAAGCTACTCATCCGGATGATACCAATACAATAGATAATCCGAAAAATATTGTACCTGTAAAATCAGGAATAAAAGCTTCCAAAAATTTCAATTATACTTTTGCTCCTTATTCCATTACGGTGTTGCAGATAGATACTAAATGATAATTTATACATATCGTCTTGAATAATTGATATTAGATAGATAGTACTAAAATAGAAAATGCCTTATTGACGGAATAAATCTATATTTATTTTGTCAATAAGGTATTTACTTTTTTTGATATTAAGATAATTGATTCCTTTGATTGTAAATGTTTTTTAGTTTTTCCTTGGAAGAGAAAATCAAATTGAACAGTGTGTTTTGGGAGGAGTTCTTCAATGTAGTCTGTAGATAAAAGTTTAGCTTTTTCGATGCAATAATTTATTCATTGTCTCTTCAATCGATGAAATATAAGATAGAGGTGCGTCGGTATATAGGATCAAGGTGCGTTACTATAATGGATTGACTGTTAATGAATGCTTGAAACATATGTTAAACATATATACCATCGCACCCTCATTCTATATAGCTTTTCAAACTGATTTATGGAGCATTTGCGAGATACTTCGTTATTTAATAAATAAGCAGTTTATTTTAGACTTGTAGGGCTCCAATGATCATCACCTCCAAGAACTTTATTTATGGAATAGTCCTGCAATTCATCCTCGTTCATCTTTCGGATACATGCCCATTTCGCGCGTTTGCTCATATCTGCACCTGGTCCATAATTCTTATATTCGTATAATTTGAGTTCAGAGCTTGTATCACAATAATCCATATGCCATTTGGTTGGCCATCCTTGTGGATCAATTTCTTTGCACATATAACATTTTATCCATGATACTTTTGGATAATCCTGCCAAGGGCGTCCAAGTGCAATGTTTCTTCCATCGTCGCCGAAACGCGGACTTTTTGATGCGTAGGTCAGTTTGCAGTCATTGAATACGATGCCATATGCTTGATTTTTAGGAGTGGCTGGAGCAGTGATCCATCCACCACCGAAACTACGTATTTCACAAGCATCAAAATAGGCTATGCCTGCTCCATAGATATAATCAGTTCTACCGACAACCAAGCAATTCTTAAAATAGCTGCGTTTGCCTTTTGCACGTAGGAATATTGTATCCTGATACCCTAAGAACCTACAATTGATAAATATGTTTTTATCGGACTTAACAGTAATTGCCAATGCTTGTCCTACAGGTCCTGCTGTGTTTTGAAAGGTAATATTCTCAGCATGGAATCCATCACCTTCAATGGTGAATGAGGCAGAAGTTTCTAACAATTCTTTAGTTAGTTTCATCGCATCTTCTGCCGGACATCTGTGGTTATAGCCGTCGGCGCAGTCGTAGATATGATAACTGATAACAGTCTTGTCACTGCTTTCGCCAATCATTGTAATGTTCTTTTTATCTTTCGGTACTAATATTTTCTCTTTGTCATAGATCCCATTTTTGATAAAAATTATCGTTTGTTTTTCTGAGTTTGACGGTACCGCGTTGATAGCATCTTGAATATTGGTGTACTTGCCTGAGCCGTCCTGAGCGACAACGATATTAGCTTTAAATGCTTTACTTGCTTGTAAAGACAGGTCAGCCAGAAGCAGCAATAGTGATAAAAAGAATCGGTTTCTCATGTCTCTTTATATTGAAAATTTTTAATGCGGGCAAATACTGAAAAAAAAGCAGAAAGAAATCACAATGGATTTGCTTCCTACTTTTTTTTAAGCAATTAAAATAAAAAACATTATTTCTTTCTAGCTTTGTAGCGGGCATTCAAACCATCAACGATATCTTTAGTAATATTGTAAGATTCATCAGCATATAATAAATTATCAAATCCTGTATTGCTAAAAATCATGCTATAGCCATGTGTTTTGTTATATTCTTTCAGGAAGTGATTGATAGAATCACGCAACTGAATACTGTTTTTTTGGTTTTCTGCTTGCAATTCGTTTGTCAAGCGGTTTTGCATTTCTTGCAAATCTTGTTGTTTCTTTTGCAGGCGAGCATTTTCTTGTTGGGCACGATCTTCGCTCACGAATGCATTGTTTTGTACTTTGCGCTGAAACTCTGCACCCTCTTGCTGCAATTCACGTGCTTTCTGGTTTAAAGTGGCGCGGATGTTTTCCTCTTTTTTCATCATCATTTCGTTCAACTCATTCCAATAAGCATATTTCGTGAGCAGAGTATCAACGTCGACATATGCGACTCTTAATCCTGTTTGAGCTACACCTTTGGGAGTATTGTTAACAGAGCTGTTATTGCTCTTCTTCCCATTGCACTGGGTTAATAGTAACACCGCCGCAACAGCGAGTATTCCTTTTGCAAGGTAATTCATTCTTTCCATAATTTTTTATTGGGTATAAATTCGTATTTCGTTCTCTACTTCTTGCGGTTATTTTTGTTCTCTTCAATTATATATTTTATGCCATGTCGGCGCATAGCTTTACGGTTGCCAATATAGGTATTAGGACAATCGCCATCTTTCTTAATTAAAAGTTTTATGCATAATAATGATAAAATGATAGCAACAATTAACAATGTAATGAATATAATCTCGAACATTTGCATTAATTTTGTGCTGCAAATATAAACTATTGCGGGCATATTAGATGCAATTAATGGATTAAAACAACATAGATATGGAAAATTTAACATTAAAACCGGAAGCGATATTCCGTTTCTTTAAGGAGATATGTAAAGTACCACGTCCATCAGGACATGTGGAAAAAATCATAGAATACTTGAAAAACTTTGGTGAGAGTCGTGGGCTACGTACTAAAGTCGATAAAGTGGGTAATGTGGTTATTTTTAAATCCGCAAGTAAGGGTAAAGAAAACTTGAAGGGTGTCATTCTGCAAAGTCATATGGATATGGTTTGTGACAAGTTGCAGGATGTGGAACATGATTTCTTTACACAACCTATTGATGCATATGTTGATGGTGAATGGCTAACAGCACGCGGCACAACATTAGGAGCTGATGATGGTATGGGAGTTGCTGCAGAATTGGCGGTTCTTGATGATGATACCTTGGTACACGGCCCCATTGCTTGTGTCTTTACAGTGGATGAAGAAACTCATTTGACTGGTGCTAAAGGAATGGATAACGAATTTATGGAAGGCGACATACTTATTAATTTGGATTCGGAAGAAGAAGGATTGATTTATATTGGTTGTGCCGGAGGTAATGAAACAGAAGCGATATTCAATTATCATAGAGAAGCTTTACCTGCTGATTATTTCACATTCAAAATCGAATTGAAGAAATTTACAGGTGGTCATTCCGGTGACGAAATTAATAAGAAGCGTGCAAATGCGATCAAGGTGCTTACTCATCTTTTGTATGAGTTGCAGAGTAAATATGATTTGCGTCTAATAGAAATTAAAGGTGGCAGCAAGCACAATGCTATACCTCGTGAGGCTTCTGCAATAGCTGCGGTGCCTATGGCTGATAAAGAGACTCTGCGTGTTGATTTTAATATTATGGTCGCAGATTTTGAGAATGAATACAAAGTAACTGATAACGATGCTATCTATTCTTTAGAGTCATTCGGAGAGAAATCAGAGGCTATTGAGAAGAGCGTTGCAGATAAATTGATCAAATCATTACAAGGCGTGTTCAATGGAGTGTTTGCAATGAGTCAAGAAATTGATGGTTTTGTTCATACTTCTTCCAATTTAGCCATTGTAACTACGGAAGCAGATAAAATTTCGGTAATAAGCAGCCAAAGAAGTGACACTGAGTTCTCTTTGAAAGAAGTCTCGACAACAGTTAGTTCTGTATTTAATTTGGCTGGAGCTTCAACTGTTACCGATGATGGTTATCCAGGTTGGGAGCCTAATCCGAACTCTGAGATTCTAGACTTGGCTGTAGATTCATACAAACGTTTATTCGGTAATACTCCTGAAGTAAAAGCAATACATGCCGGATTGGAATGCGGATTATTCCTAAAGAAATATCCTCATTTGGATATGGTTTCTTTTGGCCCTACGTTAAAAGGGGTACATACCCCTGATGAAGCTTTGGAGATAGCAACTGTAGACAAATTCTGGTGTCATCTTACGGATATATTGGCAAATATTCCTTTGAAAAAATAAAAAGAAGTTTATTGGCCGAGTTTCTTGCATACAAATTCGATAGTTGTTTTTTTGTTTGAAGACTCCTTTCATTTTAGGATGAAGGGAGTTTTTTCTGTCGGATACTTTACTTGATAATACTACAAATGATGAAAAGGTTTGTATTTCTTTTGGTGATAAGTTTACTGTTGAGTGTTCAAATGCAAGCACAAGAACATTTTAGGGTGATGTTCTATAATACCGAGAATTTCTTTGATTGTACACATGATACGTTGAAAAATGATTATGAGTTTTTACCTGAATCCATGCATCATTGGACCAGAGGAAGATTATTTCAGAAAGCGCTTCATATATCTCAAGTAATAGCCGCCGTTGGAGAATTGGATCCACCGGCATTGGTGGGTATGTGTGAAGTGGAAAATGATTCTTCAATTTACTATCTATTGCATCGTTCTCCTTTAGCACAGCTGGATTATCAATATGTCATGACCCATTCAGCCGACGAACGAGGCATTGACGTAGCTTTGCTCTATCAGCGAGGTGTTTTTCGCTTGTTGCAAAAGGATTCGATTCGTCCGGTCTTTCCGAACGGAATTCATCGCTCCACTCGTGATATTTTACATGTATCGGGTATGATATTAACTGGAGACACTCTTGATTTATTTCTTTGCCATCCACCATCTCGTATGGGAGGTCAGAAGCAGTCAGAACCGGCCCGTTTATTTGTCGCTTCTTTGTTGCGGAAGTATGTGGATAGTTTGATGATTCAGAGAAAGAATCCGAAAATATTGATTATGGGAGATTTCAATGATTACCCGGATAACAAATCGGTATGCGATGTATTGGGGGCTAAAGAGCCTGATGACGCAGTCGTACCAAACCAATTATATAATTTAATGGCTGATAAGCAGCGAAATAAAGGCTTCGGCAGCTACAAGTATCATGGAGAGTGGGGTATATTAGATCAGATTATTGTATCAGGAACACTCTTACAGAAAGATTCACGTATGCTTACGAGTAAGGAAAAAACACGTATAGCTGATTTCCCATTTCTGCTGGAAAAAGATGAAAAATACTTTGGAATGAAACCTTTTCGCACCTATTATGGAATGAAATATCAGAACGGATATAGTGACCATTTACCGGTGTTTGCAGATTTCCTACTTTTGTTTTAAACTGTTTGTTTCGTTTTATAATTATACTTATCTTTGTGGAGTAACAATCTAAAATAAATTCACTTAAATGGGAAGAGTATTGATTATTGGTGCTGGTGGAGTAGGCACCGTTGTAGCGCATAAGGTGGCGCAAAACCCTGATGTTTTCACAGATATCATGATTGCGAGCCGTACAAGATCGAAATGTGATGCTGTGGTTAAGGCCATCGGCAATGATAAAATACAAACGGCTCAAGTAGATGCAGATAATGTGGAGGAACTTACAGCTCTGCTCAAGAATTTTAAACCTGATATTGTGATCAATGTAGCATTACCTTATCAGGATCTTCATATCATGGATGCTTGCTTGGCTGCCGGCGTGAACTATTTGGATACGGCTAATTACGAACCTCGTGATGTAGCACACTTTGAATACAGTTGGCAATGGGCTTATCGGAAGCGTTTTGAAGAAGCCGGTTTAACTGCAATCTTAGGATGTGGATTTGACCCGGGGGTAAGTGGCGTTTACACGGCATATGCAGCAAAGCATCATTTTGATGAAATCCAATATTTAGATATTGTGGATTGCAATGCAGGTAATCATCACAAGGCATTTGCTACTAATTTTAATCCTGAAATAAATATACGTGAGATTACCCAAAACGGACGCTATTATGAAAATGGTAAATGGGTAACTACCGAACCATTACAGATACATAAGGATTTAAGTTATCCTAATATTGGTCCTCGTGATTCTTATTTGCTTTATCATGAAGAGTTAGAGTCGTTGGTTAAAAACTATCCTACGATTAAACGTGCTCGTTTTTGGATGACATTTGGGCAAGAGTATCTTACACATCTTCGTGTTATTCAAGATATAGGAATGGCTCGTATTGATGAAGTGGAATATAATGGAGTGAAGATTGTACCTTTACAATTTTTGAAAGCTGTGTTGCCTAATCCTCAGGATTTAGGTGAGAACTACGAAGGAGAGACAAGTATAGGTTGCCGTATTCGTGGATTGAAAGATGGCAAAGAGCGTACTTACTATGTATATAACAATTGCAGTCACCATGAAGCATATCTTGAAACAGGAATGCAGGGGGTTAGTTATACCACCGGTGTGCCGGCTATGATAGGTGCAATGATGCATATTCAAGGACTTTGGAAAAAGCCCGGTGTATATAATGTAGAAGAGTTTGATCCGGATCCTTTTATGGAGCAGCTCAATAAGCAGGGATTACCTTGGCATGAGTCTTTTGATGGTGATTTGGAATTATAATGACCGATTACTCTTAGATAAATTGAAAGTCCTGAAAAGACTCTGAAGACTGAGTATAAAGAAGCTCTAAAGAGCATTTAAATAAGATCATTCTCCCCTTTGTTTTCGAGAAAAAGCTTATGAAGATGAATGATAAATGGCTAGACGTTATATGAAAGTAGAATTATTCGGCGAAATAAACTTTTGAATAGTATGGAAAAGAAAGATGAACTTAATTTTGAAACTGAAAAAAATATGGAATCAAGCGAAAAGCTAAAAGCCTTGCAGGCGGCTATGGACAAGATAGAAAAGAGCTTTGGCAAAGGCTCTATCATGAAAATGGGAGATGAAGCAGTAGAACAGGTTGAAGTGATCCCTTCTGGATCTATTGCATTGAATGTAGCCCTCGGTATAGGAGGTTTTCCACGTGGAAGAGTCGTTGAAATATATGGACCTGAGTCTTCCGGTAAAACCACTTTGGCTATACATGCGATTGCTCAAGCTCAAAAATTGGGCGGTGTGGCTGCTTTCATTGATGCTGAACATGCATTTGATCGTTTCTATGCAGCGAAATTAGGTGTTGATATTGATAATTTGTTGATTTCACAACCTGATAATGGCGAGCAAGCGTTGGAGATAACTGAACAGTTAATCCGTTCGTCTGCTATAGATATAATTGTAATTGACTCTGTTGCTGCACTTACTCCTAAAGCTGAAATAGAAGGCGATATGGGTGAGAATAAAGTGGGATTGCAGGCTCGACTGATGTCACAAGCATTACGTAAGCTGACTTCTACCGTAAGCAAAACAAAAACGACGTGTATCTTTATCAACCAGTTGCGTGAGAAAATTGGAGTGATGTTCGGTAACCCTGAAACAACTACCGGTGGTAATGCACTGAAATTTTATGCTTCAATACGTTTGGATATCCGTCGTTCTACGCAATTAAAAGACGGCGATGAGGTTATTGGTAACCAAGTGCGCGTAAAGGTTGTAAAGAACAAGATGGCTCCTCCTTTCCGTAAGGCTGAGTTTGACATTATGTTCGGTGAAGGTATTTCTCATTCAGGAGAAATTATTGACTTGGGATCAGACTTGGGCATTGTCAAGAAGAGCGGTTCGTGGTATAGCTACAACGATACAAAGTTGGGACAAGGACGTGATGCTGCCAAACAGTGTATTAAAGATAATCCAGAACTAGGCGATGAAATAGAAAAGCTGATCTATGAGAAATTGCATGAGGCAAAAGTGAAATAATTTGCGTAAGAAAAAAGATTATTGATAAAGCAATAGATTAATCTATTTATATGTAAAAAGGGATATGTCAAGAATGACTATCCCTTTTTTCTTGAATGAGAACTACATATTCTAATTTGCTGTCTTATTTTTGCATGGTCATCCCTGCTAATATTCCGTCATAGGAATTAAGAAGAGTGACAACCGTGGTTAAAGATGAATTATTGATAGGCAAGCTGTTCAATTTGGAAAGGAACGAATATAATTTCTTTGATTCAAACAAAATTTGTATTGCATCCGTGCTGGATCTCGACAGAGTAGCCGTGGCTGTACCTAGCCCTTCCAGGAAGGTGAATGTAAGTTTTTGATTAGATTCATCATAGGTGTAGGTACCGTTGTATGTTTTCTTTCCAACCTTCATTCCAAATGTGTTGTTTGAATTCAGAGTCAGGTTCAGACTTCCCTTTTTAATTCCTATTTCTTGCAAACTTTTGTCCAGTTTTGTTCTTGTAGATTGTGCCAGAGTTTCACCACCTGCTTTCAAAAGTAAGTTCTCTGATTTAAATGAACATGCTGCGCCTGAGTATTTCCATGTACCCACTAGCTCTTCTGAGGTTATTGATGATGAATTATTGACCACTGATCCCAATACTGTAGTCAAAATACTATTCATCTCTGTTGCATCATTTTGAGTTGTTGATTTACTTGTTAATGAGCCACAGCTGCTAAAACCTAAAAGCATGCTGGATAAGCCTAGAATGCAGATATATTTTATTTTCATGCTATATAAAATTTATAAGATTTGTATTGATAAACAAAATTAGTAATTATATGTTTTCATTATTTCAACGAAACATAGTTTTCTATTTTTTGATGCTCCTCTTCTGTGAAATTAAAAGATCCCATAAGGACATCAAACAGATTGATCCCGTTTTCCTGAGGACCTATTGATGTAAGAGTAATAGAGATGTCATTCCTTTTCTTATTTGTATCGTCAATGATCCGTTGAACATCATCGATGATATCATAATTACATATGACCCCCAAATTATGAATCTGATTGTCAATAACAAAAGCTCCCAAAGCATTTAATAACATGTCTCCGCAGTTAGTCATTCCAGCAGTAGGGAAGGAATTAAAAGTGAAATCGCCCATACCGAAATGAATGCCCACATGGTTCAATTCTTTTTCAAAGTTTGATGAGTCACAATGATCGAGTTCCTGTATGCTCTCATTGTATATAAAATTAATTTTTGTTTTGGCATTCATATCGTTGTGTGGTAGCCCCGAATCCAAGGCTGCAAAGCAGAGAAAGGTGACGAGATCGAGCGGATTTGGTTTATAACCAATCGCTTTTTCTGCAGTGTCGTATACACAGTTTATTGCTTTGTTGAGTGTAGTGGCGTCAATTAGCAAGGTAACTTCTTTGCACTCATTTAATTGCTCTTTTCCCATTCTTCTTTCAAATAAAATGAATATTTGGCGGCAAAGATATATACAAATAATGACATATAGGCAGGTGCTACTGTAAAATATCTGCATGAATGGCATTCTATTCGTTTTGGTTACTAATTTGTCTTGTACATATTGTAGCAAATAGAAACTAATGAAAGGAAAAATATATGAACTTTGATCATTTTACAATTAAATCGCAAGAGGCTTTGCAAGAGGCTGTGAATCTGGTGCAAAGTAATGGACAGCAGAGTGTGGAAGCAGCACACTTGTTATCCGGTGTAATAAAAGTGGGCGAAAACGTTGTGAAGTTTATCTTTAGTAAATTGGGGATGAATTTGGCAACAATCTCCACTGTCCTTGAGAAGCAAGTATCTTCGTATCCGCGTGTACAAGGTGGGCAGCCCTACTTAAGCAACGAGACTAACGAAGTATTGAATAAGGCAAATGACTTTATCGGAAAGATGGGCGATGAATATGTGTCGCTTGAGCATCTGATATTGGCATTGCTCATTGTGAAAAGTCCGGCATCTGATATTTTGAAAGATGCAGGAATGAATGAGAAGGATTTGAGGGCAGCTATCACTGAGTTGCGTAAAGGAAATAAAGTGACATCTCAATCAAGTGAAGATACTTATCAATCATTGGAAAAGTATGCAATCAATCTGAATGAAGCGGCTCGTAATGGAAAACTTGATCCAGTGATCGGCCGTGATGATGAGATTCGTAGAGTACTTCAGATATTAAGTCGTCGTACGAAGAATAATCCTATTCTAATTGGTGAACCCGGTACAGGAAAAACTGCAATAGTTGAAGGATTGGCTCGTAGAATATTACGTGGAGATGTTCCCGAAAACTTAAAGAATAAGCAAATATTCTCATTGGATATGGGAGCGTTGGTTGCCGGAGCCAAGTATAAGGGAGAGTTTGAAGAGCGTTTGAAGAGTGTTATCTCTGAAGTGAAAAATTCAGCAGGCAATGTTATTCTGTTTATAGATGAGATTCACACATTGGTTGGTGCAGGAAAAGGTGACGGAGCGATGGATGCTGCAAATATCTTAAAACCGGCATTGGCTCGCGGTGAACTTAAAGCCATTGGTGCAACGACTTTGGATGAGTATCAGAAATATTTTGAGAAGGATAAAGCGCTTGAACGTAGGTTCCAAATTGTGATGGTGAATGAACCTGATATATTGAGCACCATTTCTATATTGCGTGGATTGAAAGAACGGTATGAAAATCATCACCATGTACGTATTCAAGATGATGCATTGATTGCTGCTGTTAAGTTGAGTGACCGTTATATTACGGATCGTTTCTTACCGGATAAAGCGATTGATTTGATGGACGAAGCTGCGGCTAAGTTGAGAATGGAGATTGATTCTCAACCGGAAGAGTTGGATGAGTTGATGCGTAGAATCAAACAATTGGAGATTGAGCGTGAAGCTATCAAGCGTGAAGGTGATGAAGAGAAGCTGAAACAGTTGGCTAAGGAAATTGCGGAATTGAAAGAACAAGAAGGTTCTTATATGGCGAAATGGCAAAATGAGAAGGGACTGATTAATAAAATTCAACAAGATAAGGTAGAGATTGAAAGATTGAAATTTGAAGCTGATAAGGCAGAGCAAGAGGGTAATTATGGCAAAGTGGCAGAGATTCGTTATGGAAAGTTGCAAGAATTGCAGAAAGACATTGATGAAACCCAAAAGACATTACATGAGGCACAGAGTGGAAGCGCTTTGATAAAAGAAGAGGTTGATGAAAATGATATTGCTGAAGTGGTGGCTCGGTGGACGGGTATACCTGTGAGCAAAATGCAGCAGAGTGATAAGGAAAAACTTCTTCATCTTGAGGATGAACTCCACAAACGTGTTGTAGGACAAGATGAAGCGATACAGGCAGTTAGTGATGCAGTGCGTCGTGGACGTGCAGGTTTGCAAGATCCTAAACGCCCGATCGGTTCATTCATATTCTTGGGCACTACCGGTGTAGGTAAAACCGAATTGGCAAAGGCTTTGGCTGATTATTTATTTGATGATGAAAGTATGATGACTCGAATTGATATGAGTGAGTATCAAGAGAAAGAAAGTGTGTCTCGTATGATTGGAGCGCCTCCCGGATATATTGGCTATGAAGAGGGTGGCCAGCTTACTGAGGCCATTCGTCGTAAACCTTATTCCGTTGTGTTGTTTGATGAAATAGAAAAAGCGCATCCTGATGTGTTCAATATATTATTGCAAGTGTTGGATGATGGACGTCTTACTGATAACAAGGGACGTACTGTGAACTTTAAGAATACGATTATTATTTTGACTTCAAACTTAGGTAGTTCGTATATTCAAAGCCAGTTTGAGAAAATCAATATAATGAACCATGATCGTATCGTAGAAGAAACAAAACGTCAAGTTTTGGATATGTTGAAGAAAACTATTCGTCCTGAGTTCTTGAATCGTATTGATGACATTATTATGTTTGAGCCTCTTGATCAAAAACAAATCAAACAGATAGTGACATTGCAAATTGATAAGGTTAGAGATATGTTGGCTAACAATGGCATTAATTTAAAGATGAGTGATGAAGCTATTAACTTTTTGGCACGTGTAGGATATGATCCTGAGTTTGGTGCACGTCCAGTTAAGCGCGCTATTCAACATTATTTGCTCAATGATCTAAGTAAAAAGATTCTTTCAGGAAACGTAAATCGTGAGGTGCCAATATCCGTGGATGCTGCCGGCGATGTATTAGTCTTTAATAATTGATGAACAATAGTGGAGTAGTTTTCAATAGATAATTATTGCTGTCCGTTAAAAATTAGAGTAACAAAAAATTAGGGCTGTTTTCCTCTCTTGGAATCCAGCCCTTTTTATTTCCTTTGCAGTCACTACACACTAAGG
>WSSedB1CaDRAFT_10000043_pt1 | contig 69816 bp, 56 predicted proteins | sample WetSurSB1Cattail_FD_9460 | JGI IMG/M metagenome (IMG submission 9460)
GGAAATAATGAGTCTGCATTCATTGTTGGGTCTTTTTGATTCGTGGGCAAAGGTATAAACCCTCGTTAGAATACACAATACAACATTCCGGAGACGCTTACATTTTTTCAATGAGGCGTATTGTCTTTAATCAACATTAGCTTTAATTGATTAATCTCTTTTTTAGAAAGTCCTACCGCTTTGTGAAGATAGCGATCTATGTCTCCGTATTCTTCGATGATTCTTTCGTAAGCAGCATCCAGATAATCAGATTTTGCAGAGAAAAGTGATGTAATGGCTTCTTGTGTGGATTCGGACATCTTGTAGGCACCCCTACTGACTTTTGTCACATCGAAATAGAGGTTACTTAGCTGGTAATCTTGCATGATGAAATCATAATTTACACCTAAGGCTCCTAGAATGATTGCGGTTGCTATACCTGTCCTTGATTTACCGTCTGAGCATTCAATAAGAATGGGATAATTACTTTTATCAAGTAGAGCTTTGAACAGCTTCCGATAAATTCTGGGATGCTTCATTGCAATATCGGTATTTATCTGCTCAATCACTTGTGAAATAGAATCCTTTGGGATTGCGCCTTTATACACTTGCTCAATGGTGCTTAACATGGCATCAGTATACATCGGCACATGTATGAAGCGAACATTTCTGAATGAATTGTATCTTACATGAGATTCGCCTTCGGAACGGAGGTCGATGATTGTGCGTATACCTAATCCTTGTAGTACTTTGATACCGGCAGGTTCTATGTCGTCGATTTCGGCAGAACGATAGATCTTACCCCAAGCTGTTTTTTTATATTTGCTAATAGGATAGCCACCTATGTCACGAACATTTTGAACTCCGGCAACGTTGATGTTTCTTGTAGCAACGGTGACGGGGAATTCATCATTAAATATTATTGTATAATAAAATCTTATAGAAGGGTTGTTGGTGACAATAGTTACCTTCTGATCTCCTATGCTTGCTTCGGCGATAGGGCTGTCTCCTGAAGGTGTATAGTTGGGATCAGTAGACGCATATATTTTGATCTTTCCATCAATTGTAGGCGTAGTTTCCCATTTCATGACGGAATTTCCTACGTCATTCTCTTCACATGCAACCGAGATTTGTGGTTGCATGGTAGAACATGAGGCTGATAATACAGCGAAGCTTGTAAGCAACAAAGAGGAAACTTTCATGGAGCATTTTCTTATTACTCTTGCAAATATAATAAATCTAGCGTTATAGAGAATTCGCTTTGCTTTATTTAGGTAAACTATGGATTTTTTTAAGATTAGTATTAATGAGTAGGTAGGAATAATTAGAGATATAAACACCGATTGTGGTCCCTATGATAGGTGTTTCGCTATAGCACGAAGTGTCATATTCGTCACTTGCAAGATATGGATGTGGTGTAAATCAATATGTTTTTCCGTTCAAAGGTGAGATTAGTTTGAGGAAATCACTATTTGCCCTTAAAGCAAAAAGCGTATTGGAAGAATTTCCGATACGCTTTTTAAACTTATAGAGTATTTACCTAATTTCTTAGATCAAAGTTTTGTATTATCGTCTTTTATTACGATTATTTCTAGGGAATGATCCTTCACGAGGTCCTCCTTCGCGAGATGATCCTTCAGTTTCTTCTCCTGCTATTTCTACAGAGATTGAGCGTCCGTTGAATGTTTCTTTACTCAATGCAGCTATAACTTTTTTTACTTGTTTCTCTTCAACTTCAAAGAAAGAGAAGTTTTTCATCAAATCAATTCTGCCGATGCGGACTCTGCTACTTGTATTGGTGTTTATCAAATCAATCAATTGGGCCGGATAGAAACTATCTGTTTTGCCTAGATTGATGAATAAGCGTGTGAAGCCGGCTTCTGCTTGGTGGCGTTCATTTCTGCCGCGCCCTGCGTCACCGCGTCTGTCCCTGTCTCTACTGTCTCTGCTGTCTCGTCTTCCACCTTCTGAATCTCTACGATCTTCTCTTCCGTAAGGAACTTCAATATCTTCTGCATTACGATAATGCTCCAAGAAGCGGTTAAATTCAAGTGAAACAACTCGTTTGATTAAATCTTCTTTGTCCAGCCAATCTAATTTTCTGTTGATAGTAGGTAAGAAGTTTTCAATCTCTTCTTCGTTGACTTTTACTTTTTCTATTTCGTCAATTACTTTTAGTAATTGCTTTTCACATATTTCTTTGCCGGTAGGCAATGTACCTGCTTTGAATTTCTTCTGAATGATGCGCTCAATTGTACGTAATTTTCCTTTCTCACGTAAATTGACAATGGCAATGGATGTACCCGTTTTTCCGGCACGTCCAGTTCTTCCGCTTCGGTGGGTATATGATTCTGTATCATCAGGTAATCCGTAATTGATTACGTGTGTAAGGTCTTCAACATCCAATCCTCTGGCAGCAACATCGGTAGCAACAAGTAATTGTGTGCTCCTATTGCGGAACTTTTGCATTGTTACGTCTCTTTGTTGTTGTGATAAATCACCGTGAAGAGCCTCTGCACTATATCCATATTGGATCAGTTTATCGGCAATTTCTTGTGTCTCAATACGAGTACGGCAGAATACGATTCCATATATTTCCGGGCAAGAGTCAACTATACGTTGTAATGCTCTATATTTATCTTTAGCATGTACCATGTAGTAAACATGCTCTACATTTGCTGTGCTTTCGTTTTTATGACCGATAGTTATCTCCTTTGCATTAGTCAAGTAGTTCTTGGATATTCTGCTTATTTCAGGAGACATTGTTGCAGAGAACAACAGTGTATTTCTGTCTTTAGGCACTTTTGCTAAAATGGTATTGATGCTATCAGTGAATCCCATGTTCAACATTTCGTCAGCTTCGTCCATTACCACATTGGCAACGCGTTCGAGGCTTACGGTTTTACGTTCCATTAAATCAATAAGTCTTCCCGGAGTGGCCACAATTATGTGTACACCCTTCTTCAGGCTGCGTATTTGGCTATCGATGCTCGATCCTCCGTAAACAGGCAGTACTTTTAAATTGTTAATATATTTTGAATAATCAGTCAAATCACCGGATATTTGCAAGCAAAGCTCGCGTGTGGGGCATAAAATCAATGCTTGCGGTGCACGTAACGCAACATCAATGCCTTGTACCAATGGCAGTCCGAAAGCAGCAGTTTTACCTGTACCCGTCTGCGCAAGAGCTACAACATCATTGTTCTCGCCTAGTAAATACGGTATAACTTCTTCTTGTACCGGCATGGGGCTTGCAAATCCCATTTCTTCAATTGCTTTCCGTATTTCAGGAGAAACACCTAACTCTTCGAATGTCTTCATTAAAAATGTTTATAAAATTTCAATCGACAAAGATACGATAATTAATGGATTTATTGATAAGTTTTTTTATGAAATGATATAGTTTTTAGGAACTTTGTTCTTTCAGTTAAGAATTTTAAGTAATTTGTGTGTTCTTTTAGCAAAAAACTGCCAAGAATCTAGAAATAAGACACATCGGGTTAACGACTTCTCTTCTTTTTGGTAATATTGAGGCTTTAATGGAATGATTTTATCTGTTTTTAGAAATGATAAGGTTAGTTCTGAAGATTGTTTATGATCATTTTGATCAGCACCCGAAATGGTAAGTATTAATTCCCTTTTTGATTTATTTAGGTGTTTCATCTTAGGGAAATCCCTATAATGATTAGGGACAGATATGCGTCTATTTTGTTTTTTAGTATTAATTTTGATTCAATAAATAGTAAAGAATATGGAAAATTTTAGAAAAACACTTTTAATTCTGCTTGTTTGTTCAGTCATGACTAGTTGTAGCTCTCTTTTTACAGCTGCCAATTCTTCTTTGATGCAAGTGCAGAGGGGCATGACTAAGAATGAGGTTATCTCGTTGATGGGGAATCCTGACTTCCGCCGGTTTAATAATATGAATGAGCAATGGGAATACCTACGGTATATTAATGGAAATAGTATGGTGGTGGTTATTGATTTTGCTGATGACAAAGTTTTCAGCATGGACTCCTTTAGAAGAGATGTTCCTGCGTTACAAAACGTTTATATCCCGGATACAAATGATTCAATGCAAGGTGATCATAGATACAATGATGGGAATAAGGATGATTTTGATCAGCTGTATGGCGAGATAAAGGAGGCTCCATTTAAAGATAGAAAAATGAAGATTCTAAAAACAGCTTCGGGTATGAAATATTCTTGTAAACAGTGTGCACAAGTAATGTCTCTTTTTACATTTGATGACGATAAATTGGATGCTTTATCGGTCATGTCGTCAAAGCTGAAGGATGGTAATTATGATGCGATTTTAAAACAGTTGAGTTTTATCTCCAGTGAAGAGAATGCTAAAAGAATACTGGGGATTGAGAAATGAACCATGAATAAGACCAAAGGTTTCTCAAAGCTTGAAAATGGCTTTTCATGTACGAACGACTTACTAATTTTTAATTACAAGTAACATGGTATGATGGCATAAAAGTAGAAAATACGATTCTGATATTTTGGGGATAGTTGGAGACTTACTTAAGGGAGGAGAGCCAACTGCAAAAGAGAAAAAATAGAGGAATATTGCGATTGTGTGCGATAACGCTCTAATTTGTAGAAAAAAATAATTACTTTAGCTGTCGATTTCTAAAAATTAAAATATTCATATTTATGGAAGGCATTTTTAAATACATTATCGGATTAGGGGCTTCTGTGATGATGCCTGTTATCTTCACAATTCTTGGCGTGTGCATTGGAATCAAATTCAGTAAGGCTCTCAAGAGTGGTTTGTTGGTCGGTGTCGGTTTTGTTGGTTTGTCTGTTGTTACAGCGTTACTTACCAGCTGTTTGGGACCGGAACTGAATAAAATGGTAGATATTTATCATTTGCAATTAGGTACTTTTGATATGGGATGGCCTTCTGCTGCATCTGTTGCTTACAATACCGCTGTAGGCGCATTTATTATTCCTGTTTGTTTAGGCGTTAACTTGATTATGTTATTTACTAAAACTACTCGTACTGTAAATATAGACTTGTGGAATTATTGGCATTTCGCTTTTATCGGTGCTATTGTTTATTTTGCGACCGGTGATATATGGTGGGGATTCTTTGCTGCTGTTATTTGTTATATAATTACATTGATTATGGCAGACTTAACGGCACCGTCATTCCAGAAATTTTATGATAAAATGGAAGGAATTTCTATCCCTCAACCTTTCTGCCAAGGTTTTGTCCCTTTTGCTATTGTTATTAATAAATTGCTTGATAAGATACCTGGCTTTGACAAATTGAATGTGGATGCTGATGGATTGAAAAAGAAATTTGGTTTGCTTGGTGAACCGTTGTTCTTGGGAGTTATTATAGGTTGCGGCATTGGTTGCTTAGCCTGTGACAGTTGGAAGGCTATTGCCGGAAATATTCCAAATATATTAGGATTAGGCATTAAGATGGGTGCTGTTATGGAATTGATACCTCGTATCACCAGCTTATTTATTGAAGGTTTAAAACCGATATCTGATGCTACCCGTGATTTGATAGGTAGAAAGTTCAAAAATGCTTCTGGTTTAAATATAGGTATGAGTCCGGCACTAGTTATTGGTCATCCTACAACTTTGGTAGTATCACTGTTGCTGATTCCGGTCACTTTGTTTTTAGCTGTTATCTTGCCGGGTAATAAATTCCTTCCTTTGGCATCATTGGCAGGCTTGTTTTATTTGTTTCCCGTTGTGTTGCCAATAACGAAAGGTAATGTGTTGAAAACCTTTATTATTGGATTAGTTGCATTAATTGCCGGTCTTTACTTTGTTACGGATCTGGCTCCATTTTTCACGACTGCAGCAAATGACGTTTACAATATGACTGTTGCCAAAGGCAGCCCTGATGAGGCTGTTAAAATACCTGTAGGTTTTAAGACGGGTGGCGCACTTGATTTTGCATCCGGCTTATTCTGTTGGGTGATTTTTCATTTGATTCATGATTTCAAGATTGTAGGTTCTGCGATTCTTGTAATTATTTCCGGCATAATGATGTATTTCAATTATAAGGTTATTAATAAGAAAAAAGCATAATAATAAAATAATGAATATGAAAAAGTTAGCTATTGCAATGATGATGGGCTTGGCTGCTGTGTCAGCGTCGGCTCAAGTAAATTACACAATTCAGACGGAATGTAATCCTCTTGATGTGAAGGGTTATGACACTCAGCGTCTGCGGTCATCTTTTGTGATGGAGAAAGTTATGGCTCCCGATGAAATTAATGTAACCTATTCAATGTATGATCGTTTTATTTTTGGTGGTGCTATGCCGGTTAATAAAGTTTTAAAACTGGAAACGATTGCTCCATTGAAAGCTGAACATTTCTTGGATCGTCGAGAATTAGGTGTTATCAATATTGGTGGTGATGGTGTTGTGACTGTGGATGGTAAAGAATATACAATGAAATTTAAAGAGGCTCTTTATGTAGGTTGCGGCAAGAAAGACGTTACTTTCGCAAGTAAAGATTCTTCAAAACCAGCTAAATTTTATATTAATTCAGCTGCAGCGTATAAAGAATATGTGACCCAGTTAGTAACAACTGATCAAGGAATAAAGTCAAAGGAATATGTTAAATGCAATGTATTGAAGGCCGGAAAAATGGAAGAGAGTAACGACCGTGTTATCAATCAATTGCTTATTAATCCTGTTTTATCAAGAGTTAAGGGCGGAGGTACTAACCAGCTACAAATGGGATTGACTGAATTGAAACCGGGAAGTGTATGGAATACAATGCCGGCTCACACTCATACTCGTCGTATTGAAGCATATTTCTACTTTAATCTCCCACAAGGTAACGCTATTTGCCATTTGATGGGTGAACCTCAGGAAGAGCGTTTATTGTGGTTGCATAATGAACAAGCTGTTATGGCACCTGAATGGAGTATTCATGCTGCTGCCGGAACGAGCAACTATATGTTTATCTGGGGTATGGCCGGAGAAAATCTTGAATATGGTGATATGGACAAGATCCAATATCTTGATATGAAATAATTGTTTCAAGAGTTGTAAATTAAGATGAGGTGCATTCGCTCTATTTTGAATGCATGTTACATTCTTGTTTCTTGATTCTGTAAAATATAAATGCTGGAGAATAACTTTGTATAGAGTTAATCTCCAGCATTCTTTTTAGTTTCGAACGCTTCTATTTCTTTAATTCTGCACGATAGAAAGCTTCAACATCTTTCCAATGATAGTAGGGTGCACAATCTGTTTTTACAGGAATGGAGGTTTCTTGTTCATTAAGTAGGAACTTGACAAGTATATCCTTATTGTTGGGTTTGTGATAAAAGACAAGTTGGATATTTCCAGCCATTGGTATTATTTTGAAATTAGCCCAATGGGTGTAAAGGCTGTCCAAATTATCCGTTACATTATCACATCCCTTTAAATGTAGTAGGTATGCAAGAGGGGCAACCATGCTATCGTGCCCAAAACGTAACGTAGCTGTAGTCTTGTCATTCTGTATGGCATCATCAGCTGTGTTTAGGATGTTACGAAGCAAATTATATTGAGCTTTATAATAAGGGGTACTCATTGAGTAAAATCCTTCCCAATAGCACCAATTTGCGTTGTAATATTGCCAAATATCAAACAATTCTTCATCATTGAATAGATCAAAGAAAGACAATTTTAGTTCAGGCTGGCACTGCATATCTTCGGCAATATTATAGAAACAATCCATAAGTTTTTCATGGTCGAAACTCTTCATAAAATCTTTGTCGGAGAATAACAAAGAAACTAAGCGTTCAGGGTGAAACATTTCTTTCCTGAAATCATTCAATTTATTTTTAGCAATACTATCACTAGGAACCTTTGCGATACTGTCTTCGTCATTTGCGATATACCACATATCACGCTTACTGGCGTCCATTGATATTTGCAATTTGGGATTTAACCCCTTCAATTGTTGACAAAAATTTGACATGCTCAATGCACAGCGCATTACGATTGATGCTCGGGCATTTATATTAATTGGTTTGGAGAATATTTCAGGATAATTACTGAACATACGTTGGGCTATGGCCTGATGTTGTCTTGCTCCTAATTTAGATAACTCTCCGTCTCTTTTGTAAGCATCTTTATATGCTATATTTAGCTTGGTTAATATATCATAGCCTAATGGCTTTAGAGCTTTATTTTTAGCCGCGGAGTCAAGTATCTCAATGGCATATTTGTAATGCTTGTCAGAAGTAATGTAACGTGATCCGTGTCGACCATAATGACTGATATAAAAAGGTTGGTATCCTTTAGGAGCAGGCGTGAGTTTCTTCGTTGGGGTAGGATAACTATAATAATTGCCTCCTGCTAGAAGAATATTTGCCAGTACTTCCTTTTTTGTGGTTTGTGCCTGAAGGGTTAATAGTGGCAGGACCAACAGAATGAATAATGATTTTAATTTCATAATTTATAGGAATTTTAAGTGTACAATGTATAGATGAGATATATTGGCAACAAAGAGAACATTTGTGAAAACAAAAAAGCCTCACAACTTTTGAAGTTATAAGGCTTTTGTGTTGTTCTACGAAGATTCGAACTTCGACTGACAGAACCAAAAACTGTAGTGCTGCCATTACACCATAGAACAAGCATTTGTTACTTTCTTTTGAAAGACGCTGCAAAGATATGCTGTAAATTTGAATCTTCCAAATTATTCGGAATTTTTTTTATTTAGCAATAAGCAAAAAGTAATTTTTCTTTCCCTTTTGTATTAAAAGGTATTTCTCATCAAGTAAATCAGGTGCTGTAATTACTTGGTCAAAGGCTGTTAGTTTCTCTTTGTTCATTGAAACACCACCGCCTTGTACCAGTTTGCGCATTTCTCCTTTACTACTAAAAATATTCATATTGTCTTCAGCTAACAAATCAATGGCCTTGATTCCATCTTTTAGCAGATCCCGTGAGAATTCGGATTGAGGGACTCCTTCAAAAACAGCCAATAACGTATCCTCATCTAATTTCTTTAACGCTTCGGATGTGCTTTTCCCGAATAATATGTTTGAAGCTTCTACGGCTGCGTTGTAGTCTTCTTCGCTATGTACCATAATGGTCACTTCTTTAGCCAAACGCTTTTGTAGCAGTCTTAAATTAGGAGCAGTTTGATGCTCTGTAATTAGAGCTTCACATTCTTCTTTACCGATTGATGTGAATATCTTTATGTATTTAGCTGCATCGTCATCGCTAACATTTAGCCAAAACTGGTAAAACTTATATGGAGATGTGTATCTCGGATCCAACCAGATGTTACCGGATTCGGTCTTTCCGAATTTACCACCATCGGCTTTAGTGATCAAAGGGCAAGTCAAGGCATATGCTTCACCACCGTTAGTGCGTCTGATTAGTTCTGTTCCGGTTGTTATATTTCCCCATTGATCAGAACCTCCCATTTGCAATCGGCAGTTTTTTACTTCATTTAAATGCAAGTAATCGTAACCTTGTAATAGTTGGTATGTGAATTCAGTAAATGAGAGTCCTTCGCGGAATTCTCCGTTCAGTCTTCTTTTCACACTGTCTTTAGCCATCATGTAGTTGACGGTAATATGTTTTCCAACCGTGCGTGCAAAGTCAAGGAATGAAAACTCTTTCATCCAGTCATAGTTGTTTACAAGTTCTGCCTTGTTGGGAATATCTGAAGTGAAATCAAGAAATTTCTCTAATTGTTTCTTGATGCAATTTTGGTTGTGGAGTAATGTCTCTTCACTCAACAAATTGCGTTCAGCAGATTTTCCTGAAGGATCACCTATCATGCCGGTTGCTCCACCTAATAATGCAATAGGCTTATGTCCGCAACGTTGAAAGTGTTTTAACATCATAACCCCACATAAGTGACCTATATGTAATGAATCGGCTGTAGGATCTATACCTACGTATCCGGCAGTTTTTTCTTTATTTAAAAATTCCTCTGTGCCCGGCATCATGTCGTATAACATGCCCCGCCATCTTAATTCTTCTACGAAGTTCATCAAATAAACAGTTAAATAATTAATAATGAAGCAAAAATACTATTCTTTATCGTAATCGCCAAATTGTTGACGGAAAAGTCTCAATATTTAAGGTACCGGGTCATATCCCGATCCACCCCAGGGATGACATCTAAGTATTCGGCGGAGAGCTAACCATAATCCTTTTATTGGTCCGTGTTTTTTTATCGCTTCAATAGCATATTGCGAACAGGTTGGTGTGAATCGACATGTTGGGGAAAACATAGGTGATATACTTGCTCGGTAAAAATATATCGGCAACAGAAGAATATATGATAGAATTTTCTTCATGTATCTGAATCTCTTTTCATCGGTTCTTTTTCGTTGATTTGCTTGGCAATAGCTTCTAAGGCTTTTACAACTTTCTCTTCAACAAGTCCCGAGGTAAAAAGTTCATTCGACACCCACAATAAGGCGATATCAATATGGATAGAATGTTCTATTGCAAATTGTTTTAGAGCATGACTGTTTTTTCGGAATGCTTCACGTAATTGTCGTTTTATCCGATTCCGTTTTACAGCTCTTTTGAAATGATGCTTTGAAACACTCAACAACAATTGTACGCAAGGTAGATCTGTTTGTTTTTCTTCTTTGCGATAAACTACTCTCAAAGGGTAATTTATAAATGAGGAAGAATGCTCAAACAGAGTATTGATCCTTTTCATGCTGCAAATGTGCTGTGATTTATCGAATGTATTCTTTTTCATAAATAAAATGCCGCCGATTTATTAATCGACGGCAATTCGTATAATTAATAAATTATGTTTTACTTATTGTTTTCTTTCATATATAGGTTCAACGCCGCTGTTATTGATGGTGCTGTGGGTGTTGGAGCCTCTAAATCAAGTCGTAAACCTGCATCACGTATAGCCTTTGCTGTTTGTGGCCCGAAACATCCTATGCGAATGTCATTTTGTTCGAAATCGGGGAAATTTTTTAGCAAAGAAGAAATGCCTGATGGTGTGAAAAAGATCAGCATATCATAATCAAAACTTTCATCTTTTTCAAAGTCGTTGCTAACCGTTCGGTACATAACACCTTCTTTGAAGGATATTTTGTTTGCTGTTAATGTCGTTCCAATTTCATCCGTGTGATTTTCTGATATAGGGATGAAGTAATTCTCAGAGTTATGCTTCATGATCAGAGGTAATAAGTCTTTGAATTTCCCCGTTGGACCAAAGAATATTTTGCGTTTGCGATATTGTGTATACTTTTGAATGTATAATGCAATAGTTTCAGAAACACAGAAATACTTCAAGGTTTCAGGGATTACTATTCGTAACTCTTGGCATAATGTAAAGAAATAGTCAATAGAATGGCGAGATGTAAAAAGGACGGCAGTATAATCTAATATTGAGATTTTTTGTTGCCTGAAATCCTTTGCAGACAACCCTTCTACCTTGATGAACGGGCGGAAGTCAATCTTAATACCATACTTCTCAGCGATGTCGTAATATGGGGACTTTTCAGAAGTAGGCTTTGGCTGTGAAATAAGAACTTTTTTTATTTTCAAAATTCTAAAGTTTAATGAGCAATATGACATAGGTTTGATATAATACCTCGATTAAGATAATTAGAGGTATTATTTCGAGGGCACAAAAATACGGAATAATATAGAATATACCATAAAAATTCCTCATAAAAAGCTTTAACGCTTTGTAAAACAATAATAATTTGGATAAAATGACCAATATTATGATGCAAATCGAAGCATATTCCCATGAAAAATCATCATATGTTATTAATAATACGATTGGAAAGAGTGAAAAACCAAGAAGATATAAATTTACAGAATAACACTGAATCCATTCTTTCTTTGTATTTCTGTCAACAAAAATCCATCCAATAAAGCAATATGATATCCACTTTAATAAGTAATAGAGTATAAATATACACGTGAATGCGCCTAAAAGCCAATACCTGGTAGGACTATCTAGTACCATGTCGGGGTCATTAAGCTTAAAGTAATCAAATGAGATCATTCCTAACATAATGCAACTACTGAATTGTAAAAACAGTCCGTAGCGTAGTTCTTCGATAGTAAGGTGTGTACTTTCTTGTTGAAAGAACAGTTCTTTTATTTGCTTTGAGATGGTGTTGTGGCTATGATAAAAGATATAAGCTATAACTGCAAATATGAAGAATAAGAGTCCACTGATTACATCGTCATTACTCATTTTGTAGTTTATCGGTTCACCTTGGTAGCCTTTAGTTTCATAGCCAATTCGATAATATTTGGTTTTATCGGTAGTTTGAAAATGCTCGGTATAAAACTTTTCTTCAAGGTTAAAACTATTTTGTTTGCGTTCAGATTTGGGACGCATTAGCAGCGTTGGTCTGTAGCATAAGCTGTCGGGTATGGCAGGCATCACGTATGTCGTGTCCTGCATATGGCGGCTATGTAGTGAATGGAGTTGCTTTGCATCATTTGATGCAGAGAAGTTATCCTTTGTTTTTATACTATCATTTACCAAGTTGTTCATATCACAGCAAACTTACTGAGGTCTTTGTTCCATTCCGGTGCATTGTAAATCTGGTTGATAACCTCATCTGTATTGTTGGCAACTGACCATAATTGTGAATGGATCTCTCCCATGAAATGTTGATTAAGTGCTGTTTGCAGCTGTGCTATCAATGCATCATAGTAGCGATTAATGTTGAGTATGACAATGGGGCCATCAAAATGTCCTAATTGTTTTAGAGTAATTGCTTCAGTCAATTCATCCAATGTGCCACATCCTCCTGGTAAAACTACGATCGCATCAGCCATCTTATTCATCAAATTTTTTCTGTCACTCATGTTATTTACCTCGATGAGTTTCGTTATATTGGGATGTTCCCAATGCTGTTCCACCATGAAATGAGGGATGATGCCATATACTTCTGCTCCGGTTCTCATTGCGGCCTCTTCAACTGTTTTCATTAATCCATGTATACCTCCACCGGTAATGACACGCAGATGATGATTACCTAATATTTGTCCCAATTGATCGGCAGCTTCTACATAACAAGAAGCTATTCTTGTGCTCGAAGCACAATATACGCAAACATTTTTAATTTCCTTCATATAGGGGTGTTGCTTATTTGGCTACAAAATTACGAATTATATGATAGTAATGTGTGCATTAAAAGTTAAAGGAATTGAAAGACCAAGCTTGTTGTTGACCTTTTAATTCCTTTATGCTATGTTTTTAATTAATGTTTGAAATATAACTTAAATACGGAATTCTGTAAAGAAATTCTTCGAATTAATCAATTCCCTTATATTCTTCTTTGATTTTATCGATAGTTTTTCCACCAATTCCTATATTTTCATCTGATAATTCTTTTATGGTTGTTATGAAAAACTCACTAGGAATTTTCATTATTTCAGATGCTACATTTGTTAATTTCTTAATTAATTGTTGCTTTTGTTCAGTAGTCATTTGGCCACCCTCTATTGTTATATAAGGCATATCCTTGTTTCTCCTACTTTATGTAAATTCTTTTTATTTCTTGCTTTACTTGGCCAATGGGGCCTATGTAATAATTTCTTTTACAGATAGGCGGCCTAAGATTAAAGTCCTAAGGCTTTCTTTATTTTGTCAATATAATCTAATTTCTCCCATGTAAACAATTCTACTACAATGTCTTTATTGCCCAAATAACGTGATTCAAAATGCTTCGTCACGATTTTCGGTTCACGTCCCATGTGCCCATAAGCAGCTGTTTCAAGATAGATCGGGTTGCGCAGTTTCAGACGTTCTTCAATTGCTTTCGGTCTGAGATCGAACAATTCGCTGATCTTTCGAGCGATATCTCCGTCACTTAGTTTCACATTGCTATGCCCGTAGGTGTTTACATAAATATTTATAGGTTTAGCGACACCGATAGCATATGAAATTTGTACTAACATTTCATTTGCCACACCGGCTGCTACCATATTTTTTGCAATGTGACGAGCGGCATAAGCGGCACTACGGTCAACTTTGCTAGGATCTTTTCCACTGAATGCGCCACCACCATGAGCACCTTTGCCTCCGTATGTATCTACGATAATTTTTCGTCCTGTCAATCCTGTATCTCCATGAGGTCCACCAATTACAAATTTTCCGGTAGGATTAACGAAATACTTGATATTGTCATCAAATAGTTTTTTTACAGAAGTAGTGCCTATGGATGCAATAACCCGTGGCATCAATATGTTTACCACATCGTTGTGTATCTTGTCAAGCATTGTTGTATCTGCGTTGTCTTGAGCCTCTACTGAATCGTTTGTAGGTTTGATGAATTCGTCATGCTGTGTTGATACAACGATTGTATCAATACGTACAGGTTGATTTTCATCATTATACTCAATGGTTACCTGACTTTTTGAATCGGGACGGAGGTAAGTCATTTCTTTGCCTTCACGTCTTATCTCTGCCAAAATGATTAGTATACGATGAGCCAAATCCAATGAAAGAGGCATGTAGTTCTCTGTCTCGTTGGTCGCATATCCAAACATCATACCTTGGTCACCTGCTCCTTGATCCATCGGATCTTTTCTTTCAACGCCTCGGTTGATGTCGGCACTCTGTTCGTGAATGGCTGAGAACACACCGCATGAATTTCCTTCAAACATGTACTCCCCTTTGGTATAACCAATTTTGTTAATTACGCGGCGTGCAACGTCTTGTAAATCAATGTAAGCTTCAGATTTCACTTCTCCTGCCAGAACAACTTGTCCGGTAGTTACCAGCGTTTCGCAAGCTACTTTAGAACTTTGGTCGTAAGCCAAAAGCTCGTCAAGCACAGCATCCGATATTTGATCGGCTACTTTGTCGGGGTGTCCTTCAGACACTGATTCGGATGTGAATAAATATCCCATGATAATTTTACATTAAGTAATTAAATATTTTGTTTGGACATAAAAATGGGATGTCGATAAGGAGGGAATATGCAACGTTCTATTATTTTAGCATTTTTTTTTGTGGTTGCAAGCGACCAAATCTCTCCACACATTATTTCCAGCAACAAAGATAAATGCTATTTCCGAAATAACCATCCAATTTAATAATTTTTATGCTTAGCTTGATTCATCTTTACTTCTTTCGTGATGACAATTCCATGATTATTCAGTCTTTTTTTTTATAAAAAGTTTCTTAGTAATACTCGTTAGGCCTTTAATATAAGCATGTATGCTTTGTTCCCAATAAAAAGAGAGAACCTGTTTGTAATAAAGAATTATGGGTACTTTAATTTTTTTCAACTTTTTCGTCTTTTTCTTTTCTAAATATTATCTTTGCACACAAAAGAATATATAAGGTATATGGCAATAAGCATCAAATTAGTTGATAAGAAAAATAAACAAGAATTGAAGACGTTCATTCGGTTTAATTACGAATTATATAAAAACAATCCATATTCTGTTCCTGATTTGTATCAGGATATGTTGAATACGTTCAACCCTAAGATAAATGCAGCCTTTGAATTTTGTGAGGCGGATTATTTCTTAGCCTATAAAGATGGAAAATTGGTGGGGCGTGTGGCTGCATTTATTAACAAGAAAGCGAACGAAACGTGGGAAAAAAATGAAGTTCGTTTTGGCTGGATTGATTTTGTGGATGATTTAGAAGTATCTAGAGCATTGCTTGATACGGTTGAAAAGTGGGGAAAGGAACGAGGGATGACAACCATACTCGGACCATTGGGTTTCACCGATTTTGATGCAGAGGGTATGCTTATTGAAGGCTATGATCAGCTGAGCACTATGGCGACAATTTACAATTATCCTTATTACCCTGAGCATATGGGGAAACTAGGATTTGAGAAAGATGCAGATTGGGTTGAGTATAAAATATATATTCCTGAAGATGGAATTCCAGAAAAGCATCGTCGTATTTCAGAAATCATAATGAAGAAATATGATTTGCGAATCTTAAAATGTAAATCAAGTAAGATGCTTGCCCGTGATTATGGCCAGGCAATTTTTGATTTGATGAATGAAGCTTATGCTCCATTGTATGGCTATTCAGCATTAAGCCAAGGACAAATAAATCAATATATTAAGATGTATCTTCCAATAGTTGATTTACGGATAATTCCGTTGATTGTTGATAAAGAAGGTAAGCTAATAGGTGTAGGCATTTCTATGCCTTCGCTTTCTATTGCTTTGCAAAAAGCAAAAGGTAAATTATTTCCATTTGGATGGTTTCATTTGGCAAAATCGTTATTTATTAAACGATCAAAGATACTGGACCTGCTACTGGTGGCTGTGAAACCTGAATATCAAAACAAAGGCGTGAATGCTTTGCTCTTTTATGATTTAATTCCGGTCCTGCATAAAATGGGATTTGAATATGGAGAGAGCAACCCCGAACTGGAAATGAATGGTAAGGTGCAAAGTCAATGGAGTTATTTCAAACGTGAGCAACATAAGCGTCGTCGGGCTTATAAAAAAGCGATTGACTAAGAGAAAGGTGAAGATGAAATATGGACGAACAGAATAAAGAAATTGCAGAAAGCGGTGTTTCTTATACCGAGGAGAATATTCGTACCTTGGATTGGCGTGAACATATACGTCGTCGTCCGGGTATGTATATTGGAAAATTAGGTGACGGTTCACATGCCGATGACGGCATTTATGTATTGCTGAAAGAAACCATGGATAACTCAATTGATGAGTATATGATGGGTAATGGCAAAACAATAGAGGTAGCAGTTACTGAAGGAAAGGTGTCGGTCAGAGATCATGGTCGAGGTATTCCTTTGGGCAAACTCGTAGATGTTTCATCAAAAATGAATACCGGTGGAAAATATGATTCTAAAGCATTTAAAAAATCGGTTGGATTGAATGGCGTAGGTATTAAGGCTGTGAATGCGTTATCAAGTAGTTTCCGTATTATCAGCTATCGAGATGGCAAGATGAAAGAAATTTCATTTGAGAGAGGAAATATTATTGAAGATAATCCTCTGAGAGATACGAATGAAGACAATGGTACATTTACAGAATTTATTCCTGACGAAACGGTTTTCTCAAAATATAATTATCAAGATGAGTATATTGAGACTTTGTTGAAGAATTATACATTCTTAAATGCAGGGCTCACTATTTTATACAATGGAAAGCGTTTCCACTCACGCAATGGTTTGGTTGATCTGTTGAATGAGAATATGACCAATGACCCGCTTTATCCCATAATTCATCTTCAAGGTGAAGATATTGAGATGGTTATCACACACACCAACCAATATGGTGAGGAATATTATTCGTTTGTCAATGGGCAGCATACGACGCAGGGGGGTACTCATTTGGCTGCTTATCGGGAGTCAGTGGCACGTAGTATAAAAGAATACTTCAATAAGAATCAAGAATATGCCGATATACGGGCCGGAATGGTGGGAGCAATTTCTATCAAAGTGGAAGAACCGGTCTTTGAATCGCAGACTAAAACGAAGTTAGGCTCAAAGGATATGGAGCCGGACGGTTCGCTTTCAATTGCAAAATTTGTGGGTGATTTCGTGAAACGTGAATTGGATAATTACCTTCATATCAATCTGGATGTAGCAGATTTAATGCTACAGAAGATACAGGAAAGTGAAAAAGAGCGCAAAGCGATAGCCGGTGTTACCAAACTTGCTCGAGAACGTTCTAAGAAAGCAAATTTGCATAATAAAAAGTTACGTGACTGTCGAATACATTTTAGCGATGTGAAAGGAGAACGTCAGGATGATAGTAGCATTTTCATTACCGAGGGTGACTCAGCGAGTGGATCCATCACGAAAAGCCGAGATGTAAATACACAAGCGGTATTTAGCTTACGAGGCAAGCCCCTTAATTCATATGGTCTTACTAAAAAAGTAGTCTATGAAAATGAAGAGTTTAACTTGTTGCAAGCGGCATTGAACATAGAAGATAGTATTGAAGGGCTAAGGTACAATAAGGTGATTGTGTCAACAGATGCCGATGTGGATGGTATGCATATTCGCTTGTTGTTGATCACTTTCTTTTTACAATTCTTTCCCGATTTGATAAAAAAAGGGCATGTGTACATTTTACAGACGCCTTTGTTTAGAGTTCGAAACAAAAAGAAAACATGTTATTGTTATACTGATGAAGAACGATTGAATGCAATTAGGACTTTGGGTCCGGCTCCGGAAATTACACGATTCAAAGGATTGGGTGAAATTTCTCCTGATGAATTTAAGCATTTCATCGGGCCAAATATGCGGTTGGAGCAAGTGCATTTGCGTCGTAATGATTTGGTAAAAGATCTATTAGAGTTCTACATGGGTAAAAATACAATGGAACGCCAGAACTTTATTATTGATAATTTGGTTATAGAAGAAGATCTAGCATAAAATCTAACATAAAAAAATGAAGAGAGCTATTTTCCCTGGAACTTTTGATCCGTTTACTGTCGGACATTATTCAATTGTGATGCGTTCACTTTCGCTTATGGATGAAATAGTCATAAGCATTGGCGTAAACGAGAATAAAAGTACTTATTTCCCCATAGATAAGCGGGTGGAAATGATACGTGATTTATTTAAAGATGAGCCACGAATAAAAGTCGAGTCATACGATTGTTTGACCGTTGATTTTGCTCAACATGTGGATGCGAAATTTATTGTACGGGGAATTCGAACGGTCAATGATTTTGAATATGAAGAAACTATAGCCGATATAAATCGTGCAATATCCGGTATAGAAACCATTATACTTTTTACAGAACCGCAATTAACTAGTATAAGTTCGTCGGTGGTAAGAGAATTATTACATTTTAATAAAGATGTAAGCAACTTTTTGCCTAAAGGTCTCAAACTTAAATAAAATGATAATGAAAAAATATTTGATCATAGCAGTTCTGAGTTGTTATGTCTTTGGTGCAAGAGCACAAGATTATAATACACCGGCAAACAAATTAAGATTGGCAGAGTTTGCAATTACAAATCTTTATGTAGATAAAGTTGATGAGAACAAGATAGTAGAGGATGCCATTGTTAAGATGCTTTCTACCCTTGATCCCCATTCAATATATTCTGATCCGGAGGAGGTCAAGAAGTTAAATGAACCGTTACAGGGTAATTTTGACGGTATTGGCGTACAATTCAATATGGTTGAAGATACATTGTTGGTTATTCAACCTGTTGCGGGTGGACCTTCGCAAAAAGTGGGTATACAAGCCGGTGACCGTATTGTAATGGTGAATGATACTGTTATAGCGGGGGTGAAGATGAAAACAGAAGGCATCATGAATCGGTTGCGCGGTCCAAAAGGTACGAAAGTAAATCTAAGGATCTTAAGACGGGGTGAGAAAAATCTACTTGACTTTACTGTGACTCGTGACCGTATACCTATATATAGTATAGATGCTTCGTATATGGTTGATGATCAAACTGGGTATATACGTATTAGCCGTTTTGCTGCTACAACTCACAAAGAATTTGTGAAAGATTTGTTAGACTTACAAAAGCGAGGCATGAAAAACCTTATTCTTGATTTACAAGATAATGGTGGAGGCTATTTGAGCGCAGCCATAGATATGGCTAATGAATTTCTAGAAAGCAAAAATGAAATAGTTTATACAAAGGGACGTACTCAACCGAGAAGTGATTGGGCTGCTCAGGGGAACGGGCTTTTCCGTAAAGGGAAATTGGTGGTTCTTATTAATGAATTTTCAGCATCGGCCAGTGAGATTCTTACCGGAGCCATACAGGATTGGGATAGAGGAATAATTGTGGGACGACGCTCATTCGGAAAAGGCTTGGTTCAACGCCCGATTGATTTGCCTGATGGTTCAATGATTCGGTTGACTGTAGCAAGGTATTATACTCCCTCAGGACGTTGTATCCAAAAGCCGTATGAAAATATTGAAAAATACAATGAAGATTTGATAGATAGATACAATCGTGGTGAAATGAGCAATGCTGACAGCATTCACTTCCCGGATTCGTTGAAATATCACACAAAACAATTATCACGTGTCGTTTATGGTGGTGGTGGAATTATGCCTGATTATTTTGTACCTATTGATACCACTGCTTATTCTGATTATTATAGAAAAATAGCGAATAAAGGCATTGTCTTTAATTATACGATAAGATACACGGAGAATAACAAATCGGCTATTTTATCGAAATATAAAGATTTTAAAGACTTTGAGAAGAATTTTGATATATCAGAAAGTGATGTCAAAGCCATTGTGGATGAGGCGAATAAAGCAGGAATCAAATATGATGAAAAGCAATTGAACACTTCCATGCCTCTTCTAAAAATGCAGTTTAAAGCATTAGTCGCTCGTGATATATGGGATATGAATGAGTACTATGAAATATATAATGCTGATAATGAAAATATGAAGAAGGCATTGCAGATACTCTCCGATGGAGGCTATGAAATGAAATTAAATAAAAGTAAAAAATAACTATGCATCACCAAGGATTATCCGAAAAGGAAGTATTAGAGAGCAGGAGGGTCAATGGCGAAAACGTGTTAACTCCCCCAAAACGTACGTCCATGTGGCGTTTGTACTTAGAGAAGTTTAATGACCCGGTTATTAAAGTGCTGTTGTTTGCTGCAATACTTTCATTGGGTATATCCATCTTTGAAAATGAATATGCTGAAACCATAGGTATTTTTTGTGCAGTTTTTTTGAGTACGGGTATCGGCTTTTATTTTGAATATGATGCAGAAAAGAAATTTAATGTTCTAAATCAAATAGGCAACGAAACTTCCGTTCGTGTGATACGCGAAGGAGCGGTTCATCAAATACCTAAAAGTGAAGTAGTCGTAGGAGATATCGTAATGCTTGAGACTGGTGAAGAAGTTCCTGCAGATGGCGAGCTGCTGGAAGCAGTTTCTTTGCAGGTTAATGAATCATCTCTTACAGGTGAATTGTCCGCAGATAAATTTGTTGATGGAAATGCTTCAGATGAATCTACCTATAAGCCTAATGAGGTGATGCGTGGCTCTACTGTGTTGGATGGCCATGGCGTTATGAGGGTGCTTCATGTGGGTGATGACACGGAAATCGGTGACGTCTCTCGGCAGTCAATTGAAAAGAATCAGGTAAAGACCCCTTTGAATATGCAACTTGAGAAGTTGGCGAAATGGATTGGACGAGTTGGTTTCTCTGTATCAATTCTTGCTTTCGTTGGTCTTACCATTCATTTCTTACTTAATTATCAACCGTTGTCCCTAGGACATTACGATTATGTCTATGTCATTCAAAAGATTCTGAGTTATTTCATGATGGCGGTAACGCTTATTGTCGTGGTTGTTCCTGAGGGCTTGCCCATGAGTGTAGCTTTATCTTTGGCTTTGAATATGCGAAGAATGCTGTCAACCAACAATTTGGTCAGAAAGATGCATGCTTGTGAAACAATGGGAGCTGTTACTGTTATATGTACTGATAAAACCGGAACATTGACTCAAAACCAAATGAGGGTTAATGATGTTTATTTTCCGGAGATTGATAATGAGGACGGCAAGCAGTTGGTTTATGAGGCTTTAAGTATCAATTCTACCGCTTTTCTTGAAAAGAATGAAGATTCTGTTGCCGGTGTCGGTAACCCGACCGAAGTGGCGTTGTTGTTATGGCTAAAATCGCAGAATCAAGATTATCTTACATTCCGTAGCAAGGATAAGATTATAGATCAACTGCCTTTCACGACAGAATTGAAATACATGGCGACTCTTACCAAATCGCAAGTTTCAGGCAAATCAGTGATTTTTGCGAAAGGAGCATTTGAAATGCTTGTGCCTTATTGCAATTTTGATAAAAAGGAACAAATAAACCAATGGTTGCTTGATCACCAGAAAAAAGCAATGCGTACCCTCTCTTTCATGTATAGAGTATTGAGTGATGATGAAGCAGGATTATCCTGCAAAGAGTTAATAGAAAAGGGAAATCTTACATTTATGGGAGTCGTATCAATATCCGATCCGATTCGTGATGAAGTACCCGGTGCAGTGGATAGTTGTCGGGATGCCGGTATACAAGTGAAAATCGTTACAGGTGATACTATCGGTACAGCAAGAGAGATTGCACGACAGATTCATCTTTGTGATGGTTCTGACGAGTCTCAATTTATTACCGGAGTAGAATTTGGCCAATTAAGCGATGAAGAAGCTCTTAATAGAATAACAAATCTGAGAGTCATGGCAAGAGCCCGTCCTTCAGACAAAAAACGTTTGGTGCAATTACTACAGAAACAAGGAGAAATAGTTGCTGTGACAGGTGATGGCACAAACGATGCACCCGCTCTTAATTATGCACACGTCGGTTTAAGCATGGGATCAGGCACAAGTGTTGCAAAGGAAGCAAGTGATATCACCTTGATGGATGATTCATTTGCAAGTATCGGTACTGCTGTCATGTGGGGACGTTCATTATATAAAAACATTCAACGCTTCATCCTTTTCCAGTTAACAGTCAATTTTGTAGCTTTGTTAATTGTATTGGTTGGTTCGTTTGTAGGTACTAATGTCGCATCGGCAGATGGTGATTTGCCACTGACAGTAACACAAATGCTTTGGGTAAACCTCATTATGGATACCTTTGCAGCTATGGCATTGTCAACTATCTCACCAAGCGTTGAAGTAATGAAAGAAAAGCCTCGTGCTAATGACAGTTTCATCATTTCACATTCCATGCTAATTAATATAGTTGTTACGGGTATGATTTTCACAATTACACTGTTGGGAGTGTTATTGTATTTTAAAGAAATACACGGTGCACCCACAGAAAAGGATTTAACGATCTTTTTTACGGTGTTTGTGATTATGCAATTCTGGAATTTATTTAATGCTGCATTATTCGATACACGCAAATTTATTAGTTCTGCAATAAAAGGTAATAAAGGTTTGTTGCTTGTCTCACTCATCATATTGGCAGGTCAGATATTGATTGTACAATTTGGAGGTAAAGTGTTCCGTACAGTACCGCTATCATTGGAGGAGTGGATTAAAATCATATTGTGCACCAGTGTTGTTTTGTGGATAGGAGAAATAATAAGAGGCATTAAGAAACTATTATATCATGATAGAAAAAGATAAAACTTACCGGATAAGAAATCTCGTTTTTGATTTTGGTGGAGTACTTGTGGATCTTGATAGACAAAGATGTATTGACCAATTTAAACAGTTGGGAGCCATCGGTATTGGAGACATGTTAAGTGACTATTCAAAAGAAGGCTTTTTTCAAGATTATGAAGAAGGGAAAATAACTTCAATGGAATTCAGAGATAAATTAAGGAAGCAGGCAGGACGTTTTATTTCCGACGAAGACTTGGATAAAGCTTGGTGTAGTTTTCTTGTCGGCATTCCCACATTTAAGTTAGATACACTGTTGCGACTTCGCAAACATTATGTGGTATATTTGTTAAGTAATACCAACCAGATACATTGGCAATGGTCATGTGAGAATCTGTTTCCATATAAAGGATTTCGTGCAGAAGATTATTTTGAGAAAATATATCTTTCATTTGAAATGCATGATGCCAAACCTTCGTCATCAATATTTAAGAGAGTGTTGACCGATACGGATATTTTGCCTGAAGAAACTCTCTTTCTTGATGATTCACAAGAAAATTGTGCAGTGGCCGAATCATTGGGAATTCATACGAAACTTGTAAATCCGTGCGAGGATTGGACAATATTTTTTAGTAAAGATGGTGATAATAGATGAAAATTCAGTAGAACAACTGCCTGGCAGTGTAGCTACAATAGGTTTCTTTGATGGTGTGCATCTTGGTCATCGTTTTTTGATTGATCAAGTGAAAGAGTTAGCTTCAAAACATCATTTAGCTTCGGCAGTGCTTACTTTCCCTGTTCATCCTAGGAAAGTGATCCATTCCGACTTTGTTCCTTCACTACTTTCTTCTCCTGACGAGAAGATGGAATTATTAACCGAAGCCGGAGTAGATTACTGCTTCCTCTTAGATTTTACACAATCAATAGCTATTCTAACAGCCAAAGAGTTCATGCAGGAAATAATGCGTGATAAGTTTAATGTAAAAGAACTTGTAATTGGTTATGATCATCGGTTCGGACATAATCGTGAAGAAGGTTTTGACGATTATAAGCAATATGGCGAACAATTGGGTATAAAAGTTTATCAGGCAAAAGCTTTTGATGAAAATGGAACAAAGGTTAGTTCCTCTGTGGTGCGTAACTACTTAGCAGAAAATAATATACGGATGGCTAATAAATGCTTGGGTTATTCTTATCAACTTCATGGAAAAGTGGTTCTTGGTAACCAACTAGGTCGAACGATTGGATTTCCTACTGCCAATATTGAGCCTCATTGTTCCGAGAAATTAGTTCCTGCCGATGGAGTTTATGTAGTGGATGTTATTGTGCAAGACAAGAGTATGCGTGGTATGCTGAATATAGGTAACCGACCTACTGTAAACAATGGAACGAATCGTACGATAGAAGCGAACATCTTTGATTTTGATGCCGATATTTACGGGCAGGATATTTCTGTTCGGTTTCTTGATTTCCTTCGTCCACAGAAGAAGTTTCCATCAATCAATGATCTTGTAGATCAATTAAAGAAAGATCGTGAAGCTGCAAGGAATTATTAACCCCGTGAAATAATTACAATAAAAGAGATATTGCTATGCGAACTTCTAAATTCTGGGTTCTATTCATCGTTATTGTTTTTCAATCATTTGTTGTAAAAGCAATTAGTTTGTCAGCAGTAACCATTGATAATGGAATTTCCAAAGAGTTAGCCATATTTCGTAAAAAGGAGCTGAAAGAGATACATTATTCTTTATTTTTTCGTATTCCCGATTCTTTAAAAGCGAATATTTGTGGAGAGGAAAGTATTGAATTTTATTGTAGTGGTACATCCGATGTAATTATTGATTTCAAAGCCGACAGATCTCAAATAAAAAAGATTGCGGCAAATGGCAAAGTAATTGAAAGTCTATTAAAGGACGAGCATATAATTATTCCTTATGCAAACTTGAAAAAAGGAAAAAATAGAATTGATCTTTCATTCATTGCGGGGAATAAGTCTTTAAACAGAAATCCGGATTATTTGTATACACTGTTTGTGCCTGAAAAAGCGAGGACAACATTCCCTTGTTTTGATCAGCCGGATATGAAAGCTCATTTCACACTTACGTTAGATATACCTGCAACATGGCTTGCCGTTTCAAATACTAATATAGCAAAACAAGTAAATAAAAACTCTCGAAGGATTCTTTCCTTTGCTACGACAAATCCGTTGCCTACTTATTTGTTTTCTTTTGCAACAGGTATCTTTAAAACAAAAACGTGTAATCGTAATGGTCACGCTGTTACAGCCTATTATCGTGAAACAGATTCGGCAAAGGTGTCGCAATTTGATAAAATCTTTGATGAAGTCTTTTTGTCTCTTGAATGGTTGAAAACCTATACTAATATGTCTGTTCCTTTCCCTAAATATGATTTTGTAATTCTTCCCGGATTTCAATTTGGAGGAATGGAACATCCGGGGGCCATACTTTACAATGATAAAGAAATGTTTCTGAGCCAGCATCCTACTCCTGATGAAGAGCTACGTAGGATGGAATTGATTGCCCATGAAACATCGCATCTATGGTTCGGAGATTTGGTCACAATGAAATGGTTTAATGATGTATGGACGAAAGAAGTTTTTGCCAATTATATGGCATCGAAAATAGCGAAGGAGCAGTTTCCTCTAATAAATCACAAACTTAATTTCTTGAAGTCATATCAGATTTATGCATTAACGGATGATCGGACAAAAGGCACCCATCCCATACAACAGCAACTTAATAATCTTCAAGATGCCGGACTTCTCTACGGCAACATCATCTACGATAAAGCTCCTGTGATGATGAGAAAGTTAGAACAACAAATGGGAGCTGATTCTTTTAGAAACGGATTGCGTAAATACCTTAAAAGATATGCTTATAGCAATGCTACATGGGATGATTTGATTGACATATTAGATAATGAGAATCCGAAAGCTAAAGTAAAAGAATTCAGCGATGTGTGGGTCAAACAAAAAGGTATGCCGGAGATTACATGTAAAGTGGTGAATGATACTTTGTTCGTCTCTCAATATGACTCATATAAAAGGAATATTTGTTGGAAGCAGCGTTTCTCTATAGGTCTGGTTTCTGGCGATTCTATTATGCCTGTTGAAATAAATATGCAGCACTCCACCGTTCATCTTCCGTTGGCGGTTCATCCTGATTGTATCATACCTAATTATGATGGTGTGGGATATGGTCGGTTTATTGTTGACTCAACGAGTACATCTTATCAATTGAATCATTGGATGAACTTTAAAGACGATCTAGTACGCGAATCCGTGTTGATGAATATATATGAGAATTACCTCGCACATCAAATTTCATCTGATTCATGTATGTATTCTTTATTGAAAGGTTTAAATATAGAGAATAATCAATTGATTGCATCAACATGTAGCGGATACATAGCTTCGGTATGTTTTAAGATGGAAGGTAAATCACGACAATCTGCCGAAATGAAGATGTGGGAGATATCCCGGAATCATCCTATAGTTGCATGCCGTCAACAAATGTTTCGCTCTTTGATAAGGATAGCAACGGATACTACTATTGTGAACAACTTATATACTATTTGGAAGGAACAAAGCAATACATTATTAAATGAGGATGATTACATGTCATTATCCTATCAACTCGCATTACGCATTCCTTCTCAATATAAGGACATTTTGAATATTCAAAGAAATAGATTGACAAGCGCAGATCGCAAACGTGAATTTGACTTTGTCAGCCGTGGATGTACTCCGGATAAGCAAGAACAGATCGCTATTTTCAATTCATTGCTTAAGAAAGAAAATCGAAGTATTGAGCCTTGGACCGAGCAGTTACTGGAATTACTCAATCATCCGTTGCATGAGCCATTCTCAAATTACTATATAACTCCGGGGCTAGATGTAGTGCAAGAGATACAAAGAACCGGTGATATCTTTTTCACTAAAGGGTGGCTTGTTTCTTTGTTGTCAGGGCACAAGAGTGAAGAAGCAAGGCAAATGGTTCTACTATTTTTGCAAGAACATCCTAATTATCCGATAGCACTTAAAAACAAGGTATTGCAAGCGGCCTATAGTTTGCTTAATTAATCTCTTTTATAAAAGCTGCTGAATCATTTGCTACTTGTTTTAGGCCAAATGATTCCATATAGCTTTACATAACAACTTATTGTTTAAAGAATTTGTCATAGACTTTTCTTCGAATCATAAGGCTTTGAATCACATTCGTTGTATGCTTTCGCTTCCGGCTTCATTCCCTTTGTATTTAATTTTGAGAGAGTTAAAATTGTATCTGAATGTAATCCCAATTTTTCTACTATTATATCGATTTCGGTCGTATAAGTGCATTTGCTTGTTATATATAAGGTTTCCATCCATATAGCCATTAAAAATATCCATTCCTTTTAATTGGACAGATAACTTGTCATGGAAAAATGTTTTACTGAGACTTATATCAACTACAAAATGATGATCTGTTAATGATATATTTTGGAAATCTCCTTTACTTTGGTATTCAATATCAACACCAGATATGTAATTTAAAGGCATCTGCAGTGAATTATGAAATGAACATAACCATATTGGTGAATTCAAGTGTACTAGTTTATTATTGCTTGTTATATTTAGCCATTGTTTAGAGAACCCGAGACTTAATTGCGAGTCCCATATTCCTAATTTAGGTGAAACTGAGATGAAACTCATTAAAGTCCTTAGTTTCTTTAAATTGTTGTATGCAACTGTAGTTATGGCGGAATTATCTTTTGATTGTTCTGCCCAATAGATAATTGTGTTTTTACCGTTTTGATAGCTAGTAGTAAATTGTATGTATTTCCACAATCCAATTAAAGAAATATCATGGATTGTTTCGGGCAACAATAATGGGTTACCTTGTTGAAGGGTATAACGATTTACATAGTATACATTATTGCTTAATTGTCGATAAGTCGGACGTTTAGTCTTTATTGTATAGCTTAGTTGAGTTTGCACATTACCCAATTTGGTTCCCAATGAAAAGTTGGGGAATAAATCATTAAAATACTTACTTTGGTTCTCTTTATAAGTTCCGTTTTCATAATATTTAAATCTAACCTTCTCATAGCGTAGCCCTGCTGATATTTGTCCAATGACGGTCGTTTTTGTCATTTCTAAGAATGTACTTATGTTTTGTTCTTTCAAACCGCTGTATGACGTGGGTACAAAATTTTGTTTGCACAAATAATTGTCATCTCTTTTGGTCTTTGTAAACTCTCCTCCAATACTCAGTTGCCCTTTCAATAAAGGGCACGTTGTTACCAATTTTGATGCTAACATGTTATTTTTAACGTAATTCATCGATTCCACAATTCTATTGTCATGTTCTAAACTAAATTCATTAACTATTGAGTAACTCTTTGTACTATTTGTGAGATAGTTTGTGCTAAAATCTAGTCCAACCTTTCCAAATGTCCCGTTATAAAATGCATTTAAAAGAGTTGAAGGATTCTCTCGTATTGTTTTATTTTCATAATCGTTCCATTTATCATAGAAAATGTCATTTGCATTAATAGTACTATTTAATTGTGAGGTGTTATGAATTACAGGATTAAATGTACCTGTATATTTTACTCCTATAGAATGGTTCTTACTAATCATGTAGCTAAAACCCAATATCGTTTGGTATGAATTCGTTTTATCCACGCTTCTCAGGTAGTTTTCTTGTTGCCACAATGTGTCTACGTATACAGTTTGTTTGATTTCACGTCTGGTCAGTTGTGCATCTCTGGTATATTTCAACATACTGAATATATTTATATTCTTATGCGTAAAGTTCCCATCAAGTTGTTCTGATAAATTCGTATTTTGACATTGGAAATAACTGGACCTTGCTTCAAAACTTAATCCTTCATTTTTGTGATTGATCGTTCTTATTTTGATAATAGCTTTGACCGTAGCATCATATTTCGCTCCAGGATTAGTGATAAGTTCAACGCATTTGATGTCTTCCGATTTTAAATTATCTAACACAGAGAGATCGTAGATTTGTCTGTTATCAACATATACTATTGGAACTCCTTTACCAAAAACAATATATTCATGGTTCTTTTCAATAATACCAGGAAGATGTTTCAGTATATCTTCAGCTGTACCTGCTTTCCTTAAAAGAGTATTTTCAATATTCGTGATCAATGCTCCGTTCTCAATTTGATATTTTGGCCTTGCTCCAATAACCTCTGCCGTCTTTAACATTATGGAATCATTTCGTAAAAAGATCTTTCCTAATTCCCCAACTCCACATTTCATATAATACGGTTTATAACCAATGGATGAAATTTTCAATATATAACGCTGATCAGGTATTGATTTTATTTGAAAAAGGCCATCTTCTTTTGTCATTGTCCCTTCTATAAATATGGAATCTTTTTCTGACAGTAAAATAACATTAGCAAAACTAAGAGGGTGATCTGACGAGTCGAGAACTTTACCGGAAATAAGATTCTGTGATTTTGCTTGCTGGCAAAAAAAGAATCCTAAACAGACGAATGCAAACCAATAATACATTTTCATATTACTATATACTTTTAAATTATTGGTCCAAAAGTATATGGTAAAATATGACTGTGAAAATTATTGTGATAGATGCCAAAAGAAAGTGATCAATAGCACTAAAATGTTCTTTATCCCAGATTTTTGGGATAGGATAAAACTTCTTTTAATTCTTTCATGTATGTTCGTGAGACAGGGATTTCTTGTAAGCAGTCCTTCAGTGTCAATCGATAACCTTGTGCATTACCTTCGATATTTATGATGTGATCTATATTTATAATATATGCTCGATGGCAACGAACCAAAGTGTTGTACAAGTGTAATTTTTCTTCCATTTGTTTGATGGTAGAACGTATTATTTTGTGTTTTTCCGTATGGTTGATATAACAAATATCAACGTAATTGCCGGAAGACTCTATGTATAGAATTTCATTGGGCAACAGTGATATCGATTCTTTTGTATCACCGGTCAAAAGTATTTCATCAGACTGCGCATTTTTTAAAGATGCTTTATTTCTACCTGATAAAAGTTGATTCAATTTTTTTGCCTCTGTTAGATTCTGTTTCAATACTCTGTTTTGAGTGATAAAAAGTTCTATGATGGTTGGAATAATACCGATCGTGATTGCAGCAAACATGTCCCAGCGTAGTATATAGAAAAAATCTTGGTTAAAGCATTCGTTGAGGGAATGTTTCCCTAATAAAAAATAATCGTATATGAAGGTGAGTATGCCTGATGTCAACAACAAAATTGAATAATGAAGATAGTTCTTTCCTATTGTCCATTCTTGAGATGCGTAGAATTTGGTGAATATTTTAGGTAAGAGGAAAAAGAAGATGCTAAGAGTTATTACTAAAACAACTAAGAAGCCGATTAATACCTCAAATTGAACAAAATTGGATAGTCGGTATTGAAAAGGTTCAAATATCGCAAGAATCAAACCGACTATAGTTATGTATAATAAGATTGTTTGTACCGGACGATTATTTCTAGGCACGGGTTGACTTAGATAATTGAATACACTCATTTTCTATAAATTTCCGTTGTAACCATTATATTCGCAAATGTAATGATTCTTATGATATTTCTAAAATATTACAGCATAGATTCTGAGTTTTTAGATTCTGTAATCGCGGTAATTCGTACTGTTTTTCTGAGATGGTGATACGAAAATGCTTTATAAAACCGATTTAAACTAGTTTGTTGATTTTATCCTTCATATCCCTTTATCCATCGACATTACCGCATGAACGCATGAATGCTTGAACTTATTTTAACACTTTCAGGCAGTAGCCATCTCCTCGTTCAGAGTTCAGCAGAATGTGTTCATCAGATTCTAGGGCGGCACGTAGTTTCACGATGTAATTGTACAGGCTGTGTTCATTGACAATTGTAGAACCCCACACCTGGGCAATCTCTTCCATTGTGACTATTTCATTCAGTTTTTCGTAGAATAAATAGAGTAAGGCAAATTCTAATTTAGTTAATCGCTTAATCTCTTTCTCATCTTTACTTAGCACACGTGTTTGTAAATTCAATTGGAGTGAAGAAATAGATATTTTTGCAGTGATGGAAGGTTTTGCGTAACGGTTGATATAAGCGATCAGTTCTTGTATGTCAAATGGTTTTCGGATATATGCTTCTGCTCCATTTTGTAATGCACGAACGACTTCTGCACTTTCGGTATGTGATGAAACCATCAAAATGGGAATGTTGGGCATCTTGCTACGAAAAAAAGGAACGGCGTCTATTCCATCGTCATTTTCTATTTCTACATCCAAGATCAATATATCAGGTTTCAATTTATCAACAACCGGTTTGGCCGTCATTAATGAATTCAGAAAATATACCTCGTATCCTTCTTCTTTCAAAGCTGTTGTCACAATATTACCGATGTTAATATCATCATCTACAAATAAAGCCTTTATCTTTTCCATAATCTTATGTTCTTATTCGTCCGGCAACCAAAAAGTAAATATACTTCCTTTGTCGGGCTCACTCTCTAATTTCATTTTACCGCCATGAGCTTCTATAATGTACTTCGTGTAGGGAAGACCTATACCATAGCCTCGTTTTAATTTTTCATTGCTTCTCGGTACCTGATAAAATTGTTCAAAAACCTTTTTCTGGTATTTCTTATTTATGCCCCAACCATTGTCTTTTATCGATACCTGTACAAAATGATTCTGTGATAGGGATAATTCTACGATAACCTCAACTCCATCGTCTGAGTATTTCAATGCATTTTCCATCAGATTGCGAAACACATTGCCCATATACATAGCATCAGCTTTCACCGTTACAATCTTTGTAGATGAGATTATATTTATAGTATGTTGCTTTTGATTATATTGAATATCCAATTGCTCTTTCACCTTTTGTGCTGTTTGCATCAAATCCATTTCTGTTTTTTGGATCAGCACCCTTCTTCGGTCACGCCTTGCTGTAATCAATAAAGCCTCTATATCATTCACCAAATGCGATGCTTGGAGAGACGTATCACCCATCATTTTCTTTTTACTATCATCTTCTTCATTGCTTTTCATCCAAGTCATCAACATGATTATTCCGTTTAGCGGAGATTTAAGATCATGAATCGTACCGTTCACACTTTTCTCTCGCTCTTCAAATTGCCTGTCTTTTCGTCTTATCACAGCTAATTGATATGCAATACATCCCAATGCTATAAATATCATTACAGCTGATCCGGTTAGGGCTCCAATCATTTTAAGTAAGAAATCGGAAATAGGAATCTCCACTTTTGCACGGATATATTGTAATCCTTTAGTGCCTATGGGATACCAATCTGTGTAAGATCCACAAGAGCGATCTGGGGGCAGACTTCCTATATGAGACGTCATTATAGAATCCTTGTTATATGAGATAATGCAATATTTTTTTAAACTAAGAGACTTATACTGATTTCCTATTTTTATTTGAGCGTTGAATATACTATCCAGCACAGTTAATTTGAGAGTGTTATGTTTGTATGTCTCCATATCTTGGCTGTACTGCTGAACGGCTTCAGCAATTGTTTTGTTTTTCCCTAATTTGTTTGAGGATAAGTCTATTATTTCAGTTTTGTGCTTCCTTATATATTCAGGAGAAGGTGCCGATGCAGGCGTAAAAGTAACTTGAGGTTTATTCAGATCTTTAAAATGATGTTTTTGTCGCTTTATTAATTCTTGACCAATACAGACTTCTAATATATTATTTGTTTTCATTAGTTGTTCCGTTGCATATGATTGATAGGCATTATAAATCCAAAAAACTTGTAGGCATATGATTATAACAGAAGCTAATACGGTGGCAGGTAGAACCTTTTTCATTATATTTTATAAATTGTTGTGTTTATTGGTACAAATGTAACTAAAAAATAATCTTTGATGATATAATTATTACATATTTGTTAGCTAATGATTATAAGAAATGCCGTCTTTTGTGAAAACATTAATAAAAATATATAGCGATGAAAGAAGATTTATTAATTATAGAAGAACTAGACTCCATAAGAGGAGGCGAAAAAGCTTTAATGTGCATCAATGGAAAATGGGTTTGGGTAGAGACTCAAGGTGAAGATAACTAAAAAGTGTAATTGATTAGGACAGTAATTATTTACTTGAGGACTTGCCATCCTAAGAGGAAATGAATATGTATTCTACGTCCTATCATATAATTCTAATGTTTAATCAAAAACAGAAAAAGGCCTTTGAAAAGTGTATGATCTTTTGAGAGGAGATTGCTCTAATTTATAAGAAAGGGAGGCAAATTGAACTTTTATTCAAACAGTTGGAGCAAAAAAAACATTTTTCTAGGAGACAATGAGAATGTTTTTATCATACAACTTTGGACAGTTCTGCTGGAAATTTATTTATTAACTTAAATAATTATAATTTCGGTTTCCCTGATAACAATGATTAATTTTAAATTAATGATGAAAAACAAATTTATCGTATTAATAGTACTGTTTCTAATTGGAGAGAAACTTGATGCGCAACAAATTTTCGGTAAGGTCATAAATGAGAAAGGTGAACCGATAGAATATGTAAATGTATTATTATATAAAGCAAAAGATTCAACCTTTGTAACAGGTTCCATTACAAATAAAGATGGTGATTTTTCATTTGACAAAGAACGCAATAATACTTCTTATATAAAACTTTTTTGCCTTGGTTATCAAAATACCATATACCAAATAAAGGATAAAGCAAGTTATATGCTGAAAACTTCAGACCTGAAACTAGGCGAAGTAATAGTAACGGCACACAAACCAATAGTAAAAGTTGAAAACGAGAAACTTATTTTCGATGTTCCATCTCTTATCAAGCAACGTCCAATTAACAATGCATTTGAAGTTTTAGGAGAAATACCTGGTGTTGAAAAATATAACAACAGCGTAAATATTATTGGAGCAAACTCAACAACAATTATAATAAATGGCAGAGTAAGTTCAATGTCGCAAGATCAAGTAATAGAACAATTGAAAAACCTTCCACCAGAAAGGATAAAAAGTCTTGAATTAATATATGCAACCCCTCCTAAATACGGAATACACGGTTCATCTATTAATATAATAGTGGATAATACAAGAAAAGAAAAAAGAGAACAGAAAGCCGAAATAATGTTTTTAGGAGAGCAAGCACATTATTTTTCACCTTCTACAGGTTTCAATTACTCCTCTACTAACAAAAATTCCATTTTAAACGTCTCTTACTCATTTAAATATGACAAAAGCCATCCCGAAGAAAATCTGGAAGCAATCCATTCTCTCGATCAAGGAGACAAACATACTGTAGATTTATTTAATAGTACCGTTTCCACCAATAAAGTTCATAATGTTGGAGTAAGTTTTGATTATGATCTGAAAAACAAAGACATAATAAGCATATCTTATAATGCCAAATGTACTGACCCTAACATCAAAAGAAATGGTACGATAATATATGACGACAAGACTCGCATCTATTCCAGCAATAAAACAACAGGCCCATCAAATTTACAGAATGTAGCCATAAGTTACAATCACAAAAATTTAGAGTTGGGCGGTGATTACTCATACTATAATGACAAAACAAATCAGTTTTTAGTTAACTCCACAGGATTAGAGAACGAAGATATTACATCAAATTCCCGACAAACAATCAATCGTGGATCATTCTACATTAACAATCAATATGTTTTTAAGAACAAACAAAAACTGTCGTATGGTATTAATGGTATAATAGGTAGATCTAGGAATAAGCAATTATCCCTCATCGATAAGGCAATCTCTAATGATTTTTTAGTAACTCAATCAGAATGTTCAATGAGTGGTTTTACCGGTTGGTCACAATCAATTGGTAAAAATGCAACACTAAATGCAAATTTAGAATTAGAGTATTACGATGCTAAAGCAAAATCAAACAATGTAGAACACAGTTTATGGAGCAGTTGGAGTATTTACCCTACACTTACCCTGATGTATAGAATTGCCCCAATGAAAGTTTTACAATTATCTATTTCAAGTGAAAAAAAGTATCCTACATATTGGCAAACAACGCCAAACATTACATACATGAACGCATATATACTTCTCGAAGGAAACCCTTCAGTTAAACCCTCAAGAAACTACTCAGGGAGAATCAATTATATTCTCAAAGGCAAATATATCTTTCAATTATTTGCAAACACATCATCCGATTACATTCAACAATTGCTCTATCAGTCGAACGAAAAGCTACAAGCCATTTACAAGATAATTAACCTTGACAAACATGACACCTATGGCACAATGGCTGTGTTACCATTTAAGATCAGTCGCTTTCTAGATTCGCAGGCAATTCTATCTGGTTTTCAGATACATGATAAAGGATATTTAGAAGATATCTATTTTAATAGAAAAAGAATTTATGGAAGAGTCATGCTTACTAATAATATCTATTTCAATAAGAATAGAAACATTTCGCTGGAATTGAATGGTTCTTATGCCACTAAGGCGTTGCAAGGTATTTATGATGTAAAGCCTATGTATAATCTTTTTGCTGGTCTATCATGGAGTATCACTAATGATTTAAGATTGAACTTAACAGGGGATGATTTATTGAATGGTCGTAAAGGTAGAACTACTACTCATTTCCAAAATCAAAACTATAGGCAAGTACTTAACAACGACACTCGTATGGTCACAATTTCAATCAAATATAACATCGGAGGGTATAAAAAGAAAAAAGATACTCAAATTGATACATCACGCTTCGGTATATGATAGGGCTTAATTTTATAAAAAAATGAAAAGTATAACAGTTGTAATTGTTTTTTTAAACGAGGGTATTGAAGTCTATAATACAGTAAAATCTCTTAGAGAAAACTCAAATATAGAAGATGTAGAGATTATACTTATTGATGATGCATCTATTGATAATTACGATTATAAATCAATCGCAAAAAAGTTTGATGCTGCATATTATAGAAATAAGACAAGAATTGGTGCTGCTGAATCAAGGCATGAAGGTGTTTTCTTATGTAATACAGAATTTTTTATATTAATAGATGCTCATATGAGAATTTATCAAAAAGACTGGATTCCCAAATTGATTGAATCCTTAAAAAGAAATAAAGAATCAATTATTTGTTGTCAAACAATTCCACTTAATGAAAATGGTATAGTAAAAAACAATTATAGACTCAATTATGGTGCATATATTGATTTTAAAGATTTATCTGTAAAGTGGAATAGCATAGATTTTTCCCCAAATAAAAATGAATGTGTCATACCATGTGTTCTTGGAGCTTCTTATGCTACTTCTAAACGTTATTGGGCATATTTAAAAGGCACTAAGGGACTTAAATCTTATGGATTTGAAGAACAGTTGATAAGTATTAAAAGTTGGTTGGCTGGTGGAAATTGCATTCTTAGGAAAGATATAGTTTTTGGGCATATTTTTCGAACCCCCAATAAGGTGCCTTATGAATTAATAAATTGGGATTTTATGTATAATAGATTTTACATCTCTACTCTATTTCTTGGTTCAAAGGATTTTTTCTTTGAAGGACATACAAATGAAGAAATAAAAAAATTTAGGAAAATGCTTATTAGTGATATAGAAGAAAATCATATGCTTATTGAAAATCAATTGAGATGGTATAAAAAAATATTTAAAGATGAAATTTCGTCAATTATCACAATGAATAACAAATATAAGAAAGAAAACGAATTAAATATGATTTAGCGCTAAGTAAATTTAATAATGCGGAAACCGAAAAGCATATAGAGTAGGTATTAATTTAAAATCCATTTTTAATTATGAAAACAAAATCCAAAAAGTTGCACAATGTCAAAGAAGGCATTGCAAAGCTTAGTAATACTAACCTTTCTAATCTTAAAGGTGGTGAACAAGCTTATAATGGTGGGACATTAGATGAAGTCGTTTGTACACCAGTAAGACCCCTTGATTGAGTAGGAGTGTAAACAAAGAGGTGGCTAATTTTAACCACCTCTTTATTTGAGATCACTGTATTATTCTGATATTATAATCACCACTCTACATATTTTACATAGAGATTATATTGTGCATGAATAAATTGATATGTGAAGGTAAATAAGTAGTAATGTATTGAAAAAGGAAGTAGCTACAACGAATACAGAATATATTCGTTTTCTAGCAACAATATATTATTTAGATTTTCACCAATAGCATAAAAATAAACAAATTACCTAATAATAAATAAAAATGTATTATGAAGAAATATAAAGCAGTTAAACCAGAAATCACTATAAGAGTTATAAAACAAATATTAGAAGATTGCGGTATTATAACTAAAGAAAATTATGTTGATAATATAAAATTTCAATCTTGCCGTATTGCAATAGGTAATTCTGATTTGTCACCATTAAATATAGGCACTAATGGTAAAGGTCGATCTTTTGAATATTCTTTGGCTAGTGGCTATGCTGAGTTCATGGAAAGATTGCAGAATAATATATTATTATACAATAAAAAATATGCGACTAAAGATTTTATTAAAAATAAGCCAGCCAGTTACATAAAAAGACTAAATGATGAAGATCTTATTTTTGAAAACTATTATGATGAAAATGAAAAATTTGCCACTATTGACGAAGTAATAGAGGAAGCTGGTAATATGTTGATTCCATTGATAAAATTGGAATCAAAACAAGAATTGTATAACTATTTATTAACTAAGTTTGGAAAAGAGCATTTTTTAATGGTTCCATTTTATTCCGTATTTGAAAAAAAAGAAGTATATCTTCCAATAGATGTCGTTTTATCTGCTACTGGCTCAAATGGAATGGCTGCAGGCAATACTAATATTGAAGCTATATTGCAAGCATTTTGTGAAATATTTGAAAGATATGCAGTAGCTAAAATCCACAATGGAGAACTGACTCCACCGACAATTCCTTTTGAATACTTTAAAGAGAAGCATGTGTATGAAGAACTTAAATATATTGAAGAGCATTCGGATTACAAGCTTATTATAAAAGATTGTTCTTTGGGGGAAGGTTTTCCTGTAATAGGATTAATAATCATTGATACTAAAAATCAAAGATATAATTTTAAAATAGGTGCCGATTTTATCCCAGAGATAGCATTAGAGAGAACTATTACTGAAGTTTACCAAGGTGTAAAATATTTTAGTAGTATACCTTTTGAGCTATTAACATTGAAAGAAATTGCCTCAAAATATAGTGAGAATTCGACTAAAATAAACCTTGAGAAAATTTTTGTTAACGGTAGTGGGCTTTGGCCATTGTCCATTTTGGATGATCAAGATTCATATGAATTCAAAGGTTTTAATGAGACTTTAGGTAGATCAGATGAAGTAGATCTTAAGTATTCTTTAGAACTTGTAAAAAAAATGGGATCTGAAATATATATTCGAAATAGTTCACAGCTAGGTTTCCCTTCATTTTATGCTGTGATACCTAGCTTGAGCCAAATCGTTGAACATGAAGTAAATAATTCTTATCATAATCCTTTTTCAGAAATTACGCGAATAAGACAACTTGGTAGCATTGATAAATCTAAGGCTATTAAATTGTCAATGATCATTGATGATTCTTACCAAACAATGAAGTCAAGAAATGTAAATTATACAAAATTTTACATTCCTAATATTAATCAGGACTTACAAGATCTTGATGTTGAACTATTAGAATTTATGTTATTATATTATCTTAGAGATTATAAAAAAGCAATTAATTATTTAAAGTTTTTTTTGCAAGATAAAGATCCCTATATCTATCAATATTATTATTCGATTTATGATTTTGTCAACTTAAAATGGATAAAAAAAATAGCTCCTAGTTCCATTAAATCAGTATTAGATTTGAAATATTCTGAAGATTTAAGAAAAGAACTATTCGAGGACTTTGATAATCCAGATATGATTTTCCAAGATTACAGATTTCCAAATTGTTTCCATTGTGATAATTGCGACATACAAGAAGATTGTTCACTTTTTGCTTCATTAAGAATTGAAAAGAATATTGAGAAAATAGCGGCAAAAAGAATTAAACAGTCTGATTTAATTTATGAATTTGAGAATATAATGTAATGACAATTTGCGGACATTGTTATTTTAAACATAGACAAATATGATTACAATTATAATGAGTGGGTGATCAAACTGACTAGAAAATGTTTGGATAAAGCAAATCTAATTCACGAAAAATAATCTTTCTCTTTTAATTCAAAAAAGCAATATGAATGTAACATTATTCTCTCCTCATCAAGATGACGAAATATTGAGCGCCTGTCTTTTTATCAATGAACTAAAAAGAAGAGGGGATAATGTTTCTATAGTATTTGCAACAAATGGAGATTACAATGGAGTTAAAGCAGCACATATTAGAGCCCAAGAAAGTGTTAATGCTCTTTCTTTATTAGGAGTAAGGAAAGAGGATGTTTTTTTTATGGGGTATGCAGATACAGGCTTCCAAGCTCAAACAAGTTTTTTATTCAAATTATATGATAGTCATGACCTATATAGAACTTATGTTGCCCCATATAGTATTATGACTTATCATCCTCTTTCTGTAAAGACTATCCATCAGATAGCATTTGATAAAGAAGGCCTTTATTGTAAACATTGTTTTATAAAAGACTTAGAAGCCGTATTCTCGTTTTTAAAGCCGCAACTTTTATTAGTTCCTTCGTATTATGATCATCATTATGATCATAAGGCTTTAAGTCTATTTATTCAAGAGTTCTTGATAGAAAAGGAAATAACGATCCCTGTTTATTCCTATTTAGTACATTCTGGGAATGATTTATTATGGCCAAATCGTGAGAATCTTTATTTTACATGTCCCCCACAGATATCTAATACTTTTTGGCAGAATCGCATTGTATATAGATTTTCACGTAAAGATGCTGAATGGAAAAAGCAACTAATTCAATCATTTGCATCACAATCACCTTTGTCAAATAATGGATTTCTTCTTAGCTTTGCAAAAAAAGAAGAATTCTATTTTCAGGAGATGTACTATTTAAGGTAAATATAAATCTGAAGTTTTGCAAGATATACATATTCAAATACTGTACAGAACAAATGTTTTTGTTTCTTTTCTGCTTTTTGATAAGACAAGATGTAGAACTCTATTCTATAATACAAATGAAGTTTTTTCCCTTTTATAAGCAGCATGACAGCATGCAATGCGGCATAGCCTGCCTGCAAATGGTATGTAGTTATTATGGTAAAACATATTCGGTGGAAGAACTTTCCCATTTATGTTTTGCCACAACAGAAGGTGTATCGTTTCTTGGTATCAGCCAAGCAGCAGATGCACTGGGATTGCATACTATTTGCGGACGGGTGAAAGTGGAGCAATTACCGCAAGCACAGTTACCTTGTATACTTCATTGGAACCAGAATCACTTTGTAGTACTTTATAAAGTGAAGGAAAGGAAGAAAGGAAATATTTTCTGTATTGCTGATCCGGGAAAAGGGTTGTTGGAATACAATGAAGATGAGTTCAAAAATTGTTGGATAAGTACCCGATCGCAAGGTGAAGAGAAGGGCATCGCCATGTTTCTGAACCCCACACCGTTGTTCGATCAACGTAAATCTACAGGTAAAGGTGAGAAACGTTCGTTCCGCTTCTTGTTCGGTTATGTTCGTCAATACAAGAGATATTTTGGACAAATCATTCTAGGACTAGCGGTGGGCAGTCTGCTTCAACTAATTTTCCCTTTTCTCACTCAAGCCATTGTAGATATAGGAATCACCCATCAAAACCTTAACTTCATATATTTAGTGCTGTTGGCACAGCTGATGTTGACAGTCAGTCGCACTTCGGTCGATTTCATTCGCCGTTGGCTACTACTGCACATCAGTATGCGCATCAACATCTCATTGGTTTCAGACTTCTTTGTAAAGTTGTTGAAACTGCCCATGTCATTTTTTGATACCAAACTGATGGGCGACTTGATGCAACGTATGAGTGATCATACCCGGGTACAGGACTTTCTGACGACCCAAACTCTATCAGTCCTATTTTCCTTATTTAGTTTCATTGTGTTTGGTTGTGTGCTGCTTGGTTACAATCTACTGATATTTGTAGTTTTCATATTGGGAAGCATTGTTTATGGAGCATGGATTGCCACATTTCTACATAAACGTAAGATACTCGATTACCAATTGTTTGAGAAACAGGCAATCAATCAAAATAAGACATACCAGTTTGTGACTTCTATGCAGGAGATAAAATTGCAGGATTGTGAACAACGTCGCCGTTGGGAATGGGAAGATGTGCAAGCTGATTTATTTGTCATTCAGATGAAAAACCTGAAACTTCAACAAACGCAAGAAGCAGGCAGTGTATTTATTAATGAGATAAAGAATATTATGATAACCGTACTTGCCGCCACGGCCGTAATACATGGTTCCATGACTTTGGGTATGATGTTGGCAGTACAATATATTATCGGTCAACTCAATGCGCCGGTAGATCAATTGATGAAGTTTCTTTACTCCTTGCAGGATGTAAAAATCAGCTTGGAACGTATCAATGAAATACATGTAATGGAGAATGAAGATACGAATAAGGATGCTTTGCACAGGTTCACTGACAGTGACCGTAGCATTCAGTTTGATCATGTTGATTTTAAATACGATCCTCATTCACCAAGAAAAACACTTGAGGGGATTAATCTGACTATTCCAGCCGGAAAAGTAACGGCGATTGTCGGTACCAGCGGAAGTGGAAAGACAACGCTCTTGAAACTGTTATTGGGTTATTATTCCATGGCATCAGGTGAGATACGGATAGGCAATACATCTATTAATCAATTTAACTTGAAATGGTGGCGTAGCCGTTGCGGTGTGGTAATGCAGGATGGAGTGATCTTTTCAGAAAGTATTGCACGCAATATAGCGGTAGATGATGGTGAAATCGACAAAGAACGCTTGTTATTCGCAATGGAGACTGCGAATATTAAAGATTATGTGATGGAATTACCGTTGAAGTTAAATACAATTATTGGTCGCGATGGCATTGGGTTAAGCCAAGGGCAAAAGCAACGCATCCTCATTGCAAGGGCTGTATATAAAAGTCCTGATTTCTTATTTTTGGATGAGGCTACCAATTCATTGGATGCAAACAATGAACATGAAATAGTTGACAACCTGGTCAAAGTGTATGAAGGAAAAACTGTTGTAGTGATTGCCCACAGGTTGAGTACCGTACGCTGGGCAGATCAAATAGTGGTAATACACAATGGTAAAATAACGGAGACTGGTAATCACGATTCACTTGTAGCAAAACGAGGGGCTTATTACAATTTGGTAAAGAATCAATTGGAATTAGGAAATTAAAAGGGAAGTAGCATGAGAAAACAAATAGAAAATCTGGAGTTGCGTAGTGAAAAGGTTCGGAATATTATCGGTCAAGTACCACCCAAATTGGTTCGATATGGTACGATATTAGTAACATTTATTATAGTCCTGTTGTTCCTTGCCGCCTATTTTATTCCATACCCTGAGACATTGACAAATAAAGGACACATCACCGTTACCCCAAACCAAACTTATGTGCAAGTACTTGTACCTTATAAATATATCAATTCAATTAAACAAGGTATGAAAGTAATTGTAACGATTGAAAGCAATGCAAATTCAAAATCATCACTCATCGTATCGTCTATTGATCGTCATATTCAAAATATAAACGGTACACATTATTTCTTAGTAGATATAGGGATTGAAAATAGCAATTTAAATAGCGCGGAACATTTGCAAAATGGAATGAATGCCTCCGCTTCATTTCTACTTTCTGATAAAACCATTTGGCAATATATAATTAGAAAATAAAAAACTCAAACTAAAACAAGCTTTAAAATATAGATCTATTATGATCAATTCATATTTTAATTATCTTTGTAATTTATCAAGAGAAATAATTTAAGATATGAAACACGTATTAATGATTGTTATTGGCGTTTTATCTGTGACAAATGTTTTTTCTCAAAACTTTATTATAAAGGGAACTGTTAGAGATTCTCTTACGAATGAAAACATCGAGTATGCAAATATTGCCATATTGAACAGTGACTTATCGTTTATTAAAGGAACAGTATCGGACTCTTTAGGACAATTCTTTGTACCTGTTTCTTCATTAGAAAAATCCCGAAACTATATTCTTCAGATCAATCATTTAAATTACAATAAGAAATGCATTAATCTTAGCAATCCTCAAGAAAATCAAAACATTCGGTTATCATCCAAAGATATTCTTCTTTCAGAAGCACATGTTACAGGGAAATATAAGATAGTGAGCAGTAATGCCAACGGTTTTAAAATTCGTGTGACGGATAAAATGCGCGATGGTGCATTGGTGGCAACTCAATTGTTGGAGAATGTTCCTTCGGTATATGTTGATTATAACAAAAATGTATACATAAAAGGTAGTAGCAATATATTAATACTTAAAGATGGCAAAGAATTATCTTCTACGGATTTAGTGAATCAAATTATTCCTGAATCAATTGAAAGTATCGAGATAACAACAAATGTACCCAGTAAGTATGCCGCCAATCATTATACTGCCATTATGAATATCAACACAAAAAGGGTAGAGAATAAAAGTGTTATCATAGACAATAATTCATCATTTGATAAACAAATGTATGATTTAAAGTTGAATTTGAATTTAGAGACCAAGAGACACTCGCTGTATCTGTATTATAAATTATATTATCGTAATTTCTTAGAAAAGTATTCTGTAGAGAACCGAGATATTACATCTAAAGATTCAATATCCTTTTTCAGAGTAAAACCGAGGAAAGAGTGTGATAATGAATTCTTTTACGGTTATTCTTTTTATAAGAGCAAGAAGTTGATGATCGGATTTGATGGTTATCTTTCGTTGTATAGAGAGAACTTTGCATCGCAGTTTGATAATGTGACAAGAGAAGATTATTCAAATAGTCATGACAACTTCAATACTCAGAATTATAAGCTATATTCAAACTATAAGGATTCACTTAATCTCTTGAATATTGTTTTTCAATATAATCACAAGAGAGCATTAGATACCGATTTGTATTACCGTTCGCTTCAATCTGCATCTCAAAAAGAGCAAAGGAACTTGTATGAAGCGCAAGCCGATTATCAGCGAACATTGAAAGATAATATCCAAATAAGTACCGGCGTAGATTATTCGTATATAAAGAATTCAGAAATTCTGCCGGAAAGCTTTCTTTCTGAGAACATCTTGACGGAAAAGTACCACGAAAATAACCTCTCTGCTTATGCGGAATCAAATATTAACCTAAATAAATGGGGTGTTAGTGCCGGTCTTAATGTGTTTAATTATAGGCGCTCTTTTGATGATGATAATATCAAGGTAAATACTTTTAGCATATACCCTAAGGCTTCTGTTGCATACAATATGAATAATGACAATTCTTTGAAGCTGTCTTATTATTCTTATATAAATACACCAAGCATCTGGAATATGCTTCCATATACCCGGCAAATTTCTCCCAACTTATATTTTAAAGGTAATCCCAATCTGAAGCCTGAAGAGAATATCATAGTATCATCTGAATATAGTTATTCGAAAGGAGATTTCTATTTCTCAAATGAATTGTATCTGAAAACCATTAAGAATAAAGTGCAAGACCTTCTTTCATATGAAGATAATGCTACCATGGATTCAAAAACGAACTTAAGGAGGATGAAAGATATCGGATGGGATATGTCTTTAAGCTTTAATCCCATAAAATGCTGGAAATTAAATTTATACAATGACTTGTTCTACAGAAGGATATCAGAGAATACATATTATAAGAAGCATCTGTTGTCAATATCCGGTAATGTTACTTCAAGTTGGGATATAACAAAGAAGTTGGGACTTATACTGCAATATCAATATAATACACGATCTCTTGTATATAATGGTTTTGAGAAAATGTACAGTTCAAGTATGGCCGTTGTTCAGTATAGTTTATTGAAGAATTTGGATATTTATTTTATGGCAATACAACCCGTTGATCAATTTGAAAAGAGATCATTAATATATGACGCGCAAGGTATGGTTGATCAGATAAATAATGTGAAAGTCAGGACATATCTGATCTCATTCACATACAATATATTTAACAGCAAGAAGAAACACAAAAACTTATATGAAAATGAATCAAAAAAATATTGACAGAACATTCTTATGTTTGCCGCCAGATCATTGTTTGCCGATACAAAGCACAAAAAGCTGGATGTGTGACAAATAATGTCCAACTGCATTTCTTTACAGATGATGATATTCTAGTCTAAATTTGTCATTGAACTAATGTATGATATAAATATGAAACTAAGATTTGGATTTCTGTTATTAATAATATCATTCGTAAAATTCGGAACATGTAGTGCCCAAACGTCTGATATGTCTGATTTAATTCGCCGTGCCAATGCAGGCAATGTCGAAGCACAATATAATGTAGGCTGTTGCTATGAAAAAGGTGATGGAGTGAAACAACGTGATTCCATTGCTGTAACTTGGTTCTTGAAGGCGGCAAATAATGGATTTGCCAAAGCACAATGTAATCTTGGTATGCGATATTTTCATGGCATTGGAGTTGTACAAAGCTATTCCAAAGCAATAGAGTGGTATCAGAAAGCTGCGGATCAAGGGTCTGTCGGGGCACAATATGAACTTGCTTTGTGTTATTCTAATGGTATTGGAGTGGAAAAAGATTATTCTAAGGCTGTAAAATGGTTGCAGAATGCCGGTGACCAAGGTGATGTAGAATCACAATATAAACTTGCTTTATGTTATGAAAATGGGAAAGGGGTGCCACAAAGTTATACTAAAGCTGTTGAGCAGTACCAAAAAGCAGCCGATAAAGGTTATGCCAAAGCTGAATGTAGTCTTGGTTGGTGTTATAAGGAAGGTTTGGGAGTGACAAAAGATTATGCTAAAACGATAGAATGGTATCAAAAGGCAGCAAATCATGGTTATCCAAATGGAATGTATGAACTAGGCATCTGTTATTATAAAGGAATTGGAGTGAAACAAAGCTATTCAGAAGCTGTAGAATGGTATCAGAAAGCTGCAGATCAAGATCTTACAGAAGCACAATGGAGCCTTGGTCTATGTTATTACAAGGGAAATGGAGTTGTTCAAAACGATTCCATTGCTGCACTTTTGTTTCAGGAAGCTGCCAATAAAGGTTTTCCATGGGCACAATGCTATCTCGGTATGTGCTATGAGAATGGAAAGGGTGTGGAACAGAATGATTCTAGTGCAGTGTTCTGGTTTCAGAGAGCCGCTAATCAAGACCTTGATCAAGCACAATGTTATTTGGGGTTATGCTATGAATCCGGTAAGGGCGTGACACAGAATTATTCTGAAGCGGTGATGTGGTGGCAGAAAGCGGCAGCGCAAGGTCATGCATGGGCGGAATGTTACCTCGGCTTGTGTTATGAGCTGGGGCACGGTGTAAATCAGAACTATGCTGATGCATATTATTGGTACAAAAAAGCGGCTGAACAAGGAATTGATTTTGCAGGAATAATATGCCGCGATGTTGCCTTTTGCACACGAGCGAGTAAGGCAAAAGGTTCTATTTCTACTATAACTATCCAGCCAACCATTTCGGGTAAAAGTAAAATTAAATGAGTATCTGTAGTCGTCCTAAAATCTTCATATACACAAGAACATTCAAAACATGAAAAGTTCCTTCATCCTTCATATCCCTTTATTCATCGGAGTTCCCGAATGAACGAATGAAGGCACTTTTTCGTTTTCTCCCTTCATTCTTATAAATAAGATCGCATAACGTGTGGAATAGTGGATAGGATAAAAAATGTTATTGATTGCAATGCATAGGATTCTTAATCGTCTTTTATTAGAATACAAATATATAAAAATGAAACAATTAGTGTTCTTTTTATTTTTTAGTAGTCAGTGCTTGATAAACATTGCTCAAACAATAACAGGCAAGATAACCGATGAAAACCATAATCCCTTATCTTTTGCGAATGTGGTGTTGATAAATGCAAAGGATTCTGCATTTGTCACTGGAACTGTCAGCAAAGAAGACGGGACTTTTCTTTTACAAGCTTCTACAAACAAAGATTACATTCTCAAAGTCTCTTTGGTGGGATACGTCACCAATTACTCTAAATGCAAATTAGGTGAAGCCCGAACTATTGTGATGATACAACAATCCGAATTATTAAAAGATGTGGTCGTTAAAGCCGAAAGGCCGATGTTTCAGCAACGAGACGGTTCTTTAATCACAAGAGTGGAAGGATCTTTACTAAGCCGTAAACCTTCGATGGAAGATCTGTTTGCATCTATTCCCGGAGTAGTAAGAACCAGCACCGGAACTATGGAAGTATTCGGGTTGGGAGAACCTGTTTATTATATTAACAACAGAAAAGTACAGAATCAATCTGAGATACAAAATCTCGATCCTAAAAACATAAAGAACATCGAACTTATTACAAATCCGGGAGCCAGATATGATGCAGAAGGAAAGGCCGTACTTAAAATAACAACGTTGGAACGTGAGGATGGTTATACCGGATTAATTAAAAGCAGTGCCACGCTAAGCGAACGCTTTTCGCATAATGAAGGCCTCACCATCGGTTACAAGAAGAAAAAGTTAAGTGTTTCTGCCACATATAGTTTTTTAGGTTTCTCCAATAAAATGTTTCAGCCACAAACTAAAGAGATCTATTCGGGACAAAACATTTATTCAGAAGTATTAGATCAACAAGGACGACAAGATCAAAAAAGCCATAGCTGGGATCTTGGTCTGGATTATCAGTTATCCGCAAAACAAATAATAGGAATCAAATGGGATGGATTCATCAGAAGAAATGAAGAATGGCGTTATACACAATTAGATTATAAATTGAATGAAGCCTTGTTGGAACATTCTGATATATCTAACAATTATCATAATTGCACATCCATGCATCACGTCAATGCTTTCTATTATGTGGATTGGAGCAAAAAACTTTCAACGCAGTTTATAGCTGATTATGTAAACAATCAGAATAAGTATAATCAATTCGTAGATGAAATAGTTTCAGATTCAGCATTCAATACGACAAGTCATAGTCACGGAACCTTCAATATTTATGCGGTGAAACAAACGATTGATTACAAATTCGATTCACATCACTCTCTCTCCTGGGGACTTGATTATAATCAAGTCAAAGGTTCTGGAATCTTAAATAGCAGTTCATCTATCGTATCGGCATCTGATTATATTCAAAAGGAAAATAAGTTGGCACTATTTGTCGAGTATTCCTATAATCATGATATCTGGTCATTCATCTCAGGACTACGATATGAAATGTATCATTCTGATTATAAAGATAAAATAGAAGAAAAGAATAATATTCATCGTATCTATAATAATCTATTTCCGTCTATGACGCTTGGTTATCATAAGGGACTGTGGTCTCATTCACTTTCGTTCTCGTCTAAAATAACACGCCCCACATTCCGTCAACTGAGTAATAACAATTATTATAGCGATGAGTTTACCTACCAACAAGGAAATCCACGATTAAAACCCTCAATCAGCTATTTAGCCCAATGGCAATCATCATATCGGTTCATTAATTTGAGTGCAAGTTACAACTATACCAAAGACATAACATTGTTTGATATGTATGTTTCGGAAAACAAGCCACAAGTCATTGTCAGTACATATAATAATTTTGGACATATTCACTACTTAAAGCTCAACCTTAATATTCAAAAGAAAATCGGTAACTGGCATCCAACACTGTCCATGGGACTATCCCAACCATTTCTTAAAACAAGCTTCAGAGATGAAACAATACATCATAATAAGGTACAATTCTACACAGTAGCAGATCAAAGTTTCATATTACTTAAAGATTATATCCTTTCGGCATATTATTATTACTGTAATGGAGGTGCTATTGGGCTTTTCTCAATAAAGCCCTATCAAGAGTTTAATTTATCATTGACAAAAAGTCTTTTTCATAATCGTCTTGATATGAGTATTTCCGGCAATGATCTGTTTCACAAGATGAAGTACAGAGAAAATGGCTATTTAACGAATATTCATTTCACACAAACAGAGGATTATCGTTTATGGAACTACTCCATTAGCATCAAATATAAGTTCAATAATATAAAAACAAAATTCCGTGGGGCAAGTGCCGTGAACAATGAAATTAATCGATTGTAAATAGAATCAATACTTCTAATTACTTTTTATTCTATTAATAAATGGAAACAAAATATACAAATTGCATGAAAAGATATTTAGTTCTTTTATTGGCAGTATTCATGACCGATATTGCTTATTCTCAAACAATAACCGGAAAGATAACAGATGCAAACCATAATCCCTTATCTTTTGCCAATGTGGTGTTGATCAATGCAAAGGATTCTGCATTTGTTATCGGAACAACAAGTAACGAGAATGGAACTTTTGCACTAAAGGCTCCTGCAACCAATGAATACTTATTGCGAGTATCTTCCATTGGATACAAAAATGTAATCATGTCGTGTAAAGCCGGAGACATAGGGGTAATCGTGCTTTCACCCGAAGAGCAAGTATTGAAAGGTGCTGTGGTTACAGCCATACGCCCGACATTCAAGTTGAAAGATGGGGCACTTGTAACTAATGTTCAGAATAGCCTGTTGAGTAAATCGGGTACAGCGAATGACGTGATTATCAAGTTACCGGGAATACGTAAAGAAGGAGACTCTTTTAATGTTTTCGGAAAAGGTACTCCCATTGTTTATATCAATGGACGGAAAATAGAAGATCTTACGGAACTGGACCGTTTGAGCTCATCCGATATTGCACAGGTGGAACTGATTACTAATCCGGGAGCACAATATGACGCTTCTGTAAAGGCTGTACTCAAAATTAAAACTGTGAAGAAAGTGGGTGATGGATTGGGCGGGAGCGTACGCTCTGTAATTCGTCAAGGTGACAAAACATCATTCACAGAACAAGCTAATTTGAATTATCGTAAGAATAATTTGGATGTCTTTGGATCGTTCACTTTTGATTTCTCACAACTTTACCAAAAGCAACTCGACCGTACAACCACTCTAACAAAAGATACGGTGTGGAATATCAATTCATCCTTGACCATCCATCCCAGGTGGTCTTATTATTATAGTAATGTGGGATTTAATTATGAAATTAGCGACAACCAGTCATTCGGCATCAATTACGAACTGACAGAAGTCCCTTCTTCCAATACACATCTATTTACAAACGAACAAGTATATGCCAATCAGTAACAGACGGATTTGATAAATTACTATATTCAATGGAGCAACAAAGTAACGCCTCTTCATCAACTGAATGCTTATTACAACGGAACATTCGGAAAATTAAAAACCTATTTCAACAATGATTATTATTACAGCAATACTCGCTTCCTGCAATTTATTAATGAAACGAGTCAAATAAGTAGCAATCGCGATGTGGATAGTAAAAGTAATACTCATAGCAGCATGTTTGCATCAAAACTGGTACTCGACTATCTAATAGGTAAATCTACATTGGAAGGCGGTTATGAATATATCTACACCGATCGCAAAGAAACGTATCTGAATGAGCAAGCATATTTACCGACAACGAATGATCATATAAAAGAACATCATCTTGCCGGTTTTGTGTCTTTAAGTGTTCCCTTTAATAAAGTGAATCTTAATGCCGGCTTACGCTTTGAACACGTTGCATCCGATTACTACGAATTTGAAAAACTTGTTGATGCTCAAAGCCGTAAATATGATAATTGGTTTCCAAATGTCGGCATCTCATTCCCGATTGGCGGGATGAGCACAAGCTTATCCTATACAGCAAAGACACGTCGACCGTCATACCACGAGCTGAACAACAACATCCAATATGATGATCGTTATCAATACGAAAGCGGTAATCCTAAATTGCGTCCTGAAATAAATCATGACATCACTCTTTCCAATTCATATAAATGGTTCTACTCTTCGTTGAGTTATCAATATGTGACGAATCCCATAGAGCCGATATTTGAACCTTACAAAGAGAATTCCAACATATCCATATTGACAAATAAGAATTATGGTCATGTCAACAATTATGACGCAACTGTATCACTTTCTCCTAAGATTGGCTTCTGGGCACCGACATTGAATACGGATTTAATGGGACAGGATTTGGTCATACCTTATATGGGTGGTTCGCTAAAGATGAATAATCCGGTATTGTTTATCAAGCAGCTCAACAATTTTAGTTTAGGAGATTACTTGTTATCGTTGAATTTCAAATATAACACCAGAGGCAGCATTGGTATTGCTGAATTGAAACCCAGCAAGCAGTTTGATGTAGAAGTGGTAAAGAACTTTTGTCATGACAGGTTAAGCCTTCAGTTGCAATGCACTGATATATTCCGTAGTGCGCGCAATTCCATGTACTCTTATGGTACCATGATGGTACTTGATAAGTGGAACTACAGCGATTCACAAGCAGTGAAGTTCACTTTGCGATACAATTTCAATAAAGCAAAGAGCAAATACAAAGGAACAGGTGCAGGACAAGACGAAAAAAGCAGATTGTGATAACGGACACTCCTCAAGGAGTTTTTTCCGCTTCATATAATGCATTCTTTGCACTGCTCGTTAGCAAAATATCGTTTTACCAAGGTGAAAATCATTTTCCACCCGGGTAAGAAACGTTTTCCACCTGGGTAAGAAACATTTTTTACAATTGTAGAAAATGAAAATGTCGCTTTGAAGATGGAAGAAAGCCGCTGGCGATGCGCCGTAAAGGTATAATAAAAACGCCAAACTTGAAATGACAAGTTTGGCGTTACCTATTATAGAGTATCTGTTATTGATTCTTTGCCTTGAATGCTAAAGCATACATGCGGGCTTGTTTCACCATTGCAGACAATCCGTTGCTGCGAGTAGGCGATAGATGCTCTTTCAATCCAATCTTCTCAATGAAGTAAAGATCAGCTGTCAAGATCTCGTCGGGAGTGTGTCCTGAAAGCACCCTTACGATCAATTCAACCAAACCTTTAGTGATAAGCGCATCGCTCTCGGCCTGAAATACTATTTTACCATCAGTATAGTCAGCCTGAAGCCATACCCGACTTTGGCAACCGTCTATCAAGTTTTGATCTGTTTTATATTTTGCATCAATGGGCTTTTGGTCATTACCCATATCAATAAGCATCTGATACTTGTCCATCCAATCAGTCAATGAACTGAAATCCTCAATAATCTCGTCTTGTGCTTCGTTAATTGTTTCCATTTTATTTCTCATTATATATGACAGACATCACAGTTTCTCCCACCACTTTAAGAGTCTGCTTGTCTACTGAATCCATATTATCGCTCAGGGTGTGCCAATAAGATGCAAAGGCACCGTTAGTGCTTTGTTGATTGGTTTGAATAATATCCACGCTGGGTATCTTAGCTATTTTATTTACAAACACATGATCATCGGTGATGTATCCACCATCCGAGTTGGTGAAGAAACTACTATATCCCAGTTTGGCTGCTTGATTCCATATCTTGTTGACGAAACTGGCTGAGGTTTCTTTGGAGAATCCCTCTTGTTGGAATGTGGCGCTTTTACCGCCAACCATGTCAAGCAATATACTGAAACGGGCCGTGTAGTCATCTACGTGCGGATTCTCTGCCCAATATTGAGTGCCTAAGCACCAGCTGTTCTCATCATCTTTTTTGCTTGCCCATTGAGGAGTGCCGTAATCTTCGGCATCAAAGAATGCAATGTCGATGCCCACTTCCGGTGACTTCTTTTGGATTTGTCGTGCAATCTCCAACAATACAGCCACACCGCTGGCACCATCGTTCGCACCTAAGATCGGTGTATGATGCTTGCTTGGATCCGGATCCTGGTCAGCCCAAGGGCGTGTGTCCCAATGCGCAAACAAAAGCACCCGCTTGTGTGTATCGGGTTTGTAAGCACCTATTATATTATTGATCTTCAATTGAGTTCCGTCGTAGGCTGTTACGGTCGTTTTCTGTTCGTATACTTTTGCTCCGAAACGTTTCAGTTGGGCAGTCAGCCATGCTCCGCACTCATCATGTTTGGCGGTGTTGGGAACGCGCGGACCGAAATCTACTTGTTTTTTCGTATAGTAATATGCACTGTCGGCATTAAAAGCGGGCACGATCACTTTGGGCGCGTTGCTGCTTTCTTGGTTCACTTTGGTCTTGCAAGAGGTGATGCATGACGCAAAGCCTATTGCACCTAATATCAAAAATATACTCTTGGTCATATTCTATTTATTTGTTTATAATCGGTTCTAAACGGGCCTCAGAGTTATCAACAGTCAGTTGTTGATAACTTCCTAACATCAAGGGTACGTTATTAGTTATGTGTCCGGCCGGGAAGTTGAAACATACCGGATAGCCGTAAGGTGCCACCATGTCGTGGATCATTTCATATACGGTTTTTCCGATGGCGTTGTCCTCTTTATATTCCGTAAACTGCCCTATGACTAATCCCTTGATACGGGGAAGCAGTCCATTCAGTTTAAGGTTGTACATCATTCGCTCAATGTGATAAGGACGTTCTCCTACATCTTCTATTAGCAGAATCGTATCTTCGGCCGGAATATCATAAGGTGTGCCCGTCAGTCCATAAAACACGGAGAGATTGCCTCCACGCAGAATGCCTGCAGCAGTGCCATTGATGTTTTCCTTTTCATGTGGCAGGATGAAAGACGGAATCTTTATTCCGAACAGCAGATCATGTAGAGTCGTGGTGCAGGAATCATCCAACGGTTCCACGGAGAGGTGACGTGCCATCTGGCTATGCAAAGAGATGTGTCCATGAAGTTGGAAAAGCGAATGCAGTGCTGTGATGTCACTGAAGCCCAACAACCATTTAGGTGATTGATTGAATTTCTCGAATTGGAGGAATTCCAAAAGATGTATAGCTCCATATCCTCCACGACTGCAAAAGATGGCTCTTACGCTAGGGTCGTCCATTGCATTCTGCAAGTCGTTCAAGCGCTCTTCAATTGTTCCTGAGTAGCTGCAAAAGTGTCCTCCGGCATGAGCCGAAACAACAACCTTCAGTCCCCATGATTCAAGAGATTTCTTCTCTCCTTTGATCAGATTTTTATCTATTTTACTTGAGGGTGAAATTATTACGACTTTATCCCCTTCTTTGAGAAAATTAGGACAATCTAAACCGTTCATATCATTTACTTTTTGTGCAAAAGTAGTATTATTTCTTTTTTTATTATATCTTTGCGACCGAAAAATAGAAGGAAAAAGCATGATAAAAAAGATTTTAATAGCAAACCGCGGTGAAATCGCCGTGAGAGTGATGCGTTCGTGCCGTGAGATGGATATTAAGTCTGTCGCCATTTTTTCAGAAGCAGATCGTACTGCCAGGCATGTTTTTTATGCTGACGAAGCCTATTGCGTAGGTGGAGCTGCTTCGAAAGATAGTTATTTGAATATTGAAAAGATAATTTCTGTAGCCAAAGCACATGGAGTGGATGCTATTCATCCCGGATATGGATTCCTTTCAGAGAATGCCGATTTTTCCCGAAGGTGCACAGAAGAAGGTATAATTTTTATTGGTCCGAAGCCCGAAACCATGGAGATGATGGGCGATAAGATCTCTGCTCGTAAAAGAATGATTGCAGCAGGTGTACCTGTTGTTCCCGGTACAGAAAAACCCTTGAAAGATGTTGAAGAAGCCAAAAAGCTTTGTAATGAAATAGGTTATCCTGTGATGTTGAAAGCCTCAATGGGAGGTGGTGGAAAAGGTATGCGCCTGATTCAGAGTGAAGATGAAGTGGAAGAGATGTACAATGCCGCACGAAGCGAATCTATGTCGTCTTTTGGCGATGACACGGTATATCTTGAGAAGTTTGTAGAAGAACCTCATCATATTGAGTTTCAGGTATTGGGTGATAATCATGGTAATGTGTTGCATCTTTGTGAACGTGAATGTTCTGTGCAACGTCGTAACCAGAAAATAGTAGAGGAGAGCCCTTCTCCATTCATGCTGCCCGATTTGCAACAACGCATGGGTGATGCAGCGGTAGCTGCTGCCAAAGCGGTAGAATATCGCGGTGCAGGTACAATAGAATTCTTGGTTGATAAACATCATCATTTCTATTTCCTTGAAATGAATACCCGTTTGCAGGTGGAACATCCTATTACCGAAGAGGTGCTTGGCATTGATTTGGTAAAGGAACAGATACATGTGGCTAACGGTGAACATTTGCATTTGAAGCAAAGCGACATTCGTCAACGTGGTCATGCCATTGAGTGCCGAATCTGTGCGGAAGATACCAGTTGCAATTTCATGCCTAGTCCGGGTATTATCAGTCAGATCACTGAACCGACAGGTATTGGAGTACGTATAGATAGTTATGTATATGAGGGATATGAAATCCCTGTACATTATGACCCGATGATCGGTAAGCTGATTGTATGGGCCACTACTCGTGAATATGCCATAGAGCGCATGCGTCGCGTACTTCATGAATATAAGATAACCGGAGTAAAAAGTAATATAAGTTATTTGCGTGAGATCATGGATATTCCTGCTTTTGTTCAGGGACATTATGATACGAGTTTCATTTCACGTTATGGTGATCAGTTGCAGAAAAGCATGAGCCATGAGGATAAGGATACGGAAAATGTAGCACTTATAGCTTCTTATATAGATTATTTGGTGAACCTTGATGAGAATGTGGAATTTAATGCCGAGGATACTCGTCCGATTAGTCGTTGGCGTTCGTTCGGTTTACATAAAGGCGTTTTGAGAATTTAATTTAGAGAAAGATGGAAATACATATAGGTGACAGAATCGCAGACATTGAGCTTATCTCAAAAGAAGGAAATAAAGTGGTTATTTCTATTGATGGGGTTGAACAAGAAGTGGATGTGGTGATGGCTGAAAACGGAGTTTGCTCTATATTGAAGGACGGGAAATCATATAATGCCGAGCTTACTCACTCAAAAGCTGGTACAACGTATCAGGTGAATACGCAATTTTCTTCATACAATGTAGATATTATTGATAATCAAGCGAAATATTTGCGCCTTCGTCAGAAAGAAGAAGAAAGACAGGATGATCATGTTGTTTCTCCTATGCCCGGTAAGATCGTGAAGATTCCGGTGAAGGAAGGACAGGAAATGAAAGCGGGTGATACCGTTGCAGTGATTGAAGCCATGAAAATGCAAAGTAATTACAAGGTAACTTGCAATTGCAAAATACGTAAGATTCTTGTAAATGAAGGTGATACGGTGAATAGCGGCCAGGAGATTATTCTTCTTGACCTTGTTGATCGTGACTAAAATTGAATAGTATGGATAAAGAGAAAAGATATCAAGATTTTCTTGAAAGAGATCGTAATGCTTCACAAGGTGGAGGTGTTACACGCGTTGAGACACAACATGCGCAGGGTAAGATGACTGCCCGTGAACGTATTGATATGTTGCTTGATAAAGGTACATTTGAGGAGTTTGACAAGTTTGTCACTCACCATTGTACATACTTCGGCATGGAAAAGACGAAATTTCCAGGCGATGGTGTGGTAAGCGGTTATGGTAAAATAGCAGGGCGTTTGGCTTTTGTTTATGCATATGATTTCACAATACTTGGTGGAACGTTAAGTGCCAGCAATGCACAGAAGATTGTAAAGGTTCAGAAGTTAGCCGTGAAGAATGGTGCTCCTATTATAGCATTGAATGATTCGGGTGGTGCCCGTATACAAGAAGGTGTGGAGAGTTTGACCGGATATGCTTCAATCTTTTATGAGAATACGATTGCATCCGGTGTTGTTCCCCAAATATCAGCTATCCTAGGGCCTTGTGCCGGAGGTGCTTGTTATTCACCGGCATTGACTGATTTCATCTTCATGGTCAAGGACAAGAGTCATATGTTTGTGACAGGTCCTGATGTAGTGAAGACTGTCACTCACGAAGATGTTTCGAAAGAAGAATTGGGAGGAGCAATGACTCATGCCACCCAAAGCGGTGTGGCGCATTTCTTAAGCAACACAGAAGAAGAGCTGATTATGGGTATTCGCGAATTGCTTTCGTTCTTACCCCAAAACAATATGGATGATATCATAACAAAGTCTACAAAGGATGATATCCACCGAGAAGTAGAAGCTTTGGATGATGTGATTCCTGAAGATCCGAATCTTCCATATGATATAAAAGATATTATTGAACCGATTGTTGACGACCATTACTTCTTTGAGGTAATGTCACAATTTGCAAAGAATGTAGTAATCGGTTTTGCTCGCTTAGGCGGCAGATCAGTTGGTATTGTTGCCAATCAACCGAATTATTTGGCTGGTGTACTTGATATAGATGCAAGTGACAAGGCTGCTCGTTTCATTCGCTTCTGCGACTGTTTCAACATTCCGATAGTCACCTTAGAGGATGTCCCCGGATTCCTATGCGGTACGGTTCAAGAGCAGGGCGGTATTATTCGTCATGGTGCTAAGATTGTTTATGCTTATGCTGAGGCTACTGTTCCTAAAGTGACGTTGATCACTCGAAAGGCATACGGTGGCGCTTACATTGTGATGAGCAGCAAACAAACCGGAGCAGACGTGAATTTGGCTTATCCTACCGCTGAAATTGGTGTGATGGGAGCTGAAGGTGCTGTCAATATCTTGTATCATAAATCAGACGAAGCTACGAAGAAGGTTGCAGTGGAAGAGTACAGACAAAACTTCTCTAATCCTTATCAAGCTGCTGAGTTGGGATACATTGATGAGATAATCTTACCACGAACCACTCGCTATAAATTGATACAAGCATTAGAGATGGCTCAAAATAAGATGAAGACTAATCCGCCTAAAAAGCATGGAAACATGCCATTATAATATAAATATGTCCCTTGCTCGTTAAGAGTGAGGGATTTTCATCAACATTAAAAATATACTCATATGCTCCAAGAAGATTTCATTTTACGCCTTGTGCGAGAGTTCATAGAGGCATTGGCTTTATTTATCTCCCGTATGAAGGGTAAAGATGATTTAGAGATTCATGTGGAATTCGATAAATTCTATAATCGTTTCTTTGAACAGAAAAGTGACTATTTTAAGTCAATGTCTGCAGAGGAAATGATTCAGGATGTAATTGATCGTTATCCCGAATCAAATAGATTGCCGCGAATAGAGATGCTGGCTGATTTATTATATAGTGAGGGATCGCTGATAAGTAAAGCATTAGAGTCGCAAAAAAAAGATTTATGGGAAAAGTCTTTGCATCTTTATGAATATCTTCAGGATAATGACCTGACTTATTCTCTTCCTCGATTAAAGAAATTGGATGAAATAGCTCAATTCTTGGGATGATGTGAAGTTTTTCTTCAATAATAAGGATTTATACCGAACTTGATTCAGGTGTTTCCGTTCTTACAATAGAGATCTTTTATTTGTTGTTTTTGACGTGTAAAATTTTTGTAAAATGGTGTAACAAACACATTTACAGATGTTTGAAAATTAATGTTCCTTGTATATATAAATGTATATATACAATATTAGTCGAGGCGTAAAGAAGTTTCTATATTTGCTATAGAAATTTTAAATACACAAACAAGATTATCTCTATTATCTAGAAAGAAACGAAGCACTTTACCTAATGCCTGTCACATATGCGTGAGCACAAAGTGGCAGGATTTTTTTTGCTAAAAATTTGGAGATATGAAAATATCTTTCTATTTTTGCACTCGCTTAATAAAATAAGCAGTCGGGCTTTTAGCTCAGTTGGTTAGAGCAACAGACTCATAATCTGGAGGTCCTAGGTTCAAGCCCTAGATGGCCCACTTTTCTTAACCCCATAACCATTTGGTTATGGGGTTTTATGTTATTTATATGGATGAATCTACTTTTATATTACAGCATCAATATGATGATGTGAAAGCTTTAGCTTTGCAGGGACATAGGTATCCCGGAATTGATATGCCCTTTGTGCTTGATCAAATTTCGGGTTGGCAGATTGCTTTGAATAAGCTTCCTGCTTGGGCAAAGGTGGAAGGATTGGTTTATCCTCATCACTTATCTTTGGAACAATGTTCTTCGGAAAAGACGGCTCTGTATAAATCTTCTTTGATTAAGGGCGAATCACTTGTTGACCTGACAGGAGGCTTTGGCGTGGACTGTTATTTCCTTTCGCAGCACTTTAAACATTCTACTTATGTAGAGCGTCAGGCGTGTTTGTGTGAAATAGCAAAAGAAAACTATTCGCGGCTGGGTTCTAATATAAATGTAGTGAATGCTGATTTTGATGAATTCATTGCTACGATGAAGCATGTAGATTGGATATTCATGGACCCTGCCCGTCGTGATTCAAATGGAGGAAAGGTGGTGGCAATAGCTGACTGTGAACCTGACGTAATATCTAACTTACCTGTACTTTTTGATAAGACTGACCATATTTTGTTGAAGTTGTCTCCAATGCTGGATTTAAAAAGAGCAATAATCGACTTGAATGACTGTGTTGAACAGGCACACATTGTATCAGTGGATAATGAATGCAAAGAGTTGCTTTTAGTGGTTGGCCGAAACAAAGTAGATAATGTCTCTATTTCTTGCGTAAACATTCGTAAAGAGATGACTCGGACATTCCATTTTACTTTTCAAGAGGAAGCTTCTGCCAATTCTATTTATACCGATAAGGTTGAAAACTATCTGTATGAACCTAATGTTTCTTTATTGAAAGCGGGATGCTATAGGATATTAGGTCAACAGTTTGGCTTAAAGAAGCTTCATCCTAATAGTCATTTATATACTTCAGACTTATATATAGAGAACTTCCCGGGAAGGATCTTTGAAGTTCAAAAGTGTATAGGATTCTCAAAGAAGGAATTGAAGGAAGGCCTTGAAGGAATAGAAAAAGCAAATCTGACTATTCGGAATTTTCCTTCAACGGTTGATTCTTTGCGTAAACGTCTGAAAATAAAAGAAGGTGGGAATTTATATATGTTTGCAACCACTCTGCTGAACGATAAAAAAGTACTATTACTTTGTAAGTGAGGATGCAATCGTTTGCACGACCCTTTTATTTTTATTCCTTCGATGACCGGATGTAAATAAGATATATTTTGTTTTATTTGCATCAAATATAATTGTCATACTATGAGAAAAAGTTTATATACATTATTGTTTATGTGTCTGACAACATTAAACATGTCCGCACAGGACGTTAGTTCTTCACAATCAAAAATAATTCAATCTCCTAATGGACTGCTATCTTTATCTTTTGATATAGATAACGGAAGACCGGTATATCAATTAATATACAAAAAGAAGATGGTGGTAAAGCCTAGCTACCTTGGCTTGGAGTTGAAGAATGATCCCGGGCTGATGAATGGATTTGAATTGAAGGATTGTAGGAAATCAGCCTTTGATGAGAATTGGAATCCAGTTTGGGGTGAAGTGAAAACCATTCGCAATCATTACAATGAGATGTTGGTTACACTAAATCAGCCTGAAAGTAAAAGGTATATTCAAATACGTTTCCGAATCTATGACGAGGGCATGGCTCTTCGTTATGAATTTCCCAAGCAAGAGAATTTGAATTATTTTGTGATCAAGGAAGAGCATACTCAATTCGCAATGACCGGTGATCATAAGGCTTTCTGGCTTCCCGGTGATTATGATACGCAAGAGTATGAAACGGTTACCAGTAAGTTGTCTCAAATCAGAGGACTGATGAAGTCTGCCGTTACTTCCAATGCATCGCAATATCCGTTCTCACCGACAGGCGTGCAAACTTCTTTGCAAATGAAAACGGATGACGGGTTATACATTAATATACATGAGGCCGCTTTGGTCGATTATTCATGCATGCATCTTAACTTGGATGATAAGAATATGGTGTTTGAGTCATGGCTTACTCCCGATGCCGTTGGTGATAAGGGATATATGCAGACTCCTTGTCGTTCTCCCTGGCGTACAGTGACGGTGAGTGATGATGCTCGTGATATACTTGCATCACATATGATTCTTAATCTGAATGATCCTTGCAAATATAAAGATACTTCATGGATTAAACCGATGAAGTTCGTAGGTGTTTGGTGGGAGATGATTACGGGTAAGAGTACATGGTCATATACAGATGCTTCGTCAGTAAAATTGGATCAGTTTGATTACAAAACAGCCAAGCCCAATGGCCGTCATGGAGCAAATACAGCGAATGTAGAGAAATACATTGACTTTGCAGCAAAACATCATATTCCCGGAGTATTGGTGGAAGGATGGAACATCGGATGGGAAGATTGGTTTGGTCATTCTAAAGACGACGTCTTTGACTTCCTTACTCCTTATCCTGATTTTGATGTAGCTGTATTGCATCGTTATGCCGCAGAGCGTGGTGTGCAATTGATTATGCATCATGAAACATCTTCTTCGGCTCGCAATTATGAAAGGCATCTTGATAAGGCATATCAATTTATGGTTGACAATGGTTACCATGCCGTAAAGAGTGGTTATGTGGGTAACATCTTACCACGAGGAGAACACCATTACGGACAGTGGATGAATAATCACTATCTTTATTGTGTGACGAAAGCGGCTGATTATAAAATAATGGTGGATGCGCATGAGGCTGTACGTCCAACAGGGTTGTGTCGTACTTATCCTAATCTGATAGGCAATGAGTCTGCTCGTGGTACTGAATACGAAGCCTTTGGCGGTAATAATCCTGATCATACAACGATTCTTCCTTTTACACGTTTGCAGGGAGGTCCTATGGATTATACTCCCGGAATCTTTGATACGAAACTTTCATTCTTAGACAGCATTCAGGAACACCATTCCTATGTACGTAGTACGCTGGCCAGACAATTGGCTTTATATGTAACTATGTATAGCCCGTTGCAAATGGCTGCTGATTTGCCTGAGAACTATGAGAAGCATTTAGATGCATTCAAGTTTATTGAGGATGTACCGGTGGAATGGGATGACAGTAAATACCTGGAGGCAGAGCCGGGTGATTATATCACTGTAGCTCGTAAAGCAAAAGGAACAAATAATTGGTTTGTTGGTAATACCAGTGATGAAAATGGCCATTTGAGTCATTTGACATTCAATTTCTTGGATAAAGGTAAGAAATACATAGCAACAATATATGCGGATGCTAAGGATGCTCATTATCATACAAACCCTGAAGCATACGTAATATCTAATAGGATTGTTGATTGCAAATCTAAACTGGATATGAAAGCAGCTCCCGGAGGAGGATATGCTATCAGTATTATAGAGGTCACGAATAACAGTCAACTAAAAGGGTTGAAAAAGTTATAAATTCGGTTTTAAGTGTTTGTACAGGGGGCTTGAGATTCATTCTTGAGTCCCTCTTCTTTGTTTATGTAGGATATATTCCTAAGAAACATTAAAAAAAACATAATCTGGAATTTAATGTTGTAATTTTGCTCCAAATTTGGGCAAATAATGGAAAAACTCGATATAACGGTCTGTCCTCTATGTGGAGCGACACACTTTGATAAGGTAATGACCTGCAAAGATCATTATGCTACAGGTGAAACATTTGATATCTTTGAGTGTAAGAAATGTGGATTTAAGTTCACGCAAGAGTTCCCTGTAGAATCGGAGATCGGTAGATATTATGCTACGCCTGATTATATCTCGCACAGTGATACACGGAAAGGATTGATGAATAAAGTTTATCATTGTGTGCGTTCCAAAATGTTGAATCAAAAGAGGTCTATCATTTGTCGTTATACAGGAAAGCAAACGGGACGGCTATTGGATATTGGCACGGGTACGGGCTATTTCATAAACAAGATGCATGAATCCGGATGGGAAGTTGAAGCTGTTGAGAAAAATGCTGATGCACGTCATTTTGCGAAAGAGCATTTTGATTTGACAGTACATGAGGATTCATCATTGGCAACATGGGAGGACAAATCATTTGATGCAATTACACTTTGGCATGTGATGGAACATTTGCAATCAATAAATGAAGTGTGGACCATTCTTGGCAGATTGCTTAAAGAGGATGGTGTATTGTTTGTTGCAGTTCCGAATAGTCAAAGTGCTGATGCCGATTATTATCAAGAATGCTGGGCTGCATATGATGTGCCTCGTCATTTATGGCATTTCACGGCTAAGAGCATGAAAGCATTTGCAAAGAAGTATAACTTTGATTTGGTTGCAACATTGCCCATGCCTTTTGATGCTTTTTATGTATCAATGCTAAGTGAGAAATATAAGGGAAAAGGTTTAACTTTTGAGCGTGGATGTTGGCGAGGTTTTCTTTGTTGGCTTCAAGCAATAAACAAAAAAGAAAAAAGCAGTTCTATAATCTATATATTGAAGAAGAAAGATGAAAAATAATAAATACAAAATAGCCACATCCGGTCACATAGGGATGCAGTCTATCACTTCAGGTATCAGTATTACACTTGTACTCCTTTTGTTGGGTATGATTGCCTTTTTTATATTATCTGCTAAAAACTTATCGGTGTATGTGCGTGAGAATATCGGTTTCTCTGTCGCATTTACAGATAGTGCTACCGACGGGGAAGTTCTTGCTTATTGGCAGCAATTGAAAAAAGCACCTTACGTAAAGAGTTCAACTTATATCTCCCGTGGACAAGCCTTGAAAGAAGCTAGTGAAGCTTTGGGTACTAACCCTACTGATTTTGTGGGGTACAATCCATATACACCTGTTATTGAAGTAAGACTGAAATCGGCTTATGCTAATTCAGACAGTATTGACGTGATTGAACGGCAGATCAAGCGTCGCCCGGATATTGAAGATATTTCCTATCAGAAAGATTTAGTGAATTCAATAAATACGAATATTCGTAATATCAGTTTGATTCTGTTGGCTTTGGCTGTTTTGCTGACAGTTATCTCGTTTGTTTTGATTAATAATACCATTCGGTTGTCCATATATTCAAAACGTTTCATTATCTATACAATGAAATTAGTAGGTGCGAGTTGGGGATTTATTCGACGGCCGTTCATTTTGCGTAACTTGTGGGTGGGTATTATTGCTGCTCTAGTTGCCAATATACTGATCGTAAGCGGTACCTATTGGTTATTAAGTTATGAACCGGAGCTTGTGGGAATCGTTACACCCGAAATATTAGTTATTGTGGGGTGTATGGTCTTCTTCTTTGGCATATTCATAACCATGGTATGTGTTTATTTTTCACTGAATAAGTATTTACGGATGAAGGCAAATGCCCTTTACAATATATAAATCGGAAACAAAGAGAATAAATATGAAAGAGAAATTAGCTTTTGACAAGACCAATTTCATTTTATTGGCTGTCGGTATGGCAATTGTCATTATTGGTTTTATACTAATGACAGGTGCAGGTTCGAATGAAACAACGTTTCAAGCGGATATTTTTAGTGTTCGTAGAATAAAGGTTGCACCTGCTACTTGTTTGTTCGGCTTCCTATTCATGATTTATGGCGTTGTTCATAGACCTAAGGCCGTTGAGACTAAATCTGAAGATAAAGGAGAATAATTGATGGGAGATCTATCCGTACTGCAGACAATTATACTCGCAATTGTTGAAGGACTTACCGAATTTTTGCCTGTTTCGTCAACAGGACACCTCATTATTGCTCAGAATTTAATGGGCATACAGAGCACTCCATTTGTAAAAGCATTTACTGTGATTATACAGTTTGGTGCCATATTATCAGTGATCGTTCTGTATTATAAGAGATTCTTTAAACTGAATCACACTCCGACTCCGCCGAATGCAACACCTTTGCAGAGATTTCTGCACAAATGGGACTTCTATTGGAAACTCTTTATTGCATTCATTCCTGCAGCTGTTATTGGCTTATTGTTTAATGACTTGATAGATAAGTTGTTGGGCAGTGTAGCGGTGGTTGCAACCATGTTAGTTCTTGGTGGTGTGTTCATGCTTTTTTGTGACCGCATCTTTAATAAAGGTGAAGAAGGCCGAGAGGTAACGAAGAAGAGATCTTTTAAAATAGGTCTTTTTCAATGTATCTCTATGATTCCGGGTGTATCACGCTCAATGGCAACCATTGTAGGTGGTATGTCTCAACGTATGACAAGAAAGGCCGCAGCTGAATTTTCTTTCTTCTTGGCTGTCCCCACTATGTTTGCGGCAACTGCTTGGGACGTATTGAAGTTGTTTCGTCATGGGGGAGTAGGTATAATCATGGATAATATGACTGCGTTGATTATAGGAAATATAGTCGCTTTTTTGGTTGCATTGGTTGCTATCAAAGGCTTTATCAATTTCCTTACCAAATATGGCTTTAGAGCCTTTGGTGTATATCGTATTCTTGTGGGAGGATTTATATTACTTTGGTTATTAACCGGACATAATTTGATGTTAGTTGGATGAATTTTACGGAAGGAGAAGTATTATATTTTAATAAACCTTTGAAATGGACCTCTTTTAATGTAGTAGAAAGAGCAAAATATGATATTACAAAGAAGTTAAGAGTGAAACTAAAGAGCCTCAAAGTGGGGCATGCCGGAACATTGGATCCGTTGGCAACAGGGGTGATAATATTATGTACCGGTAAGGCAACAAAGAGAATAGAAGAGTTCCAAAATCATACGAAAGAGTATGTCGCCACATTGATGTTAGGCGCTACTACTGCATCCTATGATATGGAACATGAGATTGATGCCACTTTTCCTACAGAGCATATTACTCGAGAGCTGATTGAAGAGGCTTTGACCAAGTTCGTAGGTACGATAGAACAGGTTCCGCCAGCCTTTTCGGCATGCAAGGTGAAAGGCAAAAGAGCTTATCTCATGGCACGAAATGGTGAAGACGTAAAACTGAGCCCCAAGGTTTTGACTATTGATGAGATAGAACTATTAGAGTGCAATCTACCGGAAATAAAGATAAGAGTAGTTTGCAGTCGTGGTACATACATCAGAGCCTTGGCACGTGATATTGGTGAGGCTTTACATAGTGGAGCCTATCTCACAGGATTGATCCGAACAAGAGTAGGAGAAGTGACATTGGAGAAATGTCAAGACATAAACGATTTCCCAAAATGGTTGGATGAACAAGATATTGATGATTTAAAAATAGAGAATAAAGGAGGATAAAGATGAAACTGTCAAATTTTAAGTTTAAGTTACCGGATGAGAGTGTGGCTCAACATCCATCACATTACAGAGATGAATGCCGTTTGATGGTAGTACACAGAAAGACAGGTGAGATTGAACATAAAGTGTTTAAGGATATTCTGAGTTATTTTGGTGATAAGGATACATTTGTTTTCAATGATACAAAAGTGTTCCCTGCACGTCTTTATGGAAATAAAGAAAAGACAGGAGCAAAGATAGAGGTTTTTTTGTTGAGAGAATTGAACGAGGAGTTGAGATTGTGGGATGTTTTAGTGGATCCTGCACGTAAGATTCGTATCGGCAACAAATTATATTTCGGAGAAGACGATAGTATGGTTGCTGAGGTAATTGATAACACTACTTCGCGTGGAAGAACTTTACGATTCTTGTATGATGGACCTCATGGCGAATTCAAAAAGGCACTTTATGCATTAGGTGAAACGCCACTGCCTCATGAAATAATTAAACGCCCTGTAGAGCCGGAAGATGCAGATCGTTTCCAGACAATATTTGCCAAGAATGAAGGGGCTGTTACTGCACCTGCGGCCGGTTTGCACTTTAGTCGCGAACTCATGAAACGTTTGGAAATTAAAGGAATTAACTTTGCATTTGTTACTGAGCATGCAGGTTTAGGTAATTTCCGTGACATAGATGTAGAGGACTTGACAAAGCATAAGATGGATTCGGAGCAAATATGTGTGATCGAAAAAGCTTGTGGCGTTGTTAATAAAGCTCATGATGAAGGCAGAAACATCTGTGCGGTGGGCACAACTGTTATGCGCACAATAGAGAGTACAGTTAGTACTGACGGACATTTGAAACCTTTTGAAGGCTGGACAAATAAATTTATATTCCCTCCTTATGAGTTCTCTGTAGCCAATAGTATGGTTACTAATTTTCATATGCCTTTATCTACATTGCTGATGATGGTTGCCGCTTTCGGCGGTTATGATTTGGTGATGAAAGCTTATGAGATTGCAGTGAAAAAGGGATATAAGTTCGGTAGTTATGGTGATGCTATGTTAATATTGGACGATTGATATATGTCTACAGTATATTTGGGCTTAGGCACCAATCTTGGTGACAAGGAACAGAATTTACACCAGGCAATAGATAAGATACAAGAGCGGGTGGGGAAAATACTTTCCCTATCCGCTTTTTATAATTCTGCCCCATGGGGATATATATCAGACAATATGTTTGTGAATGCCGTGGTATGCATTTCAACTACTTTTTCACCTCAAAAAGTATTGAATATCACTCAAGAAATAGAAAAAGAATTAGGGCGAAAAGAAAAATCAATTGATGCAAGTTATTCTGATAGAGTAATAGATATTGATATACTTTTATATGATAGTGTTATTTTATCAACCGATAATCTTACTATCCCTCACCCTTTGATGATCAAGCGTTTGTTTGTGATGGATCCATTGGCCGAAATAGCTCCGGATATGGTTATCCCTGGCGTAAATAAAACTGTGATGGCAATCAGGAATGAATTAAAATGAGTACATTCACACTGTCATTAAAAGTAAATGTATGGAACCAATCAAAGATTTTAACGATCTTACTACAGCCTTACGTACATTAGGCATACACAAACATGTTGCTGCTATTTGTGCCTCGGATGCACACACTCAGTATGCAGTTCAGCGTGCAGTGAAAGAAGGATTCGCCACTTTCACATTAATCGGCAACGAGGATTTGTTGACTCCTTATCCTGAATTGAAACAGATGAAAGACAAGATAAGGATTGTTGATATAAAATCTGCGGACGAAGCAGCCGTTGAGGCTGTGCGTATGGTTCGTGCCGGTGAGGCGGATTTGTTGATGAAAGGAATCATCAATACCGATAACTTACTTCATGTCGTACTTAATCGCAAAGACGGGTTGATGCCCGCAGGAAGAGTACTCTCGCATTTGGCTGCAGTGAAAATCCCCACTTATCATAAGTTGTTATTTGTAACGGATGCTGCTGTCATTCCAAAACCAACATATAGTCAATTCATTGCTGAAATAAAGTATGCCATAGAAGCCTGTCATAAGTTTGGCATTATGAGACCCCGCATTGCTTTGCTGCATTGTGTGGAGAAGGTCAATTCGCAATTTCCTCATACATTGGATTATGAAGAGATAGTAGCTAAAGCTAAGAATGGCGATTTCGGTGATGTGATTGTTGACGGACCACTTGATTTGCTGATTTCATGCAACAAAGAGTGTGCTGCAATCAAAGGCGTAAAGTCGCCGATTGATGGTGATGCCGATGTGTTGATATTCCCGAATATAGAGAGCGGAAACGTATTTTATAAGAGTGTGGCTCTTTTCGCCAATGCTGAAATAGCCGGTGCATTGCAAGGAACCACCTGTCCGGTAATAGTGACTTCAAGAGGAGATAGTAAAGAAACAAAATACAATAGTTTGGCAATGGCTTGTTTAACTAGTGAATAAAGGTATGTTTAAGATATTAGTGATTAATCCCGGCTCAACTTCCACAAAGTTGGCTGTGTATGAAGATAAAAAGAGTGTTTGGCAATTTAATGTCCGTCATTCCATTGAGGATTTAGAGGGTTTCTTGGATTGTATGGAACAGTATGATTATCGGAAGAGCTTGATCCAGAAAACTCTTGCTGACAATCAGATGGCATTGCATTTTGATGCAGTGATAGGGCGAGGTGGGTTGATGAAACCTCTTCACAGTGGTGTATATGAAATCAATAAGGCGATGAAGACAGATTTAATTCATGCCACACATCGCCATGCCTGTAACCTGGGCTGCCTTATTGCTGCGGATTTAGCATCGGAGATAAAGGGATGTAAAGCTTTCACTGCTGATCCCGTGGTTGTGGATGAAATGAGTGATGATGCCCATATCTCAGGATTGCCCATGATGCCTCATTTATCTATCTTTCACGCTTTGAATCATAGAGCTACCGCCATGAAATATGCTGAAAGTCGTGGCGTATCTTACGAAGAACTTAATTTGATTGTTTGCCATTTGGGCGGAGGCATTTCTATTGCTGCACATCAACATGGCAGAATCATTGACGTGAACAATGCGTTGGATGGTGAAGGACCTTTCTCTCCTGAGCGTTCAGGCTCTTTGCCTGCCGGACAATTGGTAGACCTTTGCTTTAGCGGAAAACTGACAAAGCCGCAAGTGATGAAACTTATTGCCGGTCGTGGAGGATTGGTTGCACACTTGGGCATTAATGATATGGAAGAAGCTATTGATCTTATTGAAGCAGATGATGAGCATGCCATGAGAGTGGTACATGCTATGGTTTACGGCATTGCTAAAGAGATCGGAGCCAAATACGTCGCTCTTGGTGGCAGAGTGGATGCGATCTTACTCACAGGAGGAATCGCTCACAGTACTTACACAGTGACATTACTTCGAAAGATGATTAACTTCCTGGCTCCTATTGCTATCTTTCCCGGTGAAAACGAGATGGAAGCATTAGCATTCAATGCTTATCGTGCACTTAGTGGTGAGCAAGAGATCAGACGGTATGTGTGAAATCTTCTGATACTTTCCTGCATTTTATAATCTTCTTTCCTGCAAAACTTATTTTTACAGTTGTAGAAATGCTTTTCTACAGCCGTAAAACTGTCGTGCCACAGCCGTAGCAGGGCTGACGCATTACAATAAAGTCCAAAAATCAAGAATGTAATAGTATTATATCCTTCTGATAGTAAGTAATTTATTTGGATTTAGTATGTAACAATTT
>WSSedB1CaDRAFT_10000044_pt1 | contig 69224 bp, 74 predicted proteins | sample WetSurSB1Cattail_FD_9460 | JGI IMG/M metagenome (IMG submission 9460)
AAAATTAGCAATTCAAATCGTGGACATGTAATTTTGTTCGTAAACCCCATTGTTTCAAAACTATATAATCAATGTTATTAATTTTTAGTGGACACTAGTGAAAAAATAAGATGTTTCAACCTTATTCATACATTTAATGCATATTGCAGTACATTTTTTTAAGAAAACATGACAAAATATTTGCAGATTTCGGGGAAATGGCTACCTTTGCAATCACAAATGCGGTAGTAGCTCAGTTGGTAGAGCATCAGCTTCCCAAGCTGAGGGTCGAGGGTCCGAGTCCCTTTTGCCGCTCGCATTGATTATTAGGCAGTTACATTGATTGTAGCTGCCTTTTTTACTTCAAAAAAAGCTTGGAATGTTATAAAATTAACACGTTTTGTACCATAAAATAACACATATTTGTTATATTTTGGGCAAATTTTGGGCAAAAAATAATGGAAAAAGTAAGATTTTATTTGGATAAAAGGTCAACAATGAAGGATGGAACTCACCCAATAAGGTTGTATATAAAAAATGTTGGAAGATTTCGGCTCTCTACAAACTTTTCTTCTAAGGAAGAGGAATGGGGAGAAAATGGATACATAGTTGCAAAGTATCGTGCGAGAAATGCAGTACTGAATACAATGATTAATAAGGTGCAGACATTTATGTTAACCTGCGGTAATCTATCGGATGAAGAATTGAAGAAAGAGCTTGAAAAGTTTCTGTTTAATAAAGAGAAGAAAACGAAGAAGAATTTCATATTCTATCTAAAGGAGTTCATTCGATTAAAACAGAGACCGGGTACTAAAAGAGTATATACGGAAACTCTTCGAAAGCTAGAAAAATACGATCCTAATTGTACACTGGAGTCCATTGATCGTAAATGGCTGATAAATTTTGATAATTGGTTGGCGAAAACAATGAAAATAAATGCTCGGTCAATTCACCTGCGTAATATGCGAGCAGTATTCAATTATTGTCTTGATGAAGAAATAACAACCAATTATCCATTTAGACGTTTTTCAATCAAAAAGGAAGAAACAGTAAAGCGTGCTTTGACGGTAGAACAATTGCGATTGTTACGTGACTATCCGGTTGAGCCTTTTCAAGAGAAATACAGAGATATATTTATGCTGATGTTTTATCTTATTGGAATAAACTGTGTAGACCTGTTTTCTTTGACCGTAGACAACGTTTCGGATAACAGACTAATATATCATCGTGCGAAGACAAATAAGCTCTATAACATCAAAATAGAGCCGGAAGCTCAGATAATAATTGATAAATATAAGGGAGAAAAGAAACTAATTGATTTGCCTTATACGAATTATGAAAATTTTCGGCACCAGATGGATCATCGATTAAAGGAAATCGGAGAATATGATAGAGTAGGGCGCGGTGGAAAGAAAGTCTTTCATCCCATATTGCCGAATATAACAACATACGCCAGTCGGCACACGTGGGCAACGTTGGCATCAGAGTTGGATATACCAAAAGAGACTATATCTGCAGCTCTTGGTCATGAAATAGGAAGTTCTGTAACATCTATCTATATAAAGCTTGATAAAGACAAAGTTGATGAGGCTAATAGACAGGTGATCGATTATGTAAATGGATATGAATAGCACAACATAATAAGGAGTAATTCATCATAATTTAATATTTTTTTTCTTCAAAAGTTACCATATATTGGTAATTTATTGTATCTTTGTATCGTAAAATTAAGTAACAATGGAAGTACTTATAGCTGACGAAGACTTGCAGGAGCTCATAGAAACGGGTAAGAACAAGGCTTATAAGAAAATTTCAAGAGATAAAATGCTTATGTCAGGCTTGGCCAAAGCTGTTTCTATTATGCGTACCGTAAGTAACGTAAGTGATTTGAAAGCTTTTAGCTACCTTCATTATGAACATTTGAAATATGAACTAAGTGACGTTAGCTCTGTAAGGGTTGTAAGCAATAGGGTTGAACGTTTATTATTTACAGAGAGAGAAGATGGAGTAGAAATAACATTATTAAAATTAGATGAAACTCATTATGGCAACAAAAAATGAATTATCGGTTCCCTTTATGGCTATTCATCCTGGTAGCATATTAAAGGAAGAGCTAAAAGAGAGAGGAATCAAACAAAAAGATTTTGCTCAGCTAATTGGTATGCGGGAGACACATCTGAGTACTTTAATAAAAGGTAGAAGAAACATCTCGGCTGAAGTGGCCGACAAGTTAGAGACGTACTTAGGTATTTCGTCTGTATCTTGGTTAAATTTGCAAACTCAATATGACTATGATTGCAGGGTGATTGAGAAGAGAGGGATTGAGGAGCAATCGGCCTCAAACGAATTAACGGCTTATGAGAATGTCTTTTCTGTCAAAACTGTAATAAATAGGCTTGGCATAAATTGCTCAACTAGAAGTGGCCAACTGAAGAAAATGACTGAAGAATTGAATATTTGTCCTGCAGCCGAGCTGCAACTAAAGGTATCTGGAATGTTTCGTAAATCCGAGAAAAAAGGATTGGACGAAAAGATGATTGCTACTTGGATATTATTGTCACGCGCAGCAGCAAAGAAAATAACTGTAAAAAATACTTTTGATAAAGATCGTATTAAAGAATTGATTGTAGAATTACGCGATATTTTCAACAGTAATAGCGATACAGTAAACAGAGTTACATCAGCATTCTCTGAATACGGTATAAAATTTGGCATTGTTGAAAAAGTGGATGGAGCGTCCATTGATGGATATTCTTTTTATGACGATGATACGCCTTGCATTATTGTAACAAAGAGATATGATAAAATTGACAGCTTTGCGTTTTCTGTAATGCATGAACTCGGACATGTACTAAATCATCTTGGTCATGAGAATCAGACTACATGGATGAGTATATCCGATTATCATAAAGGAAATAGAGAGGAGAAAGAGGCTGACGAGTTTGCTTCAAACTCTTTAATTCCAAAGTCTATTTGGGATAAAGCTCCTGAAACAAAGGTTAATTCTACTTTGTTGCAAAATACGTTCAGCGAATGGGCCAAAGGAATAAATTATAATAAATGGATTGTTCTTGGACGAGTTTCTTATGAACTACAAATGTATAAGTTCAAAGATGATGGGACAAGAAAAATTGCATGATAATTTCAACCATTGATAAAAGGCAGCCAAAATCGGCTGCCTTTTTTATCCACTTTTCTCAAACATTAATGTTGCTTCTAATAAAAATGATCAAAAACATATAAGTACTTATAGATTACCAAAAGAGAGTATTGTAAGTGTTTTATTTTAATGTTATTTTTGCGGCAAAATTGTAAGACATCATGAAAGCAGCATTGAGAATAAGAGAAATAATGAAACAAAAGAAAATGACACAACGTCAAATGGCTTTAGAATTGGGCATTACTGCAAGTGCTCTCTATATATTATTGCGTACAGGTAATATGAGGGTAGAAAGACTTACAGAAATAGCAGATATATTAGGTGTCGACATATCAGAACTGTTTGAAAGCAAGAAAGATTATATCACATGCCCTCATTGTGGTAAACGAATTTACATGGAACATTAATCTTTCAGTTCTTCGTCCAACTTTTCTATTTCTTGATCTATCTTGCTTACTTCAACCTTTACAGTAGACAGGTCAATATTTTGTAACGCTGGGGTTACATATTTCAGCAAGCCAACAACGATATCTAGTCTTTCTTTCGGCTTGCAAGCGGCCAAGTCAACTTTCAATTGCTCGCTGTTCATATAACCGGATGTAAAATCTTTGATTATCTCACGTACTTCACGTATACCTTTCTTCTCGTGTGCACCTCCGTTGCCTACGCGATTATCTATTGCACCCTTTTTTGTTTTACGTACCTCTTTCTTTGTCTCTTCTATTTTCTTTTTCATGCTCTTATAAAGATAAAACTCTGTTCACGAAAATACATCTTATTATTGCAGCTAAAGTTTTATCATTATAATTATGAATCCATTATCAATAGCAGCAGCTGGCACAGGACTAGTCGGCAGTGTTTTCGGAACGATCTCGGCTGCGAGACAAGCAAGAAAAGCAAATAAACTTCTTAACCAAGAAGCTGAAGAGAATCAAGACTGGTATAATAAGAACTACAATCAGGATTATACCCAAACAGCCTCAAACCAGGCTCTAATTAATAAGACAGCAGAAATTCTACGTAATAGATCAAATGCAGAAGCTGGAAGACAAGCGGTCGGAGGTGGAACGGATGAATCTGTAGCACAGGAAAAAGAACAGGATAATCAAGCTTTAGGTAATTCAGTCCAGAATATAGCAGCACAAGCAGATGCTAGAAAGAATCAAGTAGAAAGCCAGTATCAGAACCAAAAGAATGCAATCAACAACGCAAAGATCGGCGTAGCCAATAATCAAGCGCAGAATATTGCGAGCGCTACGTCGGGACTTGCGGGTACTTTGGGGACGATTGTTGCTAATTCAGGTACAGGAGGAGCTGCTACGACAAAGAAGAACTTATATAATTCCGGGTTAGCATGATACTTAATCCACTAGAAAACATAAAAGGTATAAGACCGGCTCCTACAGCATTTCAAAATACAATGACGGGCGAGATTACAAATCCGTCTGTATTGGAGCAAACAGGGAATGATGCTGTAGCTAAACTGAATCAGATCGATTCTGTGCCTGAAGGAACTCAACCGGGAACAATGCCTACGTTACAGCCTGCACCGGAGCAACAACAAGCTCCACAGACTAATCAACAGCCCATACAACAAGCCACGCAACCAAATACCCAACAGGCTAACGTTGTAGACTTAAGAAACGCTCAGCCTGCGCAGCCAGCTCAACCCGTACCTGCTCAAACGACTCAACCCGCAACGCCACAAGTTCAAACTCCTACACCAACTAGTCAGGTTGGGGCGGATATTAGCAATCGTCTAGGTGATATCACTCAAGAAAATAAGAACACGGCCCAGATAAATAATTATCAGGATTATGTAAACAATGCTTTGAATGATAGCGGTGGTAAGGATTTATCTCTTAGTGATATATACAATCTTATGAATCCTAAAGATTCTTCACCCGAAGCTTTAGCTGCAGAACAGAAGAAGAAACAGACAGAGGATAATATATACAATATAGCAGATATAGCGGATGCCTTTACCAATCTTATAGGTACAACGAAAGGAGCACCAAATCGTAAGACTCTCAATCTTACAGGTGCAAATGAGCAACGGTATGAAAAGATACTTGCTAATCGTATGGCGATGGACAAGAATTATAGGGATGCCATGAAGAATGTTCTTGATATGTATTATAAGAATCAGGATTCTCACAACAAACAAGTCAATCAGCAAGCTACGTTGGCTCAGGGGGCAATGAAAATACTACAAAGCCAAAATCAAAATATTGAGGAGAATAGATACAAACAAGATTCTCTTTCGGAAAAGACTCAACACGATACCGCTACGCAACAAGAAACAGCAGCGCATAATAGAGCAACCGAGAAGAGTGCAGAAGAAGGACATCAAATTACCCTTCGTGGACAGAATATTACAGCAGCTCATAATAAAGCAGAAGAGAATATTAGTAAAAACAATCTAGGCGTTTCAAAGGAGAGATTGAATTTTGAGGAATCTAAAGCGGGGAATGCAGCAGATAAGAATAAGCTATTATTTAAGACGCGTAATGGCTTTGTAAAAGTAGATAAAACTGATTGGGAAAATGGAGGTTGGAGAAGATTCTACAATAATGCTATAGGGGATGTTCGACGAGAAGCTCAACAAAGAGGATTGGCTAACATGAATAGTCTTATAGGAAAAGACGACCCGAATAAGCTTACTGATTCTGAGAAGAGGCACATTGTAGAGAATTCTTTCTCAAAATATGCTAACATGAGCAATATGATTCATAGCTATTCCCAAGGAAAGATCTATTCTCCCACCAATGCAGCCAATCAAACATTCCAACGTAAATACAGTAAATATAAAATAAAGTAATATGCCTGTAGTAAAAAACAGTTTAGGTACATATCAAGTTCCGAAAAATGAATTGAAGGGCTTTATGTCTGTTGCTCCTTCGGATAGTAAGATCATCTCAATGAATGATCATGTTCAACCTAAACAACCCGTACAAACTCAACGTCCATCAAATGAGAATTGGCATTTTGTTGTTACTAATCCGGGGATAGTTAAAAATCTGAATGGAAACAAAGTATATAGACATAACAACCCTTCTCCAACTAAAACAAGAGTTGATAATAATCAGGACAGCCAAGTAGTAAACGATGATAATGCTGTTACACCTGACAATAACGGGCCTATTGTACAACCTGATACTACACCAGTTGCTCCACAGACAAAGGATATACAAGACGTAGAAAATACGTCTCCACCATCTTATTTACAACAACCTACACAAGCAACACCGCCAGCACCTATTGCACAAACAAACCCTTTGAGCAATTACCAACCTATTACAGGACAGGAAGCGGAGAATCAATTACAGCCACAAGTTACTGTTGCCGGTCAACCTGCAGAGCCTGCGCTTACTCCTCTTGCTACACAAGACAATGGATTAAGTCAATCATTAGAACAGACAACAGGTAAAGATGGTTCCAGCAATGAGCAATTGCTGCAAGATCAAATAACTTCATTGCAGAATCAAGCGGATCAAGCTAAAAATATTTATGCTCAAGCGGTACTTAGACAACAAATCCAAGATTTGCAGGATAAGGCGACTCAAGTAGCTTCACAAAGATTCGATGCGCTTACTAAAAACAATCCAGCCGCATTGCAAAGTTTTGGCGGATTGATGAATCTTAGAAATTTGGATCCTAGTTATGCTTCAGCTGAGGCTGCTTTAGGAAGCTTGGAAGAATCGAAGAAAACCATAGATCAAGTTGCAAGACAGAATGCCGGTGCCGGAATAGCAAGTAATATACTATCAGGATTGAAAGATGCTATTACAGGACAGTACACTTACACTCCGGGGCAAACTATTCAAGTAGCAAACAATCTTGCAACAATGCAAGCTATTCAACGCCAAAAACAAGGTACAGCTTCGTATGTTGATAATCTTGCGTTGACTTCGGCAGCTGTGAAACAAGCCGTGGATCAAAGTTATGGTAATCAAATAGGCATGTCTTATAATGCAGGACTTACCTCTGGGCAATCTATACCTTATATGGCTGAATTCTTATTGAATCCGGGAGAAAGTGTAGGAGACGCTGTAACAAAAAATCTTGCGACTTATACATTAAAGAGATTTGGTAGCAGTGCAATATTAAAAAAAGTTGCTTCTACGTCTGCTCGTTTGATCGGTGATGCTGTAAAGGCTGTTGGTGTTGAGGCAACATTCGGAGGTTCACGCGCAGTCGCTGATGCAGTACAACGTCATATTGGAAATATCCAAACGAAAGTAAACAATTACGGTTATACGGAATATGCAGGCGCACAAGGTGGAGATTCGACAGGGAAGGCTATTGGTAAATCATTTCTTAATGAATTTATCAATGATTATTCAGAAATGTTCGGTGAATATTTCCACCCAGCCGCAAATGCAATTAAGGGAGTAGCAGCAAGAGCAGCCGCAAGTACTATTGGTAAAAAATTAGTGCTCAATAAGGTAGCTGATTTTCTTACAAAAGCATCTGCATCTGATTTCTCTAAAGCTATTTCTAGTTTTGAGAAACAAGCACGATGGAATGGTGCTGTATGTGAATTAGGGGAAGAGGTCATAGGAAATGTAATGAATGCCGCTACGGTAGGCGATCAATCGTGGGCGGATGTAGTAGATCCTAAACAAAACCTTAATACATTTTTATCTGTATCCTTAATGTCCGGATTCTTTTCTGCTGTACATTCTGTAGGTTATTTTACCGGACGCCGCCAAGCTAGAAATTTATTAAGTCGATCAGATATAAATGGATTCAATGTACTTGGAGGTGATTGGCAAAGCTTTAAGACAGATATAGATAATTCGGATATGGATAATCTGGAAGCTTATGGTGATGGAATAAAAAACACCGATTATCTAAACCAAAAAGAAAAGGCGGCCATACTCGGTTATATCGGAGCTAAGACTTTTGCAAATGGTTATAATATCGCTGATCTTAAGAAAAAGACGGAAGGCGATTTGGATAATAACCAAATGACAGGTGAGGCTAGTTATGACCAAGGATTAACAACTACGGATCCCCAAGAGAAAGCAGACACTAAATTAAGATTACAAGTTGTCTCTGATCAGGTAGATACTTCCAAGTTGGATGCAATGCCCGGAACACCTGCACAGAAGATTCAAGCTTTGCGTGATATGGGTGCTTCGGAAGATAAGGTACAGGCGGCTATCAATTATTTCAATCTTTCGGCAAAGTACAATGGAATGATTCATGCTGCACAAGATAATATATCTCAAACGGTTGATGCGAACAACCAACAAATAGATGGAATCACGCATGTAGATGGAAACGTATACTCTGCAACGGATCGTAGTGATAATCCTATTAATGTCTTATCCGGTAAAATCGGATTTGATCAGAACGGTGAGGTTGATCCTAAACAGAGTGATGATACTGTAGTCATTAAAGACTCAGACGGGCAAGTGCAGATGGTCCCTATTAATGATATATCGATCAACTCCATAGAGTCGGCTGATCAGATGAAGCAACGTGTTGGCGAAGGTATCTATAGTCAGTTATCTGAGCAATTAGCAGATGAAATAAACGGTAAGAGAGATTTTCAGCCTGGTGAACAATATAGCGTATTGGTCAGTGGTAAGCCTATGAACGTACAAGTTACACAGGTAACGCCGGACGGAATTGTATTTACAGATGGGCAGACTTCTTATATTTCTACTCCTGATCAATTGAATGAATATGCTGATGCCAAATCAATGCAGGATATTCAAGCAGAGAACGACCAACAAACGAAGCAGGTTCAACAACAAGAAGAACAAAAGAATCAGCAAGCTGAAATGGCTACTCCTGATTATTGGAGAGGTAAAGTTGGCGAAACGGTAAATATAGGAGGGAAAGACTATACTATTAATGAAGGGTATGAGAGTAAAGATAAAAATGGAAAACCTGCACCGGCATTCGCTTTATATGACGAGAACGGACAGATGTACCAAAAGCAGCCTCTAACAGCAGACAATCTTGCGGATATTGTAAATAATCCACCTATTGAGCAACCTAAAGAACAAAATCCCGCTACTCCGAAAGAGATAGTTGATGATTTGAATTCTAAAATGCCTATTGAGCAAGTACAAACTTTTATTCAAAACAATATTGATACTGCACAAAAGAAACTTGCAGCAGCTCAAAATAAAAAGAACACAGCAACGGATCGTGAGAAGTTCTTACAAAACGAACAGAATAAGCAATCAGACATAAACAATGCCCAAGCAGAATTGAACTACTATCAATCCCTGATGAATGAAGTTCAGCCTCAACAAAAGGACGCCCAATTAGAGGAAGTTCAATCCAAAGAAGTAGATTATACATCAATGGCTCCCGATGAGGCTGTTTATGACATGCGTAGTAAGGGTTTATCTGATGAGGTGATAAAGAACTATGCCGATGGTCAAAAGTCTTTATTAAAAGAAGATCTATCCAATCTAAAGAAACAAGAGCCGAAGATGAGCGAGGCACCTAAACTTAATCGTGGAGAATCTCCTTTGGACTTTAATGCTAGATATCAGGCATGGCAAGAGGATTATGAGAAACGTCATGATGCTTGGCAGAAGCAAGTGGATGATTTTAAGCAAAAGTCCAATTCATGGAATTCAATATCCAATTATAAAGAAGATGCTAATAAGTCAATTGCTGATATAAATAAAGATTTGGGAGAGAGTGTTTCTCCGGAAGATGAGGTTTATCGTGCTTTGTCACAAGGGCACTTATTAAGATGGTCAGATAAAAATGGAGACAAGGGATTAGGTTCTGAACTTGGAATGAGCGAAGATGAACGTCGTAAGCGTATAAGCCTTTTGAGTAATGAGGGATATACACCTTCCGGACTTGCTCAATATCTCAAAGAGAATGACGATGAACATGCATTTGATAATGTAAGCGAACAGGATATCCGAAATATGATCATTGATGCGGTAAGAACGAATAATTCTACTCGTGATATGATTAATGCCTCACAAAAGTTGCATGATCAAACCAATACAAAAAGTGAAGAAATAAATAATCTTGCAAGTGAGTTGGGCATAACTCCGAAAGAGTTGGAACCGATGTATGATGAATTATTACAGAAGGCTTCTGAAGATGGTGTTTCTCCAAAAGATTATTATCTTTACAAAGACAAAGCAGATGCTTTGGATATACCGGTTAAAGATTATCTACCTTATCAGGAATACATACAGTCCGAATTAGATAATCTAACCCCAGAACAGCATGACGAAATTTTAAATTATATAGATAATGAATATAACGGAATTCGCGAAAAGTTATCTCAAAGACAAAAGTCTGATGGAGGTAATGAAAGAAGCAGTGAGGTACTGCGAGGAACACAACATTACTCTAACGAAAGACAAAAGAGGGGAACAGAAAGCGATAATGTTTTACCTGAGAAGTCTAATGAAGAACGAATAAAAGATGCCCGTGAGGGTGTTGACACCAATCCGACAGATGCACAGAAAGAAGCCGGCAACTACAAGAAAGGGCATGCTAAGATTGATGGAATGGATGTTACTATTGAAAATCCCAAAGGTAGCATCCGCCGTGGTGTATCAGAGGATGGCAAAGCTTGGGAAACATCTATGCATAATGACTACGGATATATCCGTGGAACAAAAGGTGTAGATGGTGATCATGTTGATGTATACTTTTCAAATCATCCTGATTCAGGCAATGTTTATGTTGTTGATCAAGTTAATCCGAAAACAGGTGAATTTGATGAACACAAAGTCATGTTCGGCTTCGATTCTAAAGACGATGCCGAGAAAGCTTATCTATCCAATTATGAAAAAGGATGGAAAGGACTAGGTAATATAACCGAGGTCTCGAAAGAGGACTTTAAGAAGTGGTTGGATTCTTCAAAACGTAAAACAAAGCCGTTTACAGACTATAAAAGCATAAAATCTTCTTTGAATAGTCAAAAAGAAGATATATCTTTGAATAATAAAAATGACAGAGTATCTGAATCAGTTCCACAAGGAGAGCTCGGAAAAAGCCAAGAAATATCTAGAGGATCAGAAGAACCGGAAGATAGATTGGGACGAGGAAATAGCGAGACATCGCAAGATGCTTCAGGATTCATACGCGGAAGAGGCGAAAGCCAAGAAGAAATAAATTCCAGTCCATCAACAGAAGATAACAAAGCCTCGGATTATGCTAAAGCAAAATTCATGGATGGCACCATTGTATCGGGTAAAGTAGTTGGTAGTACAAAGAATGGAATCACAATAGAATCAAATGGGCGTTCCTATACAGTAAGTAATGATAGGATATTAGAAAAATCGGATAAGCCGATTAATAATGTAGATGATACCGATTTAATGTTTCGTGATGGCACTTCAGATGAAGAGCAACAGATCATTGAGAACTCAAAAAAGGACGGTACCTATCTTAAAGCCCCTAATGGAAAGGATACAAACTTGTCTCCGAAGCAATGGGTACAGATTCGTACGAATGCATTTAAAAAATGGTTTGGTGATTGGGAAAAAGTTCCTCGTCTTGAAAAATTAAAAAAGAGTTCCCCGATAGAAATTACCGGCAAAGAAATTACTCCAAGTGAAGATCTAAAACAATATAAGAAAAATGCGATTGAGTATGGCAAGTCTTTGCGTGGAGATTACACGAATAAGGATACTGGTGAGAGTATAAATATTGCGTTAGGCACTAATAGGGGTGGAATAAAAGAAATTCTTAATCACGACTATAAGGATAAAGAACATATACAAAGTATTGCCGCTATTCCTAAAATTATTGAGAATAGTATTTTTATTGATGAGGTACCTAACGAAGATGTAAAAAAGAATCCTAACATTTCTTCATATCGTTATTATGTGTGTGGATTAAAAATAGGAGGAGAGGACTATACTGTACGTGCTGCTATAGCTGTGAATAAAGATGGGAAGCGTTATTACGATCACAAGTTATCTAAAATAGAAAAAGGGAAACTCCTTATTCTGTCTGGCTTGTCTTCAATGGGCGAATCCCATCCGGCAGATAAAGAAATATCCCTTTCTGACATCAAAGATAAACGATTGAGCTCAATTCTCCAAATAAATTCATCAAAAATTGTTGATGAAAATGGGGAGCCTAAAATTGTTTATCATTCTACCGATAGCAAATTTAATATATTTGATTTATCCAAATCAAGACAAAATGCAGATATACCTTCTTTCTTCTTTAGCCCCAATAAAGAAGATTGGGCTGATATGGGAGATAAAACAATAGCAGCATTTCTTTCTATCAAGAATCCTGTTGAAAATCCAGTCGCTAATATGAATGGAAGGGAAGTAAGGGATAAATTAATAAAAGAGGGATATGATGGATCAATTGGCACTGAAGATGGAAAGATTGTTGAATATGCTGCATTTTATCCGAATCAAATAAAATCAGCTACAGAAAATGAAGGAACATTCTCTTCTGAGAATCCTGATATACGTTTTCGTGAAACAGAAGCACAATCAAAGCGATTAACTGATCAGGTAGATTCTTCTGTAAAGTCCATCTCTGAATCATTGAATACTCCTGTAAAGCAAGTTACAAATGAAGACGATTTAACCGATAGGCAAAAACAAGCTAAGGGTTGGTTTAATTCAAAGATCGGTGAGGTTGTTGTAAATATGGATAATGCAGATTCTCCCGAAGACGCGCAACGGACCATCTTGCATGAAACAGTCGGTCACTACGGACTTCGTAATTTATTAGGAAAGAATTTTACTCCTTTACTAGATTCTGTTTGGAAGAATGATGCAATACGCAACTCTATCATAGAACGGTTCAGAGATAGTGGAGAGGACTTTACCAAGTTTGACCAAGATAGAGAAGTGGATGAGTATATGGCCCGTATGGCAGAAAATGCAACCGATCATAATTTATGGCATTATGTCTGTGATCAGGTTCGTTCTGCAATTGTCAATGCAAAAATAAAACTCGGATTCCGTTTATCAGATAATGATATACGTTCACTTATTCAAGCGTCCTATTCTAAACTAAAAAACGGTAAGATTGATCTGACCTATTCTCCTGAAAAGATTCTTTATCGTGGGAAAGATGCTAATGAGGTTTCTCATAGGACAGCAACAAAAATGTATGAGCAAATTGTGGGTGATAAGTGGTTTCGATTAGGTCGTGAAGCATTCGTTGACAATATGGCTTCGCTCAAAGTTCTTATAGATTCCGTGCTTAAGGAACGCAATGAAAAGTTACAAGAATGGGAAGATCCCTATACAGCAGAGAATCATGTCTCATCTATCAATAAGGTCGAAAATGAGATGTTTAATGAAACATACATGAAGCCTATCTTTAAGGCTGTTGCTGATATGCAAAAGACCGATATGTCTTATAACCAAATTGTAAATTACCTCATAGAGAAACACGGACTTGAAAGAAATATCATCCAGTCTTTCCGCGATGCCGCTGAGGAAGAAAGGAATCAATTATTGTTAGATGCTCTCTCCAAAGGGGATAATTCAAAAGAAACGAAAGACAAGATAGATTCTTTGATAAACGGGAAGTATGATTCATTGTATAAGTTTAGGGACGAACTAGAGAAGAGCGATAAGGACTTATATAAAAAGAACCAAGAGTTAAAAGACTTTGCTGCTAAATTAGTACCTGAATTTGAATACAAGGATCGTTCTGGAATTTCAAGTATATTCAAGAATGAAGAGGACGAAGAAAATAATGAGGATGGCACGTGGGAAGACAAAGCTTTGGATGCGGTAAATGATATAGAAAGTTCGTATGACACGAAACCTTTATGGAATTATATCAACAATGCAACCAAACAAACACTTGAAAAAGCATTCAAGAGTGGGACAATAAGTAAATCTCAATACAATAATACCAAACGTATGTTTGTCAACTACATTCCTCTTCGTGGATTTAAAGAGGATGTAGCTTCTGATGTTTATGAATACTTTGATGATAGACCTCAGAACTTTGCCATTGGCACTATAAAGGCGGCTCGTGGACGTGTATCTTTAGCGGATGATCCTCTAGCTACTATCGGAGCCATTGGGCAACGTACGATATCTGACGGAAACCGTAATCTTGTCAATCAAAAATTATACAACTTCGCTGTGAATCATCCATCAAAGCTTTTGGGTGCAGATAGAATGTGGTACATAAATATCGGCACAAAACAAAAGCTCGTTTGGGAAGAATCTTATCCCGATATCCCGGAAAATTCAACAGCAGATCAAGCTACTAAGATTCGTGATGAGTGGTTGAATGATATGAGGCAAAAGCAAGAAGAGGGCACGGCAACTCAAAGACCAAACGGAATTGATTTAAAATATGTCGCTACGAATAATGAAAAGGTACAGCATGATGTTCCGGTTCGTTTAAATGGAGAATCATATACAGTACATGTAAATGGCAACCCTCGCGCAGCTCAAGCACTTAATGGAATGATACATAATTCGAGTGATTGGGTACCTAGAAAAATCCTTCGTTATGTTATGGGGCGCATGGCCATGTTTTTCACAACCGCAAATCCTGCATTTGTTGTAAGGAATTTGGCAAAGGATATGGAGTTTGCCAGCAATGCCGTATTTGTAAAAGAAAGTTCATCCTATTTCAAAAAATGGATGGAGAATGCAGCAATTGGCGGATTAAATCAAACGCTAGGAATGGCTACAACAGGTTATGCCGGAGGAAACATGAAGATTATTTCATTAATGAGAAAGTTCCAAAAGAATGAACTTGATATGAATAATCCTATGGAAAAATATTTCCATGAGTTTATGACTAATGGAGGGGAAACAGGATATACCAATATCAATACAATCGAAGAATATAAAGGAATAATTGATAAAGAAATAAAGAAACTTACTCGTAGTAAGGGGAAAGATATCGCAATGAAACCGGTAGATCTATTGAACTTTGTTGGAAATGGTATAGAGCTGGCAAATAGATGTGCAGAAGATGTAACACGTTTCAATACTTATCTTACTTCTCGGCAAATGGGACGATCTATTATGAAGTCTGTGTCAGATGCAAAAAATATCACAGTAAACTTTAATAAGAAAGGTTCAGGAATTGGACTTGCAGGTTGGTGTCAAGATACCATGTTATTCTTTAATGCCGGCGTTCAGTCGTTAAAGCTTCAAAAGGATTTATGGGATGCGAGTAAATTCAAATTTATGTTGGACAAATCATTCCTTGTTGCACTTGGTGCATGTGCCCCAATTATTAGCAAGTTAATAATTAATGGTGCCGGAAGTGGGGATGATAGCGAGTATGATAATATCCCATCATGGATAAGAGAAAATGATTTGACTATTTCTTTACCGTTCGGAAAATCTGTAAGTATACCAATCTCTATTGAGGATAGATCCTTCTATGGTCTCGGTGAGAAATTATATCATATCGTAAACCACACTTATGACAAAACACCTGAAGAGGGAGCCTTGGATATATTTGGACAATTCTTAGATGTATTGCCTGTAAATATGTTACAAGGAAACAACGATGCTTCACTTAAGGGAATGGGCATGGCATTGCTTGTTCCCGACGTAGTAAAGCCAATTGCGCAAGTAATGGTAAACAAGGATTATTTCGGAAAGAAGATACATAAAGATAGTTACAATGAGTTAGAACCTGAATATACAAAAGTCTATTCAGGAACCAATAAAGAGCTAGTAAATGTAAGTAAGATATTAAATAATATAACCGGTGGAAATGCTCATCACGGTGGATACATAAATATTAATCCCGCTGATTTTGAACATATTTTTACCGGTTATTTAGGTGGAACATTTTCCACCATCAACCAAGCGGTAAAAACTGCACTGATGATTAATGATCCATCGCAACGTCAGTACCGTAATCTACCAATAGTAAGTTCTTTCTTGCAGTCACCTTCGGATGATATGAATCAATTTGGGGCAGTTAATGAAAGATTCTATGATATCAACGATAAAATGAAAGATGTCAAAAATCAAATATCAGGTTTCTCAAAAGAGGAGGATAAGGGTATTGTCGATTCTGCCAATGAGCTTACAAAAATATACAACTCTAAGAATTATAAAATGTATGAAGTTTATCAGGATTGGGAAAAGACTGTGTGTGTGTGTGTGTGTGTGTGTGTGTGTGTGTGGTATGAAGTTTATCAGGATTGGGAAAAGACACTTGACTCTGATAGAAAGGCATTGAAAGATGCAACTTCCGACTCTGATAGAAAAATGTATGAGTTGTCTTACAATATGGATAAAGCAAGTTTTTTAAAGGATATAGATAAAATAAAATAAATTATGAACTTAGTACCATTATCAAAACTTAGTTCCTATAAAGGAAAGAAGAAACATGTTTCCTCAAAGATGCGCTACGATGTAGATAGAGATGCAAAAGATCTTTTGGAACGTGCAGCGCAGGTTTGGGCAGATATGTATACGTTTAGAAAGGATATGGAACGGAACAGGAACTATACTTACGGTAAGCAATGGAACGACATGGTTTGTGTCGACGGCCGTATGATGACAGAAGAAGACTATATTCGTCAGCAGGGACGAGTCCCCCTTAAAAATAACCTCATACGTCGATTCGTAAAAACCGTATTGGGTGTATGGCACAGTCAGGATAAGGAACCGACCTGCACTTCACGTGATCGGGACGAACAGAAATACGGGGAAACAATGACTACCATACTCCAATACAACCGACAAATGAATCGATTATCCGAACTTGACGGTCGTGCATTTGAAGAATTTATGATATATGGTGCCGTATGCCAAAGAAAGTGTCCAGATTGGAGGAAAGGGCGTTATGATGAATACACAGATAATGTGGACCTTCAAAAATGGTTTGTTGATGGAGATATGAAAGATCCTCGGAACTGGGATGCGGACTTAATAGGAGAGATTCATGATATTTCTCATGGAGATCTTTTATCGAAATTTGCAAAGACACCTTCCGACAAATTCATATTGGATGAAATCTATCCCGATTATTCGGGGTATGTATCAAATAACAGTGAAGAATTCGGTTATAGGAAACAGATTGAATCAAGTTTCTATATACCCAAGGATGCCAATTTATGCCGTGTTTTTGAAATATGGAGTAAAGAAGAAAAACCACGTTATCATTGCCATGATTATGCGACGGGAGAATGTTTCAAGTGTGAAATAAAAGATAAACCAAAGCTTATTGATGCCGTAAACAATAAACGTATTCAAGAAGGAACACAAGCCGGTATGGATAAAGAGGATATCCCTCTTATCGAATACGAGTGGTGTATAGATAGATTTTGGTACTTCCGTTTCATATCCCCAGACGGATATGTACTTGATCAGGGAGAAACACCATTTGAACATGGGGAACATCCTTACACCTACAAATTATATCCTTTTGTTAATGGGGAGATACATTCTTATGTAGCCGATGTAATAGACCAGCAACGCTATGTCAATAGATTGATTACCATGTATGATTTCATTATGTCTGCTAGCGCAAAAGGTTTACTGTTGTTTCCCCAAGAGGCGAAACCGGACGAATACAGTTGGAAAGAAATTGGTAAGATGTGGGGCGACTTTAAAGGAATACTTCCTTATAAGTCTAAAAACACCACTTCATTGCCACAGCAAATTTCAAGTAATTCCACAAACATAGGTATTGGTGAATTGCTGAATATCCAACTTAAATTTTTTGAAGATATTGCAGGTGTGAATGGAGCACTACAAGGTAAGCCCGGATTCTCAGGAACAAGTGCCAGCAAGTATCAGCAAGAAACGCAGAATGCTACCATGTCATTACTTGATATCCTGGAGGCTTTCTCTTCCTTCTTGAAAGATGGCGCATTGAAAGATGTGCAAAATATCCAGCAAATTTATGATGACCGAATGATACGGAATATCGTTGGTAAGGATGCGGATATGAATGTGGATCATCCTGAACGTGTAAAAGATATCGAGTTTGATTTGGCTATTGCAGAAAGTCAGACATCCATGGCTTCACGTCAGGTTTCAAATGATTTCTTGCTTCAGTTGTTGAATGCCCACTATATTACTTTGGAACAAATGTTGGATACCGGTTCATTCCCCTATGCTGATAAATTACTTCAGGAAATAAAGAAACAACAGGAAGCAGTACAAAGCGGGCAACAACCACAACCGTTATCACCCGATTTACAGCAGCAAGTTCAACAAGGTGTCAATATGCCCGCTGTAAATAGTATGTATAGCCAATTATCAGCTTAATTTGACTACTATTTTACTAGTGAGCTTGTATTTTTTGCACCAATTGAGAAATTTACTAGTGAGGTAATACTTATAATACTCGTTCATAATTTTTAGACCGTCCTCCACTTTCTTTTGCAAGAATTCGGGGGACGGTTTATTTCCGAACTTATTGCTTGTGTAATAGAAACAAGTATTGATCACATTACCCATTTTGTTTCTACGGGGAATCAATCCATTTCTTTTATAATTAATGAAATCCTTTTTCGTGAATATCATTAGATCGAATCCGTAAGGTAGTACATAATATCTGTCTCCTGTTTTCTCATGTGCATTATCCGCTAAATTGATTGCGGCTTCAAGTCTCTTTTTAAATATAAATCCAAACATATCTTTAAATTTTAAATGGTTGCTGCCGAAATGGCTGTATTTACTTTTACCTTATCTCCTCGCTGTATTAATTGGGGAATATCCATCTCATAAGTCGATACCCACAATGCAATAGCCGTACTCATCAATATATCATCATGTGCTCCGTCAATCGCTCCATATGATCCGTTTTTCTTTTTCTCATAAACCCTATATTCATTCAAGCATCTTTCATCACGTTCGATATAACCTTTCTCACGAACAACCCTTATCATGTTTGATATGAGTGCCGGCTTGGTCGAGGTATTCGTATGGAAACCGTAACGGACAGGATTATGCATCTTTATATCTTCCTCCGATTGTCGGCGGGCATAGATATTATCGTATACATTCTTTATTTGGTTTAAGATAAACCCTGACTGATCTCCGTCGACGGATGGATCTTTTGTTTCCAGCGTATTGCTTTCAATGACTAATAGAGCATCATTGTAATATTTCGCTATCTGTGCCGCCTTCCATGACAAGAGATCGTGGTCAATATGTCCGTACCATTGTGCAACGAGTTCCGGACCTTCACCGTCTTTCATCCAAAAACGGTCGAATACTCTTATTACGGACCAGTCCGCCTTGTTTGAGCGTCCTCCGATATCTACGGATACAATGTACCTATTTGATACTTTCATGGAGGATGGTTTCTTCCATATCCACAAGTGCCCCTGCCTATCATCTATAAATGAAAGATTCCTCAATGCTTTCTTTCCTTCAATACCATCTCCTTGCACTTCTCCGATAAATTCGGGAACTTTGCAGGCGGATTTAAATTTGTCAACAAGGTATTGGTCAAATACCATCTGGCCGGAAAGTTTAAAGGCTTCGATATCATCTGTCGGAAATTCGGCGGCCATTGTCGCATGGTCCGTATAACTTTTCCTTTTTGTTATATACCAGTTTATCGCTTCCAATGAGGCACCACTTTCCCACAATTTCCATAGGTATGCCCCACATTCATGTCGTAAGTCTATTTCAACCTTATTTTCTTTTGATTCGTATAGATTTTTAGCAAATTCTTTTTTATCCTCGATAGATTCAAAAGATTTCCTGTAAATTTTTATTTGAAACCATGCAATAAACAATGCCTTGTAATTCGAGCGTAAATTTTTTGCATCGTCATATTCCTGATAGAAGAAGTCTCCATAACCGTTTGCCGTTGATTCTTCCACAATCATCGTCCAAGGTATATCCATGATTGATGAAGAGGTAGAACCAATAATATCTTTTGGAGATTTATTGTCTGTTTTCTTCCAATAAGCAACCTCCGAATAATGGGCTAAAGCCAAATCGCTTGAACGTGCCGATTCGGGGCTTTCAGCAGTACCTACACCGATCTTGCAATTACGTGAAGGTATGATATCTACTGATCCGGTACGTCCGAAATGTTTAATTTTCTGTTCCTTTCCATTATAAGAATCAGTGGAAGAATAAAGCATCCATAATGGGTAATGATTAATAAGCGTATCGAACATACCCTTTACGTTATCTGAGGCAATAGCTTGATGCGCAATTATAATGGAACTCCAACCGGTCTTATGTACGAGTTGAATCCATGCCATGTATATCTGCGTTAGTGTGGATCCTCCCCATTGGCGGGCTTTAAGAAGTATGACACGGATAGGCAATCCGGAAAGGCGCATCTCTTCCAATGTTTCGAGTAGTAATCTCTGAGGATAATTTAATTTGAAATGTATATCCCAGCCCGTACTTTTATCATGAATGATAGCAAATATAAATGCCCAAAACGCAAAGTCGTATCTTGATCTTATCTTTATATATTTTCTTTCAAGCTTATCTTTTATCTCATCGTTGTATTCGGCTTTTGGGTGAAGTAGTTTCCACATTTTCTTGAATGACTTTGCAGCCTTAAGATAACGCACAAACTTATTCTTAAGCATATCTTTTGGAATGTACTGAGTTTGGCTATTCCCTGCAAAATCTTCAATGAATATTTTCTCACGTTTAAGTGGAGATCCTTCACCGGTTAGTGGATTGAAATTGTCATGTTCTACGTTGCGCCGGTCACTTTCTTCAATGATTTTTAATGCCACCTCTTCATCCATATTCCATAAATTTGACCGAGATAAAAACAGTAGATGTGAATGAATATATTAGACATTCCTACCCATCTATAAATGAAGTAGGAAATGACGAATGTAATAAGGAAATAGATGTTGTCATGTAACCGGTTGTTCTGTGTCCCTACGCACATCCCTCCAATAGCGAATAATACCCCAGAAAATCCCATCGTAAGTTTATCTCCATAAAGAAGTATGGGGCATGAAATAAGATACGCTACAAAGAAATATTTAAACTTCACTTTTCTAAATTCCCACAATGCGGTAAGATTGATAAGTAAATGCCAAATGGTTACATGAAAGAATTGATAGACAAATCTTGAGTACCAAACAGAATTGTGGTTAAATCCAATCTTGTATGGAAGGAAATAGCAAATGATCATAACTGCTAGAATAATCCATGCAGTCTTTTCATTCTGGAATTGTACCAGCTTTTCTTTATTTTGCATATGTATATGGTTGCGGTTACGGGAGACATATAAAATTTTGGAGCGGGGGAATTCACTATCTCAAACATTGTGTCAAGTAAAGATTCTTCATTTGTCTTTGAGTATTCAAGGAATCTCTTATAAATCTCCTCAAACATTTCACGTTTAAATGGTTTCATATTTTCCAATCTATCTCCCTTTATCATTCTGGAAATAACATTTCTGGCCCTGTATTCAGAAACCCAAAATCGAGGGCAGGGGTGAAGCACTGCTTTCTGTATAGCTTCTTCAGAAGAAGTTATTTCCTTTTTTGACATTTCTTCGTGGTAAGCTTCCATTAACGCTCGCCTACGTTGTAGACAAAAATCCAATGTACACCCCTTATTCTTCATTTATGCAAATTTACGAAACGCTCTTATAAAGATAAAACTCTACTATCAAGGGCACTGTTTATATTTGTTTGTCATTAAAAATATAAAACCATGGCGGATGAGAAAGATAAAAACATAGAAAATCAAGTAGCTCAAAATGAGCCACCTGTGAGTAAAAAAGATGCTTTCAGGAAAAGAATAGCCGATAAATTTCCGGAGGAGGACTTGTCTGACGAGAATGCTTACTATGGAAAAATGAGCGGATTAATGGATAATTACGATAAAAGCGAGAACGAAAGAAAACGTATCTCTGACGCTTTTTCTAAAAATCCGGCCAATGCCTCTTTGTTCCAATCCGTAATGAACGGAAGGGATTTACTTTCAACTTATGTCACACGATATGGAGTAGATGGCTTGATTTCAAGATTGCAAGATCCTGAGGTTGTTGCCAAGCTCCAAAAGGAGCAAGACGACTATTTGAAGAAAGTAGAAGAAAGCGGAAAGACTAAAAAGAATTTTGACAAAAACATTAATAAGTCTTTGGAAACGATTGAAGGTCTTGTGAAGGATGGAACCTATACAGATGAACAAGTAAACGGGGCTATTTCAAATATAGAAGAGATCGTCAATGATTATTTCATGGGTATTATCAAACCTGAAACTTTGGCTGATGTCATGCATGCAAAAAGTTACTCGGATGATATTGCCAATGCTGCTAATCAAGCCGCCGTAAAAGCGAAGAATGACAAAATAGATCGTGCCAAATTAGCTAAGCCTGAAGTTCCTACTCTTAATGGCAAATCTGAATCTGTCATGCAAAAAAGCAGTGAATTCAAGTTGCCTAAAAATAGGAATATATGGGCTGGTGCCAAAAGAAACAATTTGTAATTAATGAAAAATATGAAAAGTAAAAAGTTTAAATTTATCCTGCGTGCTATATTATTTGTTATAGCTCTATGCGTGGGAGTCCCCGGCGGGGTCATGATGGCCGAAGATGTGGCGACTGCCGCTACAAATGCAAGTGATCTTGAAGGAGGTGGAAAGCAAGTTGCCGGTGACGGAGAAGGATTGGCTGGTGCCGCAACTGAGACCGGTGGAGAGATTATGAATCCGGATAATCTATATACAAAACATATAGATGAAATAATTACTAAGATTCGTCCGAATCGTACTCCGATTGATCAGATTTCCCGTAGGGCGGCACGTTCCGTAAAAACTAATTCAGCAGTAGTTAAATACTATTCAGTGGGAACACGCCCGATCCGGACTACATTGACTCAAGCAGTTGAAGCGCAGACAGATGAATCTACAGTCTCGTTGCATGTGGCAAATGTGAATATGTTTACAGCAGATGATACGATTGTTTGCGTGGGAGTTAAAGGCTATGCAGATGATGGAACCACTCAAACAACTCATGATTTGGAGTTGTGTGTTATCAAAAGAGATGACAACGGATATCCTGTATGTTATGCGATAAATGGAAAGATCGGATCGTCTAAACAAACGATCGTCATGCCTGCAATTCCTGCAAATACGGTTCTTGTTCGTGCTGCCAAAGCATGCGCGGAGGATACGATGAGAACAGGTAAGTTCTCCACTGTTCCAACAGCAGACGAACAATACACACAAAATTTCATGACGCAGGTATCTCAAACCACCTTTGATAAGATGGCCCAAAAGGAGATTGATTGGAATTTCAACGACTTAGAGGAAGATGCAATCTTTGATATGAAGCGTACGATGGAAGTCAGTTTCCTAATGGGAACTAAACGCAAGATCAAACATAGTCTAAAAGATACCCAACAATACTTTACAGGAGGTATATTTTGGCAGGCTGGACGTGATGTACAAATTGGTACTCCTGATGTCTTGTCTTTATCTATAGATAGTGCAGCAACTAAAGCGGGGAATGCTACCATTAAATTAAATGGCGTGTCTTATACTATCGCTGTTACATTGGGAGAATCAGCCAGCAATATAGCAGCCGCTATTGCTGCAGTTTCATTTACAGGCTGGTCTACTGTCGCTAGCGGAAATATTGTAACTTTCACAAGACTTGTTGCCGGCAATTATGTAACTCCTACATTTACCGATACCGATACTACCGGAGCTACAGGAACATTTACTGTTTCTTCCGTAGGCATAAGTGTAGATCAATTAGTCGACTTTACAAAAGCAATCTTTGTTGGAAACGATTCTTCCGACAAGAAAATTTTACTTTGCGGTTCGGACATGATGGCTGCCTTTGAAAAGATCAAAGGAGATAAATATCAGATTACCAAGAGCTCTATTGAAAACTGGGATTTGACATTCAAATCTTTCCGTACAGGTTTCGGAGAAGTTCTTCTTATCTATCATGATTTGTTTGATCAACTGGGCCGTTCCAATCAAGGATTGGTACTTGATGCCGATTATCTTGTTAAAGCTGTCCGTTTCAACTGGACACGTTATGCCCTTGACTTGAAAAAAGCCGGTGTAAGCAACACCGATGATGTCATACTGCAAGAGGTAAGTGCCTTGTATTTGCGTTACCCTGACGCTCATGCAAGAGCTAGCCTGGCAGCTTGAATAAATAAATAATAGAAGGCTGTCCTAGTGGCAGCCTTTTTAAATTTAAAATTATGACGAGAAAATATTATAGAGCACCTTCAAATATAACGGTATCCTTATCAATGCTCGGAGTACCGAAAACAATTTCTTTCTTCCCTCAGATCGTAGGATCCTTGTATATAACAGAAAATTCCTCAGAACAAGAATCATTGGAGAGCAACCCATGGTTTGGGGATAAATATGTATTGGAAAAGGTTGAGGAATCCGAAGATAAACCAAAAAAAGAAAAACATGAGGTGACGGAAAATCAACAGAATAAGATCATTTCTGTTGCATCCATATCTGATGCGCAGGAATATCTGATGAAAGAGTTTCATGCTTCTGAAAAACAACTTACAAGTAAGAAAAAAATCAATGCTTTTGCTAAAGAAAAAAATATTGAGTTTGTCGGATTATGAAAAATGTATCTGATATAATAAAAGCTGTCCGTATTATTTTGGACGAGAATCAAAGTGATAGTGCCTTAGTCAGTGATGATACGCTGGATTTGGATTCTCTTATTGAAAGCCAAATAGCAAATGGACTAAGAAAAGTGTTGATCATTGCTCCGCAATCCATGATAGATAATGGACAGTCTTTTTCTTCCAATCAGATCACATGGGGAAAATCACAAACAGGTACAGGGTGGGGAAGCGTAGATCTCCCTACCGATTTTTTAAGGTTACTTTCATTCAAAATGAGTGATTGGATTCGTCCGGTAGTCAATCCGATTACTCCGAATGATCCAAGTTATTCACAACAAAAATTCAACTATCCAGGATTAAGAGGTACACCTCAATGTCCGATAGTTGCAATTTTAGAGGGAACATCCAATAAAAAGTTGGAATTTTTCTGTTCGTATGCTTCCACAGATGCGAATGGAGCTATTACTTCTGCCACAACTCCAACTATCGAATTGGCAAAGTATGTGGCCTATCCGAGTGTTGTTACCAATAATAGCATAGATCAAATAGATTGTGGAGATAACTTATATCAACCGATGCTTTATTTCATAGCGTCTCAGGTATGCTTTTCTCTTGGTGATAAACAAGGCCAAGTGATGGATACACTTGCGAAAAATTTAATGGGTTTAGTAGATGACAACAGATCTGCACAATAAAGGAACATATAATAATCTTACCGAAGTATGGCTTAAGGTGCCGAACGGGGGAAATTCCGAAAAAGATTATGTCATGATAAATGACACAAAATGTTACTGGTCATTTGCAGAAAACAATTGGGTAACAGACGGTGTAATTGGCACGGTTGTGGATAATACCCAAGTAGTAGAAAATGATGTAGATATAAAAAAGAATTTAACCGTTGAGGGAAGTACGAAACTAAAATCTCTTTCCTTAAACGACGAAGATATACTAAACATGTTCCTTCGGAAAGATAAGGAAGATTCAGCAAGTGAAACGGTCTCTTTCATCAAAGGAATTAATTTCTCTAATGGTTCATCCATATTAAAAGGAGATGATGACAAATGGCATTTGATTGTCGATGATGAAACCATAAACGGGAAAAAAATAACGGATATATTGAGAACGTCCGATTTAGGGGATCCATCAGATATAAATATTTTAAGTGCCTTAAAAGCTATAGGTACATTTCTTAGAAAGGATGCAGAAAATACCGCTACAAAGAAGATCACATTTTTAGAGGGCATAGAATTTACTAGCGGTTCTTCCATCTATTATAGTGATGGTTCATGGCATCTTACAATAGGTAGTATTGAAGCTGATAAATTAACGGTTGATGAACTGGACAGTAAAAACACCACCAATATAAACGGTAAATCCATTTCGGATATTATTAGAACGACAGATAGTACTTCCGCAAGTGATACAAATGTCTTTTCAGCTTTAAAAGCATCTTCCATGTTTTTACGAAAGGATGTTTCAGACACAGCCTCTGAAACGATGTACTTTGAAAAGAATACACATGTTGCCGGCACAGCTTATGCTTATGATTTGAATGTGACCGATAAGGCAACTATTAATGAGGTCGATGCAACAAAACTTCAGGTTACGACCGGCACGTTTTCTAATTTGATGAAGGCTGCTGCAGCTACAATTGTGGGACTGGCTACAATTGGTACAGTAAGTGCAACGACTATAAATGTCGATTCTCTAGCAGCAACAAAGGGTACAATAGAAACATTGGGTGCAACGACCATTAATGCAGACACCATTAATGCGGTCGGCACTACCACTTCTTTAAATCTCGTTGTTCAGTCTTTGGCGAAGACGTACAACATGGAAGTAGACAATGTTGCTACAATCGTTCAAGTTATTTTAAACGATTATATATCAAGCAGCACATTTACTACAGGTTTTTCCGGATCAGGTTTCAAGCTTTGGAAAAATTCCGATTCTTGGAATTTGGAGTTAGACACCTTGACCGTTCGAAAAGTGATGAACGTTTTCGAACTTCTAATAAATAAAATTCGTTCGGTTAATGGCGGATTGATTGTGAGCCCCGGCAACGGAAAGATAAAGTCAGTCTCTTTAGCTGATAGCGTGTATACTCTCGAAATTGAGGGAGACATGACATTTGCTGCAGGTGATTTAATCCGTTGCCAAACATTCCGTACGACAGGATCAAAATATTATTGGGTTCCAATAGCTTCTGTTTCAGGTAGTAATATAACCGTTGCGGCATCTTCCTTTACATCTTCATTACCAGAAGTTGGTGATGAATTGGTGCAATTTGGAAATACAACCGATACAGATCGTCAAGGGGCGTTGTATTTAGTCGCAAGTGAAGATGGGAAACCGCGCATTGAGGTATTGAATGGAATTAGCTCTACTGACTTGACGGGAAAAGTTAAAGCTGTGTTGGGTGATTTGGATGGAATAACCGATACCGATTTTTCTAGCATTTCAGGATACGGGCTATATGCACAGAATGTTTATCTTAAAGGTACATTCATGCTGCATAGTGGTGTAACATTAGAAACGGCTGTAGCAAATGCTCAATCAGCCGCCGCAACGGACGCTACGACTAAAGCCAATGATGCATTATCCAGTGCTAAATCGTATGTCGATTCAAATTATGTATCCTCTTCGACTTACAATTCCGAAATAACCGTATTGACTAATTCCATATCTTCAAAGGTTTCTCAAACGGACTTTGATTCTTTGAACACTGTGGTTTCCAATCATACAAGTACATTAAGTCAATTATCCGATACAATAGATGCCAGAATAACAACTCAAACAAGTTCCGGTGGTTTAATCTATAAAGCCGTTGCGAGTTCTTTCACCTTATCGGAAAATGGAATTTCATTGTTTGGTAAGACAATAGATATAAGTGGAGCTGTCGTGTTTAATTCATTGGCAACACAGTCACAAGCCCAAAGTTATGCAAGTTCAGCTTTGAGTAGTGCTAAATCTTATGCAGATACAGCCCAATCAAACGCTGTTAGTACTGCGGCCAGTGACGCTACGAGTAAAGCCAATTCTGCGCTGTCTTCAGCCAAGAGTTATACCGATACTTTAAAAAGCTCTTTAGGAAGCCTTGCTTATCAAAGTTCCGTGTCTGCAGCTATGTTGGAGTCAACCATTATTTCAGGCGGGTATATCAAAACATCTCTATTAGATACTGTAAGTATCGTAACAAACGGACTTTCCGCCCAAACGATAAATGCCAATAATGCGACGTTACAGAATTTAAATGTGAATGTCGGTACGTTCACTAGCTGTACAATTGCATCTGCTACAATATCAGGATCGTTGACATGTACAAATGCAGCATTCAATAACGGCACATTTAATAGTATAACTATCAATACAGCTACAATTATCAATGCGAATGTTACAGGAACTGTTACAGCCACGGCTGGTGCCATTGGAAATTTTAGTATTTCGAACGGTACACTTACGAGTTATAGTATTACAACTAGCTATATGACATTGTCGAAAAAAGAAATCGACATTAGCGGATATCACTTAAATGAAAGTACCGATATATATGAATATAGTAACAGCATTTATATAGGTGATTTAGATGCGAATACTCCAATGATAAGTGGAACATATGCAATAGGCACAATTCGATCTGTTGTTTCAAGAACTTGTACCGGATCTAATTATGGCAATATAGGAGCCTATTTTGATATAACAGGAGCGAGATCTTATAATGAAAATGGAGATGTTTCAAGTGCATATAGTGGAAATAATGCTTTGTATATTCCACGTGGTAGAATAACTGGGTTTAGACTTCGTGGAAGACGTGTCAGTGGGCAACAAACACTTTCAGTAATGGATAGTGTGATACTCTGTGAAGGAAATGGAGATGATTACTCTTTATATTTACCTACATCTAATGTTGAAGATTTTCAACCATTTTTTATAAGGAAGTGTGGATCTGCAAATATATGGATTCAAGGAACAATTCAAGACGGCTGGGGTGGAACTCAATCATCGGTTAAAATAGAAAATTCTCAGATGCATTTTTTTACCTATGATGCAACGAATGCTCGGTGGGAACACAATTACATGTCATAATAAATTAAAAATGAAAATATATGAAAATTGATTTTAGAAAGATTCAGATTAAAGGAATTGATGGTAAGGTTATAGAGAAAGATTTATCAAAAGAACTTGGTAACGCCATATTCGGCAAGACGGTAGATATCGGTGAGTTGGATTTGGCACGTGACATTTATCATAAAGGTGAAATTGAAGTAAGCAAAAAAAATGCCGAGATCATCAAACATTATGTCGAACAGTACTTCTTGGCATTCATCAAAGAAACGCTTGTTCCGGCATTAGATTTAATTATTAATGAGAAAGAAAAACCAACTAAAAATAAATAAGATGGATTACGGAAATTCAACAAAGAAAAATTTTACATCTTTCACCGCTATCAGCGGAGATTTTAGTTATGCCACATCGTACTACTATGATGAAAAAGGTGACATCACAGGGCTTAGCATTCAAGCTACAAAAACAGCTGACAATTCATATGTCGGATCGATGAGTGTTGCCGACAACGGTCAGCAAAGCGTAAGCATAGCTAGTGGAAGCGATTTAGCAACTCATGCAGCAAATTTTGAAACTATAGTAACGAAGATTAAAGCCGATGTTGCGACTGCCATTTCGACAGCATCAAGTTCCACAACTGCTGCAAGCTAAAATATAGAATTGAAATTTTAAAACGAAGAATATGTTTAATCAAACAGCAAAAACAGTTGCCATACAAGGCAACGAAGTAATAGGCGGTTTCAGATATGATGCCTCTTATAATATAGAAAATGGTAGTGTTGAAAATGTCCAAGTAAAGGTTACTGAACTTGATGAGGCTGGCAAAGATAAATCTGAAATTGGTACGATGACAATCAAAGATGAAATCGAAATCAAGTTAGTTAAAGGTAGTGATCTTGCTACTCACGTCACCAATTTCTCTGCAATAATTACAGAAATAGATGCATCGTTAACAGCTCAATAGATACTAAGTATGATCAATAAAACAACATTGATAGGCATTATTTGCACGATAGTCATTGCATTTGCAGGGGCTTGGGTACAAATCAATAGTCGTATTTCCGTACTTGAAGTCCAGGTACAGAATGATAGGGCAGTATTCAATCAGAATACTCAAAAGATGGATGAGATAATGAACTCTGTAAATGAGATAAAAGAGAACATTGTTGAAATGCGTGGAGAAATGAAATTAAAGGCTGATAAGAAGTTAGTTAACTAGGAGGGTAAACAATGAAATCAAGTGATATTCTAATAGAAAAAATAAAAGAGTTTGAGGGTGTAAAGCTTGTCGCTTACAAATGCCCTGCCGGTATTCCTACAATTGGAGTAGGGCACACGAAAGGAGTAAAAATGGGTCAAAAAATATCTATGGCGCAAGTCAATAGTTTATTGCGTTCTGATCTTTCACCGATTGAAGCCTTCTTGAATAAGCAGTCGGCTAAATTTACTCAGGGGCAATTTGACGCATTGGTAGACTTTGCCTTTAATCTAGGAATTGGAGCTTTAAGCGGATCATCACTTTTTAAAAAAGCTCTTGCTAAAGTGAAGGATACAGAAATAAAAAATGAGTTTATGAAATGGACTCATGCAGCAGGAAAGGTGTTGCCCGGATTAGTTAAACGTCGCCAATGGGAATCAGTTCGTTGGTGTGAAAAATAATACGATTATGAAGATTATAAAAACATTACAAACAAGGTGGAAGGCTGAAACGCCTGATGTAGCAAAGAAGATAAGAAATATAGCCGGCACAATAACCGCGGCTCTCCCTACAGCGTGGGGAATAGTAAGTTCAATGCCTAAGATGTTGGATGTATTTCCCGATGGCTTTACAAAGTTTGTTGGATATGTAACTTTGGCATCAGCACTTATAACTACTATTGCCGGGTTGCAAACTAAAAAAAGTGATTCATGAAAAAGTACATTATACTTGTTGTGGCTTTGGCATTATTAAGCTCGTGCGGATCCAGCAAGCAGACGATAAAAGAGAATCTTACAGCTCAAACCGATTCTGTTTATTTACATCATGATTCTATGGCCGTTCAGATTGTATCTAAAAAGGTAGAAACCGAAACTGGCACGGAAGAAGTGGAAACTACGACAACCACATACGATACGAAGACGACTGATAAAGATGGAACGCATCCCGTTCTTTCTAGGACAACATCAACATCTAAGAAAGGGATTAAGACGAATAAAGAAGAAACGACTTCACAAGCCAAGCAAATGGTAAATAAGGATAGTGCCAAGGTTAATAAGAAGTCAGACCATAAAAAGGACGCGGATAAAGCTAAGACTGAGACAACTGTGCCGAAGCAGATATCTCATCTTGTTTGGTCTGTAATTGTTCTTATTATTATTTTCATTGGTTGGAAATTTAGGGAAAAGATAAAGTTGTTTTTTCAAAAGAAATAAATATTTTTACGATGTAGAAGTTATACTTTCTTGAGAGAAGGCTTTTCCCCGGGCTCTGAAAAGAATCTGGGGATTTCTTTTGTAGACTAGTTATTGTCTTCATATCGACCGAATTTTCAGCATAGAACTATGCTAAGACTTGATGTGGTCACTCTATTATTTATTATTTGCTTCCTTTTCATTCAGTATTAATGTATCTATGTAGGATTGAAACCTGATTGTCTTAAGATTTTTATAGCCTTTTCTTTGAGCTTTTCTCATTAAGAATTTATTAAATGGTAGCATCTTATTATTTTCACAAGTATTCCTATATGCAATAAAGTCATTAATTATTGTTCCGAGATGCAGTTTTCCAGATGAAAAAAAATCTTCTAATTGAATAAGAGAATTTAATGAAATCATTACGACTTCTTTAACAATATAATTAGACGAGACTTGACGGATAGATAATGCCTCTTGAAATTTGTTATTCAAAATATAGTTTATCCCTTCTATATCAAAGCTACAATCTTGATAAACTATAACCGGAAATACATATATAGGTTTAATGGAAATATCAAAATTATCTATTTCTGAAAGTATAACATGTACTTTTTTTTCTATTGTATTTAATAATTGAGTTATGCCTTTGGGAATCGGTTTCTTTTTAAGAGTATGTGTCCGTTTTTCAATGGTACTCCATTCAAACAGTTCCAATATTTCTTTTTCAATTTTATCAAAATCTCCAGAATGTTTTGTATTTGCATCCAACATTACATCTTTGAATTCAAATAGAAAGATTTTATTTAATTTCCGCATATAATAGTCAGGTTCTCCGTCAACAAGTTTGATTTTAAGATCATTACCACTTAGCAATACAGAATGGCTTTTTTTAAAACAACCTTCCATTATTTGGTAAAATAAATTGTGCTCTGTAAAATGATATCCAATTTCGCTTTTTAATGAATTATAATTTTTAATGATATGCCGTTTTTCTAACACGTGTGATAAGTCAAATATAAAACTTTGAAACATTTTGTCGATAAAGAAACTAATAACCATTACTACATATTGATTATTTCCTAAAGACAAAATAGGCTTTTCTCTAATACTCTTAAAATCAGTAGATGATATATAATTGTCAACGTCAATACTCATTAACTTTAAATAATTGACTTTATATTCTATTTGATTTAAGTCAATAATTTTATTTACTCCTCCATCTTGATAGGTTACCATTCCCAAATATAAATCAAATACAAAAAATAAGTATGAACCCCAACTATTTATGTTATATTCATCGAGAAAAACCTCTAAATAGTTTTTGTATTTATCGCTATTTATGCAGAATTTTACGAACATATAGAATTTCATAAATTCTACACGATAATCTTTCGGAAATTCTATTTCATCAACTTTTAATTGTTCAGGTAATAATATTCTAATTGCAGAATCAGTATCCTTGATTTCAAGCAAATTGCTGGTTTGAAGATTAATTCGTTTATTACAGCAGATGAGGTAACCTATCATTAATTTCGAGAATTGTTTTTTTGTAAGGTCATTTACCCCGTTATTATTATGAGCTAATAAGTTATCCATTAAGATTAGTAGAGCTTTTTTGTCCAGAAAGATATATTCACCAATATTAATCCTTTGTAAATAGGACATTATTGTATCCTGAAGTTCCTTATCTATCTTAAATATTAAAGGCATAAATAGTTCATATTCTTGTTGCCCAATAAGCATTTGTGTCTTTTTAAAATAAAGGAGAGACACAAATTCGATCGCAGAAAAAGTGGGTATTTGAGTTAGTAATTTATTTAAAGTATTATCCGCCGGTTCTGTGTTGAAAACATCGCTATATGAAATCATTCTTTTTGTTAATATTTCCTCCATTGATTTATGTATATTTATAAAATGCATGAATAATTTTATTTAGCAGGTAAAGGCTTTCTACAAAGCATTATTACCATCAAAAGTCTTTTCTGTATTCAATTTTTGATTATTTATTCCATTCAGGACAAACTATATTCGGAAATCTTATTCGACGCACCTCTTTTAATTTGCTCAGGTAATATTCATACATATTTTTATATGTAGTAAAAGCAGCATGTTCTATGTCTTCATTAATTGTAATGCCATTATTGAGTAGTAGCCACATCTTCATTGCAATAGCCATGTAGCCCCATAGATTATCCATTTCAGGTAGAGATAGCTCATTCATTAAATTTTCTATTCGTGTATCCATATCAGGATGTGTTCCACTACCGGATATAGAATCTTCGCCCATAAGTAGTATGCTGGAAAGTACAGTTGCAATTCCAATTTTATATGTAAATCCAAATCGGGTTTCGTATTCTTCTTGAATAAAACTTATTGCGGTTGCGTCGGCTTTCATTTCATCTTGAATAGCATATTTATAACTGTTTTCAAAATGCGTATGTCCTAAAAAATTATGAGAAAATTCATGAGCATATATAAATGTAATGGCTCCACAATATATACCATTTGCTTTTTCAATAATTTCGGTATATGGTTCTGGGAAAACTATATTAGGCTTGTTCCAATATAACTCTTTAATAAAATGATCCAAAAGTCTTCTACCATTAAAGAACATTTCATTTGCAAATTCTAAATCTTTCTCGTTAGCTACATAGTTATCGATATTTGTACCTGCCATATTCATCATTGGTATTTGTACTTTATTGTCAAAATATACAGATAGATACAACCCAACAGACCATATATATTGGCCGAAGTTTTCACTTATTCGAATATGGAATAAATTATCCTTTGCTTTTTCAATATATGCAGTATTTTTAATTACCCCTTGTTCTTGGATAAAAGTAAAATGAGAGGATAAGTCATTTGTTAGGCAATCTCCTTTTACAGCATCAATTAATTCTTTGATTTGCTCTATATATTCAATTGCATTAAATGATAATGATTCTATAGGTAGGAAAAATCGATTATTTTGCATACTTTTTATGTTTAAAATTTAATTATATGACAACGTTGTATTGAAAATCTCATGAGTGACCGTATTCTTCATAAAAATGCTCAGATAAAACGATCAAATTAATCAAAAGTAAATAAACATCTTCATTAATCCCCATAACACTTCTATGTTAAAATTTTATTGATGTGACAAAGGCAATAATGTTGGAGCAAAACCTTAAAAGCACATCAGCTGTCAAATACCCATCATTGTGCCGTCTGGTTTTTAAAATTATTTATATTGTTATTCAAATAAATTAGGTATACTTTCATTTAGATAGTTATTTACTATCTTATATTTTACAATTTTGTCTCCAGCCTTTAAAATTTCGACATCTACAATATACCCTATTTTTTGCCAATCCACTCCATCTTTAGAAGTAGTCATATCTTTTTTTGCTTTTGAATCATCATCTTCAAAAATAACCGGAATTGGTGATTCGGGTAAAATATTGTCTATGATTCCCTTATTTCCTTTATTAACTTTGTTTTTGTCGAAACAAGTTTGATACCAATAGAATAATACCTTTTTTCTAAAATAAGAGCTTTCTGGTTCTTCTTGTTTACCAATACTACCTTTAATTAAGGTCGGCGTGTTTTCACCAATCATTTCAGATTCTGCTTGCGAAAAACTAACTTTTTGTTTTCCATAATTTATATTTATTGTACAGTTGTGACCGCAATTTAAAATTGGTTTGACAATGCATGAAGCATTCTCTATACTTTTATTCGTGAAAGAACTGATTTGATTATCTCCGAGAATATATTTTTTAATATCATTCATATGATTGAGAAAGTCAATCACAATATTAGTATCTGATAGAAAAGCTAAAGTTGAAGGTATAGCTCCAATCACAAAATCGACAATGTAACTACCTTGTCGTATTTTGTCTATACGTAGTTCTTTACTTCCATTATTTGATCTTTTGAATTCGTCATTTAAAGCTACTAGCGATTTTGAAAACGCTTCAACGGAAATGGTTTCTGTAGTGTCAATTACGAATGATAATTTTTCTTCTGGCATGATTTTATTCGATTTGAGTTTTAATTAAATTTGTTAGTTCGCTTTAGCAATGTTTTTATCTACTTTAATTCATTGCTCATAATGAAGAAGGTTGCTGTACTAACTTTTCTATTTGCGTAAACATTTGCTGACGTGAAACATACAAGGTGAATGTCAAAAAGCAAAATTAGAAAAGCCATCAGCTACAATTTTCTATATGCGTGGTTGGTATGTCTTAATGTTTTCTTGTAACTTTAGACAGTGTATGTTGTCACTGTCTAAAGCGAGCCCCATTTTTACATACTTCGATGCTAATATTGGATTATTGTTATTTAAAAGAAGCCAAGCTAAGCGCGAATAATCAGTTGGTGATGCTTCTTCAATCCGTCGAATCATTGTGTCTGTAATTTTTTGAAGAAGTAGTTGCTTGTATTCTACTTGGCGCTCTTCTGGGTGATGTCTAAAATAATAATTAATTCTATTTGCGCAATTGCTAATTAGCTCGTAAGTAATTCCTTGAATAGTTGCTAATTCGGACAAAGCTTGACTTTCACCTTCCCAGTCTTTTGTAATCTTGCAGATATCTGCAAGATTAAACCACCTTTTTGCTTTTTCTTCATCTGGCAATGCTGTCTTAAGTAATTCTCTTAATGCGTATTTCATACCCTTAAAATTATAATATTCTTGGTATATTGAATAAATATGCATCCATGCTTTTGGAAATCGAGACGCAATATATTCGAGAGAAGGTAGTTCTACTTTAAATTCCTCTATTGAGTTTATTCGTTTTGCAACTTCAGAGAATTTTCTTTCAATTCGAGATTCTAAACCACGACTGAGGTTTTTTTGATTACTTGCTCCAAATTCCAATAAAAGTGCTCTATCTGAATATATTTTTAATTTTTCTGGATAAACTTCTAACTCTGTTTTTCCAAATATGGCCGCAGCCAAAGGCACGTTTATGAGAGTTTCTTCGTCATCATTAGACAACTCAATAAATGAACTCTTTTGCAATTCATCTATAGCCCCTTGAACATCTATTTTTTCGTTTGTTGGTCTCCAAAGAACAGCCTCTATTGCAATTTCAGGGATTGAAGAGTTCCAACTGCAAAGGGTTAGAAAAACACGTTTTGCTGCAGGAGATAAAGTATCAAATGTTCTTTTAAAAAGCGCAGAAAGAACTTTATCATTTTCAGCAACTATGCGTTGTATTTTTTTTATTTCTTTAGTTTTTGCAACTTCTCCTAGTAAAATTTTTATTATGTATGGATGCCCATCTGATTCTGTAATTAATTCTTCAATATATTTATTTGTTATTACATTTTGGATGTTGAATTTAGATGATAAAACGTTAATTAGTTCATGACATTCGGGGTCACTCATACCACCCACTTCTATTGGGTAATCAGCCTTAAAGTTTCTGCTTATTCTAGACGTAATTAATACTTTATTGGGGTTTCTTACATATGTGTTTATCCATTCAAAAACTTCTATAGGATTTGTTATAGTCTCAAAATTGTCAAATACATATAATGCTTTTCCTAGTGAATTTTTCGTCAATTCCTTTGAAAAAAAATCAATTTTATCCTTAATTTCTCTATCAGGATATAATAGTTGACAATAATCATGTGCAATATCTTTCTGATTTAATACTTTAGTTTGAACTTGTTTTGGACCCTCAAGATTCAAATCAATGTCTCTTGCACTAAACCATATGATCAAATCAAATCTCTTTGTAGATGCTTGTTCCCTAATTACATGAATTGCTAGTGAAGTTTTTCCAATGCCTCCGCGACCCTTCAATGTGATTATTGGGAAACGATCTTCAACTGAAATTACAGAATTGAGTTCCTCTTCTAATGTACCTCTTCTTATATAGTTCTCTGATTGAATTGGTAAATTTGTAAAGCAATTTCCTAAAACATCTAACTGAGATAATCCCTCTGTTTCTGAACTAGGCAGACTAGTAACTGGATTCATATATAATTTTGCACATTTTTCAACTCTACAATCACTTATATAAGAAATTGTTTCAAATTTCTCATTTTTTAAATTCCCATTTGGATAATAGAAATCTGATAATTCTGGATCTGAATAAAGTAGATTGATTTTTCTAGGATAGTCTACTAAACAATATATTCCACTTTCAAAATTATCTTTATTCTCTCGTTTTAAATAGTCAAATTGGTCGCAGCCCTTTAGTAAATATGATATTCGATATTTTCCAGAAAGATTGCGGAAAAAATAGGCCCAAGGGCGATTGAATAAATTCAAATTATCAAGAATTAGACTTATTGAATGTAGCAGTAAAGGGCAAGCTTTAGAGCAAGGTTCCAACTTGGTTGCTCCGTGCCCTTTTGTTTTATTTCTTAAAACTGTGAATAGATGAAACCATATTCTTAATGGAGCTTTAGCTCCTATTTTTTCGTGTTCAATATTAAAAAGGTCTAAACAAATTCCGAGTTGAGTTAGCGCCTCAAATTGCCAATTCCCGCTAGCTACTCTTTGAGTTAATTCTTTATATTCTAAATCTAGAATGCTAGGAGATAAAATTTGTGCAGTTGGACCGACTAGTATGCCATCAATTGTTTTCGAAAAGTCTCCAATAGCATTTGCTCTAACCAGAAAATGCTCATGTCGATATTTGGTTCTTTCGTTATCCTCATTAATACATGCAACTAGAAAGAGAGTGATTGTCTTTGTTAGTTGTTCTCCTAAGAGCAGTAAATCGTAAAAGTATGCTAAATCGGAATCTTCTTTTGTTGATTCTAATCTGTCAATCATTCTTTCAATAGGTTTAATTCTTTTCATCCTTTTTTTTTTATGCAAAAGAGCAGGGAATCAGAGAGCTTTTTAACCGTAATTTATAGTCATATTTAAGGGCTTTCTTACGCAAATTATAAATGCCATTGAAACAGGATGGATTTATTCTTTGTTAGCCAAATATAAGCTCTGTTAGACTGTTTTTTGTAACTGATTATTTCTTAAGCTATTTATGCATTATGATTTTTTTTGTTTAATTTTGTCCAAATATAATAACACTTTTTTAATTTGCAATAAAAACATTTATTTAATTTCTAATTTATTTTGTATTTGATTGTTCTATGTGTAAAAATTTATTATCAGAGAAATACTAATTTTGTGGCATCGAAGTTGTTTTTTTGAGAAATGATTTTAGTCCCATTCTCTGAAAAGGAGGTCGGATTTTATTTTTGCTTGATTAATTGTTATAGCTTAAATTGTTAAAAAGGGGAATAATTTTCTTATTATTAACCCATTATTCTAAATTTGCGGGAATAAAAGAAGAATGTAATGGAAGAATTAGAAGCAAATAAAATGATTGAATTACTAAAGAAAGGTGATATACGTGTAGTAATGGAATCGCAAAGTATTTTTACTATTTCATTTACATGCAACAATCGTGTTATTTATTTTCACAACAGTGGATCCTATGATTCATATTCTGTTAACCCAAGTGGCCTATCCTATAAAAATTTATTAGGAAGACTTTCATCAATTATAAGAATTGAAAAAATAATTGACTCTGAATATTATCCTATTTGGACAAAAGAAGATGGAGAAATAATACGTGGTGAAAACTTTGTAAAACTTAGAGGTAGATATTACACTATATATTTTCTAGAACAATTAATTGATAAAATTTCAGAGTTCAAAAAAATGAATATTTGATGACATTGCTCAATATTCTCTGTAATTAAAGAAAATTGTCATGAGCTGTTTTATTTGTAAACTTTCTTCTAAGCAAAGATCTCAACGAGAATATTTTTGTCAGAAAAACTATTAACTAAAAAGATTATCATAAGTTTTATGGGAAATTACTCATCATTTTATAAAGATAAAACCTTAGTTTTCCAAAATGTTTCTTCCTTTGCAAAAATAGATATTATGGATATTCAGATATTGAAGTCGGATGTAATGGGAATCATTTCAGAAGAATCAGCCTATAAAAGTTCCCATGCTACGGAGAATAAGTTTGATAAGCAATTTATAAAAGTTCAGGACTGGACATATATCGGCAATCATTGGACCGCTGCAAAACAGATAATGATAGATGTGTTGAAGAAATTCCTTACTTCTGTCACGGATAGTACGGATGGAGATTTTGATGTGTCACTGACTATTCCAAACTTTGATTCTAATCTATCTACTTCATTGACATCTGCCATAAATCGTTTCATCATCAATTATCTGATGTGTCAATGGATGATAGTTAATGATGATGAGGATGCGAAGGAATATGATGCTTTGTATAAAGACAATATACAAAGTGTGAAGAATTTTATTTATAGTAGAACAAAACCAACTTACTAATGCAATCAATAGCTATCACACTAAACAAGAAAGATTTATTCTTTGAAGTGAAGAATAAACTCTATACGATCTCGGAAAGTCGTAAGACGCCTGAGAATCTTGAAGCGGTTGACTATATTAAAGTCAATGATGATACTAATGATCAATATCGTGTATTGAGTTCTTTTGGTAAATCAAAAAATGAGGTAGAGAATTTATTATCAAAGTATTCGTCGAATAGTGCTACTATAGTGCAGGATGAAACGATTGATACTAAATTGACCGACACACTGACATTTGCTCTTTCTATGCCGGATAATTTCGCCAATAATGCAAAGTTATCAAATGCAATACATAATTATCTAGTTGATAAAGCTGTGTTTGATTGGCTGATGGTAGCTGCACCAAATGAGGCAACACCTTATCAAGGAGTATATACTAGTGATCTGCAAGAAATAGTTTTGATATTTAATAAAAGGAGTAAACCGACTTATGCTGAATCCTAAAACATTTACCGTAGCCCTTAACGTCAAAGCGATTATTTCGGATATTAAAATGAAAGCTTATTTGATTGCTCAAAAATACCCGGATAGTGAACAGAAGACAGAAATAGAGGATATCGGAACAAGTAACATTGATATGCTGTACCGATTTATTCAACGTGCCACTACCACATTGATAGAGGGGTTATATTTTGCAACTCGATCTATTGCTGATGATGGAACAAGTAAAGATAACTCTTTATCCCGCACCGATAGTATAGGCATTGTTCTTGTACTTCCTTTTGATTTTTCGTCAACATCACTCAATGCTGTAATAGAGTATTGTCATGATTATTTCGTGTCAACGGGATTATTTGAATTCCTTTTTATCTCTGACGAGAAAGAGGCTGAGAAGTGGAATCAGAAAGCCATGGACGATTTGGAAAAGATAAAAGAATATGCCTCCGAAAAGGTTCTCCCCTTTCGAAGACAATCAAGTGTATTTTAGAAAGAGCAGCCTAATGGTTACTCTTTCTTTATAGCTATTATCTTATGGAAGATAATTTATTGCTTTGTTAATAGAGTCATACCATGAATAATTGAATATTGACGAAGATGGATGATAAATTTTGAATGCTGGTATTTTTTTTTGATCAATTGTATAATAGCGGAATGGTCCTCTGTCCTGATCTTCAAACATGATTTTTTCTTTGCCATAGTCATTAGTCTCTGGCATTTGATGCCAAAGCCTTTTTCCCCAGACAATTATTAAATCGGGTTTATATTCTTGGAGTATCTCAAAAAACGCCGATGCACTTTTTGTAAATTCTTTAGATGTTGGTGATTCTCTTGGTCCGTTTGTAGAGGATTGAACAAAGTTGTAAAAAACTATAGAATCCCAAAAAGCTTGAACTTCATCAAAGCTTAAATGTCGATTATAAAATATATTCCCAAATTTAGTATACGTATTCATCCATCCTTCGCATTCACCGTCACCTTCTTTATACTTTAAAAATCCATTAACAACATTTGTTGTAAACTCTCGGCAGTTTTTATCATCAATTTCTAATTTTCCACAAGTGGGACAATTTTCTCCACAATAGTGACTCTCTCCTAGAATAAGTAATTTTTTTCCATTTATTCCTGTTGATGAATAATTTTTTCCCACCCACGGTTTAAAAAATACATTTTTCATATCTTCATTAATTTTGTTAATGCAAATATATGTATATATTAATTATAATAACTCTATGTCATCTAATTTTATTATTAAATTTCTCTTCAAATTCAACCGATGCCCCGTCAACATAATTACTGTTTGTAATGCTCGCGGAATATGCCAAACGGAAATATTTATATGAACGCCCTAGTATTCTCAATATGGAAGAACTAGAACTCTTTACCGGTACCCAATTGATTAGATCACGGCTACCATATAAAAGAAGTTTATCTGTTTGAGGAATATTCCCTCTCATGATAAGTCTCTGAACGGCTTTTAATACATCTCCGTCATTAAATCCCATTGACCGGGTTAGTAGCCCGATTTGGACGTTCCCAGAATAGTAATCATTTGATGAAGAAAGATTCATTAGTTTATTCCCTGTAGTCATAACCCAACAATTAGGATAACTATTTACTGAATAACTGTAGTTGCTTTCTATCAGGCTCCATGCTTTTTCATTTATAGCATACATGTATGCGTAAGAGTAGGAGGGATTGTAAATAACAATTCTTCTATTCGTGTAATCGTATGCTATTTTAGCCCCGGAAGAATAAGTTAAGAAATTGACTGCAGGAATAGGCAATGTGTAATCCAGAAAACGAATCAAAGTAATATGATCCATTAAGTAATGCATGTTTTGTTAGATTTACTTTTATATATGAGGTTGTAGTTCCGTCATATTTAGAAAAAACAACTTGATATGCATTCTGATTTGGATAATAGAAAAAGAATCCGCAATTTGTCATGTTTAATGATGCAGAGCTTTTTACAATATATGTTTTTCCATTTTCTTTTATATACACATACGATATCCATTTATTTGTATCGTTCGTTCCGTCTACAAGATTGAAGCTATAGTCGTATGTCCTTGTATCATTCCATGTCGTTTGTGCCGCTAAATCAAATCCATCAAATAATGATCTTTTTAATCCTGAAATGTTTAATCGGCTATTATATGAATAACTATATTCGGGAATTATATTATCATGAGATTGGTAGTCGTCGGTCATTTGTGTGGCTGTAGCGATATTATCTATCTCATTCTTTTTAACTTCAAAAGAACTCATGCTATTACTAAGCTCATTTACGTCTAAGCTTCTTAAAAGATAAAATAAGGATACATTTTTGACCTTATCCGCTATTTCTCTATCGGTAAAATGTGGCAAGCTGTAAAAATATTCATTTGTTCTTCCTGAACTTGGATATGTAACATTTTGTTCTTTAAAACTCTGATTGTTGTTTTGAGAAGAAACTTTTATCCCTACGCTGTATCCTAAATCACTCTGAAGATCTGTAAAGTCTATTTTTCCGGACTCATCATAAGTATATATTGGAGCGGAAATGTATATATCGACTTTTTTTATGATGTCTTTCCAATTTGATAATTTAGTCAAATCGGATAGCACCTGATACCAGACTTGCCCATATGTTGTGTATACTCTTCCGTATGTGTCTTCGTTATGAATTTTCCCATTGCTACTTTCCGAGCATACAGGAGTGGGTTTTGTATTAGGAATCATAAGTATAGGTGCGGAATGCATGTACAAACTCCCATCATATAGTCTATAAGCATATCTAATGAAAAATGGATAAATGAATCCGAATTTTTCGTTGTGGACTGATGCTATTAATTTATTAGCATAGCCTAGTATTTGTGTCGATAGAGCTGTATTTATTTCTTCGCTATAGTTGGTATCGGATGTGCTGATATCATCATTTAGTTTGAATTCGTCGCTTTTGGCTGTAAATAAAGATAATCCAAATTGTATATTCATCTCAGGAGGTTTTTGCCCTATATAATTATAGGCTCCGTCTTGCCATAAGAAATAATGCATTCCATCGTCACATAAAGCTATTAGAGTGTTGCCAATCGCATTTACGCTATTTATGGTTGAACTTAAATCCGTAATTGACGTAGTCCCATTGTACAATGTGGTACCAACTGAATAGATGTAATTCTTTGTTTCGTCTGATGTGCTATGCACAAATAATAATTTCCCATTTGTTGGGATTGAAACGTCAAGCTCTGATGGGGATTGAACACCAATTATTGTTCCTCCTCTCACAGTTCCATTAATAAGTATAGCCAAGTTTCCATCTTCTACGTTTCTCTCAGATCCGTTTCTTGACATTCCCTTGAAAGATATATTCATAATAAATTCCTCCTTGTAATTATAGGCAAAGCTTCTACATCTTTGTCTATTTTTGTTTTTTCTCCAACGGCATAACCGGCAATCAAATTACCCATTGTCATTTTAGTGGATAGTTCTTGGGATTGAGCGCGTAAATACGCACCTCTTCCCCAACAAACTAATTTTGTTCCTTTTGGAGCTTGACGTTCCTGAACATATAAGTAATATTCAATTCCGTCCGTCCAAATATTTATGGCATCCCCTCTATTAATACCAAGCTCTTTTGAAACTCTCGAGGATATCCTTATTTCCCCGCTGCTCTTAAAAACAACATCAGGCTTTCTGCTTTGTATTAGATTCATCTATCCTAAAAGATTTGCGTTTACCGAACTTAGATTTGATTAGCTTGAATGTAGTGTCTTTTAATGGAAATTTTAAATCCAATAAGATACCTATCGTATTAATGTTGGAGTTATTTACTACAATTCCCACACCGGATTTCATGCGTGTAACTTGATAATAATCCGTATTGTAGCTCTCCATGAATTCTTCGTCTGCCTCCATCAAATGGTAATTATTTCCACTTTTATATAGGCACAGTTTATTTGCTCCGTTTCCAAGACGCAGCAGAGCCAGACGGTTAAATTCTATAAAACCGTCTGTCCTTATTGTTATTTTAGGCGTTAGCATTTCTCCACTTGCTTGTTTGATACGGATTTCTTGTCCACCATGACACGACCTCAACTGCATCTAATGAGGGTAAATCTTTTGATACATGGTCAAAGAATTCTTGGGCTTCCTCTTTGGTGCAGAAAATATACCCGGACAGATACCCCATACTAACAGAACCTTGTTTCCCATTTACGATAACGGAATAACAACGTTTGCCAAATAATACAAAGAAAATTTGATGTAATTTTTCTCTTATAGGTTGATAGAATTTATTCAGCCTACTTTTTATACGGGACAACTTATCTGTAAGGTTATTCCCTAGAGCGATTCTAATAATTTCTCTTACCATAACTTTAAATATTAGTAAAGTTGGTGAGCTATGGCATCACAAAGGTAGTGAATTTTGTAAATTCAATTTTAATTTTCGTGCATTAATTTCAAATGTTTGAGATAAATAGCTGTACTAAAATTTGGATATTAAATATTAAGCATTATCTTTGTTAGATCTTACATCTAATAAGTGTGATTAATATTAATATTACTTTTAGTAATATAGATGTTAGTAGTCTTAACGAGTGGTTCCTTGTAATTCTACAGATTGTACAATTGTACAGATCACCAAAATAGTTTGAACCGAGATAAAATGGAAGCTTTCATAGCTTTAAAATCCAACAAAGATGTATGTTAGTAGAAAAGTCACTTTTTAGTGGTTTTTCTACATATTTTCTCCATTTTTAATGAATATATTTACAGGGCTTGTTTGACCTATTAATCTTGCTTTGACCAATAGATATGTATTTTCTTTAGTTTAAAAATGAAGTTCTTTGCATACGTGAAAAGGTTAAATATTCTGATTTAATTTTTAAAATTCAATCGTATAATTTTGGTTTTAGTATTGTTATCTAATAATTCCTTTGTCAATAGTTCAAGTTCAGAATCATACTGCCATTCATCATTATTATAAATAACAATATCAATCATATTAGAACTATCAGTCAAAGATCCAAGTCCTAATAATGTATTGCATTTACTCTTATATTTTCTAACCTTAGAATATATCGACAATCTTTTTTCTAAATCTGAAAGATCATTATTATTCAAGGAAATATAACAAATACATAAATCTGGCATAGGCATAGACATTGTATGCTGCCTTTTGTCATTTAAGGTGTTTCTTTTTAATTCTTTTATATTTTTTACAAGATATGTTCTCGTATCTCCAGATAAATCTAAAAGATGAAAAATAATGTCTGTAACTTGAGGATTATTTTGTCGTTTAATTTCTGTACACAATTCATTAAAGCATTCATCTTTCCAAGAATTTTTGATTGGATCATTTTCATTAGTAACTAAGTGGGAATACCCAGCTTTTTGAGGATAATAGTTCCTATCAATAAGATATCCAATATTAGAATCAATAGCCACAAAATCGGCATCATCCCATTTCCATAATTTATTTTTTAAGTGATATCCTAGATAAACAATTTCTTCATCAGCCCTGAAATACTCCATCAGAGAAATTCGCTGTCTTATATAATATAAAAAATCATATGGATCGCTTAAATAATGTACAAGAATTTCCATGTCAAATATTGACAGAAATATAGGAAAGGGATCTTTTTTTTCTTTTTTTAGCATAATATATGCTTGATGAGTAAGTGTAGGGTAATTTTCTGTTGTAATTCCCATAATATATGCATCAGTGATTTTATCGGAAATTTTTATTTCTTGTCCTTTATCGTTATAAAATTTTGCATTATGTTCAAGTACTTTATTTCTAGAAATCAATCCTTGCTCATAAGCATCTTGCACTGCTTCTGTAAAATCAGTTACTAATTTTTTCGTATCCCCCTGTCTTGCAGGAAGTGTAAGTTTTTTAGATTTTACTTGCACGCATAATGCCTTGCTCCCTAAGAGACATAAAACATCAATATCTGTATCCCTTTCTCCTTTTTTTGAAGTTACAATTATAGATTTAAATGTATTTTCTTTCCCAAAAACTTGGGATAAAAATTCATATGCCATTTCTTCTCCTACCTTACCACGATGAGAGGCTAACTGATCACCATATTTTTTATCATCAACCATCCAATAATAAGGGCTTTCATAGACAGCCTCTGCAACTAAATAATTAATGGGAACAAAATATTTATTTTCATCTAGTTTAATTAAAGGTTTAGCGTTTAATATATTGAAATATCCGGCTCCCTTATATTGATTGTTTATACCTCTATCTGGTGAAAAAGAAAAAATATTGAAGAAGGAATTTATTTTCTCACCTAGTTCAAATTGCGATCGATCAACAACAAATAAATCAATGAGGTTCTCATAAAATGAATTCCAATTTTGTTCTCTTTGCTCATCAATATTATTTCCATCTAAAATATCCGGCAAGGGTGGAAACAAATTTATATATTGGTAAAATTCTGCCGCTATAAAGACCTCTTTTAAATCCTCATCTTTATATTTTTCTTTCAATTCAGACTCTTTTTCTTTTAATGGGATAAGATTTATTTTTGTGGATTTTTCCTGCAATAAATCTCTAATTTTTTTTACATTTTTTACAGTATCTCCAAAGTCAAAGCTTTTTTTGCTTAAAAGCCACTCTCTATCATATTTATATTTCTTGTCTAAATATTCCAAATATTGAAAATCATAAACTCCATCTCCACTATAAAACATCGGTTCTACCATTCCTCCATCATTTACAAAAAAATCAAATTTTTCTTTTTCACTATCATTCTGCTTTATTCCATTTCTTACTTGATCGTATAATTTTTTTATTTTTTCACTTTGCGGTATTAGATATGAATGATGTAATTCTTCCATTAATTTATATGTTCTTTCTTTTAGCCCAATTACGGTTTCAGGTGAATCTGGTGTGGTAAAATCTATTTTATTTTGAACTAAAAAGCCTAATAATAAAGAAGCTTCTTTTACATTAAGTTTTGACTTATTGTCAACTTCATGAATTTTTTCTATTTCTATATGGAAATCTTCAAATAAAATTAGGCACAGAGCATAGATATATCCTTTGGTTGCGACTAGCTCTTTTATATCAACTATTACTAAATCTGTATTTCTCATTGATCTTATTTTTAATATTAGTTATTTCAAAGTTATGCAATAATATCAATAAACAAAAAAAATATTTATTTTGTTATGGAATAAAATATATTGATGGGGTTGATTCCATAACACTTTGACCTTTTCCCTATGATTAACTTTTTTTATCCCTTTTCTAATTAGTCAAGCATTCCTTAGATTTTCTGTGGGTGTTTACTATTTTCTTCGTTAATTTTATTCCCATTCTATTCTTTCTCCTAATTTAAAAATAAATACACTTTTATCAGGTGCTCCCCAATTAGTGTTTCCACGACCAAATGAAATATTATTGAGTTTGAAAGTTATTGTTTGACTAGTATACCCTCTATGAAATCGAGCAAAATCAAATGGGTAACATAAGTAACCGTCAGGATTATCTTCTATACATGTCATGCAATTCCATTGTTCGCATAATGGCTTTTGATATTCTACCTTACAATCCTGAAAATGATAGCATAATCGTTTTATATCTCGTTAGTCTTCTTTTTTTATTCCAGATTCGATCATGTCGTACCATTTACCTTTGAGAACTAAATTGAGTGTCTTCATAATAATTATTTATTTTTCAACATAAAAATAGCATCATCTTTATTTTCAACAAATCTGATAGAACTTTCCCAACATCATAAATGTGCTATGATATTGCTCCAGATTAATATATCAACATGGATAGTATGATCCGTCTATATAGTGAAAGTAAAAAATCTTTCCGCATTCTTGTTTCAGGTTGATGATGCCTGTATTAAACAAATCATGGCTATATGTCATTGTTACTTCTTTGTTCAATTCATCGTCGTAAATTACCACTGTTTCGGTTACACAGGTTACAGATATTAGTTTGCACTCATGTACATCTACCGAATTTCCCTTATCACAACTAAGTAGCAATAAGGGGAATAAAAAAATTAATAAATATCTCATAACAATAAATTTTTTATAAAGTCCGCGTCAAGTCCTGGCATATGTTCTATGCTGAAAATTAAATCGATAAGAAATAGTATAAATGTAGAATCTATCACGAACTGAGCATAGGATAACGCTCACAAGAGTTTCTGTTCGAAAATATTTTATAAAAATCCAATAACTTCATTACCTAGTTTCTTTTGAGGCATAAAATTAATGCATTTTTGATTAAATTGGTTATTTTATTTGAATTTTTTAGACTATTGCGGACACTTGTTTAATTTTGTTTGCAAATAAAATGTGCGGGATATTTCACCCGCATCGATGTTATTGAATCACATTTTTGTAAAATATATGGATTTCACAAGACCCTTCAAGACTATATTTGTATTCTTCTACTTAATTGCTTTTTAGCTTGTTCATCGCCTGATAATGCACGTCTTTCAAGCTCTTTATACCACGTAAAAGTATTGTACCCTTTAGGCACAGGTATTAAATTTTTATCTCTTTCTTTCTCCTCTTTAATCACTCTAGCCAGCCTTTCGCTTTCTGTCTCAACAAGCTTGAGAGGAGTCGTTTCTTTCTTAACTGGCTCCCGAGATGCCCATGTATTTAGTCTCCGCTTTACGTCCCACGTTTTTTCTAGTTCCCATCTCATTTTAGTATGAGATTTGTTCGGTTCCGTCCAATAATCATAGAATTTACGGATCATGTCCTTTTCATACATTTTTGTGTAAGGAATCAATGACTTATAGAAGATATCTTTTCTCTTTTCAAATTCAGATTTTTTCTTCTCGGTATCAATCTCGGATTCTTCAACGACTTTCTTGAAGAATAATTCAATTTCTGTATCAATGTCCCTTTCTAGGATTTTACAATCAACAGATCCGTTTGCCGTTTTTTGCAGGAACCGCATCTGTTTAACCATCAGATAAAAGTCTTTCTTCGTTTTCATGCCAGATTCTTTTGATAATATGTATAAATTCTTATTTCCAATATTGCCCTCTCGTTACATACTTTGTCCCATTGCCTTACGTGAGAAAGTACGTTATCCATCAACCAGTTTGTGGTTCCATTATACCTGCTCTCCAGCTCTTGAATGTTTACCTGTTCCAATAGGCTGTTTTTCTTTTTCATGTTTTCTCTTAAGTTTTCTTATGTGATAAGAGAGAATACGATGTGCATTCTCTCTTTTTATTAGGTTATTGCTATTTAGTCGTGGAACTTGATTTATAAGATCTTCCACAAGTTTGTTACTTACGTAATACATGACATTAACTCATTAAAGTATTTTTCATCATTTGGAATATCATCACATGCTCCGGTTATACGGCTTGCTATTGACTTTTTCCCCATTATCAAGCTGTATATATGCTCGTCAATAGTTTGATCGCCCAGCATTAAATATGAGCTTACAGGTAATTTCTGTCCTATTCTGTCGCATCGTGCTTCGCATTGTGTTAAGTCCGCATAAGTCCATGGCAGCTCAATGAATAGTTCTTCATTTCCAGATGTTAAGGTGATTCCGACACCTGCAGCTTTGATGCTACAAAGGATTATTCTCGATTCTCCTTTTTGGAAAGAATCTATTGCGTATTGTTTGAGTATTTGTGAATCTCGGCCGGTGACTGTCACCGCATCAGGAAAAACTTCTTTCAGTCTATCTACGATAACATGCTGTGAGCAGAATACAACAATCTGTTTACTTATATCTCTAATAAAGTCGATCGCAGCATCAACCTTTCCCAAACTAGCGATTGAACGAAGATTCATGAACTTGACTAATGCTTTCATTCGCATCTTCCGCCTGATTTCATCATCTGAACAATTCTTGTATTCAGAAAGATATTTTTTCAAGTCTTCGTAACATGTTTCATATTCCTCTCTATTTGAAATAGGGGTGATAATGGTGGAACGGGTAAGTTTCGGCAAGTCTTTCAGTACGTCCTTTTTCTCTCTTCGAAAATAACATGAAGCCTTAATTCTTTGCTGCAGTTCTTCCAAATTACCATCTTCGCCATAATCGTGTAGGAATTTCCCATATCCTCCGAACTCTTTTATTCGTCCCATTATCGCTATTTGTGTAGCAATATCTGCCGGCACATTTACAACCGGTGTTCCGGTAAGCATAATTACAAATTCTTTGCTGGCACATATCCCACGGACAAATTTTGTCTGCTGAGCACTTGGATCCTTGCAACGATGGGATTCATCAAGTATAACCGACTTGAATAAGTTTATGGAGGGTTGAAAAATGACATCTTTTAGTCTAAAACCTTTTTTTGCCTCAATAACGAAGTATTTCCGTAGGCTTTCGTAATTGACTATGGCCACATCGTACATCTTCATTGTTAGATAGTAGGGGAATGTCGTTTTTATTGAATCAGTCAAGACAATCGGTCTTAAATTGGTAAACTTTTCTATTTCACGTTCCCAATTTATTTTTAAGGAACTAGGACAAACAACTAATGTAGGCGTTGCACCAGAAATGGCAATGGTAGCGATAGCTTCAAATGTTTTTCCCAAGCCCATATCGTCACCATTAATCAATCTCTTTAGTTCTAGACTTTTTTTTATCCCTTCTTTCTGATAAGGGTAGGGAGTTATCTTCAGTGTTTCCATTTCCAACCATTTAATTTATAAATTCGTTCCCTTGCAACTTCCGGATCGGTAAATGTTTCATGTGTGTTCCTTGCGGAATGGACACCATTAACAGGTTTCTCTACTTGGAATATTTCGTAAGAGTTCCCGTTTATTGTATAATAATATTCTCCAACTTTTCTATTCATAAGAATTTATATATTTCTTCCTCAATGTCTTGTTCGCTGCATTTAATGTATTTTGAAATCATAAGCTTTACCACACATTTGTAGAATTTCTCAAATTGAAATTCATCCATGTGTGCAAAATCGATTGAGTGATACATGATTACTCCATCGGATGATTCATCATACATGTGTAAATCATGTTTGATTCGGATAAGAAATGCTTCTTTATCGTATATCTTATACTCTTCAATCTTTTCATTCGGCATATTATCCAAAACTAGCCGGATTAAAGCGAAGAGTTTCTTATGGAAACGGATGTTGCGTACTTTCTTTATTTCTACGCAAACGTCCGTCCCAAGTTTTAATTTCTTCTTATTGTCCAAATCTGAATCATATAGCGGAATAAGACCTTCGGATGTTACTCTACAATAGATCTTCATACGTAGCACCAATACTTGAATGAGAGGTCAAGATATTTCTCTTTGCCTTTCTTATATACTTCACTGTCACGGGTGATCATTTTTTTGAATACTTTGAAATTCTTCTTACTTATCGCATAGATGAAATCCTGCTTTGAATAATTCGGATTAATGGCTTGGGCGATATCCATATACCAGGCTCTTGATCTGTCCCAATCAAAAAAATCAATTGATTGCTCGAATTGGTTTTGGGTGGTTGCAGCCGTTGTTTTTAAATCGCCTCCAAAAGTCCCGATCCACCAATCCCATTTACAACGTGTATCCAGTTCATAGTTAAAGCAAGCATATTCAAATTGTTGTTTTTCTTTTACCATGAACTTTTGCGTTTCTGAATTTGCCAAGACATATTTCAAGAAAACGTCTTTTTTAGCTTCATGGTAAAGTGCCTTGCGAAGCTCTTGAGCCCATTCAAATTCTTCTTGGGTGTATTGTTCTTCATCAACGGTATATCTATAGAAATTCACCTTAGTAGGTTCTGTAATGATGCCGTCAACCAATGTTCCCCGCCTGAATGCTTCTATGCGATCTTTTTCTTTGATAAAATTGAGTGATGGGTAAAGTTGATATTTAAAAGAGGTCAACGTTGAATTGCTGACCTCTTTTCGAAGATAGTATTCATCACTTGGAAGCTTTGACATCATCAACGTATTTTATATAAGGTGATTCAATAATATGATCATTTTTGTTTGCCTCTTTTTCACAAGCAATAATCATAAAGCCAAGTTTCTTATATAACTTGTCAATATCCATTGCTGCACCTTCCGATGCCCACCACATTTGTATAATGTTCATGAATCCCTGTCGATCAGTAATCTCTATTTTCTTTGTTACTTTCGCTTTGATAGGAGCGGATATTTGCTGCGCAAATAGATTCTCGACGTTTGCAGTATTCTTTGCCAATGCAGTGGCTTGTTTTTCTTTTTCTTCATGGGCCTTTCGTTCCGCTTCTTTTCTAGCTGCATTCTCGGCATCTTTTTTTGCTAGTTCTTCTGCTGCTTCCTTGGCCGCTTCGGCATCAGTCTTTTTCTGTTCTTCGATTCTTTGAAGTTCAATTATTTTTGAAGGGAACTTTTGAAGTATTTCATCCACAGTACCGGCAATATCAAAATTAAATTGATTTTCAATTCCTCTGATTGTTTCGGAATAGGCCTTATTTCCAACTTCCTTATACTCTTCTTGAGAAAGGATGTCAGGCTTTGGTGGAGCTTTAAAGCATGTCCTATCAAAAACTAATGAAGTTCCTTGAATTTTCATTTTTACCTCTTCTGCATTATTTAGAGTGACGGATGAAAAGAGCGTCTGAATGGTCTTAATCGTTTCTTCTATGGCTCTGTTTCCTGCTTGCTTTAAAGTTTCTATCGTGTCATTGCGAAGATTTTCTTTTGTCTGAGATATTAGAAGTTTCCTTTCTGCTTCTTTTCTGGCTTTCTCGGCTTCTTCCAATTTCTTTTTGGCATAATCATCACGCATTTTTTGGAGTTCTTCGATTGATCCCCCTTTCAGATAGTTTTCCAAAGAAGTAAAGCCAGCACGAATCTTATCAAAAATTTGTGTCACAGGTTTACGCCTTTCGTTCATCGTCTTTATCGTTGTGTTTGTTTTGGCAAGGAACTTTCTTATTTCTTCGTCCAATTCATCATTCATGCCGGATTTAGCTTTCTCAAGAAGTCTGTTGCCATAAGCCATGCAGTTTTTAGCACTTGTTTGGTTTCCAGCAATAGCATTCATTGTGAGTTCTTTTATCTCACTTATTCCTTCGACTTTTATCAATTCATTTTCCATAGCCTCATAATTTAAAAGGGTTCATCTTCCTTTAATTCTATATGTGCACCAGTTGTCTTGACTTCTCCAAACGGTACATCTTCATCTTTTTTTTCTTCTCTAGGTTGGTTGTCTTCATCCGCTTGCATAACAGCACCGTCTCCAATGGCTATTCGTGGAAAGTTTTTGAAGGCATGCTTTATTACCTTAGCACATAAGAAACCGGTATCAATATCCGATCCGTCAGAACTATGACCATATAGCGCGTTAGCTAATCCATCGACTCTCGTCCCGTGTTCCCAATGTCCATTGTTTTTCTTGGAATAGCCAATCAAGCGTTGGATATCTTCGAGCACCATTACTTTATAATCGGATGAACCGTCCGGTCGTACAAGCTTAATGAATGCACCTATTATTTTTGCATTTGCGGGACGGGGATATTTCATCATATACCGTACGATTGTTTTATCATTTTCCTCTCCGAAGCTGAATTCATCACAATTATATACGATCTTCGGGTTGTCCGCATATTTTATCTGGCCAGCACGTTGTCTTATTAGGAGCTCGCCGTAACCTGATATTTTTAGTACGGCCATCTTTTCATAGATGGCTTGATCTTTCCCGTCTTTTACTGGCTTTGTGCCAACCTTTACACTAGAAGCTTCAACATAGGCTTGCGTGGAGCTGTTTTTCTCAATGCTTATCCCATTAACTGCAATAGATATAAAAGCATTGAATAAAGACATATTAGAGCACTTTTTCAACTCTTCGGATGATCTTACTATCTGATTGAAAAGTTGAGCTTGTTCGTTATAAAAAGATTCTGCCCCATCGTTACCGAATTTGGAGCCGTAAATGATTAGGAACTTTTCTTTTGTCTTGTCCAGTGTTGCCACTTCTTCGGGTTTCACTCCATTTAAAAAATCGAATATGTCCATGATTATTGTTTTTTGTATGATTCCATTATGATTTCAACTGCTGAAAGATGTCTTTTCATTTGTTCATTTTCCTTTTTATAAGTGTCATTCCAATATTTCAAAGAAGAGTTTTCACCGATCAGTTTCTTATTGGATTCAGATAATTTCTGATTCTCATTTTTCAGTTCTTCGATAATGTCGGATTTTCCTTCTTTTAATTCAGATTCCATTTCTTTTCCTCCTGTTCTTTTAATTCTTTAGTTATTTTCTTGAGCTCTTCCTCGGATATGATATTTATATTTTCTATGGATAAAGCACATCTACATCGTTTCTTAATGTCAGATTCTATTTCATTGATATTTATTATCCCGCCCTTGGCTTCTACCAAGGCAATTCCTTTTTTCCCCTTTTCACCAGAAAAGGAAACGATCATATATCTATTCATGTAAATAAGATTTTATTTCTTTTATAAATTCGTATATGGAGTGACAGATAACATATTTACTGCCGTTCTTTTCAGCTTCTTCTTGCCATTCCTTTTGTGCTGGCGACTGTTTACCTTGTGGGGTTTTCATTTCGATACAAAGTCCGCCGTAATGCTTATTCCCCTTTAATAAGATAAGGTCTGCAACTCCAGATGTAACGCCTTCATCTTTTAAGTTTTTGGCTGTTATTTTATCACGCCAACTTCCGTTAGGAATAGCAAAAAGTACTTTTGATAGGTAAGGGTATTGGTAACGAAACCAATTAACACAAGAAACTTGGATATTATGTTCTCCATTACCGTGACTTCTTTTTTGTTTGGGAAGCTGCTTCATCATTTCGTCAAAAATCATCTCTCTCAATTCTTATAGTTTAAAGTATCTGTTGGCCGCCCTTTCATCGTGCGACTTTATAATGTTTATTAATCTTGTTTGTTTCTGTCTAAAAGATAAATCATCATCAAAATGACTATGACAGTCTCGGCACCCAGCAATAATATTCCATCTTTCAGTATAATATTCAGGATATTCACTCCTAGGGAGCATATGCATCAGATCACTTGCCGGTTTTCCACATATTTCACAGAACCGCGGAAGTTCTTTTCTTATTTTATCAAGCTCTCTATTTTTAGCAGCTTGTTTCTTACTCACTTTTTTCATAATAAAAAAGCCCGTCACCCTTTCGGGAAACGGACTAAAAATCAAATTATATGGCTAACTAATTCAGGCCGCGATTTTAGAATTGTAGATCCTTAATATGAATTCTTTTCCTTTTTCAGTCCAATACATATTCTGGCGTGTTTTTATTTCACCATTAGTGGCTGTGTATGGATAAGGTTTATGTTCAGTATATCCTTTATCCCTATATTGTGAGTATAGGTAATAAGTTCCACTTTGTTTATATTGTATATTCCATTGGCACAATAATTTATTGAGTTTGATATGTGATATTCCAAGGAATGCCGCAATCATATTTACGGTCAATAGCCCTTTACTAGATAAAACCTTGTCGCAATATTCAACTTTTGGAGCGGATATCGTTAACTGTTTGGCTTGTTCTTCATTCTGTAGTGCCAAGCGTGCCTTTTCCGCTCGTTCCTCTTTTAATTTAGTAGCAAGGCTTATGACGAGATCGGGATTTGATACTACTTCCTCTATCGTTTCAGGTGTCATATAGGCTCCATGTTTACGGATAGATGGAAGAACATCACTCGTTACCCATTTGCGAAAAGGCTTTGCATTTTCAGATTGAGATTTCAATATAAGTTGATACAGTCCCGATTCATTGACATATTTAAATACGCTATTTTTAGGGGTACACACAATTTGTGTATCTTCTTCATCAACACATCTAAGTGCTGTATATCCATCTCGGTAGCCTAATATTTTTGCTAAATCTGTTCCATTAAATAGTGGTTGCTCGCATGTTCCAGTTACTCTTACTTCACCGAAAGTGGCATTACTAAATATTTGTATATTATTCATTTCTCTTAAATAATAAAGGGCAAAATAAAGAATGCCTATGGATTGCACTCTGAATCCAATGCCCTATAAATATCCTTATTGCTCGATAATAACGATGTCAGGACAAACTAAGTTGATCCTTTGCAAAACAGAATTAATCATGTCGTCGCGTTCTTCTTGAATAATGTCATTTGCTTCAGGCGACACAAGTGTACAGGTAAAATCATCCGGATTAACATAAACCTCACATTCTACTTTCTGTTTTTCTTGCCCTTTAAAAATAGGAATGATCAGTGAAAACGCCTCCGGCAAGTTACTTTCTACAATCTGATTAACTAGAATTTTTCTATTGCCACGCGTATCATCTGAGTGTTCAAGATCTTTGTCCACTTTTGCCTTGAAATTACGAAGCTGTGTAACAAGATTCATTGCAATTTGACGATTTTCAAAGAAAGTTCTATTCATCTTAATTAGCTCTGCCATTTCAAAGCTGGTAATATATTCTCCGCCATTAATGCCGAATTTCTTGTACTCCTCTGATTCTTCAAGTTTACCGGTAATAGTACTACCATATGCATTGTTTTCATCACATTTAAGCATAATCATAAGTTGTTCACGATTCACAATAATATGGCCCGATTTTTGATTAATCATATTAATTCTATTACGTGTTTCAAGCCACCGTGCTGGAGCATCAATAGTCCCACAAATGTTAACTTGCAAAGGTTCTTTAAGATCCAATGCTTTACCTTCTCTAAATGTAAATTCTGCACATCCTGATAGAAAACTTTCTGCTATATGTTCCGAAATTTCTTTTTTTACTTCTTTTTCCATGATTATATTTATTATGTTAGTTGATAATTACGTTAGTTAGTCCCCGTTGCTTGCAAGGCATTGCGTCTTAATTCACCTTGTATCGTGCCTTGCATCTCTTTTGGGGATGATTTTCGTAGATAAACGAGTTTACCCTCATTGTTATAATAACCGGTTTCTCCGTTCTCGGTGAATTTGAAACAAGCTTCTGTAACGAGCTCTGCTTTGGCTTTCATTTGTTGTATCAATTCATCCATTTCTTTTTCGAGGCTTTTTAATTGCTCTGAATATCCTTTCATAGCTTCCTTTTTCTCCTCGGTTACATCATGAACTTTTATAGCCATTCCGGCTAATTGTTCTTTTACATCTTCCATTTTGGCGAGTGAGAATTCTTTTGAGTAAGTTAAACTCTCGACAGCATCGCAATTGTCTTTCAAAAAGTTTGTACGTTCCAATCCGGAAGTATACTCATGTCCTAATGTTTTATTCATTTCGTTTATATTTTAATTAAATAGTTACTTGCTTATATTTTTGTAATATCATTGTCTGATGCGACACCTCTTAAGACATTTCCATCAACCATAATCCGATATACTTTTCCAAATCCATCCTCTAAGGAGAAAGAGGCATATACTTTTTTTATTTGTGCGACTTTACCAACCATATTAGGTTGTAGATCGTTTGAGGTGATTTTTACTCTATCACCTACACATAATTCTTTACCTGTTTCTACTGCCATTATTTTATATTTAAATGATTAATACTCAAATAAAAATGGAGCTCGGATGATTCCAAGCTCCATGCAAGAAGAAAATTTACCTAATGCCTTATGCAATTCATTCCATGGTGAGTATCAAACCCATACCCCAATCTGCTTGCATATTTTTCATATGATTGTGGGCAAAGCGGGGTTCGAACCCGCAGAAGTATCGTCGACGTTATGTTTTCGCAAAGCTACTCGCATTAATAGCCGCACCGGTCTTCATGATATTCAAGTTATGTACAACTCACTTGAATTAATTCATTGAGCCTGTTTTTCCGTAATGCTCATTTGCCCGTTTGCCCGCCAAGAGGCGACGGGCTTAACCTTTTACCAAATAACTTCTTGCGATGTAGAACCAAGTAGGAGACTTTCGCTACACTTGTCTTTTTATTCAAAAACGAATAAATCTTTGTATGAAGACATAAATTTTAATAAAGCGTCTTCATTTTTCTTTAGTGCGAAGTTTTTAGTTTCCCTTTACATCCCTTTTTTTGTTATGTATTAATTCATGGATTGCCACGTCAGCTGTTTACTTGACTAGGATCTACTGTTCCAACTGCTATATCCGATGGACTTGGCTCACTAGATAGGGGAGGCGTAGGCTCATTTTGTGTATCAGTATTGGATGGAGTTGCATCTATTTTTCCACTTATCGAACCGTCTGTCTCTTCGATAGACTTGTTTGGATCCATCGCTACTTCATTCCTACTACAGAATTTGTAGTAAACATTAGCTAGACTAATGATACTTTCATTTGGTTTTGCTTGTGTTGCTGCCAAATACAAACATTTTAATCTTAACTTTTTACCGAACATCTTTGTAATTTATATTGTTTCTCGGACTATGCCGAGCCATTTTTTATTATAACTCACCAACTTTGTCGGATATGAGGATTCGAACCTCGCAAATAGTAACCATTTATCCGATCGCACATTTTACATCTGTGCCAAGATGTGTATTGTATTTATCCTCGTTGCAAATCTTCGCTCTTTATACATTCCTGCATACATCATCGCCGATTCTTGCTACTCCGATTATTTTTCGCTTTCTCTATAATGAGACTACGCGCCGATTTATAGGGGTGGTCTATAACCTATCGGATTAATCCCTATATTGTTCGTGTAAAGAATATTCTCTACGTCCTTACACGATCCTTTTACTATTAAGATATTTGTAAACTGATTCTTCGTTATAGATAATGTTATGTTTGCTTATCATATAGAAAGAGAAATAAGCTGCATCTCTTAATTTTTTAAGTGTGGAGGGACAAATGTTAAGAAGCTCGCAAACTTGTTCTCCTGTCATTGTTCTAATCTCTTTTTTCATTTTGTGAATCGAATTATAAGGGTTGAACCTGATACAATAGTAATTATAAGGGCCACTAAACATTCTTTCATTGTTGCCGTATCGCTTTCGGCTACTATCAAGCTCCATAAAAGAGCAATAAAACATGACATGATTATGATTATATTTTTCATCTTTAGAAGTTTTTTATGATTATCATTTCTTTTCTATATCCATCTTTATGTATGGAATACATTGGTCTTGTGGCTCCATTTCTTTTTGCCTCTTTATTAATCCGGCAAGCAATGGCGCGATAAACAGCTTCGTTGACATTTTCTGTCAATTTTATAGTTGAAGGCTTATTTGTTTTTGCCCTCATTATTTTCTTTTTTATCGTTATTTCTTTATCCATCTTCTGAAATATTTATTACTTTTGTGCGTTCATATGTTAATTAGCTTATGAACGTGATGCAAAGTTAGTACATATTTCTGTATTAAAAAATAAATAGTACAGAATAATGTACTATTTATTTTAATTTAGAATTATTCTAAATAATGAAATTGGTAACTCCCGATAAATAAAGGGGGTGATTGTCCATTGAAATCTTGTACAAATAGCGTAATATGAGAAGAAAAATAACAGAAGAAGAGTTTGAATTTTTAGACCAAGCATTAAGGTGCCGTAAGATGTTTAGAAATGATATACTACAATATCCAAGTGAATTAGTTAACAGATTAGTTGGAGATGGAATGATAAAATTAGGTAAGAGCGGAATTGAAATCGAAGCTGAAATAACAGAGGATGGGATAGGTAGTAGATCTGATTATCTCAATCCTCCTATAAAAGAAGTTCATAAAGAAGAAAAAATAGGCAATAAGGTAATAAACAGTTTATGGTTCAAAATTTTATTGCCTATTTTAGGATTAATAATTGCGCTGCTCGAATTGGCTTTGCAATGGGGGAAAAAATAAAATTACTTCATGCCGATTAAAATTGTGATAGCTATTTTCCAAAGCCAATCAATGATTGGAAGATATTGATCACATAATTCGTCTAACTTTTTTTTATCCATAATTTATTTTTTATGTTTCTTGTCCAAAACTCGTTTTTGACTACATTATCAAAAAAATAATGTAGCTATTGCTTCTACTATTAAGGTTGTAGTTGCGCTTGCAATAATGGAAGTGATAATACATTCTTTTGTCTCTTTTTTCATTGTTCTTTGATTTATTTGTAAACGGTTTAATTTTTCGCGAAAATTTTTGCCAAAAATATTTTTAATTGATTTACTATCTAATAATTAATATTCTTAAGCAAGAGTTTTGAAAGGAAACGGGCAGTAAAAGTTCTTTTAGGTGTTTTGGGTACCAAAAGAACAAAATACTACATGGTGATATGCTCTTAAGCAATGGCTCGTCAGAGGTTTCCGTATGCAGGTAGGCATCAAATAAGTTATCCTACTCTCAGCTCTTTTCTTCATCTCTTATTCAGATGTATGCGCGTCGCTGATTTAGTTAACGCCCGGATATTAGCATATTTCATCGATCCGGTTTTCAATGCAGATCGACCATATACTAACCGAAAGCTCCTGCATTGGGGCATTACACTATTGTGCAATAAGAAACCCGTAATAGATAGCAGCTATTACGGGCATATAATGAGACATTCCGGATGGATTGTCGTAAATAATCTATGTTCCTGTAACATCTGCTATATGTTACAAGAGACAAAGTTAATACAGAAGTATGTAGTATAAAACAAAAATAAGATAAAATGAATGAAATAACCGAAAGATTTTTTAATGTGATAGATCAAATGGGGTTAAAACCTTATACGGTATCTAAAGATATATCATTTATTTCTCAGCAAAAAATGACAAATGCCAAAAAAGCTAGAAATGGTGTAAGCGTAGACATGATAAGTGCATTGTGCTCATATTATGAAAATATCAATGCAGAATATATTATTACAGGAAAGGGTTCTCCATTAAAAGATAATTCGCCTATTCCTTTGTCTGAAGGACAGACAATAGAAACAATAGATGATTATAAAGAAGCCGTAAATAGGGGTGTGGATTTGATTCCAGAAGTGAATTTCAAATTTGCGGCTGGTCAAACGGCATTGGTCAATGGGGTAGAAAATGTAACAAGGTATTGGTATTTGCCAGACTGCAAGGATTGTGAAGGAGTAGCTCAAGTAGTAGGAAATTCTATGTCTCCAGTTCTTCCTTCCGGATGTTGGGTAGCTTTAAAGAAGGTTACTATTCCAAGCAATCCATTGCAAATTCCTTTTGGAAGTATATTTGGCATTGTGGTTGAAGATTCTGAAACAGAAGAATATCGCGGGCATATAAAGGTATTGAGGAGATATAAGGATCCTGCAAAGGAAGGGAAGTATTGGATAGCTCATTCTATTAACGAAAAAGACTTTGATGATTTTGATATTGAGATATCTCAAGTGAGAAGTCTATGGATTGTGAAACAACATGTTGTAAGCGATATATTATTATGAATATTTTAAATATTTTTTCTAGAGGGAGAAATTGGTTTGGATCTATTATTTTGTTTTTAATTCCCTTGTTTATGTTTTCATGTAAGGGAGATGATGATGTATTATCCTCATTGGTGGGAAGAACTTATTCTGCAGTAATACATTCTTCAACGAATTTAGGGGAAACAATAAGCATTTGCAAAGTTTGGACATTTGAGTCTGATAGTACTTTTGAGGAAACAACAAAAAAAATTAGTGCAGATAGTGTTATAGTAAGCAATCCGATAAATGGCACATACAAATTGAGCTATCCTAAGTTGGAAGTATCTATCAATTATGGCACTTCCAAGCGAATATATGATTGCAACTTCTCAGGTGTAAATACTATTATTGGAAGCTATTATGATAGTTCTAATAATGAGGTGACTTATGACTTTTATAAGAAATGAAATATCTGAAATATTATGAAGAAAATATTAATTATATCATTGTTGAGTCTAATATCAATAGGATGTTACTCTTTTAATACGAGTAATTGTAATATGAGAGATTCTTCTTACACTGAAGTTAGAGGAGAATTTTGGAATTTTTATTTTGGAACGTCAAAAGAAATTGTTGAAACATCATTAAAAAATAACAGCATAAATTGTTATATAGATAACTTGGGTACATTATCTACAGATCAGCTTATGTTTGGTGGATATGGGTTTTCATATTCGTCTTTTTATTTTGTAAATAATAAATTTTTCGAGGTAATATTTGTAGCTAGATTTGTAAATAAGAATGATGCTATTTCTAGATATAATGAGATCTTATCTTCCTTGAAAAATAGTTATGGAAATCCTTCAAAAAAGTATAATGTTGGATGTTCATTTTGGGGAAAAGAAAATACTTGCTCAATAGAGTCTGAAAAGTTAGAAGCTAATGATGGAAATCTTTACTACTATGTAAGGCTTTCTTATTGGAATGAAAGTTTGTATAACGAATACAATAAAGAAAATAAATTATAAGAAATACGTATATAGAAAAGACAGAATGATTATGAGAAGGTTTGATCTAGTTTATAAGATATTTAAAATGTTGTGCATGTTATTTGCAATAGTCGCATTGTTTTTATTGGCTGCTGATTTTCGATATGATTTTAACTATCAATCAAGTGGATTCACCTATGACAAATGGACTGGAAAATGTTTTTGTTGGTATGAAGGGAAGAAACACTATATAATAAAGGGCAGCCAAATGTGATCTTAAGGAAGAGCGTACGGCGAAGCTGAGTTTCTGCAAATATAAATAAAGAGAGAATATTAAACAAATTATATGATAATGAATGTATGGGTAAATTCTGGGTAAACAATATGTAACGTGTTGTATACTGCTAGTAATCAATAGTTTATAAAACAATAAATGAGCTTCCCAAGCTGAGGGTCGAGGGTCCGAGTCCCTTTTGCCGCTCGCATTGATTATTAGGCAGTTACATTGATTGTGGCTGCCTTTTTTACTTCAAAAAAAGCTTGTAATGTTGTATTATTTACAGTGAGAGAAGATGGAGCAGAAATAACATTATTAAGATTAGATGAAACTCATTATGGCAACAAAAAATAAATTATCGGTTCCCTTTATGGCTATTCATCCTGGTAGTATACTAAAGGAAGAGTTAAGAGAGAGAGGAATCAAACAAAAAGATTTCGCTCAACTGATTGGTATGCGAGAGACACATCTGAGTACTTTAATAAAAGGTAGAAGAAACATTTCGGCTGAAGTGGCTGATAAGTTAGAAACGTACTTAGGTATCTCGTCTGTATCTTGGTTAAATTTGCAAACTCAATATGACTATGATTGCAGTATGATTGAGGAGAGAGTGATAGAGACGTAGTTGTTATTGTTGCTATTTCATCTCAGCCTGATTCTCAGTGTAGAATAATTCTAAGACTTGATGCTGGCATTCAGTTAAAAATGATTTGTTGATCAATTAATTTATTGCACATTTTTAAGAGTACTCTTTTTGCATATCAATTTAGCGAGTTGATTGATTATTTTTTTTGCTCTTGCATAGGATGCATATCTTTAGTGCGTACGAAAGATGCAAATGGAAAAGAAAGATAAGAGATATATCTGATCTAAAAAATAAGAATATAATAAATAGACAACAAGATAACTTACTTACATCATAAGCATTAATTTTTGCTCGTAGGCGCTTTCTAACCTTAGCGCTTGCGAGCTTTTTCTGTGCCTTACTCAATTGACCGTTTTTTATTTCTGATCACTGATCTTTAATGAAGATGAAGAATCACTCTCCTAATGTATCTTTGTTTACAAAAAAAATAGATATTCAGATATTTCAAGTTTCAGAGCTGCAACTTGAATTTTGCACTATTCTATACAAATAATTATGCCTACTCCTTACTAGTCTTTATGTTTCTTAGGCTGTTTGTTTAATCGATAGATCACATGAAACAAGAAATATCTTGGAAGTACATTGTAGTAGGTTTCCACTCGTCCTTGCGCATTGATGGTGCGTTGCACATTGGAGAGGTTACTTAAAATGTCAAATCCGTCAAGTACAAAGATCAAGTTGCCATGCATAGCTCGTTGTGAAAGACGAGCATTCCATATCAACTCATTGGTGTTCATGTTGTGATCCTCATAGCCGCGTCGTCCGTACTCCGTTAAATCCATGTTGAGTTGCATATTCCAAGGAAATTCAACCTGCCCTGAAAAACCATAATTGAAATCTGCCGCATTGATCGTATTGAAATCTTCACGTGCGCTTTCGGAATGCGTCCATTTGCAACGACTAATAACATTTAAAGATAGCTTGTCTCTATGAAATCTGCATTCCAAGGATTGAGTGAGGTAAAGCGACTGTACAGTACTACGATTGCCTGTATTGCTACCGGCTACACTCACCAAATCCACATTGTGTTCATACTGCCCATTTGTGCCGGTATTGAATGTGAAAAGCTTCTTGGCATCCAATGGACAAGTATAATTCACATCCGCCGTTCCATTCCAATTTCCGTTTATGTTATCCGGTTTAGTTGTGCGTATACCTGTGGCTTTATCGTAGACATATCCCATTGCCACGGCATTCTGCGTTATTCCATAATTCGTACTTACGTTGAAAATTCTTTGGTCATCAGATATGTTGCGATATGATAATGACATATTGTGTGAACGGGTATTTTTAAGATTCGGATTGCCCAATGTTACATATAACGGATTGGAATCATCGCGGACGTTTAGCAGATTATTCATAGATGGAGCTGATGAGTTACAACGATAATCGAATGAGATTGATTTTTTCCATCCATTTATTGTCTTAGAAATACGTAGTCCCGGACTAAACAACCCTACATTACGTGTTAATGTGGTGTCAAGTGAAGCTCGTTGATAAACAAGCTGGTTTTTATCCAAATGGAATGGTAATTGTACGTCGAAATTCATTTCCTTTTTCCCTTTTTTACCTAAGCGCCAATGAATGTCTGAGCCCACATCATGTGAATAGTTATATCCTCGTGAGTAATAACTGTTTTTTGCATCGATTGCCAACTGAAGCGAATCAGCTGTCGAAGGCAAGGAACCTAGTTCATGGCTACCAAAAGTTTTCCATCCAGCCAAACCATCAAGCCTATAAAGTGAGCTGATGCTTGATTGATAGGACTGCCCATAGCCATAGTAAGGTACTATAGAGAGCCGGGAAGATACATTATACCAATATTCGGCCCTCAACTTATAGTCGTAATTTTTACCTGGCGTAGTGTTATATTGATTTCTAGCATCCGTTGGCGATGATGAATTAGAAGGATAATCTAGACGAGAATGACTGTAATTATTATTTTTTTGATCAGTATAAGTGAAGTTTCCCGTAAGCGAGATATAGTCGTTACTATGAGGCATCTTTACCATTGACATCATATTTGTAGATAATGTCAAAGAATGATTATTTCCTATCGCATTTGATACGTTTCTGTTGATAGCAATTTTTCGCATCAAGCTTCCTGGGTTTGACGTATAAATACTATCTATTAATCCCTTATTGAAATATTTTGAAGGTTCGTCAGAAAAGGTAGCCGAGAGTGAGTTGCTTAGCGTATTTGCTTTAGAATACATTAGATTCGTCATAAAAAAGATTCCTCCTTTTGAGCTATTAAACCATGAGATCGTATTCGAAAGATTATACCCAGTGTTGTTGGTATGCACATCACTCAAACTTCGCCCGTAAGTATCACCGCCTGATAGGAAGTTTACGCTATTCACATTATTCTGCTCATTGGTATTTGTACGGATGACTTGGGCAGCACCGTCAATATTTAAATTATGGGTATTTTCATAGTTATAATTTACGCCTGCTGTTTTAGTAGTAATGAGAGCTCTAGACCCGGAAACAGGTGTCGATTCATTATTCTCACCGGGCTCTTGCATATCACCAAGGTTGTTGTCGTTGCCAAATACTGAAAGATGAAGCCTTGATGTAAACAGCGAACCGAAAGCTTTGCCAAGATAGCGATTGTTTGAGCCTGTTCCAACTTCCATATTCGATATCCACCCGAATGAATAATCGCGTTTTAGTTGTACATCAATTACCAACTTCTTGTCATTGGCATCACGTCCCATGATTTTGCTCATATCACCCTCTTTTTCATAGACCTTCACTTTGCCTACCATGTAGGCAGGTAAATTCTTTAGCAACACTTTGTTATCACCTTTAAAAAACTCTTTGCCGTTCAATAACATGCTTTCAATATATTTCCCATTCATAAAGATGCGCCCATCGCTTTTTAATTCAGCTCCGGGTAGTTGTTTTATTAAGGCATCAAGCATAGAACCTTCAGATAATTGGAAAGCATCGGCATTATAAACCAACGTGTCACCATTGACATAGAACTTTATTCTGGTAGCTTTGACCGTCACTTCGCCTAATTGGTGTGTATGAATCTTCTTGAACATCTCCGTCTTACCGACATATCGATTCATTTCGCGACGGTAAAACTTCACGTCTATATCTTTGTAGACCGTTTCATAACCAGGATGGGTGAGACGGAGAATATGTTTACCATCATTCACTTTTAAGGCATAAAATGACCATTGCGTATAAGCGGTATCTATCACCGTGCTGTCCGTTCGCATTAATTCAACACGTACACTGTCAATTCTTTCTTTCGTAATTGCATCAACAACGCTTCCTCCTATTTCTTTTTTCTTATCATTTTCTGTAGAAAACAAAACATACGGTAGTAAAAGTAACGGAAGCAGACATATATATTTTTTCATCTCTGAATATTCATAATTTTCGTAAGGGAAAGTAATTCATTTGCATAACTCGATAAGTATACTCAATCATTCTCAATCTTTTATCAATAAAATGATAACTGGCATATCCTATTGGAAATAATGCGACTGATAGGCCGCACATATGCAAATTACTATAAATGATAAGTTGCCTCTAAGCATGTTCTTTAATGTCTCCCATATATAAAGCATTGTTTCTAGTTTAGCAAGTAATGGATCAAAATTATATTTCACTAATTTATCGACAAATATTATACAATTATTCCACAGCATTACAAATACATATGATTTATTACTGTTATTTTTGTATATTTTCACATAATGACTATGCGTTTAGCATTTGTTGTAGATACTATGCTTGATTATTTAGTATTTTAGCAAATCTTATGCAACCTTGCAATAGGGTAAGATCAATTTGCACAGATATCTCTTTTACCACTATTATTTTACAAAAAGAATACAACGAAAAAACTAATGGAATATTAATAACAACTATAAATTATAGTCTATGAAAAGATTCATTTTATTATTATCTATTGCATGTCTTCCTATGTTGGGAATACAAGCAAGGCATCATGTGATGAGCTCTCGTAAGGCCCATGTGGCAATGGTATATGTCTGCACAGGTCCATATGCAAAAGTGTATCATTCTTCTCCGGATTGTAGGGGATTGAATAGATGCTCAGGAAATATAAAGAAAGTATCTCTGAAACATGCACAGCAGATGGGTAGGAGAGCATGTGAAATTTGCTATTGATTAAAATATTGAATGATGAGTATGCTCTATCATAAAAGGTAAATACAAATTTATTTGTATATTTGCCGATTCATTTATCGGTCGCTTCTAATTTAGAAGCACAATAAGCAATAAGATTAAAACAATGAGTTCTGTATATCAAATATTATTTCTTTTAGAAAATGAAGAAGCTCTTATCTGTGAAGTTAAACGTACCGATTTGGTAGATGCGCCTAAAGATAAGAAGTATCATTGGGTATTTTACGATAAGACTGATAGTTCTGTTCAGAAACTCTCTTTTGTTTCGATGAATTCTTCTGATGATATTCAGGAAAGGTCGTTTAAGCAAGGTGAATTAAAATTTAATGCATCCGAAGGTATTTTTGAAGGAGGCGATAAATGTTTTATTCTCCAAAACCATTCAGGAATTTCATTGTCAAAGATTGTATTGGATAAAGTATGCTGCTATCTTGATCAGCTCTGCTAATTGAATTCAATATCGTTAAAATAAACGTCCGATATGTAGCTTTAACTATATATCGGACGTTTTTCAATTGAGAGGTGAATAATCCTCTATAATTTGTTTAAATAGAGCCGGATTCTATATCATTTTCTGATATTAGAAAAGCGTATTCAATGTTATGGACTTTACTGAATTCCTCTGCTTTACTCAAACTCTTTTTTACGAATTCGCATGCCTTATCATAGGTTGTACCCTCTGAAAATTGCGCTTTCCATGTTGTTGTTAATTTACCTACCTTTTTAAAATGACGACTTTCCAATGACTCATAAAAGTCATTTTTCCCTTTTGGCAGAGCCAAGGGCAAGTTGATAGTAAGTAAGACTTTGTACTTCTTATTTTCCATGAAATTTATTTTTTATAAAAATACTGCAAAAATGCGTCAATCTTTTAAATGCCATGTTAATTCTTGTCCTTTACTGGAAATTGGGAATTCCTTTTTTGATATGTCGCTGTGAAATGTTCTCATGGGTGAGTGTTTCATTTGTTTCCACACATTTAAGAATCTGTTGTTTAATGCCAAATGTATTCTATGTTATTTTTTAGAAGGTGGAGAAATATGAATATATGTTTATAAAGATAAAAATAGCTTTCGCATAAATAATGCATAAATCAAAAGAAGTTCAGAAGTTCAGCACCCTCCCTCTCTTTTTTTAGTATTTTCTCATGAATTCTATTATATTTATTCATAAACTTGCATCAATATATTAATTATCAATTCGTTATGTTTGTGCTCCAAATCTACTGCGTGAAAACCTCTTAGATCATCAGAGCACATCAATACTTATGAATTTGACAAAAAAGTTGTTTTATTCCACTTCTTGGCAGTGAAGAGGTTCAAGAGGGTCAGAGAGAGTTCAGAATTGAACTTCTTGCACTATAAATCAGGTATGTGATATCATAAATATGCAATAAGTGCATTGCGTCCTTTCAAATACTCTGATAATAAATAGATTAGAATTCGATATACGCATATTTATAAAGAAGTTCACAAGAAGTTCAAATTTGAGCTTCTTGAACTTCTTATAAATATGTTAAAACAGATGCTATATTATAGTATATATAACTAGTAATCAATACATTACATAGTATATTACACTATGTAATATATTCTATAATATAGATTATAGGATCTATTTCTATAAATCCTTATTTCACAATATACTTAGAATAAGAGAGTTGCATTTCCCAAATTTAGGGTATAAAGCCCATTTGAACTTCTGAACTTCTTTGATTGTTTCTATTTGTATTATTATCTGTTGTTATGTGATAATAATACGAATGTTACCGTCCGTTCTCCTCATAGTTACGAGTTGTTCACCTCTCTTAAGCGAGTTGTTTCCTCCGTAACTGTGAGTTTGTTCGCTCCTAACTACAAGTTGAGCAACTCTCAGTTATGGGTGGAACGAAATGCTATAACGAGTTAGACGGAACGCTATTGACATGTCTTTTACTTAAAAGTGTTTACATAACTGCGGTTAGTAGGCTGAAAATGTTTACTTAGTTAATTACTAAAATACTAAATAAGTTTACACGATACGTAAAGCT
>WSSedB1CaDRAFT_10000045_pt1 | contig 67895 bp, 64 predicted proteins | sample WetSurSB1Cattail_FD_9460 | JGI IMG/M metagenome (IMG submission 9460)
GTGCAGCGGAGTAGAACATGGCAAGCAATCCAATTGTAAATATGTTTAGAGTCAAAGAACTCCGCAGTCGTTTGTTCTTTACTTTCATTATTCTGGCGGCTTTCCGTCTGGGAAGCGTCATCACGATGCCGGGAATTGATGCAAACGTACTGCTGTCTTACTTTGATGAGCTGGCAAAGCAGAATAAAAATGCTTTTGCCAGTTATATGGACTTCTTCGTTGGTGGTGCATTCTCGAACTTCTCGATCTTCATGCTTGGCGTCATGCCTTACATCTCGATGCAGATTATAATGCAGCTTGCTGTGATTATTTTCCCGTCCCTGAAGCGTGTTGCTGAAGAAGACGGCGGACAGCGCAAAATTGCAATGTGGACAAGAATCGGAACGGTTTTTGTTTGTCTTCTGCAGTCTTACGCTGTTACTGTCTATGCATCAAGCATTCCGGGGTGCATCGTTCTTGATAATAAGATTGCATTTAAACTGATTACCATGCTGACGGTTACAACCGGCTCCATGATAACGGTTTGGCTTGGCGATCAGATAACGGCAAACGGTATTGGCAACGGTATTTCCGTCATGATTATGGCTGGTATTGTTGCAAGATGGCCGAGTGCTATTGTTGAATTGATACAAAAGATCAGTGCAGGTGATATCCAGCTTGTGTTCGCGATTATTGTTCTCTTTATGTTTGTTGGTATCATTGCTCTGGTTGTTTACGAGGAGACCGGCGAACGTAAAATTCCGGTTCATTATGCAAAACGTGTTGTTGGGCGCAGAATGTACGGCGGACAAAACACCTATATTCCGTTCAAAATCAATCCGTCTAACGTAATACCGCTTATTTTTGCATCATCGCTGCTTACTTTCCCGGTTCAGATCCTCACGATGTTGGGCAACAGCCAGAATTCTGCCCGCTGGGTATCAAAGCTTTCTGCTTTCCTTACCCCGAACGGAGTCTGGTACAACATTCTGCTCGTAGTACTCATTATCTTCTTTGCATACTTCTACACTCAGGTTACCCTGAACCCCACTGAAATAGCAAAGAATATCCGGGAAAACGGCGGCTCGATTCCCGGTGTACGTACGGATAAAACAGAGGAATACCTGCAGAAAATATTGAACAGGCTTATATTACCGGGTTCATTGTTCCTGGCAGTGATTGCCATTATCCCGACACTTATTGAAGATTTGTTTAAGTTCCCGCAGTCGATTTCAATGTTGATGGGCGGAACTTCTCTTATCATCGTTGTAGGTGTTGTGCTTGATACAATGAGTCAGGTTGAAGCTCTTTTGAAAATGCATCATCAGGATGGGCTTGTTTCAAAAGGCAAAATCAGATCACGAAATCTTTAGATTTTGTGAATAACCAGTAGCATAGGAAAGGGAATTTATGCTATATTAGCTGTTACCGGATTGCAACTCATTGCGAGGTGCCATGATCCGGTGATACTATTCCCAAGGGAGACTTTTTATGAAAGTACGTACCAGTGTAAAACCTATCTGCCCGAACTGTAAGGTGATCAAACGGGGCGGCGTAATCCGCATCATTTGCTCAAACCCGAAGCATAAGCAGAGACAGGGCTAAGGAGAAATCAGATGGCTCGAATTGAGGGTGTAGACGTCCCTAACAAACACATAGGTATTGCATTAACTTATATTTACGGTATCGGCCGCCCGGCGGCTAAAGATATCTGTGATAAAGCTAAAGTTGATCCTGAAAAGATGGCAAACGACCTTACTGAGGATGAACTCGCAAAGGTTCGTGAAATCATCGACAAGAATTATAAAGTAGAAGGCCGTCTCCGCACAGAGATTGGTCTCAATCTCAAACGTCTTATGGATATTGGCTGCTATCGTGGTTTGCGCCACCGTAGAGGTCTTCCTGTCCGTGGACAGCGCACCCGTACTAATGCGCGTACACGCAAAGGCAAGAAGAAGACAGTTGCTAATAAGAAGAAAGCATAAGGCGGAGGATAATTAATGGCTACCGTTAAGAAACGAAAGGAAAAGAAGAGCGTATATGAAGGTAATGTTTACATTCAGGCTACGTTCAACAATACTATCGTAACTATTACAGACCTGAATGGTAATGCAATTGCATGGGCTTCTTCAGGCGGACTTGGATTCCGCGGAGCGAAAAAATCTACTCCGTTTGCCGCACAGTCAGTTGCAGAAGCAGCTGTTCAGAAGGCAGTAAGCTACGGCTTGCGTGAAGTTCACGTATTTGTCAAGGGACCGGGAATGGGACGCGAGAATGCGATCCGTTCTCTTGGAACCATGGGGCTCAAAGTAAAATCGATTTCCGATGTTACTCCGATTCCGCACAATGGTTGCCGCCCGCGTAAGACTCGCCGCATGTAAGGAGAATCAGGTAAATGGCTAGATATACAGGACCTGTCTGCCGTATGTGCAGAGCAGAACAAAGAAAACTGATGTTGAAGGGCAACCGCTGCATGAGCGATAAGTGCCCGCTTAACAGAAAACGTGCAGCGCCCGGTAAAGATCCTAAAGGTCGTACAGGCAAACGCAGTGAATATGGTACACAGCTTCGGGAAAAGCAGAAGATCAAGAGAATGTATGGAATGCTTGAAAAGCAGTTCCATCTTACTTTTGAGAAAGCTCTCCGTATGCCGGGCGTTACTGGTGAAAACCTGATTCGTCTGCTTGAATCCCGCCTTGATAACATCGTGTACAGAATGCATTTTGCAGTAAACCGCAATCAGTCCCGTCAGCTTGTTCTTCACGGACATATTCTTGTTAATGGCAGGAAGGTAACAATCCCCAGTTATGAAGTAAAACCGGGTGATGTTATTGAAGTGAAGGAAAAGAGTAAGAAACTTGTTGTTGTCCAAAACGGTCTGACAGAAATTTCAAAATCGGGAACAATGTCGTGGATTACTGTTGATGTTGATGCTGCGAAGGGTACATTTACACAGTATCCGCAGCGTACCGAAGTTACCGACTTGGCCGATATAAAAGAACAGCTCGTGGTTGAGCTCTATTCTAAATAAGGAGTTCAGATGGCTCGCAAAAATCTGCTTAAAGGTTTTAAAAAACCGAAAGGCATTACTTATACGCCTCTTGAGACAAATCCGAATTACGGGAAGTTCACTGCGTATCCTTTTGAGACAGGTTTTGGTACGACAATTGGAAACACCCTTCGCCGTATTCTGCTTTCCTCAATACAGGGATATGCGATAACTTCTGTGCGGATTACGTCTTATGATGCTGATGGTGTTCCTCATGTTATCTCCAGTGAGTTTGAGGCGGTTCCGAATATCGCCGAAGACACGCTGGAAGTGATTAACAGTCTGAAACAGATACGTTTGCGGCTGCCAGGTGATACCGAGCAGGATACGATTCTTTACGAATTTAAAGGGCCCGGTACTGTAAAAAGCGATGACTTTGCCAAGGAAGGTCAGCTTGAAATTATGACAAAAGATCAGCTCATTTTCACAATGATGGAAGGGGCTCACCTTGATATTGAAATTCAGGTTGATCTTGGCAGAGGATATGTTCCTGCTGAAGTAAATGAACATTATATCGAAGTTGTTGGTACAATTCCGATGGATGCGATTTTTACTCCTATCCCCAAGGTAAAATATTCTATTGAACCTTGCCGTGTGGGCCAGAGAAATGATTACGATAAACTTGTGCTTGAAATTTGGACAGACGGAACAATCGCTCCGGAAGATGCACTGGCAGAAGCTGCAAAAATCGCGGAAGAACATTTCAAGATTTTTGTAAACTTTGATGACAATGCAATTTCCAGCGGTGATGATAACGATGAAGGCGATAAGAGAATTCATGATATTCTTAACACTCCTGTTGATGAACTTGAACTCTCTGTGCGTTCTTCTAATTGTCTGAAGAATGCTAATATTCGTACAATCGGCGAATTAACGAAGAAGACAGAAGATGACATTGCGAAAACCCGCAACTTTGGTAAAAAGAGCCTTACAGAGATTAAGGAAAAACTTCAGGAATGGGGTTTGACTCTCGGTATGACCGATTACAGTCATCTGAAGAATGCTGTCAATATAACAAAGCAGAAGGAAGAAACAGATGAATCATAAGAATGGTTTTAATCCGCTTTCGCGAACAACAGCACACCGCCGTGCTATGTCACGGAATATGGTAACGTCGCTTTTCAGATTTGAACGCATTACCACTACTAAATCAAAAGCGCTTGAAGTTCGTAAGGCTGCTGAAAAACTTGTTACGCGCGCAAAAGTGGATTCAGTGCATAACCGCCGTGAAGCGGCAAAATATATTCAGGATGAAAAGATTCTGAACAAGCTGTTTACTGAGATTGCTCCGCGTATGAAGGAGCGCAATGGCGGCTATACCCGCGTCCTGAAACTCGGTTTCCGCCAGGGTGATGCAGCGGATGTAGTTATCCTTGAGCTGGTTGATTTTAAACTTGATACCAGTGCTGTTGAAAAAAAAGCAGAGGCGAAAGCAAAAAAATCTGAAGGATCAGTTGAAAAGGCCGCAGATTCAAAAGAGAAGGCTGAGCCGAAAGCGAAAGCAGAGCCCAAGGCTAAAGCTGAGCCGAAAGCAAAAGCAGAACCTAAGGCAAAAGCTGAAAAGAAACCTGCAGCAAAGAAACCTGCAGCTGGAAAAAAAGCAAAGGCCGATGACGCTGATGCCGGAAAAAAGGAGTAAATTATGTCTAAAAACCATCGTGGAACAGGACTTCGCTCTCTTCCGGCACACGGAAGAGGGGTCTGTCCTATCTGCAAAAAAAGTGACATCAAAGTCATTTATGAAGTGGAAGTTGATGGACAGAAAGTTAAAGTTTGCAAATACTGCAATGCTGCACTGAAGAACAAAGCAAAGAAAAATGCACCTGCAAAAGCAGCCGCTCCGGTTGCCGCTGCAGCAGAAACACCTGCACAATAATTACATTTTGTTCTTGAGTTAAGCCGCCTCGCTTGCCGGGGCGGTTTTTTATTTATCGCGCTGGATGAAATGGAAATAAAAAACTTGTGTAATTGTCAAGATTCTATGAATTCTGCTGAAAAACCCTGATAATTCCGTACTGTAATATTTACACGCTTGTTTTTTTTAATTATGATTAATAATAATATAGAAAGATAACCTGTATCGGTTCATCTATGTTTTCAAGATGGAGGAATTCTGTATGAAAATGACTGCAAAAATTGCCTGCGTTGCCGCGTCCGCGGTTATCGCTCTTTCTGCAATTGGCTGCTCAAAAAAGGAAAGCAATACTATTACTTTAGGTGGTATTTTCCCGCTTTCCGGAAATGTTGCTGTCTACGGTGTTGAATGCAAGAAAGGTGTTGATCTTGCTATTGAAGAAATTAACGCAGCCGGCGGAGTAGGCGGTAAACAGCTTGTTCTTATAAGTGAAGATGACGAAGGAAATCCTGATAAAACCGTCAATGCTTTTAAAAAGCTTACCACTAAAGATGGTGTAAAGATTATTGTCGGCTCTCTTACTTCGGGATGTACTCTGTCAATTACGACACTTTCACAGGCAGGAAAAATTATTCAGATAGCTCCTGCCGCTACAGCTTCTGCAATTACTGATGCCGGGAACTATATTTTCCGCGCATGCTTTATCGATCCGTTCCAGGGAACTGTAGGTGGTAAATTTGCGGCCGAATCGCTTGGTGCAAAAAATGCCGCCATTCTCTATGATGTCGGAAACGATTACTCTGTAGGACTTGAAGAAAATTTCAAAGCTTCATTTGAGGCCAATGGCGGGAAAATTGTTGCTCTTGAATCATATTCAACAGGAGATAAGGACTTTAACGCGCAGCTTACAAAGATAAAGAATGCCAATCCTGATGTAGTATATCTTCCTGATTACTATGGCACCGTCGCTCTTATTGCGAAACAGCTTCGTGCACAGGGAATTAATACTCCTATTGTAGGTGCTGACGGATGGGACGGCCTGACAACAAACGCCGGCGATGAAGTTCTTAACGGTTATTATTCAAACCATTATGCAGCGGATTCAACTGATCCTGCTGTACAGAAATTTGTACAATCTTTTAATGCAAAGTATAGTGAAGAACCGAATTCTTTTGCAGCGCTTGGATACGATTGTGTGTACATGCTCCGTGATGCAATTGTAAAAGCAGGTACTCTTGATAATGAAGCAGTCCGCACAGCTCTTGAGCAGACAAACGGCAATTATGTTACCGGTCATCTTACGTTTGACGCTAAACATAATCCGGTCAAATCTGCTGTCATGCTTGAGATTGCGAAGGGCGACGACGGAAAACTCAAAACCGTGTATAAAACAACTGTCAATCCATAAGTATAAGGAATTTCTTGTATTGCCCTGATTTCTGTTAATTAACACAAAACTGCGCCTGTTTCCTCTGGAGACAGGCGTTTTTTTATGCCGTTGTAATGCTATTTTCTTGAAAAAAGTATGTGTAAATGGTAGTGTTACAATCGAGATAATTGGTTTTGGAGGAAATAGTGAATACCGGTTCAATGTTTTTGCAACAGCTGATTAACGGCTTGTCACTGGGCAGTATTTATGCTCTCATCGCGCTTGGATATACGATGGTGTACGGCATTGTTAAGCTTATTAATTTTGCTCACGGCGATGTAATGATGATGGGCGCATATGCTGGATATTTTGTACTCGTTGCGCTGGGGACTCAGGTTTCCGGTGCTGTTCATGTTACGACAATAAGTCTGCTTCTTGCATTTGTTGCTGCCATGCTTATATGCGCTCTTCTGGCTCTTGTAATAGAACGCTTTGCATATCGCCCGTTAAGAAAGGCACCCCGCCTTAATTCCCTGATTACGGCTATTGCGGTTGAACTTATTCTGCAGAATACTATGCGCGTGCTTCCGTTCGTCGGACCGGATCCCCGCCAGTTTCCGACCATAGCGACGAAAAATTTTTCGTTTGGTCCTATTTCAGTTTCAAATATTCAATTTATTGTTATTGTTTCGAGCGCCCTGCTCATGATTGCGTTGAATTATGTTGTAAATAAGACAAGAACGGGAAAAGCCATGCAGGCTGTCTCATATGATATGCAGGCTGCAAGCCTGATGGGGATAAGTACGGATCATACAATCGCCGTTACGTTTGTCATCGGTTCGATTCTTGCGGGAGCCGGCGGGATTTTGTATGCGACAGCGTATCCTCAGATTGATCCGGTTATGGGGTATATGCCCGGGCTGAAAGCATTTATTGCTGCTGTTCTCGGCGGTATAGGTTCTGTTCCCGGTGCCATGCTTGGTGGTGTCATTCTTGGTATTGCAGAGACGCTTACGAAGGGATTCCTTTCATCACAGTATGCCGATGCAATCTCGTTTTCAATTCTTATCGTAATTCTTCTCGTAAAACCGACGGGAATATTCGGTAAAAATGAGACGGTGAAGGTGTAAGGTGGCAGAGATGAAAAACAAAGTTTTGCGAAACGTTTTAATACCCGGTGTGTGTGCCGTTATTGTTGTTGTTGTGCCTACAATTCTTATCCATTTTTCCGTTATCGATGCATATACAGCTCAAATCCTTACACTGTCGGGTATTAACGCAATTATGGCACTCAGCGTAAATATTATCTGCGGCATTACCGGGCAGCTTTCGCTTGGACAGGCAGGTTTTATGGCCATTGGCGCATATTCAACCATATTGCTTACGGCAAGCGCGCACCTTCCTCTGCCCGTATCGATCATTCTTGCAGGAATCATTACGGCATTCTTCGGATTTCTTATAGGCTTTCCGACACTTAAGCTGGAGGGCGACTATCTTGCAATCGTGACGCTTGGATTCGGAGAAATAATCCGCGTCGTTCTTGTTAATATGAAAAAATGGACAGGCGGACCGAACGGTAAACAGTTTCCGACAATTCTTACACTGAACCCGACGATTGCATATCTGGTGATTATAGGCACTCTTGCACTATTAATAATTTTGATTCAGAATTTTATCCGTTCTACCTATGGTCGTGCCATCCTTGCTGTACGGGAAGATGAAATAGCGGCAGATTCGACCGGCATCAGCGTTTTCAGATACAAGATGCTTGGTTTCGTCATTGCTTCTTTCGTTGCGGGAATCGGAGGAGCTTTGTATGCACCGTTTATCGGATTTGTAAAACCTGAGCAGGCATCTTTTACAAAGAGTATCGATTATCTTATATTTGTCGTTTTCGGCGGAATGGGTTCTACGACAGGAAGCGTTGTTGCTGCGTTTGTCCTTACGTATCTGCAGGAATTCCTGCGGTTCCTCCAGAATTACCGCCTGCTCATTTATCCGGTAATTCTTATTCTTGTGATGATTTTCAGACCACAGGGATTTATGGGAATGAAGGAATTTTCGTTCGTGGACACGTTCGACAAAATTGCCGGAAAATTTTCACATGGTAGTTCCAACGCGGTTGCCTTTGAAAAAAAAGAGGCAGAATCAACGGAGGAAAAAAATGTCTGATGAAAAAGAACTTGTACTTCAGGCGGCAGACGTTTCGATAATGTTCGGCGGTTTGTGCGCTGTAAGCGGATTTTCATGCGAGCTCCGGCAGGGTGAGCTTGCAGGACTGATCGGACCGAACGGTGCAGGCAAGACAACGCTGTTTAATATGTTCAGCGGAATATATACGCCGACGTCGGGGCAGATTTCATTTTGGGATCGTAACAACAACGTCCACGTTATTAACAAAATGAATCCGGCTCAGCTTAATAAGCTTGGCATTGCCCGTACTTTTCAGAATATCAGATTGTTCGGTAATCTGACGGTATCGGACAATGTCCGTATCGCGCTTCATAATTCGCGTACCGTTGTTCCTGCTGATGTTCTGCTGCGTACTCGGCGTTTCCGCCGCGACGAAAAAATGATGACAGAAAGAGCTGCGGAACTTTTGAATCTGTTTAAAATCGGTAATAAAAAAGATGAATATGCAAAGAATCTGCCGTACGGTGAACAGCGGAAACTTGAAATTGTGCGTGCCCTTGCGTCGACTCCCAAACTTCTTCTTCTTGATGAACCTGCCGCAGGTATGAATCCGCAGGAAACTGAAGAACTTATGAAGATGATTGACTTTATACGTAAAGAATTTCATCTTACGATTCTGCTCATTGAACATGACATGAAACTTGTAATGGGTATCTGCGAACGCATTATGGTTCTTGATTACGGACGTGTCATTGCATCAGGCAAACCTGAGGAAATTAAATCTGATCCGCAGGTTATCAAAGCATATCTTGGTTCGGAGGCTGTGTGATGAGTACACTTCTTGACGTAAAAAATCTTTCAGTATCATACGGCGCTATAAAGGCTTTGCGCGATATTTCTTTCACTGTTGAAGAGGGTGAAGTCATTACGCTTATCGGCTCGAACGGAGCCGGAAAAACGACAACTCTGCATGCAGTTTCAAACATCCTGAAAAAACAGGCGGGAACAGTTTCTTTCAACGGAGAGAACATTACAAACACAGCACCTGACAAAATTGTAAAGCTGCATCTGATACAAGTACCGGAAGGCCGGCGTATTTTCCAGAACCTTTCGGTACGTGAAAATCTTGAGCTTGGCGCGTATCTTCGCAAAGACCGCGAGGGAATCAGGCAGGATATGGAAAAGGTGTTTGAACTTTTTCCGCGTTTGAAAGAAAGAATCAGGCAGAATGCAGGAACTTTGAGCGGCGGTGAACTGCAGATGCTCGCCATGGGAAGGGGACTTATGGCTCAGCCGAAACTGCTCCTCCTTGATGAACCTTCCATGGGACTGGCTCCGATTCTTGTTGATGAAATTTTTTCAATTATTCAGAAAATCAACAAAGAAGGTACAACTATCTTACTTGTTGAACAGAATGCATTTAAAGCGCTTTCTATAGCAGACCGCGCATATATTCTGGAAACAGGCGTTATTTCAAAGAGCGGAAAGGCATCTGAACTGATTACAGATCCATCTGTAAAAGCGGCATATCTTGGCGGATGAGCCGGAATGTTAAAAGTATGTTATAATATACAGTATGTACTTTTAGTGGAGGAACTATGATTGTAAAAGATGTAATGACACGCAATCCCATATATGTGATGCCGGATACAAGCCTCACAGAGGCAAGAGCTTTAATGACGAAAAAAAATATCAGCAAGCTCCCTGTTATGGACAAGGAAGATAAACTTGTTGGTATCATTACAAAAAATGACCTGGCAAAGGCAGGGCCGTCACAGGCGACAACTCTCGATATGTACGAAATCGGTTATCTTCTTTCAAAACTTACAGTTGAAAAGATCATGACAAAGAAGGTTGTGTCTGTTTCTGAAACGGAAGTCGTGGAGGAAGCTGCACGCATTATGGTGGACAACCAGATAGGATGCCTTCCTGTGATGCAGGATGATATAATGGTCGGTATCGTAACAGAGAGCGACCTGTTTCATCTTTTTACGGATATGTTCGGCGCCCGTCACAACGGTGTAAGGGTGACAGTAAATACTGATGATAAACCCGGGCAGCTTGCTAAAATTGCTGTAAAGATTGCGGAGTTAAAAGGAAATATTGTATCTGTCGTTACCCGTGAGTGTCAGGATCCGGGAAACCGTCGTATCACCATAAAAGCGACCGGTATTACAATAAAACAGATGGAGTCAATTCTTGCAGAATGCAACAACGAGGTGGAGGATATCCGCGTTATTTGAAATGTGTGAAGTGTTTGATTTTGTGCCGGAATGGTACTATCTTATAAAGTGATGAAAGTTCAGGCTGAAACACTTATCAACAGATTTCTCAGAACATATCGGAACATTTTTTCTGATAAGGATTTTGCGCGCATGCTTGTAAAAATGGGTATCCGCGCATCTCATGAAGAATGCGAAGATTATCTTAATACAAACAGCTGTATTTTTGCACTAAAGGGGAATTTGTATATTACCCGTGCCGGTGCTTTTACAAATCAGTTTTTTAGTTTTAAACCAACCCGCAAAGAAGTTGAACAGAACATATTCGTGGCTGGAGGCAGATGCATGCCTTTTGTCGATCCGGAAGTGCTTCCGTCGTCTCTTTCATTCCTGTACAAAGGAGAAGAACTTCCTCAGCGGATTGTTGAATTGGACAGTGCGTCTGCAGCCGATATGTTTGCATTGTACGGCGAGGAATTTGCATCTCAGTATATCGCTGCCGATCCTGCAAACGCAGGAATAGATCTTGCTGCACAGAATTTTGAACTGCCACCCAAAGTGAAACTTACGGGGAATTCGCTTGAATCTCTTGTGAAATACTGCGGATTCAGGTTCGGCGATCGTATTTTGTGCCGTGTAATAAACTGGGATCTTGGCAGTATTGAAATTATGCCGGTAAAACGCGACGATAATCCGATGCGGATTCAGTCAGATGATTTGGAACGGCAGATTTGGTATAACTGCCTGGAAAAAAAGCTGCTGGAAAGTTTTGACTTGACGGGGCCCTGCAGTTCTATTGAAGAACAGCTTGCCGTCGTATTTCTCGACAACAGTAAGAAATTATGCATACCCGAATGCGGTTCTGTTGAGGAATTTCTTTTGCAGAGCCGAAAAGTTTCATATGAGCTTTTCGGCGTAGAAACACGTTTGTGGCACAGCGGAGAGGAAGTGCCTGCAGTCGGAGAATGGAACGAGATAGAGGACAAGACTTGCGCAGACAATGCTGAAATGATGCTGTTGAACAATCTGTCCATGCCGGATTATATTCTTGACTCTTACATAAAGGATCAGTTATTTCATAAAAAATACGAACCGGAAGAAATAATATCGTTTCTCATACCTGACAGTATACATTTAGCGGCAGAGGAGCACCGTTTCCTCTTGTTGCACATCAATTCCAGACATGATATACTTAAAAAAACGTATAACTGGTTTGCTGATTTTTCAAGTAGTGCAATACGACAGCGGGCTTTAACCCTGTACAGGGAGTCAGGCTCACTCATCTTTGAAATAGACCGCTCAGCTACGAATTTGAAACAATATCCGCAGCAGGAACTTGTAATCCTTTCTCAGATTTTCAGTCATGTTATGAGAATTCTGGAAATGGTTGAACTTAATCAGGAAACTACACCTGAGGATATTGATGAGATTCAGTTGTCCCTTGAGGGCATGGAATGTAATTTTGACGGAATCAGCAATGAGCTGATTGATATGGTTGAGACAGAGAGGCGGAACGGCTTCGTTGTTATCAAATAGAAGCGGGAGAACTAGTATGAGTGTAGAATTTGATATTGCAGGATTGATTCATAAAGGCGGAGTCTACGATAATATCGATGGGGCAACTCCGGAAGAAATATATAAGACAGTCAGCACTATAATTCCGCTCCCGGTTGATATGACTCATGAAGCTGTATATAACGCGTTGTGTGCCCGCGAACATGTTCTTAGTACAGCCGTGGGAAACGGAATTGCCCTTCCTCATGCCCGTGCCCCCCTTATGAAGAATGAAAATGATCAGGAAATCTGTATCGTATATTTGAAAAATCCTATTGACATGAAGGCACCTGATGAGCGTAAGGTGTTCGTCATGTTTGTGCTTCTGACATATAATTCACAGTCGCATTTAAAAATACTTTCCAATCTTGTGACGTTGTTCAGAAAGCCTCAGTTTCGAAAATTACTCGAAAAGCATGCGGGTGAAGCGGAACTTCTTAATGCAATCCGTGAGCTTGATTAATTTTAAATACTATAAGCAATATTAGGGAGCAATGTATGAACGAGAACGCAATTAAAGCTGTTGCAACATCTGTCCGCAGTCTGTCGATGGATGCTATTCAGAAGGCGAATTCGGGACATCCTGGAATTCCGCTTGGAGCTGCAGAACTTGCAGCTGTTCTGTATGGAGAGATACTGAAGCATAATCCTGCGGATTCAAAGTGGGTTGATCGTGACCGTTTTGTTTTATCAGCAGGTCACGGATCTATGTGGTTGTATTCTATCCTTCATCTTGCAGGATATAAGGTGTCTCTTGACGACATCGAAACATTTCGTCAGGTAGGCTCAAAATGCCCCGGACACCCGGAATATGGTGAAACGGACGGAGTTGAGAACACAAGCGGTCCTCTTGGGCAGGGCGTTTCGATGTCTGTCGGTGTGGCAATTGCAGAGACAATGCTTGCAGCCCGTTTTAATACCCCGGCTCACAAAATTGTAGATCATTACACATATTCTCTTGTAGGAGAAGGATGCCTTCAGGAAGGTATCGCGTCTGAGGCCAGCAGCCTTGCCGGACACCTGAAACTTGGCAAGCTCATCGTTTTTTATGATGAGAACAAGATAAGCATCGACGGTTCAACCGATATTACCTTTACTGATGATATTGAAAAAAGATATGAAGCATACGGCTGGCAGGTTCTTTGCGGCGACATGTACAAACCGGCAGAGATTATCAAGCTTGTTGCGGAAGCAAAAAGCTGCTCTGACAAACCGACTCTTATTATGCTTAAATCAATTATCGGAAAGTATGCACCGAAACAGGGAACGCCTGATGTTCACGGAGCAGCACTCGGCGCAGACGGCGTTAAAGCCGCAAAGGAAGCGCTCGGTCTGCCGGTCGATAAAGATTTTTATGTTCTGCCGGAAGCATATGACTATTTCAACGCACAAAAGCGTGCACGAGCACAGCTGGAAGCGGACTGGCAGAAGGAATTTGATGCATGGTCTGGGGAGAATCCGGAACTTCGCAGGGAGTGGGATGCTTTTCAGTCTGATGCAGCAACGTCCGATATCCCTGATGTTTCATTCAAGGCAGGAGATGCGCTTGCGACCCGCGACGCAAGCAGCAAGGCCCTCAATATGATTGCACACCGCTACGGCAACCTTGTCGGCGGGTCGGCGGATCTTATGGGACCAAACAAGACAAAACTTGATGATTGCGACGGTGTATATACGCCGGAAAACAGAAAGGGAAGAACGATTGAGTTCGGTATCCGTGAATTTTCCATGTCAGCAATAAGCGCCGGTATCAAACTGCACGGCGGACTTCGTCCGTTCTGCGCAACATTCCTTATATTCAGCGATTATCTCCGCCCGTCGCTCCGTGTAGTTTCTCTCATGAAGCAGCCGGTTATCTATGTGTTTACGCACGATTCCATTTACGTCGGCGAAGACGGCCCGACGCATCAGCCTGTTGAAACGCTTACGGCGCTTCGTGCTATTCCCGGCGTTCAGGTTCTGCGCCCGGGCGATGCGGAAGAAACAGTTGAAGCATGGAAAATGGCATACGAAAGCAAAGATCATCCGGTGTGCCTTGCGCTTACACGCCAGAAACTGGCTGTATATGAGAAGGCCGATCCCGACTGGAGGAATACGGTTCGTACAGGTGCATATATCGTTCAGGAAGGAAGCGAAAATCCTGATATTACCGTATTGGCTTCCGGTTCTGAAGTTGATATGGCTCTTGATGCAAGCAAGCTTGTTCCCGGAAAAAAGATCCGAGTTGTGTCTGTCATGGACGTAAAACTGTTCGGACAGCAGGATAAAGTCATCCGCGATAAGCTCATCGGGAAGACGAAACGCCTTGTTGCGACCGAAGCCGGAATCAGCATGGAATGGTATCAGTTCGTTCAGAATAAAGACGATATTTTCTGTATCGACCGTTTTGGCGAATCCGGCCCTGCGGAAAAAGTAGCCGAGGATATGCATTTTACACCAGCTGACTTTGCTAAAGTCCTGGAAAGATAGTATGGCATAAAAAAGCCCGGTGTTATTCACCGGGCTTTTTTATGAACAGCATGCAGTTTAGTTTGCTTTCATTTTGCCTGTTTTTTTAGCGTAAATGTACGTTCCGATGCCAATACAGAGGCCTGCTACAACCATCCAGAAGCAGAAGACCTGCCCTGTTGAAAAATTGAGCAGGGATGTATTCATGTAAATGGGGGCGCTCGTATCTTTTGCGATGCGGTAGCCTATATCTGCGTCTGGTTCGCGGAAATATTCAATGATGAACCGGATAAGGCCGTAGCCTGCAATATATATGCAGGTCAGTTCTCCATCCCATTTTTTGTGTTTGCGCAGGAGCCACAAAACTGCCCAAAGCACGACACCTTCAAAAAGAGCTTCGTAGAGCTGACTCGGATGACGCGGCAGATTTACGAGTACTGCGCCGGACGGAACAGTCATGCCTATTGATGCGACGAATCTCTGTACCCAGTCGATTTTTGCGGAAAATTTTTCCGCAGCCGGAAATACCATACCCCACGGCATTGTTGTAATTCTGCCGTACAGTTCGCCGTTGAGAAAGTTTCCGAGCCGCCCGAACGTATAGCCGGCAGGGATTGCGACTCCCATTGCATCAATCCATTTGAAGGCAGGCCGCTTATGGCGCCAGCACCAGAAAAACATGCCAACTAATCCGCCTATAAGGCCTCCGTGGTAGGACATGCCGGCAAGCCCCGTGAACTGGTGCGTCGCGGTGTCGAACGGCCAGAAAATAAGCCATGGCTTATGTCTGTACAATCCGCTTGTATCATAGACGAGTGTGGAAAATATTCGTGCCCCGAGAAGGAGGAATATGATGCCGCATGCAATGAAGCTGAAGATGTCATCTTCTGTCGCTGTGTAAGAATTGTTGTTGAGAGCACCTTCCTGCATTTCCTTCCGCAGAATGAAAAAGGCGGTTACGAATGCGCATATATACATGAGTCCGTACCAGCGGAGCAGGCCAAGAACGGGAATTCCCGGGAAAATTTCAGGATGAATCCATGACGGATAATTTACATAAAGTGGCAAAAAAGACATAGTTATTTTCCTTTATTATATTTTAAAGCCCTGCGAAGCAGCTTGTATAATTTTTGATTTCAGCAGGAGATTTTCTTTTTTCAGCTGCGTGATTTCATATTGCTGAGTTTTTATCATCTCTGCAAGCTCGCCAACTGTAAGAGTGCCGCTTCCTACAAGGTCGTCTATTCCCGATAATTTGTAATCATAATCGTCATTTGCCTCTTCCTCTGCGATTTGAAATGAATCGGAACTTTCTTCATTAGGTTTGTATGCCTGGTCGAAAGTCCTCGTTTCCGAGGTGAGGATTTTTTCTGCAATACGGTAGATGGCCTGCGAAAGAACAGCCTGCGGTTTGTATACAATAATCGGCAGCTGGGACGAAAGCGCTTTATCCTGGAGCGTATCGCGGTACATAATGCCGAGGTGTTCAATTTCGAGCCCGAGGTACTGGCTGCAGGAGCGTCTGATCCGCTGGGCTTTGTCCGCATCTTTCGGATCATCTATCATATTCATAATAAGGCGCGGCCTGAACGCTTTCATGCGCGACATAAAAAGTTCCGTATTTTCGGGATCGACTTTTTTGAGTGCTTCGATCAGTTTCGGGATATACAGACGCTGGAGGGAGGTTGAATCCTTTCTGAGTTTTTCAAGCTGATCGTATCCCGGTGTATTTTTTTTGTAAGTCGTATACATAAGCCGGAATACGGAATTTTTCAGGAACAGGTAACCGTTGAGCGTTGCCGTGACTGTCGGTGCTGTAATGACAATTCCCTGAGGAGAAAGCAGGAACAAATCCAGGATGATTTGGTGGGTTCCGGCACCCAGATCCAGGACCAGATAATCCGCATCTATATTCTGAAAGCTGTGTATGAGCCTTGTTTTTTGAGAAGGCTTGAGTGCGGTAAGTCCGGGAATCTGGCTGTCTCCTGCGATGAAGCTTACATTCTCATATTCTGTCGGTGCTATGATATCTTCAAAATTACCGTGGTCAGTAAGCCATGCACCAAGACTTGCAGCCGGATTTGTATGCTGCCCGATGACAAGGTGCAGGTTTGAGGCGCCGAGATCAAGGTCCGCCATGACTACTTTTTTGCCGGACTGGCCGAGCGCAATTGAAAGATTCGCGGATAAAAGACTTTTACCAACTCCGCCTTTTCCGCTGGCAACGGGAATGATTTGCATAAGGTAAAGTATAGCACACCCGCGCTTTTGTGCATAGTTGCAATTTTTAATCCGGTAACGTAAAATGAATACATGAGTCCTATTATGAACAAAACCAACAATAGAGTGTTGCATACAGTTATTTCAGCTGTATTCTTTCTGGTTGTTTCCATTGTTTCTTCACAGTGCTTTGCACAATCATCGGTAGATAATAAATCTGCTTCGAATTTCCAGTACATGAAGAAAATCAGCGCGGTTTTCGATTATGTTCAGCAGAATTATGTAGATGAAGTTGACCCAAAAGTTTTGTATGAAGGTGCACTCAAGGGGATGCTGGAAGCGTTGAAAGATCCCTATACCCTGTATCTTGATCCGAACACAATGAGAGACTTGTCTGATACGACCGCTGGAACTTTCGGCGGTGTAGGACTTTCTATCAGCAAGCCTTTTGAATCGACTCCTGATAAACCTGCCTACGTGGAAGTTGCCTCTCCGATAGAGGATACTCCGGGAGCGAAAGCCGGTATTCTGTCCGGAGATTATATTACCGCAATCGACGGTGAATCAACTTCCGAGATGTCGATGGAACAGGTGCTTGATCATCTGCGCGGACAGGTTAATACACCTGTTTCCGTATCGATTCTTCGCGGTAAAGATATCACGTTCGATGTGAAACTTGTCCGCGCCGTAATTGAAGTCCCGACTGTAAAATACGGCATGATAGATAACACCGGTTACCTTCGTATTATAGAGTTTACTCCTGAAACACCGCACCGTGTACAGGAAGCGCTCAATTCATTTGCTAAGAAGGGATACAAAAATCTTATTATCGATCTCCGCGATAATCCGGGCGGACTTATTACGAGCGTTGTCGACGTTGCGGACAAGTTTATCGATTCGGGGACGATCGTTTCAACAAAAAGCCGGCTTACGTTTGAGAACAACGTATATACTGCAAGCAAGGATAAGACTACAGTTCCTGCAGAACTCCCTGTCGTGGTTCTTATTAATCACGGCTCTGCATCAGCGTCGGAAATTCTTTCCGGTGCGCTTAAGGATGATCACCTTGCATATCTTGTAGGACAGCGTTCATATGGAAAAGGTTCCGTGCAGCAGGTGATTCCGCTCAGCGATACGGACGGCTTCAAAATGACGATGGCGCGTTATTACACACCAAGCGATACAAATATCGATAAAATCGGAATTCCTCCTGACAGGGAAGTTCTCTATCCGGAACTTACTCCCGAACAGGAAAAAGCATATACAGAGCTTATAAAATCGGATGATGTCGGAAAGTACGTAAACGCCCATCCGTCTATGAGTGAAAAAGATATTGCCGCATATGCTGTTGAACTCCAGAAAAAATATGCGCTTGATGCAGGTCTTTTACGGAGACTGATACGCATCCAGGCTGCGCGCATGACTGGTACTCCGCTGTATGATCTTGATTACGACATTCAGTTGAAGGCAGCTCTTGAAGTTCTCAAGACGACGGATTTTCAGAAGCTTGTAAAATCAACAAAAACTCTCAAAGAACTGCAGGATGAAGCTGCGGCCAAAGATGCAGCGGCAGTGAAACCGACAGTTTCGGTAAAATAATGCGCCAGTATATCTCTGCGGAACAGCCTGACAAGAAAGGCCTTCTTTCCGTAACGGGAAAAGATTTCCGGTATCTTCGCCGGAGTCTCCGTATAAAGAGCGGAGATATGATTGATGTACGTCTTCCCGACGGAGACCTTGTTCCTATGACCGTCTGCCATATTGACGATACTTCGGGAGTTGTCGTCATGCAGGTATGTGCATCGCCTGCACATGCCGCAGACGGTACCGTTACCCGCGGCGTTTCTGCCGGTGAAGTGGAACGTACTGCATTTTCCGTTGAATATACGCTGTTTCAATTTATTGCAAAACCGCAGAAGATGGAACTCATAATCAGGCAGGCCGTTGAGTGCGGTATAAGAAATATTGTACCGGTTGCGGGAACTTATTCGCAGAAAGGCAGTATAAAGGCGATGCAGGAAAAAGCCGCAGGAACAGAACGCATCCGGCGGATTATAAGAGAAGCCCGTGAACAAAGCGGTTCTCCTGTTGCCACAACAGTATTTGAACCTGTTTCTGCTGAAGAAGCTGCCGTACTGTGGAAAATAGAGTGCAGTACATTGGCCCCGGAAGAATTTGCAGGGGTTGTCCTTTCCGAGCGTTCCGACTTATGCGAACCGCTGGGAAATGTCGTGGCTTCCTGTACACGTATGAAGAAAGCGGCTGTTGCTGTCGGCTGTGAGGGCGGCATAAGCCCGGAAGAAGTCGAACTGTTGAGGGACAGCGGATTTGTTCCCGTTCATTTTGCATGCAATATTCTGCGTTGTGAAACTGCTGCGTTGTACGGTATAGCTGCTTTGCAATCAGCGGTTTTTGCGTTGCAAAAACTGTAATCTGTGTTTTTCATCGCGTATTTGCTTTGTCTTGCTATAGGGAACCCCTAAAAACTCACTTTCAGTGACTTTTAGAAGTACCCTTTATATAGGAGATTGTATGGGTATTCAGAGAATTATGATTGCCGGCGTGCCGGTCGACATCTGCCGGTCGGAGAATCTTGAAAATGAAGTACTTGAGCTGCTCGCAAAACCGGGAACGAAGCAGATACTATTTCTGTCGGTCTGGAATCTGCTGAAAGCGCGCAGAAACAGCGAATATGCCGAATGCGTACGGAATGCAGATCTTGTTCTTCCTGTTTCAAAAAGTATAATAAGAGGTGCCAGATTTCTTAAAAAGTCTATACCAGTCAGATATAATCCTTTTAACGCAGTTATAGAAATTTTATCGGTGCTTGAATCACATTATAAATCGGTATATCTGCTTGGTGCACGCAAGATGACGCTGCAGAAGGCAGAATCGAACGTCCGTTCAACTTTTCCTTCTTTACAGATAGTGGGAAGGTATGTCGGTTATTATCCTAAGTATGCGGAAGAAGCTGTTGTTGAAGCAATTTATAAGGCATCTCCGTCTCTTGTGCTCGTGAGCGAGGGAATAAAGGAGAAGGATTTCTGGGCATACCGCCGCAGAAACCAGTTTGCGTCAAGTATATTTGTATACTACCGCGATGCGCTGGGCATCTTTTCGGAACGTATCAAGAGGGTAAGTGAAAAGACATTCAATAACGGACTTGAAATTTATTCGGAAATTTTTCACAATCCATTTAAGATTTTTTTGATATTTCCCTATCTGTGCTATATAATTATACTTGTCTGGTATCGTTTGTTCAAAAAGTGATCGGTTAACTATTTGATTCCCTGTGTGAATTTTAACCGGATTGTTTTGTTTTCATCGAATGGAGAGGTTATCAGCTTTTGTAAACATGCACTTGAACCTGATTATTCTATACTGATTTTTGATCATTCCTCTATCCCGTCTGTTTTGCTTGCTGCTTTTCCGTGCGTTGTTATTATTGATATTGCCGTCATTGATGATTCACTGGAGAAACAGCTCAGAGCAATCGCAATGCGTTTTTCACCTCTTTTTCTTATTTCGTGGAAACTGCTGCTGTCCGGGACTATTGTTTTGGAAAAAAACTGCTGCATTCCTTTTCCCGGCGATATGTATCTGCTTCGCCAGGCAGTGCAGAAAAGAATCGATGGCATGCCGGATATTCCGTTGTTGACCGATAAGCCGGGGCTGCCAAAAAACATGAATGTCGACATCTCCGGATTTGAAAAAATGGTCGGCAAATCAGAAGAACTTCAATCTGTAAAACAGCAGCTCGCCGTCGTTGCACCGAAAGAACTTACGATTCTGCTGCTTGGAGAAAGCGGAACAGGAAAAACACTGGCCGCGGAATTGATTCATAAATACTCACTGCGCAGATCAGGAAATTACGTCTCTGTAAATATGCCTTCCATTCCAGAGGGACTTGCAGAAAGTGAATTGTTCGGAACCGTTCCCGGTGCGTATACAGGGGCTGTAAAACGGGCAGGACGTTTTGCAAAAGCCGATGGTGGCACACTCTTTATGGATGAAATAGCTGAGACGCCGCTTAGTCTTCAGTCAAAACTGCTTAATGTGCTTGAATCCGGAAATTTCTGCAGCGTCGGGTCTGATACCGAACGGCATGTTGATGTACGCTTGATTTGTGCAACGAATACGGATCTGCTGTCCCGTTCCCGCAAGGGAATGTTCAGGGAAGATTTATACTATCGTATTGCAGATTATACGATAATGATGCCGCCTCTTAGAGGAAGGCCGGACGATATAAAAGAAATCGCAGAAAATATTCTCAAGGATAAAAAGAAAATATTATCGACTGTTGCACTTGAAAAACTTCAGATGCATAACTGGCCTGGCAATGTACGGCAGCTGAAAAGCTGCCTCCGCCGTGCCTGTATAATGGAAAAATCCCGGATTATTCAGCCGGAATGCATCAGATTTTAGATTTTTCATTTCGTGATGCAAGTCCTGCGGTTTTTGCAAATGTTTTTTCTATATATTGAGCTTCACTTTCGGATAATGCAGCCCGTGAAAGAATACTGCGCCAGAACATCTCCATATCAGGTCTTCCCGTTACGCTGAAAAAGCCTATTTTCTGCAGACTGTCTGCAATAGATGTAACGGTTTTATCAAGCCGTGTGAGCGGAAGAGGTGTATAGCCGCTGATACCCTTGTTCTTTTCACGAAACAAATGATAGCAGATTATCTGAACAGCATGGGATAAGTTGAGGGATGCAAAATTTTCGCTTGAAGGTATAGTAACACCAAGAGTGCATTCTGCCATCTCTTCGTCGGTAAGCCCAGTCCGCTCGTTGCCGAATACGGCTGCAACAGTTCCTCCTGCATCGGTATGACTGTCTCCCGTAATATCCGCGGCTTTTGAAGCGAACTCCTCTGGAAGCAGAAGTTTACCTTTTCTGTTTTTTCCCCGGCGGCGTGTGGTACCGGCAGAAAGCGTGCAGTCTGCGGTCGCCTCCGTAATGGAGCTGTAAAAGTGAGCATTTTCCCAGATATCTCCGGCATGAATTGCCAGTATGTGAATCTTCTCGCTGTCGTAATCTTCCCTTTTTCCGATAATACGCATATCATGTATATCATTATTAGCCATAGCCCGGCATGCAGCACCAATATTCCGGCTTTCCTCGGGACGCACAAGCAGAACGCATATTTTTTCCAGATTCATGGAATTAGTATACTTGTTTTTCGGATTATGCGCTATATAATATAATATTAGATAGTAAAAGCTTTTTTTCTAAAAAAAATTCAGCAGATACCGATAATTAAAAGTGATGAAGCGACCTGCGGTACATTGATTTGACATTATAGTAATTTTTGGTGTATCATTAATAGTATAGGTCTAAAAGTTTTTCCGGATGGCGGAGGCATATGATAAATAGTAATAACCTGGTTCCGGGGTTTAATGATGAAAAGGACGATAGCCTTAAAATTTCTCTTGAAAAAGTTGATGATGTTCCTAACGGCTTGTGCATTTATCTTAATGGCTATATAGATACATATAACTCTAATTTTTTCCAGAAAAAGATACAGAAAGTTGTAGAAACAGGTTTTATCAATCTTATTTTCAATTGTTCTTCACTGAATTATGTTTCGTCAACGGGCATTGGTTCATTTACTGCTTTTTTAAAAATGGTAAAGCCAAAGGGCGGCGATATTGTTCTTCTTGAAATTCAACCGAAAGTATACGAAGTTTTTCAGCTGCTTGGTTTTTCTCAGTTTTTCAATATAAAGGATACGACAGAAGAGGCTGTTTCTTTTTTTAAAAATGGAGCGCCTGTCTCCAGCAGTATTTTTCCAAAGGTATTTGCCTGCCCTGTATGTACGAAACGGCTTCGTGCCACTCGTTCGGGGCGTTTCCGCTGTTCGGAATGTAAATCAATTCTTGCTATTGATGCGCAGGGAACTGTTTCTCTTGGTTGATATACAATTTTTTTAAGGATGAAGACCGGATGCACTGCATTCCGGTCTTTTTTTATGCACTAAGGTATAAATACATAAAAGTGGATTTGGTGGATAAGTGTGGATAAGTTGTGGATAAATATGGAGAAAAAAGAGAATAACAGCGGAAATCTCTTTTTGAATTTGTAATGAGGCCAAATACTTTAATTCTACTGCAATAAAATTTTTAAAATGTTGTAATATAAGGAAATAACAGATGAGAAAAATTATAGTCTATTTACTGGTATTGTGAGGAAATATAAAGTTCTCAATTATTTTCTTTCGACTTGTGGATAACTTGTGGGTAAGCAGTGTATTAATATGTGGATATATCAGGTAATAAATTTGTAAATATGCCGATAATATAAGGGAAGTAATGTAATCTGGAGATGTAATGATAAGGCCACTTAAAAAAGCACTTTTACTGATTCCTGCCTATATTGGAATGCTTCTAAGCAGTTGTATAATTGGCGAATTTTTATATATGCTTTATTTTAATACAACCCGGCTTATTGCAGGAAAACAACTCCAACTGTTTAATAAATATGCGCTGGAAAACGGTTTTTTCGTAATAGCACCGATAGTTTTTCTGCTGTCAGGTATTTTCCTCAGCTGCTATCGTATCCGTCATTCGCGGGGAGGATGTCTTCCTGTCATAATGTACGGATTGCTCGGAGCTGTAACATGGTGTCTGCTTTATCCGGCATTTATTGAGCTGAAGGGAAAGTGGACACCCAGGCTGTTACCGGAAGACAGCGTATTGACTTCCGGTTATTTCAGGCGGGAGGGCAATGATGTTTTTTATTTGATGCATACGCCGGACGGTTCCAATGCGGATTCAATTGTAATAAATGAAAGTGCGAATCCGGAAAATGCTGTTTTTCCTGGTTATGCAGATACTCAAAAAATGGTTGAAACAGCTTCTCCTTTTAAAGATATTCTGATCAGGGAAACTATCCCTGCCGTGCCAGGCTGGATTTCTGCAGCGCTTGAGAATTTTGAAGCGCGCGCAGAAAGTGCATGGCATGAAGGTTTAATAAGCTGGCTTAGTTTTGTTGCTTTTGGACTTGCTCTTTTTTCTGTTTATGCAATTTCGTTTTGCAGCGAATGGCGTCTGATCAATACGCTGTATGTGTTTGTGATGGACGCCGGTGTTATGTCGTTTAATCTGTTGTATTTTTCCAGCTATTTTGCGGAGTTCAGAAATCTTGAAAGCCTGCTTTGCAGCAGCATAAAATTCCTGACACATCTTCATGAACCGCTTCTTGTCTGCATGAACGTACTTTTCTCTTTAGTTTTTACGGTCATCGGCATTATTGAAGTCCGGATACATGCGGCAAAAAATAAAAGGAGCAGCATATGAAACGTGTACTTCAAATACTGTTCGGTTATATTATTTTTTGTTTCTGCGTTTGCATAGCGGTCGGTTTTTTTACAGGTTCCGTACCTGAACTTCTTGAAAAGTCTGTAAGAACATACAGACTCTACAAGGGATTGAAGTATTTTTGCAATATTCTTCCTGCTGTTGTTATAACAGGTTTCGTAATCGGCTATGCCGTTTCTTTCGGGCGTAATCCGGAAGGCAGTGTTATGAGATTTTCGCCTGCCATGTTTAAAAGATACAGACACGTCGTGATTATAGGACTTGTCTGCTCGCTTATGCTTACAGGGGCTGCAGAAATAGGAACTCCTTTACTGGGATCAAGGCAGCTGCGCCTTGAACAAATGCCGAAGCTTCTGCATGAATATATACGTATTGGAACGAAAATGTATGATGCAGGAAAGTCAGAACTTGCATTTCAGTATGCACAGCTTGCTGTAAAGATAGATCCGAAGTCAGAACAGGCTCAGAAGCTTTTTTCAAAATCTGAACTGGAGTTAAGAACTTCTCAGAAGAAGAAACAGACTGAACCTGTTTCCGCCGGTTCTGCAGGGGTAAGCGAAGAAGGGTATTCTGTAAGCGAGCTGAGGAAACTTGCAGAAGACGCATATAAAAAGGGAAACTGGTTTGATGCTCATTATTATGCAGAGACAGGTATTGCGATAGCATCTCCTAAGAATACGAATATAGAATTGCTGAGACAGACGGCCGCAGCGGCGTGGAACAACTTATCACAGGCAGAAAGGCCGGCAGAAACGGAAAAGGAAAGAATATATAAGAAAAAACTGGAAGGATATAAGTTTTTCATGGAAGGCGACAACCTGAAAGCATATTATGTTTTCCGTACATTATCTTTACAGTCCCACATACTTTCCATAGATCCTGATGTGGTGCGGTATCTGGGGCTTGCGACAGCCCGTCTTAATAAGGAAAATTTTTTCATTGATGAAACTTTCAATATGCAGGAATTTGAAACCGCCAATGACGTATATTTTTCAATAAAGCATACAGACGGTTCAACCGACATCGTGTATATAAAAGGCATAACACCGATGCTGAGTACGGACGGAATGATACAGTATCTGCGTGGTCTTACCATTTTTTCTATCGATGGAAACGGTTCATTCGTGAACAGCATGTATGTTCAGTATGCTAAAATGCTCGAAGTTTCTGTTTCGGATTTTGACAGTGAGACAAAGGTCAGCCTTGGTATAGCAGATTCTACAGGATATGTTCCATATATCCTGCTTCGTTCTGTTGACCGGAATACAGAAGGCATTGTGAACGAGCCTTTATACAGCAATGCACCTGGAAAGACCGAAGACGAAAGTAACCATCTTGTTCTTCCTGTATCCTACGATGACATTCAACTGCTTCAGGGGGTATCGAAAGGTGCAGAACTTATGAATATAGTTTCTTTATTCCAGTTTGTGGGAAAGACGGTTTCATACGGTTATTCGGAAGAAGTCTTTGGGCAGGTTATGCTCAACAGGATGCTGTACCCGCTGTTTATCCTTATCATCTTTATCGGTTTTGCAAGTTTTGCGTGGAACTATAGGATTGGTGAAAAACTGATGTTCAAAACAGGATGGATTCTTTCGTTTCCGCTGTTTTCTTTTTTCGCATATTATCTGTTCATGATGCTGCAATGGTTGTATAAACTGCTGAACTATGTCTTTCTCGGTGCCGCAGGAAGGCAAAATGCGCTGCTTCTTGGCAGCGGCGTATATATCGTAATCCTGATAATTGTCTCAGTCGTATTCCTTGCAAGGAATTCCGCAGATGCTGCCTGAAAAAGGGAAATGCCGATACAGATTCTGTAAACATACTGAGCTTTTGCTGAAAAGATACGGCTGTATTATAATTTGTACCGCGGCAGGAACATTTGCCGGTTTCTGGGGCTTGGCTGCGGGGCTTGCATCAGGTATATTCCTGTCCCTGATACTTAAACGCGTCAGTGATGAAACATCCTGGAAAAAAGCGCTGGAGCAGGGAAATACTGCAATCGTCCGCGGAGAACCTTTCCCCGGAGCATTGTATATTTGTGCACTTGCCGTATGCAGTCTTGGGGACAATCGCGAGGCTGCCCGTTTGATGAAAAATACTTTTGGTGCAGAATATCATGCCGACTGGAATTCGCTTTGCAGGGGCGCATCTTCCGCACAGCCCCTTAACAGCGATCTGCTTATCGAATGCCTTGCAAATATTATCGGGAAAAATGAAACAGAATTTACCCCTGCAGTAATCAAAAAAATATTCATACTGCTCAATACGGCCGAATTTTCATGGGGCGAAAAACGGGAATCGGAGAAACCTTCCCGTTATCTGGCGGAGCTTCTTGATTACCGGTATGCGAACGACGAACTTTCAGCTGCGTATTGTGTACTCGGTCTTGCTTCTGGTGCAACTATGGAGCAGGTAAAGACTGCACATCGAAAACTTGCCGCAAGGTTCCATCCCGACAGAATCGACGGGGCGGCTGCCGATGCAGACGCATTTTTCCGTGTGCAGTCCGCATATGAGTTTATTTCACATCAACAGTAGTTATATGTGCACCCAAAGACTGCAGCCGTTCGACCAGCCGTTCGTAGCCGCGTTCAATCTGATACACGTTGCTTATGCGGCTTTCCCCGTGTGCGGCCATTGCGGCAATAACCATAGCCATGCCGGCCCGTACATCAGGAGAGACAAGGTGATCGCTGTGGAGGATTCTCGGTCCCGTTACGACTGCACGATGAGGGTCACACAGCGTAATACACGCACCCATATTAATAAGCTTATCAACGAAGAACATCCTCGACTCGAACATTTTTTCAAAAATAAGCACGGTACCTTCAACCTGTGTTGCGACAACCGTCATGATGCTGGTCAGGTCCGGAGGAAATCCCGGCCATGGAGCATCGTCGATTTTTGGCGTTGAGTTTCCGATATCGTCATTTACTTTCAGTTCCTGGACAGTCGGCACAACAAGGTCAGAACCTTCCGTCGACCATGAAATACCAAGTTTGCAGAAACCTGTGCGGAGCGGCCGCATATCAGGAGGATTGATGCCTGTTATTCTTATGGAACCGTGTGTCGCGGCAGCAAGCCCGATAAAGGAGCCTATTTCCATATAGTCGGGACCGATTGTAAATTCGCATCCGTGAAGCTGTTTAACACCTTTAACTCTGAGTATATTGCTTCCCGTGCCTGTTATATCGGCACCCATAGCAGAAAGCATGTTGCACAAATCCTGCACATGAGGTTCGCTCGCTGCATTTGAGATGACCGTTGCTCCTTCTGCAAGAACGGCAGCCATGACAGCGTTTTCCGTCGCCGTGACTGACATTTCATCGAGAAATATATCAGTACCTATAAGTTTATTTGCCGCGAAAACGAATTTTCCGTTGATTTCAACGCGCGCACCGAGTTTGGTAAGTGCAAGAAAATGCGTATCAAGCCGCCTCCTTCCGATAACATCTCCGCCGGGAGGAAGCATTTCCGCCTTTCCTGTCCGGGCGAGAAGCGGCCCTGCGAACAGAATTGAAGCGCGGATTTTTTTTGAAAGGTCTGACGGTATTGTTGAGCTTGCTATTTTTTCTGCAGTGATTTTCCAGCTGTGCTTCCCGATGCTTTCGGCTGCAGCTCCGAACGATTGAAGAATATCCAGCATAACGGCAGTATCTTCAATGTCCGGGATATTGTGCAGTATAACAGATTCCTGCGTAAGAAGAGCGGCGGCTATGCAGGGGAGGGCAGCATTTTTGTTCCCTCCTGCAGCAATTGTTCCCTTTATTGGAAACCCGCCGTCGATTACATATTCATGCATGATGTTCTCCGGTGATGATTTGCGCGAGATTTATTATAACATCGGCAGCCTTTTCCATCTGGTTAAGCGAAACCCATTCGGTACGCGAGTGAAAATTATGTGCACCGGTAAAGATATTCGGAGTTGGAATTCCCATTTCCGTAAGACGGGAACCGTCTGTCCCTCCTCTTATGGGAGTGCTCACCGGTTCTATTCCTGAATTGCGGTATGCCGTTTCGAGACTACGCACGACTTCAGGGTGCGCATCAAGTCCCTGTTTCATGTTTCGATACTGCTGCTTGTGCACAATTTCCACGCTGCCTCCGAATGAAGCTGCTGTAGCCTGTGCAATCTGTTCCGTTATCTTTTTGCGTTCGTCGATGCCTTCCTGTGTAAAATCGCGGAGCAGAAGATATATGCTTGCTTTTTCCATGTTTCCGGATAGCTCAAGCGGCGCATAAAAACCTTCCCTCCCGTCTGTCGTTTCCGGTAACTGACGGTCGGGCAGATTTGCGGAAAATGCAGATACCATTGACACTGCATTTACCATCCCTGCCGCGCGCGCATCTCCCGTATGTGCTGCTTTTCCCGTAAACGTTACAGTCGTACCGACGGCGTTGAAGCACTCTGTTTCCAGCTGGCCGATATGGCCGCCATCGACAGTATAAGCCCGTTTTGATGCGAGCAGGTTGAGCGGTACTTTGTCCATTCCATGTCCCGTTTCTTCATCAGGTGAAAAAAGCACTTCAATCGTACCGTGTTTTATTTCCTCGTGGGATGCAAGATATGAAACTGCTGTCATGATCGCCGTGATACCGGCCTTATCGTCGGCTCCGAGCAGCGTTGTACCGTCAGTTGAGATGATAGTATCATGTTCGCGGGCAGCCTGGGCGAGTGCATTGTCACGGCATGAATCAAGAACTCCGCTTCCTGCAAGATGGATAAGACTTCCGTCATAATTTTTATGTACTGCGGGATTGACATTTTTGCCGCTGACTTCATCAACAGTATCAAGGTGGGAAAGCAGACAAAATGCTGGCACAGCCTCACACCCTTCTGCAGCGGGCAGCTTACCATAAACGTAACAGAAATCTGTAATCTGTACGGATGTCAGACCGATTGTAACCATCTCAGATGCGAGCATTCGGGCAAAATCTTTTTGCTGCGGAGTCGATGGCATAATACCTTTATCGGCCTTGTCTGAATCGCTTTCTGAATACGTCTTCACATATCGCAGAAAACGCTCCAGCAGTTCGGTTTCTTCCTTCGATGATTTGGTTATATAATTCATAGTGATATAATAAGACTTTCTTAATGATTTCGCAACACGGGTAATGCAGAGCCGGTATTCTATTGGTAATATCTGTTTTTTGTGCTATAGTATAATTATGCGATTTACAAGCACAAGAAACAAGGTTGATACAGTCGGATTTACACAGGCAGTTCTTGACTGCATGCCACAGGACGGAGGTTTTTATGTACCGTCCTGTACAGAAGATCTGCGCCGGTGGATTTTGTATACAGACGAAAAAACATCGTTTGCATCAGTAGCGGGTGCGCTTACATCTGCTTTTATTAAAGACGAGTTCAGCCCGATAATATGCGAAACAATTGCGACAAAAGCCTTTCCCTTTGAACCTGTCGTGCGTCAACTTGACGATACGTACTCTATGCTTGAACTGTTTCACGGACCTACAGGATATCACCGTGACTTCGGCATATCATATCTTGTATCATGCCTGGAAACGATTCTTCAGATGCGCGATAGTACGGCAGTCTTTCTTGCCGTAACGAGAGCTGAACTCGGTGCCGTTCTGGCATATAAGCTGAAGGACAAAAAACGTATAAAAGCAGTCGTTGTGTATCCGAAAGGAACTGTCCGCGGATTGCAGGAAAGCGATTATGTATGGAACGGCGGCAATATTTATCCGGTCGAAATAGAAGGGACAGAAGCCGACTGTCATGCTTTCGTACGCAGTATTTTTTTTGATCATGATTTTGTTGCAGAAAACAGGCTTACCGCTGCAAATACTGCAAATATAGGGCGTCTGCTTCCGCAGGCATTCTTTTATCCTTTTGCATTTTCCCGTCTCAAGAATAAAACAGCCGGCGATATTTATTATGCACTGGCACCGGGGAATTACAGCAACGTTGTTGCAGGCTTATACAGCTGGCAGTTTGCACTGCCCCTTAACGGTTTCTTCATACCCGCGACAGATGCTCTTACTGTTGATACAGTGGGAAATTGTGTTGTCCTTGATTCTGTTGTCCCTCTTAATAAACGTCAGCCTGCAGATCCGACCGATCCGTCGAACCTTGAGCGCCTTGAGGAAGTGTTCAGTGCAAATAAGGTGATGATGCGGAATTTTGTTTATCCTGTAAAACTTACCGATGACATGATTGATGACGCCGCCAAAGAATTATTCGTGAAATATCATGTGTATGCTGACCGGCATACGGCCCGGGCCTATGCCGCTGCAAAGGAAAACGAAGAGATGGTCAAAGAAGATGACGGTTCTGTCGTGATTATTGCCCGCGATCATCCGTCTCTCTCTGCCGATTATATCCGCCATACACTCGGAGAGGTTCCGGAAATGCCTGAAAACATTGCTGCCGTTCTTAGTCCCGTAACGATCGGCAGACCAACAATAAAAAGTGCCGGCGAACTGAGGAAAATAATTATCAGCATAAATAATTCGTAAAGACAGGTTTGAAAATAAATAAAAAGCGGTGATTATATTCACCGCTTTTTATTTATATAGAATTATTTCTTTGTTGTTGTTTTTTTTGCAACTGTTTTTTTTGCAGGTGTCTTCTTTTCAGCAGTTTTTGCGGCGGCCTTTTTTACAGCTGGTTTCTTTGCCGCAGGTTTCTTTTCACCTGCTTTGGCAGCCGGTTTTTTTACGACAGCTTTAGCGGTTGTTTTTTTTACAACTGCCTTTTTTACAGCCGGTTTCTTTACCGCAGCTTTTTTTTCTGTTGTTTTCTTTTCAGCAGTTTTTGCGACAGTTTTTTTAACAGCGGCTTTCTTTTCGCCGGCTTCTTTTATTGTCGTTTTCGGGGTCACTTTTTTAGCAGTATCTTTTTTCTCTGCTGCACTTTTAGCAGTAGTTTTTTTTGCTGCTGGTTTCTTTTCTGTGGTCGGTGCCATAGTCATCTCCTTGCTTTTTCCGCCAGACGAACCGGCGGATAATATTTTTAAAGCCTTTCCCTTCTTTGGAGAAGTTTCAGCTTTGATGCTTTTTTCAGGTGCAAAAAGTCTGACAAACTGTTTACACTTATATGATGCTTTTAGTTTTGCATCTGCAAGAAGGAGATACAGCCTGAGCACATCAGCTTCCTGTGCACTCTTTGTTTGGAGCAGCATGAGTGCGGTGAAATAAGCCAGACTGCTGTCTGACAATTCCTTATTAAACCATTGTATACCATTAAATAAATTATTTCCAGTAAGTAATTGTGAGTCTTCTTTTTCTACGAAGATCGATGCAGTTTTGTATGCGGTATTCTTAATATTTTTGAAAGACGTGACGATCGTTGCCGGCGCAAGGGTGAACATCCGTTCAAGCGGGTTACAAATTGTTGTATCTGAAATACCGATGCTCTTTGCATACTCTGTAAATTTCCGTGCAAGCGAATATTTTTTTGCACATCCTTTTACCGCTAAAGAAGAAACTGCGGCATAACATGAAAGCGTAAGCGCTGCATTTTTCTCGACGGACATTATTGTGCTGATGAACGAATCTGCATTTTTTGCTTTGCGGAGAGATTCGTATTCAGTATCCGGTGCTTTTACATTTTTTCTGCCCGTATACAGTTCTGCTATCCGCGTGAATATTTTACAGAACGCTGTAAACTGTTTTTTTGGGGCTTCGAGTTTGATGTTATCGTCTTTTGCAAAACCTGCTGCTGTCGCATAAAATGCAATTGCCGCTGGTTCCGCTTTTTTGAGCAGCATCTTTACCTGTTTAGAAACAGTTTCTGTCCTGCTTTTTCCGGGCAGTACAGGATGAAGTACAGCATCTATATCCGGCAGGATTCCAAGTGCAAATGTTTCAAGAGCTTTATACAGCCCTCTGTATTTTACTTCTTCCCACTCAATTTCCAGATCTTCACATCCGCGTCCTGCAAGAGTCTCACAGAGAATTTTCCAGCGGTGGTCGGGCGTGTCTGCTGCCTGATGAATATCCATGTATACCTGCGCTTCAAAAGCATTGAGCGAAATATACATACCGTGTTCGCAAATATCGGAACTAGAGCGGATAAACCAGAGATCGGAACGCTGTTCCCTGAAAATACAGTATTTATCGTCTTCGGAAGTAAGATTCAGTCCTTCTGCTATACTGCGTGTGCGCAGCTGTATAGCATCCTCGCTGCTTCCTGTCTTTACTGCATATTCGCATGACTGCTTTATCCAGCCTGCAGCGCGCTCATATTTATTATTGTAGAATACGACGGTGCTTTCACTGCCTGCGGTATTCGAATATGCAAAAATATTTTCATTTATCTGTCCGTTATCCCATACGTCGTAAAAAAGAAAATTTTCGACTTGCGCAAACAGATATCTTTTTTTCATAAGCGGGAAAATCTCGTGCCTGTGGCGTGCGACAAGTTCCTGATCCGGCAGTTCATCACGATATGCTTTTGTGTATTCCATGCCGTATTTTTCTTCAAACCCTTCGATTTGTCCGTGACCGAACATCGGAAGCCCGGGCATTGTTACCAGAAGCGTGCATACGCCGAAGTATTTGTCACCTTTGCCGAATTGGGCTACCGCCGTTTCCTCATCAGGATTATTCATAAAGTTTACGAATCTTTTCAGAACCTGCGGATCGAACTTGATTGTGTTCTTTACTGTGTCGCGGTATTTTTCGTTTTCTTCTTTCTTCAGCATGTTCATGAATGCGCTATTGTAAACGCGGTGCATTCCGAGCGTGCGTACAAAGTATCCTTCCATCATCCAGAAAGCCTCAGCCAGAAGAAGCGTATCGGGTACTTCCTTTGCAATACGGTCGACAACTTCCCTCCAGAATTCGTTCGGAATTGCATCGTTGAACTGCTTTGTGGAAAGCCCCGTCTCGCTGCGAGTCGCAATATCTCCGCCCTGTCCTGGTTCCGGATACCACAAACGTCTTATGTGTTTTTTTGCGAGCACCATCGCCGCATCAAAACGGATAATCGGGAAATTTCTTGCAACTTTAATAATTTCCTGTATGACTTCTTCCCTCGCTTCCGGATTGAGAAAATCTATCTGTGCGGTGTCGTTCCATGGCATTCCCGTTCCGTCGTTGCCGTGATAAATGTAGCGGACATCCCCTGTCTGATTGTCAACCCGTTTGAAGACTATTGCGCAGTCTGTTTTGTTATAGTAATGGTCTTCAAGGTATACACTGACTCTGCTGTCAGGGGAGAGGTTCTCCCCGTTGAATGAATACTGCGGAAACGGACAGTCCCTGCGTTGAATAAACAAATCCGGTTTTTCGACAATCCATTTTGCATCCATGCCGGTATGATTCGGCACCATGTCGGACGCAAGACGGATACCTCTCTGCCAGAGCTTTGTACGCAGCTTTTCCAGTGCGTCCCATCCGCCTATATTTCCCGCAATTTCATAGTCGTACAGGCTGTATGCGCTTGCGGCTGCTTCAGGATTTCCGCATATCTGTTTGATGCGCCTGCTCGCATAGCTCCTTTCCCATAATCCGATCAGCCATACGCCCGTAAAACCTTCGTCCCGCAGCGTATCAAGTTCTTCGTCTGGAATCTGGTCCAGCCGTCTGATTTCCTGTTTGTATTTCTTTGAGAGCTGGTCCAGCCATACGAGTATTGTTTTTGCTATGAGCACGACTTTCGGCATCCAGTCGCTGTCTGTGCTGAACCGTTCATATTCCTTCATAAGGTTTTCGTAGCTGTACGGAGCCATGTCGGGGCCGCCGCCTGTCATTGGCTGCCATGCGGCTTTCTCTTCTTCGCTGATTGTATCTATTCCGGCCAGCAGCCGTTTAAGCCATTCGCCGAGTATTGCCGACCAGTGAAGGCGGATATAATCAAGCTGACCTTTCAGGCTTTCAGGACTGAATACAACCGGTTCACGCAGCATGGAAATAAGATCGTGATTGAACGGCCCGAACGCAGGAAGTGTTTTAAAATACTTCTGCATATCCGCCCAGCTTTTTTCGTAAAGGGGATCGAATGAAAGTTCTGAGTCGTTGAACAAAACGGCGAACTGCCTGAATGCGGGATTTTCGTTTGCAAGATGAAGCAGTGTAAGTTCTTCGAATGTCTGCTCCCTGTTTGTCCGTGTCTTTTCAGTACCCGTATCAAACGCCGTTTCGTTCAGATACTCTTCCGCGGAAATGTTTCCCTGATACACTGCAGTCGGCGGAAAGTACGACATGAACGACAGCAGCAGTTTATTAATATTTTCTTTTCCGTACGTCTCGTCAAGCATATCAAGCGCACCGGAGAAAGCCTCTGAGGCTTTCTCTCTGCGGTAAAGCATACATACATAATGGAATATTTCATCAATGAGTCCCATCGCGTTCAGCTGCCCGGCAGAAATCCGCTTTTCATGTTCGTTTCGTTTATCGAACAATGCATTAAGTTTTTCTGCGAAAGCCCTTACATTTTTCATGTCTGCAAGGATTACGTTGCCTGTTGAGGCATACATCGCTTTGTCGAAATTACAGAGTTCTCTGACCTTTCTGCTTACATGGAATTCATTGCAGGAAATTTTCATTTTTTCACCCCGATATGTTTATCTGTTATGGATTTGATTTTCCCGATGAGCTCTTCGTCTTTTTCTATCTGTTCTATGGCCGCTGGTATTCGGTATGTCCAGTTAAATGCGTTAACACTTCCCGGTACATTGATTCTCTCGTCGGCCGCTTTTTCCAGCCAGTATGTTTTGTTCATGTAAAGAAAATCCTGCAGCGGATGAATACACCATAAGCTTCCGGATTCCGCGGTCGCGGTAAGTATGCACTTTGCTGTTTCTGGTGTGAATGGCTTATACTCTCCGGCTTCTTTTGACTCAAAGAGCTGTGATTGATTTGCATCGGGACGGATGCCGAATGCAGACGGATTTGTTTTTACAAAAAGTTCCGATGCGTATGGATCCTCTTCCCACCATTCACGGATTGTCGGCGAATCATGAACAGATGTCGTGGTGACAGAAAGCTGCGGATAGCTGGCAAACGGAATATACGGCTGCCCGTCCTTGTTCCATTCCCGGGACCATCGAACGACACGCAGAGAAAGAATAGTATCTGCTTTCATGACAGAAGGAAGGCAGTCAAGCGTCACACCGAGATCTTCCCCGCACGCCACCATATCGACGGAACCTGTAAGCGCACCGAGAATATCCGATGCCTGTTCCTGCCATAGTTTTTCTTCTGTTTTTTTTTCGGCGGAGAATATATTCTGCATCCTGCTTTTTTCATCTCCGCTGAGCGTCTGCCATGAAGACGAAGATGTATACGTCCAGACGGGAACAAATTTATTTTCTTCAATTTCGATAAGGCACCTGTTAAACCACTGCTCCGCAAGCCGTTCCTTTATCCGGTTTGCGGAGTCTTCACTGCACAGTGTGCCGAAATCCAGTCTGTAAATATCTTTATCGCCTTTAATATTTTTATTAAAGCGCCACATTTCTTCGTTCGGAATCTGCGTCATGCAGGTTTCAAGTATTTTATGCGCGCTGTCGTAATTCCATGTAATGTCCTGGACAATTCCTGTCTGTACATGCGGCTGTGACAGCCATGTGATGCGGCCATCGTCGAATCCGGCATTATGAAGTTCTTCCCGTGTAATCGGGCAGCATGGTTCTGCATGACCTAGAACCGCTGTCGTGTCCCGTTCCGGTACCGCCCATATGCGGAAAAAGCCGAGGATGTGGTCAAGCCGGTATGCACCGTAATACCGGGCCGCTGACGCCAGCCTTTCTTTCCACCATGCATAATCAGTCGATTTGAGGTATTGCCAATTATATGTCGGGAATCCCCAGTTCTGCCCCTTTGCATTTTCTCCGTCGACGGGCGCTCCCGCACGCAGGGACTGATTAAAGATTTCAGGCTGAGCCCATGCATCGCACGAATCTTCATTCATGAGGATGGGCATATCGCCTTTGAGAATAATTCCCTCGCTGCGTACTTTGTCCGCTGCTGCTGCGAACTGCTGCGCTGCACGCATCTGAGTCCATGCATAGAACAAGTGCTCTGTTTTATCAGCTGCCTTGTTCCACCGCGAAATGATTTCATCTTCATTCACAGACCTGTCTTCTTTCTGCCACGATTTCCATGAAGACTGCATGTATTTCCATTTCAGATTTTTATACACAGCATACGGAATGATCCATTGATTTTCTTTTATCCAGACAGAAAGTTCGTCAGATGGTTTTCCTGATTCGGCAGTCTCAGTCGATGCATACAACGTGCGCAGCATATGCGTCTTTGCATTCAATACCGCATCATAATCATAACGGTTTTTATACGAATTTTTTTTAATAAAATTGTCATACGTTCCGGCGAATGACGCATCAGATGCATAGGCCTTTGAAAACTCAGGAAGATCGGCCAGCGAAATGTAGACAGGATGTAACGCAAATGCTGACAAGCCGCTGTACGGCGATGTTTGTGTTCCCGTATCATTAACAGGAAGAAGCTGGATAATTGAGAGTCCTGCTTTTCTGCAGAACTCAGCCAATTCTGCAAGTGCGGGAAATTCTCCGATTGCAGTATGATTTTGTGAATAGAGGGCACCCAGGGGAACGACAACTCCTGTCCTGTATTCATCAAAGATATTCTTTGTTTTTTGATTATCAGTAGAATTTTTTTTCATTTACTTTATTATTATAACATGATATATAAAATATTGATACAAAAAAGACGACGCAGACTTACGGAATATGGTATCCTTCATAAAAGTGATTCTTCGTCAAAAATTCATCCATGTACCTTGATGAAGAATCATGTATGCGTTTCTCCCTTATGTGTCCGCATGTTTTGCATCCTGTCCCAGAAAGCCTGTAGTCCAGTGCCAGAAAGGTTTTGCAAGTGCATTTGAGAACGGCTGCGTCCTGTTAAAATCCGGAAGCCAGCTTGTGTCATCGGAAAGGTCCTGATAAAAAAGGTAATCGAAATCGTATGCCGTAATCAGGTCTCGTATGTCACAGTCTTCCGTTTTATTAACAAGACGGTTTTCTATTGCAGAAAGTGCCTGCCTGCGTTTTTCCAAGTGTTCATTTTCTTCGTTGAACGGCACCGGCGTATACTGCGACATAAGCGATATGACAGCTTTTCCGTCTGCATGATGTTTGAGCCATTCAAGCGTATCAGCAGTTTCTTCAAACCGTCCGGGAAGAAAGAGATGCCTGATGATGACACCTTGTTCCATTTTTTCCTTTTCGACGCCGTTTACAGTCTTTGTTCTGATGTCGGTCGGAAAGTTTTTTATCATCCATAAAACCGCACTTTCTGCAACGTCAGGATAATCTGCTGCGCCAAACAATGTACCTGCAAGCTCATGAGACAGCGTCTTGAGGTCGGGCAGCCATACGGTGACTGTGTCTTTCAGCAGTTCAAGCATTTCAATATTTTCGTAGGATGACGTGTTCCAGCAGTACGGGATTGTAACTCCTGCATTGCGCGCAGCGCGAAGGTATTCTGCAAGACGCGGAATTATGTGGCTTCCTGTTACAAGGTTGATGTTTTCAGCACCTGCATTCTGCAGACGAAGGCATATATCCGTAAACTCACCGGAACTTACTGCCCGTCCCATGCCCTGCTGGGAAATCTGATAGTTCTGACAGAATGCACAGCGTAACGTACAACCGGTAAAAAATATAGTTCCGCTTCCTCCATGTACAGTGACAAGCGGTTCTTCACCGAAATGCAGACAGGCAACTGCAATACGCACATCTTCGGTTTCACCGCAGAATCCGGACTTGTGTCCGACCCGGTCGGCACCGCATTTTCGCGGACATTGTGCACACGATAAATAATAAGAAGCTGTACAGTCAGGCATTACAGAACCGCCTTTCTGTCGACAAGTATTGTCATGAGTTCGGAGAGTACCTCAATCGGCAATGATTCTGCCTCATATCCCGTAAGCAGGCCGATTTCCTTCCAGTCACGGGCAGAAAGCACATCCCCGTCTTCCGTACTTCCGTCAAGGAATGACATCATTGCAGCAAGTTTGTCAATGTGTTCGCCTGTCGGTTCTTCGCCGGGCGAGTCAGAGGGGAGTATATATGTTTTAATCCAGTAGTCTGCGATGGAATGGGGCAGTTCGCCGAGCCCGCGGGCATTGTTTTCCAGGAGCGCGGCTGCCTGTTCACACGCTTTTTGCGCATTGTACCGTCCCCCGTTTTCTGCCCGTTCATGCTTTATAATCCGCTGGATATCGCTTCGGAATTTTTCTATATCTGTCATGTCTTTACTATATTAGAAATACTTTTTTTTGTATAGGAAATACAATGACTGCAAATATGCAGAATCATATGTTTTTCCTGTTTTAGAGGATGTCTTTTTAACATGGATATAACGTGATAATTGTTTGTATTATATACAGATATGTTGTTTTGTAAGGTCTTTTGCCTAACCATTTTTTAAGATTTTTTTACCTTGACAAGAAACGCAACTACTCTTACACTAATGGCATGGACTTGAGAACTGTTTTAACAACTGATACTGTAGACCTTCATTTGAAGGGAACAACAAAAGAAGAAATTATCGACGAAATGCTGGACATACTCGTAAAAGCCGGCAAAGTTACAGATAAAGCGGCTGCACGTGAATGTGTGCTCGATCGTGAGCGCAAAATGTCAACAGGTATGAAGCATGGTATTGCCATTCCTCATGGCAAAACTGATACCGTGAGTGATCTTGTTGCATGCATCGGTATTTCGGACAATCCTGTGGATTTTGATTCTCTTGATCAGGAACCGTGCCGTATATTTATTATGACGCTGTCTCCCGTTAATAAGACCGGCCCTCATCTCCAGTTTCTTGCAGAAGTAAGTCTTTTGTTCAAGAGCCCGGAAAAGCGCCAGCTTATTCTCAATACGCAGGATAAGGCAGAAGTTATTAAAATTCTGACCGAATAGCAAAGAATGTATCAGCGAAGAAGTGACCTTTATGCGCGGCATAGAGGTCTTTTTTTATATATGCAGGAATAAAGATAGTATGAAATTAGAAGCGCAGTTTGAAATAAAAGACGGAAGACTTTTTTCAAAAAAAACAGGTGCATTTGTAGATACGTCTTCACTTATAAGCGTCGATACCTCAACAGTGGATGCAGCGGTGCTGTCATCCGCATCTTTTGCAGAAAAATTTGCAGGTGGTGATTCAGGGCTCATGGGTGTATGCGTATCCTGGAAGATGATTGAGATTTCGGACAGCATATATAATGAAGAATTCCTTGCAGCATTGCGTGATTTTCTTAAAAACACTGAAGCTCAGGGAGTGTCGGCTGTTATTGTGCCGGTAACGCACGGAGGAGCATGCGGCCCGGCGTTCGCACAGTATACGGCCGCAATGTGCCATACAGCCCGCAGAATCAAGGACTGCGCTTCTGTTGCCGGGTTTGCAGTTCCTGAAGAAATTGCCTGTGACAGTGCTGCGGTGTCTTCTTTTATTGATGCAATGGCTGTAAAACATTCGCAGTATGTCTATTTTGTGGGGCAAAATGATATCAATAAATGTTTGATATCGTACCAGATGCGATAGAATACATCATTTTCAATCGAAAAACAGTTTTTTCCGTGAATTCTCTTGCATTAAAACTGATTTTATGTCAGCATACGGCTGCTTGATTTTTATTTTTTGAGGTTTTTGAGGTTTTTTGATGACTTATCAAACAAAAAGAAATGATTTTTCAGTGACATGCCGCATCGCTGTGTTTTTATCTGTGGTTTTTATTGTTGCGTCGTTGTGTGTAGCATTTTTTTTTCCTACCCGTACTGTAATCCCTTTTACATCTGTTGTGGAAAATGAGACTGAAAATAATACTGTAGCAGCTGCCGGTTTTGATACCATACTTGAAGATGTCGGCTATTCGTCCACTGCTGTTCGCAAAGGAGACGACGGACTTTCTCTTTACCGCCAGCCGTCCTCGAAAGCTGCTGTTGAATGGTTTTATCTTCACGTAACGGGGAATCGTGACGTGGCAATGGCGATTCTTGAATCAGCAGATAAAAACGATATTCCGTTATCCCTTGCGTTTGCGCTGGCCTATACGGAAAGCCACTACAACATCCGTGCAATAAACAACAACAAAAACAATTCGATTGACCGCGGTTTGTTTCAGCTTAACAGCAGTTCGTTTCCTCAGCTTACAGAAGCTGATTTTTTTACGCCATCGACAAGCGCAAGGTACGGTCTGGCTCACTTACGGTTCTGCCTTAATGTTGCAGGTAACGAGGTTTCTGCTCTTGCTATGTACAATGCAGGGACAAATAAAGTCCGTGCAAATAATACGCCGCAGACAACGCTCAATTATATCGGACGGATTATGGTGTATCAGCAGACGCTTGAAAAGCTGTTCGCAGACGAAGTCCTTACGTATTATGATACAAAACTCAATATGAGTACGGCTGTTGCATATCAGAAGTAAAAAAGTCATATCCATGGGTAGAAAGCTTAACAGGTTTTCTGCCTTTACATTTTTAATCAATTACTGTTAAATATTTCACAATAAATACAAAAATTACTCAAATTTGTCCGAATCCTGCTGATTTCGGTATGGGAAACGTCTTTTTGAAATTGACCGGATGGACAGCAAACCGATACTATCGGAGGCATATATGGGAACCATTTCGGAACCGTCGAAGCGTCGGCTTGTACTTCTGGCACAGCTGCTTCTGCAGCAGAAGGTCAGCCGCATAACTTCGGCTGCAATTAATCAGCTTACAGGCTGGTCCGACTCGCTTATCCGGCATGATATAGCGTCTGTCGGATTCAAAGGCGGGGTTTCCAATGGCTATGACGTCAGTGAACTGTATGAAGCTGTCTGTATTGCGCTTCATATCAACAGTACGGACAAAAAACTGAAATGCTGTATAGTCGGGCTCGGCAGGCTTGGAGCTGCTCTGCTTGACGACAGCATTTTCAGCGGGACTGAATACGAGATTGCCGCAGGATTTGATCCGAGCGTTAATAAAACGGAAATCCTGCGTTCTACCTTTCCGCTTTATCCCGCATCGCGTCTTGAAACAGTCGTTTCTGCAGAGCACATAGTGTATGCAGTCCTTGCTGTTGCCGACAAAGACGCGCAGCAGATTGCAGAACGTCTTGCGAAATGCGGAATAAGGGGAATAGTGAATTACACGGACGTTGTGCTTACTGTTCCGGACGGCGTTGCAGTTGAAAATGTTTCGCCGGTGACTGCGTTAAAAAATCTTTCTGCCCGTATGGGTGAAAGCAAAGTATAAAATGTACATAAGGAGTACAAGTATGAGTCGTGTCTACAATTTTTCTGCAGGTCCTTCCTGCCTTCCTGAGGAGGTTCTTAAGGAATGCGCAGCTGAGATGCTTGATTATCAGGGAACAGGCCAGTCTGTTATGGAAATGAGTCACCGCTCATCAGCCTATAAACCGGTTATCCAGGATGCGGAAGCTATGGTCCGCAAGCTTATGAATGTGCCCGATAACTATAAAATCCTGTTTTTACAGGGCGGCGGTTCGACGCAGTTTGCTATGATTCCGCTTAATCTCGGAATAAAGCACGGAAAGGCTGCATATATTAATACGGGAATCTGGTCGAACAAGGCGCTCAAGGAAGCAAAAAAATTTATTAATGTCGATGTAATTGCCTCTTCAGAGGACCGCAATTTCTGCTATATTCCGAAAGTCGAAAAGGTTACTGGCGATTACGATTATGTCTATGTCTGCTTTAACAATACAATAAAGGGAACGCATTATGAATATATCCCTGATACGGGAGACATCCCGCTCGCAGCTGATATCTCTTCATGCATTCTGTCTGAACCTCTTGATGTAAGCAGGTTCGGGCTGCTGTTTGCCGGTGCTCAGAAAAATCTGGGGCCTGCAGGCGTAACGCTTGTTATTATCAGGGACGACCTTATTACGGAGACGCCCCGTGCCGGTACACCGACTATGCTGACATACAAGACTCACGTTGACGATGATTCCATGTACAACACGCCGCCGTGCTATGCAATTTACGTCGTGGGAAAAGTGCTGCACTGGGTTGAAAAACAAGGCGGAGCTGAAGGAATGAAAAATCTCAATTATGCGAAAGCAAAGCTGTTTTACGATTATCTCGACAACAGCAGCGTGTATCGTGCAACAACAGACAAGGGCAGCCGTTCAATCATGAATATTCCTTTCCTTACGAAAGAAACCGACCCTGAGAAAGCGGATGTAATTAATAAAAAGTTTGTTTCCGAGGCTGCGAAACAAGGTCTGGTCAATCTTGCCGGCCACCGTACCGTAGGCGGTATGCGTGCGTCCATTTATAATGCAATGCCGATTGACGGCGTAAAGGCTCTTATCGCGTTTATGGACAAATTTGCAAAAGAGAACTTTTAATTTTACAGGAGTACGCTATGTTCAAGATTCAGACTTTAAATAAAATTTCAGCAGTAGGCCTGGAAAAGTTTCCCCGGGACGACTACGAAGCGGCTTCATCAATAAACGATGCCGATGCAATTCTTGTCCGCTCTCAGGAAATGCATGATCTGACACTGCCGGATACGGTGAAAGCCGTCGCCCGGGCCGGTGCCGGCACGAATAATATTCCTGTCGCCGAACTGACGGCAAAGGGAATCGTTGTATTCAATACGCCCGGTGCGAATGCGAATGCGGTAAAAGAACTTGTCATTCTCTCTCTGCTTATTTCAAATCGTCCGGTGATTGCCGCTAACGCATGGGCTAACAGCCTCGCGGGAAAGGGCGACGAGATTCCGGATCTTGCAGAGAAAGGCAAGTCTCAGTTTACCGGTCCTGAGCTGAAAGGTAAGACACTCGGCGTTATCGGTCTGGGGGCAATCGGCGCAATGGTCGCAAATACGGCAGTTGAGCTTGGAATGACAGTTATAGGATACGATCCGTTTATGTCGATTGCAGCCGCGTGGAAGCTGAACAACAATGTAAAATACGCGGAGACACTCGATACGCTGCTTGCCAAAGCCGATTATATTACAATCCATGTACCGCAGACTAACGAAACAAAGGGATTTATTAATGCCGACAAGCTTAAAGCGATGAAGACCGGCGTACGTATTGTTAATATTGCGCGGGGCGGTCTTGTCAATAATGCGGACATGCTCGCGGCCCTTAAGAGCGGAAAAGTCGCAGTGTTCGTGACTGATTTTGCAGCAGAAGAACTTTTAAATAATCCGAAAGTGATCTGCTTTCCGCATCTCGGTGCATCCACTCCCGAAGCGGAAGACAATTGCGCCGTTATGGCGGTAAACGAACTCCGCGAATTCCTTGAAAAGGGTAACATTTCCAACTCCGTGAACTTCCCGAAAACAGTTACCGACAACGAGATTCCCGCAGACGGTACGAGGCTGTGCATATCGCATAAAAATATGCCGGGGATGGTATCAAAATTTACGACGATTCTTGGTGAAGCAAATTTTAATATCGGCGGTATGATTAATCAGAATAAAGGCGATCTTGCCTACAATATTATTGATGTCGACGGAAAAGTCGACGATGATACGCTTGCCAAGCTGTCGGCGATTGAAAATGTGATGAACGTCCGTCCTATATTTGCGTAAGTTCACGAGATGTCGGGCCCGGGCTTTCAGATTTGCTTTGATCCCCCGGGCCTTTCTGTATTTTAAAATTCCAGCGTGCCTACGACAGTTTCATCGTCATCGCGCGCCTTTGTATTTTTCCTGCCTTTTTTTGCAAACCGGGGACTGGGGCCTGCAGGTTCATCAATATCCGCAGAAGCCTCATAACTGTCAGCTTTTTTTGCAGATTTTCTTTGGGCTGTTTTTTTTGCAGCGGCTGCTTTTTTCGGCGTTATAAGAAAAGCAAAGAGGCTTCCGCACAGTCCTCCCGCGATGTGTGCGACTACCGAAATACCGTCTGTCTGGAGCGATTTTGCGTTGTAGAATTGTCCCCCGACGTACAGAATGAATACCAGTATGAAGGACAGAGGGATTTCATTTTTGGCAAGAGATGTATAGGACGTAAGAATTATCATCATAAAAACAATGTCGCTTGCTCCCATTTCGGGAACGGTAATGAAGCATGCATTGATGACTCCTGTAACAAGAGATGTCGTAATCATCATGAGCGTAAGCATGTGAGAGCCGTATCTGTCCTCAAGGATGGGACCAAGCAGCAGAATGAGCGACATATTGGAAATAAGGTGCGACCAGTCCGAATGGCCGAATATGTGTGAAAACAAGCGGAAATAATCAATCGGCGCTTTCCAGTCGAACGGATGGATACTGTTTCTGCCGCCGGGAATAATAAACAGGGCGCTTGAAAGATGTTTGTTGAACACAAATACGTCAAGCAGCATTATGACGGTACAGATAACAGCAAATGAAAGTGTAACAGGTGCATTATATGTCACTCTGATTTTATGGGAGAAACCAGTATTTTTAACCATAATTCAATTATAACATATATTGGAAGTCAGTGCAAAAAAGTGTATATTATAAATATGGCTGATTTAGACAAGTCGGAAAACAGCGAAGCAGCAGCCGGTGTTGTTGATGAAGCTGACTATTGCATACCGCCGAACGGTCAGGTTGTTTTTTATAACGATGATTATACGACAAAAGATTTTGTCGTCGATGTGCTTGTATCTGTTTTTTATAAATCGGAAGCGGATGCAACAGGTATAATGGAGACGGTCCATCAGATCGGTTCCGCTGTTGTCGGAGTTTATACATATGACATTGCTGTGACTCGTGCATCAATTACAATAAAACGGGCCAGAGAGCAGGGGTTTCCTCTCCGGGTGGAAGTACAGGAGCTGTAATAGGAGTAGTAATGGAAATTAGTCAGCAGCTGAAAAAAATATTATCAATCTCATTTTCCGATGCAAAATCATCTCGCCATGAGTTTTTTACACCTGAGCATCTATTGAAGACTGCGCTCCAGTTTGATTCCGTGTGCGGACTGCTCGAGGCGAGCGGTGCAGATATTGCGATTATTCGTGATACCATCGATGAATACCTGAAAAAACAGGTACCTATAGCTGCAGTGCAGCCGGAAAACAGCCAGATTTCTGAACCTGTCGAGACACAGGGATTTCAGGAAGTGATGAACAGGGCTGTGTATCATTGCGCGACAAGCGACAAACGTGTGCTCGATATTACAGATGTGCTTGTCAGTATGATGGAAGAAAAGAAAAATTACTGCTCATATTCTCTGCGTATGGGCGGACTTGACCGCATGCGCCTGCTTGAAGTAATAAGCGCGATGAAAGGCAGCGACAATACAAATCCGTTTTCCGATTCATCGGGAGATGATGCGGAAAACGGGACGGATGCTCCTCAGAAATTCGTTCCCGGAATGCAGACGTCCGGTGACGGTTCTCAGCAGGACAATGCAAAAAACGCAAAGAAAACAGCATTGGAAAAATATTGCATTGATCTTACCGAAGAAGCCCGACAGGGACGGCTCGATGTGCTTATCGGACGGGAAGAGGAGCTTGACCGCACGATTCAGATTCTCTGCCGCCGCAGTAAAAATAATCCGCTGTATGTGGGCGATGCGGGTGTCGGAAAGACTGCGATTGCAAACGGGCTGGCGCTTCGGATTGCGGAAGGGAAAGTTCCCGATGCAATAGACGGTTTTTCCATTTACAGTCTTGATATGGGACTGCTGCTTGCCGGAACGAAATTCCGCGGAGACTTTGAAGACAGGCTCCGTAAAATTACGGACGAACTCATGAAAAAGCAGCGTGCAATCTTATTTATAGATGAGATTCACATGATTATGGGAGCAGGAACGACGGGCAGCAGCACGATGGACGCTGCAAATTTATTAAAACCTGTTCTGACGACAGGAAGAATCAGATGTATCGGTTCGACAACATATGAAGAATATGCAAAGAATTTTGAAAAGGACAGGGCGCTTGCCCGCCGTTTTCAGAAAATTGATATACGGGAACCGTCGTCTGAAGAAACATTGTTAATTCTGAAAGGGCTGCGCAGTAAATATGAACGCTTCCACGGCGTTGTGTACAGCGATGCCGCAGTCAAGGCTGCAGTCGATTTATCGGTGCAGTACCTGCCGGACAGAAGGCTGCCCGATAAGGCTATCGACATTATTGATGAAGCCGGATCATATATCAAGATAAAAAACAAAGGCGGATTCCGCGGGCAGGGCAGGTACGAGGGCAGCTCTGAAGTCATTACAAATGAAATCAGGAAAGAACTGTCCCCTGCGGAAATAAACGAAAAAGTTTCTGAAGAGGCTGCTGAAAAACATCCTGTTGTTTCGATGACGGTTATCAGAATGGTGACAGCTAAAATGGCACGTGTTCCGCTTGAATCCGTGAACGGTACTGAAAAGGAAATGCTCCGCAGTATTGAACAGACAATGCATCAGGAGATATTCGGGCAGGACGATGCTGTCGCTGCGGTTGCAAAAGCCGTAAAACGTGCACGGGCAGGCTTCGGCAATCCCGATAAACCTGAGGCGAATTTTCTGTTCGTAGGACCGACGGGCGTCGGTAAGACGGAACTTGCGCGTTCACTTGCACGCATACTCGGTGAACCGCTGCTCCGTTATGACATGAGTGAATATCAGGAAGAGTATACGGTGAGCCGCCTTATCGGTTCTGCACCGGGATATGTCGGTTACGAAGAGGGCGGCCAGCTTACCGAGGATGTGCGCAAGAATCCGCATGCTGTCATCCTGTTCGATGAAATAGAAAAGGCACATCAGAAGATATACAACGTATTGCTGCAGGTCATGGATTACGGATTTCTTACCGACAACCAGGGGCGTAAAGCTGATTTCCGCCGCTGCATTATTATAATGACAAGCAACGCCGGTGCGCAGGAAATGGAAAAAGGTGCAATAGGCTTCGGTACGGCAGATGCTGATAACGATGATGCCTCCCTGCGTGAAGCCGTAGAGAAAACTTTTACGCCTGAATTCCGTAACAGGCTTGACGGCATTATTACATTCTCTCATCTGAGCCGTCAGATTGTGCGCGACATTGCAAAAAAAGAAGTGGCCCGTCTTGCAGAACGGCTGGCGGCAAAGAAAGTCCAGCTTACGGTATCTGACAATGCGCTGGATTATCTTGCAGCAAAGGGATATTCACGTGAATTTGGTGCACGCAATATGGCGCGGGTTGTGGAGGAAGAAGTTGCATCTCCTCTTACTGACGAAGTGCTTTTCGGAAAACTGTCGGCAGGAGGATCTGTTAAGGCAAATGCTGCAGACCCAACCGGTGAAGGTGCTGAATTGACGTTCTCATATTCTTTTGGTCATGATCGTAAATGGCTGTAAGTTTTCATCTGCGCCGGCAGTCGGGAGATGCGTATGGAGAATGCTGAATGGCAGGTGCAGCTTGGAAAGGAACTGTACGGTGCGGATTTTGAGCTTGCTCATTTTTCCGTTCCGGACAGCGAGCGTCACGGTCTGCTCGGTTATACGGACAATATAACACCTGAACTTGTCTTTTCTGCGTATCTGCAGGGAATTTTTCCCTGGTATAACGAGGACGAAGGTGATCCTGTTTTGTGGTGGAGTCCCGATCCCCGCTTTGTGCTGCCGGTAGATGAATTTCACGTGCCCGGAAGTATTGACCGTTTTCTGAAACATACACCCTATACATATACAATGGATACTGCTTTCGCCGACGTCATGAAAGGGTGTGCGTCGATGAAACGTCAGGGGCAGGATGGTACGTGGATTGGAACACAAATATTAAACGTATACAGCATGCTTGCACAGCGCGGTGCAGCACATTCCGTCGAAGTATGGCATGACGGAAAACTTGCCGGCGGATTATACGGCGTGCTTATTGGAAAGGTTTTCTGCGGTGAGTCGATGTTTACAGTCGAAAACAACAGCAGCAAAAGCGCATTCGTTTTGTTTGCGCGTGCCTTTATCCGGAGCGGCGGCAGGCTCATAGATTCTCAGGTGTATACTGATAATATTGCCCGTTACGGCGCCCGCAATATAAGCCGCACTGCTTTCCTCCGTATGGAAAGCGAACTGCTCCCTGCAAAACTGGACAGTGATATAAAGGAAGCGTTTGCTTTTGAAGTCCGGCATGTAAGATAACTTCTATAGACATACAGACAGTCTATTGTGCCAAATCATTTATTTCACTAAAATAAACCACATGAACGCTATTATTACTGTTGTTGGATCTGATAAAGTTGGAATCATTGCAAAAGTGAGCACATATCTTGCTGCTCACGAAATTAATATTGCGGATATTACTCAGACGATTCTGTCCGGCAACTTTGTCATGATGATGATGGTGAACCTGGATAGTGCTGATATTTCCATTGATGAACTTCGCAAGGCCATGAACGCGGAAGCGGAGAAAATGGGCGTCGAAATCAATATCATGAGCGAAAAAGTATTCAGCGCAATGCACAGGATCTGATTTTCTACTTTATTTTATGGGAATAAAATTTTTTTCACACAGAGTTCCCCGCAACGTCTCAAGCGCTGCCAAGGATATGACGGTCGGTGAACCTTCGAAACTTATACTTTTATATTCTCTTCCCCTGCTTATCGGCAATTTGTTCCAGCAGATGTACAGCATGGTCGACACGATAATCGTCGGGCGTTTGCTCGGGCAAAATGCACTTGCTGCCGTTGGTAATACGGGTCCGATGAATTTTCTGGTACTCGGCTTTGCGTACGGGCTTGCTTCAGGATTTGCTGTTATAACCGCACAGCGGTTCGGTGCAAAAGACTGGGCGGGATTGAAACGCTCTTTTGCAACGAACATAAAGCTCAATATCGGCAGTTCTGTTATATTGACGGCGGCGGCATGTGTATTAGCAATGCCTATACTCAGAGTGATAAATACGCCTGAAGAGATTATTAAGCAGTCATACAGTTATATCATTGTCATCTTTATTGGAATTGTCACTTGTACCATGTACAACTGCGGTGCATGTATTCTAAGGGCAGTCGGGGACAGCCGTTCACCGCTGATATTTCTCATCATTTCGTCGATGCTCAATATAGTGCTTGATATAGTACTTATTATAAAGACCAACATGGGAATTGCAGGTGCTGCCTGGGCAACAGTTATTTCCCAGGCGGTAAGCGCGGTATTGTCTTTTATATGGATTTACAAAAAATATCCGATGCTTCATGTGCATCACTCTGATTTTGCTCCCGACGTATGGTTTTCAAAGCAGCACATTTTAATCGGTGCAAATATGGCGTTTCAGTTTTCAATTACAGCAATAGGCGTAATAATTTTGCAGGGAGCGCTTAATAAATTCGGTTCTGCAAAAATTGCAGCTTTTACGGCTGCACAGAAAGTGGAACAGCTCGTAACGATTGCGGCCGGTACATTCGGTGTAACAATGGCAAATTACGGTGGACAGAACCTTGGAGCAAAACATTTTGACCGTATCCGTGAGGGAACTAACAAAGCATGTATTATAACAGTTTTGTTTGCAGTATTTTCCGCGTTTTTTGCTGTAGTGCTTTCCGATCAACTGACGGGATTGTTCCTCAAGAATGCATCGGAAGAAGTACTTGGTGCATCACGTCAGTATCTGCGTATGACATCACTGTTCTATCCCGTATTGTTTGTGCTGTTTATTTACCGCAATGTGCTGCAGGGAATCGGCCGCGGTTTCTGGCCGCTTATGGGTGGTGTTTTTGAGCTTCTTGCACGAACCGTTGCTGCATATACGCTTCCTGCTGTGTGGGGATTTGCCGGCGTGTGCGCCGCAGAGCCGCTGGCATGGTGTGCAGCTACATTCCCCTTGGCCGCAGCATATTACATTATTATTAAGAAAATACGTTAGGCCCTGCCAGTGCACCGGCTCTGACGACATCGCCGGTGGGTGTGCGGCAACTTTTCCGCTGGCGGCGGCATATTATATAATTATTAAGAAAATACGTTAAGGACATCTCTGAAAAGTCATTTTCAGTGACTTTTCAGAGATGCCGCCGGGTTTTAAGTCGCTGTAATATCGCGGCTTAAAACATCGCATTTTCAGAAGGTAATTATTTCTTCATATATCTGGATTGCATACTGGTCGGTCATGCCGGAGATGTATTCTATGACGCATTTCTGGTACGATTCGTTGTCGTTTATATCGAAAACCTGCTGTGTGTTGTAGCGCAGAATCTGTTTGCGGTCTTCGTGATTATGCGGTTTGTAATTCGTATATTTTACGAGCCAGTCTTCGTATGTACTGCAAAGTTTCGGATAATACCGGAGCGCCTGGCTTGCCCGTCCGTTTTGTGCGTACGGCTGGATCCTCATAAGCGTACGGTACAGCGTTTCGATTATTCCGGTCGCGTACTGCTGAAATTCCTGAAGACGCCAGTGGTTGTAGATATTTGCATAATTGAATTTTTTAAGTTCAAGAATAAATCTGAAATACTGATCAGAAAAGCATAATCCTTTCTCAGGGCTGCTCTGTTCGCATAAATCAACTATAAGGTCGTTGATGAGAACTGTCGTGTTTACCGCTTTACCGCTTCTGAGCGCATGTTTTGCCTTTCCGTCTCCGTCAAGGCCGAGCGTCGTCGCAACAATTTCGCGCAGCTGCCGGTATGAGGACATGTCGAGTATGTGATATGCCCTTGCGTCTTCTATGTCTCGTCCGATGTATGCGACTTTATCAGCAATTTTTACGACACAGCCTTCCCATGTATACGGCTGGATGATTCCCGGACGTTTTATGGAATATAAATCTATCGCTTCGGTGCGCGGACGTATTCCCTGCTGATCTATTTCACCGCAGTGGCAGATAAGGCCGTCACGGACGGCATACGTAAGATTGAGAGGCTGCTGTCCGCCGTCCGGATCGGCGAGCGTTTCAATATAATCGGCAAAGAAAAGACTGTTGCGCTCATGCCAGAATTTCTTCGGGGCATTGACTCCGTCTTTCTGCTGTAACAGCAGGTTAAGACAGTCTTCTCCATGATGTCCAAACGGTGCATGCCCTATATCGTGGCCGATGGCAATAGCCGAAGCCAGCTGTTCATTCAGGCCGAGATATTTTGCAATAGTCGACGCGACGGAAGCAACGTGGCTTACGTGTTCCATACGCGTACAGATGTGGTCATTGTGAGGTGCGAAAAACACCTGGGTTTTGTGTTTCAAACGGCTGTAAGCCTGGCAGTGAAGCAGACGTGTATAATCGCGTTCAAAATCGGAACGGATATCGTTTCCCCGTCCGTACAGTGGTGTCTCCCGCATTATACTGTTATCCCAGTTTTCATGTCCGGCGCAGCAGCTGACATTTTTGAATAAATCTTTCATAAGCCCTTTTGCCTGTAAGTCTGTTTTAACGATGCGGTTGCTTTTCTGCAGGAGATTATCCCGACAACCGGATTTATTTTCGTAAGTAAATAATAGTAAAGAATTGTAAAAAAATAAAGACCACCGTCAAAAGGAGGAAAAACGGTGGTCTTTAATAGAGTTATGCATTGGCTGCTTGCTTTATACTATAAAAAGCAAATAAACAGCGGATACGTTACAAACTGCAAAGAAAATTTCATAAAACAACGGCCGGTTATTTATTCGCATCTTGACAAAATACGTAAATCTGTTATTCTGTAATAACCGATATTATGACAAAAAGGCATAATTTGTCAATTTGCTTCATAGGAGACTAATATGGCTAAAAAATACGCATTTTTATTTCCAGGTCAGGGGGCTCAGGAACAAGGCATGATGAAAGATGTTTGTGAATCCTTCCCTGCTGCACGCAGCGTTCTTGATGCTGTTTCATCGATTACCGGGAAAGATATGGTAAAACTGCTCTGGGAAACGGAACAGTCAGAGCTGAGCCGCAGCGATAACAGTCAGCTTGCAATTACGACTGCTTCACTGGCAGTATGCGGAGTGCTTAAAGAGAAAGGAATCGTGCCGGCTGCCGCTATGGGATTCAGCCTTGGCGAATTTCCTGCACTTTGCGTTTCAGGCGTCCTTTCCTTTGAAGATGTTATCCGCGTGGTACAGGTGCGCGGCAAGATCATGCAGAAAGTGTGTGAAGATATTGCCACTGCAAATGCCGGCCATGCTCCCGGAATGAGTGCAATTATAGGCCTTCCTCCCGAGAAAGTTCTGGAAATCTGCAGCGGACTAAAAGATGTATATGCTGCAAACCTGAACAGTCCGAAACAGACTGTCATCAGCGGAACGGCAGACGGGCTTGCGGCAGCTGAAAAAGCAGCTACAGAGGCAGGTGCCCGTCGTGCAATCAGATTGTCTGTTGCCGGTCCGTTCCACAGCCCCCTTATGCAGAAAGCTGCAGATGAATTTGAAAAAGCGATTGCTGAAGTTGCATTCAACGATCCTGAGATAGATTTATTCAGTAATGTGACCGGCGGAAAGGTGACAAAGGGAAGCGATGCTAAAAAGAACGCAGTGCTCCACCTTACGCATCCTGTCCAGTGGATGTCGGAGGAAAAGGTTCTGGGAGACAGCATCACGGCTGATACAGCAAATGAATGGACAATTCTTGAACCTGGCGTCGGGAAAGTGCTAAGCGGTCTCTGGCGCGATTCCGGATTCGGCGACAAATGGACATGTGCGCCTGTCAATTCTGCTGAATCAATCAACGGAGTGCTGTAATGCTGCTTGCAGGTAAAAAAGCGCTTGTTACCGGTTCCAGCCGGGGAATAGGGCGGACAATCGTCGAGACGTTTATGAACGAAGGGGCGGAAGTATGGGGCCTGTGTTCCCATCCGTCCGCTGCAAAATCCGGGCTGGAAGCATTTGCAGCAGCTCATAATACCTCGTTCCATGAGATTTGCGCCGATGCGGGGGATACACAGCAGCTTACGGATACGGTAAAAGCTGCGCTTGAATCGTCAGGCGGATTTGACATTCTGGTAAACAATGCAGGAATTACGAAGGACGGACTTTCGTTCCGCATGAAGCTTGAGGACTGGCAGAAGGTGCTCGATGTGAATCTTACTGCGGTATTCCTTACTTCTCAGATTGTTTCAAACGATATGATTCATAAAAAGTCAGGCTCAATCATCAATATGACGAGCATTGTCGGTATTCACGGTGGAGCAGGACAGGTTAATTATTCTGCAAGCAAAGCAGGCCTTATCGGCTATACGAAAAGTCTTTCAAAAGAGGTCGGTTCAAGGGGCGTACGGGTGAATGCCGTTGCTCCGGGATATATCGACACTGATATGACAAAAGCTGTAAACGAAAAGGCCCGTGAAGCATGGCTCTCTCAGATTCCGCTTAAACGGGCGGGTCAGACGGCTGACGTTGCGAATGCAGTACTCTTTCTGGCAAGTGGATTGTCAACGTATATCACGGGACAGATACTCGGTGTTGACGGCGGAATGGGTTGTTGATTATTCATTTATAGGAGAATTATTAAAATGGAAAAACGCAGAGTTGTTATAACAGGGATTGGTGCTGTTACACCGCTTGGAAATTCTGTTGAAGAGACATGGGCAGCCGCGAAAGCAGGAAAGAGCGGAGTTGCGCTTATTACTCATTTTGATGCAAGTACATTTAAATCTAAATATGCCGGAGAAGTAAAGAATTTTGATCCGGCAAACTATATGGATCCTGTCGCAGCACGCAAAATGGCACGCTTTTCACAGTATGCTGTCGCAGCTGCAAAAATGGCACTTGACGATGCAAATCTTACTGACAATAAAGACGAACTCGCCAGAGCCGGAATTTTTATGGGCGTCGGAATCGGAGGCTTTGAAGTAACGGAAGACAGCTGCGGAAAATATCTTGCAAGCGAGCAGCACAGATGCCCTCCTATGGCTGTTCCGGAACTGATTCCGAACGAGGCGTGCGGCAATATCTGCATGGCATTCGGTATCCACGGACCTGCTCATACTGTGACGACGGCTTGTTCGAGCGGTACAGATGCAATCGGCGATGCACTTGATTTTGTGCGTTCCGGAAGACGTGATATTGTCCTTGCCGGAGGTGCGGAAAGCACAATCAACGGATTTGGTATTGCGGCGTTTGAAGTGCTCCATGCGCTTTCGACATCGTTTTCCGATAATCCTACGGCTGCCAGCCGTCCTTTTGATAAAAAACGCGAAGGTTTTGTCATGGGCGAGGGCAGTGCCATACTGATTCTTGAGGAATACGAGCATGCGAAAAAACGCGGTGCGCATATTTATGCAGAGCTTGCAGGTTATGGTTCTTCAAGCGACGGATATCATCTTACGGCACCGAATCCGGACGGAGTGTGCGGTGCGGCCGCAATGTCGGAAGCGCTTGCCGATGCAGGTTTGAAACCGGAGGAAATCCAGTATTACAATGCGCATGGGACGAGTACGCATATAAACGATCCCAGCGAAACGAATATGCTCAAGATTGCATTCGGTGAAGAGAATGCAAAGAAACTGCATATTTCCTCAACTAAAAGTATGACAGGTCACTGCCTTGGCGCGACCGGTGCAATCGAAGCTATGTTCTGCATAAAGGCCATTACTGACAGTTTCATTCCGCCGACAATCAATCTTGAAGATCAGGATATTGAAGGCGGCTGCGATCTTGATTACACGCCTAATAAAGGTATTGAATGCAGCGTAAACTGTGCAATGAGTGCGACGTTCGGTTTCGGCGGCCATAACGGCGTTATAGTTATCAGGAAGGCAGAATAATGAGTCTTACGAAAGATGTGGAATCCCTGCTTCCTCACAGAAAACCATTTCTCTTTGTCGATGAAATTGTTTCCTGCGACGAAAAGGGGAGCGTAAGTACCCGCAGGTTTACGGACGATGACTTCTTTTTTAAGGGACATTTTCCCCAGTATCCGGTCGTTCCCGGCGTCATTCTTATTGAAACAATGGCCCAGGCAGGCGGAGCGGCGCTGAGCTATCAGAAAAAATTCAAGGAAGGCAGTTTGTTCTTTCTTGGTACTGTAGACAAAGTGAAGTTCCGTCATCAGGTTCGTCCGGGCGATACCGTCCGTATGGAAATAACAAACCTGCGTGTGACAGAACACATGGTAAAGCAGTCGGGCAAGGCCTATGTAGGCGAAACCCTCGCCGCAGAGGCCGAATGGATGTGTTTAGTGGGATCTGCTGACCCATCCAAATAGATTTTTTAAGGTACTTGGGAGAGTTTGGCGCACAGTTGTGCGCCTTTTTTTATTCGTGCAGGGGAGATTCTAAACCCCGCTGATTGCAGGGTTTGCGGCGTATTGACTTTTATGCCGTCAATTATAGTTCTGCTTCATCCATTCTGCCAGCCGTTTATTCAACGGCTCTATCGGCTTTCCTCCGGTATTCTCGACTTCTTCTTTCAGATACGGAACGACAATTCCCCCTTTCATGCTCGTCCAGTCCGGCGGGAGTTTTTCAGGTACACTGAGCATTTCTGCAGGCGGTGTATTTGTAAGCAGCATCGTAACATACAGCGGAAGTATGTGCTCGTTTACTTCCTTTATGGACGAAAAGCCGCCGGCAATACCGAACTGATCAGTATCCAGATTCATCTTTGTTTTATGTTCGAGGATTTCATGCTGCGTGTCGGCGTTGAGAAGCCATGCAATAAAGGTTGATGCCTGGCTGGGGTGTTTTGCCCGCTGAGTAATTCCGAGCATAACCAGAGAATCTTCAATCGGGATTTTTTTATTCTGATATATCCACCGGTAGTCAATATGTGCCGTCTGTTCGGACGAAAGAAGGAACAGCTGGTTGCTTGTTGTATACGCAAAAAGCGTCCTTCCTGACGTGACCTGTTTGTATGCAGGCATATACAAATATTTATAGATAAAATCCTGTTCGATTTTCGAAGACGTATTTGCACTCGCAGTCCATTTTTGCAGATATGTAATTGAATCAGCAAGCCCTTCATTATTCCATGTAAAAACGTTTTTCGATTCACGGAATTTAACACCGGTGGCTTTTGCTGCAAAATAAAGAAAATCGCTGTTGCTCTGCGGTGCAAAACCAATCCGCGTATAAATACCGTTTTCTTTCTGCTTATTATATGCGGCGCCTGTTTTTTGTATCTGGTCAAGGGACAGCATGTAGTTGTCTTCAACAAGTTCCTGATTATCCGTCGAGAAAATAACGGCGGGAAGATTGAAACTGACAGGAAGCAGATACTGCGTGCGTTTTACTTCACCAGCCTGAAGAAGCTGAGGATAAAAAATGGAAGAAGAGATGTTTTCTTTGTCGAATATCGTATCAAGAGGGCGAAAACGTCTGTTTGTTTTTTCCGTACGGAGCCATGGGCCGATGACAATATCAGGAGGAGTTTCATCTTTGTCTGTAGAGAGAGCTTTTGACGGATTTGCCTTATAGACAAGAATTGCCTTTTCTTCCTCGTGTGTACTGTTGAATAATTCAACGTAAGACACAAATTCCGGGATATTTGTCCAGATTATGACATGTTTTTCTTTCTGTACTGAACATCCTGTGTGCAGCAGAACTGCTGCACACAGAAAGGCCAGAGATGCAATGCGGGCAGCAGTCTTATGCACGTCCCATTTCTTCAGCTGTTTCATATATATCAGAGTATACCGATTCGATTTTGTCTTCGTCTATACTGCTGAATGCAACGCGGAGCGTACAGCTGTCGATTGAAATTGTTCCGATTCCTTTTTCGTTGAGGAGTTTTTTCCGCATATCTTCCGCATTTACTTTGTTCACGTGGAAACTCATGAAATAACCGGAATTGAAAGGCATCGGCTCAAGGACGGATGATGTGTGTGTGTCCACAAACGTACGTACCGCATGATAGCGTGTTTCGAGAATTTTGCGGAAAGCTGCCTTCTGCTCTTCCAAATCAGGATCTTTAAATGCATGGATAAGCAGTGACTGTGCCGGCGTCGAAATGCACGACACAGACGAACGGATGATACCCATCAGTTTTTTAACAAGCGCATCGTACTGCTCATCTGTAAATCCTTTGCAGCCGAATGTGATAAATCCGCATCTGAAGCCCCAGACGAAATCCTCTTTTGTGGGACCGTCGATTTTGACAGCAAGTACGTTTTCATGTATATCAGCAAGATAGGCAAAGAGTGACTGTTTCTCGATGTTCTCTTCATAGGCGAGCCCGAAATACGCATCATCGCTTACGATGAGAAGTTTTGCACCGCTTTCCGCCGTTTCTTTTATGATGCGGCAGAGTTCTTCTGTTTCCCTGTGATTCGGGCTGTATCCCGATGGATTCTGCGGAAAGTTAAGAAGCAGCCGTACTGAACCGTATTTTTCTGCTTCTTTTTTTACGGCTTTTTCGAGAGCCGGAATATTAAAGTTTCCGTTCTCAAACATCGGGAACTGGTGGAATTCAGCTCCCCTGCGGGTTTCCACTACGAGTGCGTAATTATCCCACGAAGGATCCGGCGCAAGGAGCGGTTTTGTATCGTCAACGAATAAATCCGCCATATATGAAATACCTGCGGTAAGTCCCGGGACAGCTGCAGGAAGCGATATTTTTTTATCTTTCAGCAGCGGATTTTTCTGGACGATTTTTTCCTGCCATGTTTTCCGCAGATCAGGATTTCCTGCTGTCGGCGCATATGCCACGAGTTCGGCCGAAGTAAGGTCCGGGACATGTTTCTGGATGCAGGGAAGTATTGCAGGCTTCCCCTTTATGACTGTCATGCCGATAGTTCCGTTTGCCTTAGAAGCGGCTTTTTTAGCCTCTCCACTTTGTGCAATGATTCCCTTAGGAAAATACATCCGTCTGCCTATGTCTGAAAACAGGGCTTCTGCTGAGGTGTGTTTCAGTATATCGTTTAATTCTTGTGCTAAAGAGTTTAACATGATAGAGTAGATTATTCTGAAATGCGGTGTGATTGTCAATTGTAAAACTGCATATTTATGCAAATTCGGGGCTCTAACATGGAAAAAGATAACATAAAACAGGAAGATTTGACGGAATGTCGGAATCTTATAGAAAAATGCCGTAAAGAAGCACAGAAAAGGATAATCGGGCAGGATACGCTCCTGAACGGTATTATGACTGCGTTTATTGCCGGCGGTCATGCCCTGCTGGAGGGCGTTCCGGGGCTTGCAAAAACGCTCACCGTAAAAACGTTTGCAGAAATATCAGGCCTCAATTTTAACCGCATTCAGTTTACACCTGATCTGCTGCCGGCCGACGTTTCAGGTACGCTCATCTACGAGCAGGCAAAAGGCACGTTTTCGGTGCGGAAAGGGCCTGTGTTTACGAACGTCGTTCTTGCCGATGAAATTAACCGGGCTCCTGCAAAAGTGCAGTCGGCCATGCTCGAAGCAATGGAGGAGCGGCAGGTAACAATCGGGGAAGAAACGTACAAACTTCCTGAACCGTTTTTCGTCCTTGCAACACAGAACCCGATCGAACAGGAAGGAACATATAATCTTCCCGAAGCGGAACTTGACCGTTTTCTGCTTAAACTTGTCGTTCCGTATCCTACACAGGAAGAGGAACATGCAATTGTAAAGACAGCTGGAAATGCATCATCCGTTCCTGTCCAAAAGATACTGACTGCCGCCGATTTAAAGAAATTCCACAGTCTGCTCAATGTGATTGTCTGTGACGACAAAATTGTCGACTATATCGTCTCGCTCACAAGCGTAACGCGGCCGACGTCAGGAAAAAAATCATCTGACCACGACATTACGCGGTATATCACGTTCGGAGCCTCTCCTCGTGCCGGTATTGCACTCCTGCAGTGCGCCAAGGTGTCTGCTTTGTTCCAGGGGCGTTCGTTTGTGCTTCCCGAAGACGTGAAAGCAGTCGCTGCCGACGTGCTGAGGCATCGTCTTGTCCTTTCCTATGAAGCTGCCGCTGACAGTATTACAGCCGACGAAATTATTTCGCGAATTCTTGATTTTGTACCGGTTCCGTAAAGATGAAGCATCTTCTTGCTCAGAACAGAGACTCTCTCTCAAAAAAGGCGTCTGCACTCCGCATTGCATCGGTGAAGCTTGCGGACAGCCTGAAAGCCGGTTCATTCCGTTCCTTATACAGGGGTCAGGGAATCGAGTTCAGCGGTGTGCGCGAGTACCTGCGGGGCGACGATGTGCGTGCCATCGACTGGAACGTTACGGCACGCATGTGCAGGCCGTATGTGAAAATGTTTGAGGAAGAGCATGAACTGCAGATATTTCTTATTGTCGACAGATCGTTTTCCATGTTTACGGGGACAGGCAGAAAATCCCGGTATGAAACAGCTGCAGAAGCCGCCGCACTTATAACAATGGCTGCTGAAGTGAATGCAAGCAGCATAGGAGCCGTTATTTTTGACGGGAAAATACGCTTTTCCTGTACACCGGAAAGCGGACGTAAACGCACCATGCTGCTTCTTACCTGTCTTGACGAAATTGATGAAAACGGCATCACGGGGTCGGTACTCGGCAACGCGCTTACCGGTGCCGGCAGAATGCTTAAAAAGCGTTCGCTTGTTTTTATTTTTTCTGATTTCCGCAGCACATCGTGGGTTAATCCCCTTGCATTTCTTGCACAGAAAAACGATGTTGTTGCGGTCCGCATTACAGATCCGTCCGATAACGAACTGCCCGAAATGGGGACAGTTCCTTTTACGGACTGCGAAACGGGAAAGAGACTTGTGCTGCCGACTTCTTCTTCTTCGTTCAGAAACGCATGGCGGGCTGACAACAGAAAAATTTTGGAAAAATGGCAGGAAGCCTGCATAAAGCACGGTGTAATGCCGCTTACTATATCTTCTGAAGATGAACCTGTCCGCGTGCTTTCAAGTTTTTTTGCACGCAGGGGGCAGTCTTGATGAAAAAATTAATAACAGCGGCTGCCGCAGCGTTGCTGGCCGTTTCCCTTCTTTCTGCGCAGACGGACATTACACAGGTTACGTTTCCAAAAAAAATATTCATAGGAGATACTGTTGAACTGCGGTATACGTTCCGATCTCCTGTTGATTTTTTTTCCGATAAGGAAGATTCCGTCGTTGCCAGGAATATAGACGTAAAATCGCTTCAGTTTGAACCGGAAACAGATGATTATACAATAACGAAAGCTTCGCTGGAACGCACCGGTCTTTCATATACATTCAGCATGACGTTTATGCCCTGGCGTACCGGCAACATAGATTTTCCGCCGTTTGACCTTGCAAGGGCTGTATACCGCAAAGCTTCTTCGGAATTCGCGATTGATTTACAGCCCGTTGTTGTTTCTACAATACTACAGAAAGCTGACGATACGACGCTCCGTCTGCCGGCAGGGCCGCTCCTGCTTCCGGGAACTATGTATACACTGTATGGGTTCGCCATCGCAATAATTATTATTTTAATACTGTTAATCAGGCTGATTGTGAAATGGCCTGTCATATACAATTCGCGCAGGGAAAAGAAACTGATGCGCACATATGCGCGTAATGCCAGAAATCTGTTCCGTCAGCTCCGCCGCCTTGAAAAATCGGGAGAAAGGATTACCGATGCGGAATTCTGTACGGAACTGCAGCAGCTTGTCCGCCGTTACCTTGCCGTCAGATTCGGCTATGATTTTACCACGGTTATGACTTCGCAGTTTGCAGCAGTCTTTGATAAACTCACCGCCGGGACAATGCCCGGAAAAAAACAGGATGCCGCGGAAGCTCTTGCATCGGTCATGCATCGCACTGATTACATACGCTATGCCCATGATTCTCTTGATTCAAAGCGTCTGCCGGCAGAACAGTATGCCGCAAAGCTTGGAGAAAGGGAAAGGGAATCGCTTGTTGCCGCAATATACGATTCGGTAAACAGCTTCGAGGAGGTACAGCAGAATGCCTGATTTTCAGAACCCGGCAGCCTTCCTTCTTCTGCTTTTTGTCCCGGTCTTGTATTTACTGCGCTGGCTTGGAATTTTTTCCAGAATTTCTCTTCCGGTTACGTTTGCCGACTGGGGCGGCCGTGCTTTTGAATGGAAAAGCAGTCTGCGGAATTTTGCATCCCATGTATCCCGCGTGCTGACAATTGCAGCCTTTGCGCTGGCAATAGCCGGCCTTGCAGACCCCGTTGTGTATCATCAGGAAAAAGTCTATACGTCACGCGGTGCCGATGTACTCTTCGTCGTCGACACAAGTCCCTCGATGGCCGTAAAGGATATTGCCGGTATTTCCCGCCTTGATGCTGCCCGGAGGGCGATTCGTACGCTTACGGCTGACAACGGCGGATTTTCATTCGGTCTTGTCGCCATGGCAAGTGAAGCTGCTGTCGTTGTGCCGCCAACAACGGACCACGATATATTCCTTTCCCGCCTTGACTCTCTGACCGTCGGCAATCTCGGCGATGGTTCCGCAATCGGAACGGGATTAAGCACTGCAGTGTATCATCTTGTGTCGTCCTCGGCTCCGAAAAAGTGCATAGTGCTCATTACCGACGGTGAAAATAATGCAGGCTCCATTCATCCTGAAACTGCAGCTGAACTTGCCGGTAAAAATAATATTCAGCTGTACACGCTCGGAATAGGAACCCGCGGAACAGTACCGCTTGATTACGTCGATCCGAAAACGGGAAAAGTATATTCCGGCTATCTTGATTCAAATTTCGATCCGACTGTACTCAAGCAGCTTGCACTGTCCGCAGGCGGCAGATATTATGGAGTTCAGACAATCGGGGAACTTGCTAATGCTTTGTCGGCAATCGGGCATGACGTAAATGTCGTCCAGACATATCATCTGAAAACAAGCAGCGAGCGTTATTATAACAGGCTGCTTCTTGCTTCCGCAGTTTTGTTTGTGCTTGCATGGTTTATACGACGCATTTATTTGCAGGAGTTTATGTAATATGTTTTTTCCCTGTGAACGTCCTTATGCATTTTACGGTCTCATCCTGCTTCTTCCCGCTGTCCTGCTTTCGATAAACAGATACAGGAAGATTATCAGGCAGTCAAAGAAAATTACCGCTGCAGAAACGTACGTTCCAAACGGTAGGCGTACGGCCCGTCTGTCGCAGACAATCATGCTGCGGACTGTACTGCGCTGTTTTGCGTGGGTTATGCTTGTGTTTGCGTACGCAGGTTTTTCCTGGGGAACGTACGAAGTGCCCGTTCAAAAAAGCGGCAGTGCGGTTTCTTTTGTCTTTGATATTTCATACAGTATGAATGCTGATGATGCGCCCGGAGGATTAACCCGGCTTCATGCTGCTGCAAAATATGCTGACATGCTTTTATCCCGGATGGGAGGTGTGTCGGTTTCCGTCGTTCTTGCGAAAGGTGACGGCGTTATCGTCGTCCCCCTTACGGAAGATACCGAGGTCGTGCAGTCTCTTCTCGGAACCCTGTCATCTGATTTAATGACGGCAGCAGGGACGTCGCTGGGAAAGGGAATAGAAGCTGCGCTCCGCTCGTTTCCGCCTGATTCTGCACAATCGGAGCGTATCTGGGTGTTTACCGACGGCGATGAAACAGACGGGCAGCTGACAGGGGCACTGGAAGACTGTATAAAATTCGGCGTAAGTGTTTCGCTCATAGGTTTTGGAACTGAGCGTGAAGTTGAAGTGACAACCGGGGACGGCAAAACAAAAGTCGCTACGGCTCTCCGCTCTTCCAGAATGAAAAAAGCCGCCGCTCAGGTTACGAAATTGGGATACGGAGTAAACTCTGACACTGCGGTAAAATATATTGATGCAACCGAAGCCGGTTCAGCTCTTGAACTGCTGCATCCTTTACAGGCTGATGCCCCGGCCGACAGCAAAAATCTTTCCGCCGTTTCTTACGAAGTTCGTCCGGTGGAAAGATATTCATTGTTTCTTGTTCTGGCTCTTGTCTTTTTTGTATTAAGTTTCGCCGTAGCGGAATTTGAACCGGAGAACAGGCATAAGATACTGCATAAGAATTTAGTGCTGGCTGTCATGCTTTGTACATGCCCTTTCATTTTTACATCATGCAGCGGCGGACGGGTTGGAAATGCGAAGGAAATACTCCGGAGTTCATGGGCATGGTATCAGAAAAAATACCGCAGTGCAATTGCGGGCTTTCTCCGCGCCGAAGAAAATGCATACCAGGAAAACGATAAAGTCACCATGCAGTACGCTCAGTATGATCTTGCTTCAACGTATATTATGCAGGGAGAATACAATGTTGCAGCCGGATGTCTCAAGCGGATTACCCCCGATGCACCGTCACAGGTAAGGTACGCGGCATATTATAACTGCGGAATTGTCGCATACCGCAACGGTAATTACAGCGAGGCCGTCGACTGCTTCCGTAATGCATTAAAAGTCGATAACTCAAAAATTGAAGCAAAGGAAAATCTTGAAATAGCGCGTCATCAGCAGACTGCAAAAGAAGCCCACGGCAGGGAAGGCGAATTGATTCCTGTGACTGAAAACGACAACGATATTTCAACGGTCGAAAGCGCAGTATTCCAGAGAATACGGGAGAATGATGAGAAACAATGGAAAAACAGCGAGCCGGAACAAAAATCAGAATCAGCATCGGATTATTAATTCCATTATTAATCTTTGGTAATACTCTTTCTGCACAGACATATTCGCAGATGAAAGCACTCCGCATGATTTCGCAGAACGACGTGATATATGCGGGAAAGGAATGCCAGTTTTCGCTTGTTATTCCTTCTGCAAAAACAGCCGACGTTCAGATGGAGATACCGTCTCTTCCCGCAGGCGTAAGTTTTATTTCCATGCGCCGGACGGATTTTATAGAAAACGGCGTACAGTCGGGTACTAAAATAGATTTGCAGATCAGTTTCAGGGTACAGGGGGAATATAAGCTCCCTCCTCTTCGTGTAAAAGTAAAAAACCGGTCATATGACATTCCGTTTGACAGCGTAGTTGTACAACAGGATCCTGCCACACTCAGTCCCTGTCTGATTATTCATTTTGACAATGGTGTTGAAGTCAAAAACGCGCAGCCATCGCCTGAACCGTTGTTTTCTGTCCGGGCCGGCGACAAAATACGGTTTACAGTATATGTGCAGTATACTGTTCAGGTTATAAATTTTGAATGGAGCATTCCGAAGAATGCACTTTTTACAGAAGTAAAAAAATACAAAATTACGGAAGGAAAGCCACGCGGGAGCGGATTCTCAGCTGAACTCATACCTGTCGCCCGTTTCGAGTGGCAGCCCCTTGTTTCCGGTTTAACGGCATTGCCTGATATGCATCTTACAGCGACGTCATACGGTGGTATGCGTGTCAAACTTGTTCAGCCGGATATGCGTATTTCCGTGCTGCCCGCAGAAAAAAAGAAGACAGGAACTGTCAATAATAATGAAAGTTATTTTTCATATGCGTTTACCGAGACTGAAAATGTAAATGACAGTAAAGCCCGTACTGACATAAGTGAGGAAAACTGTAAAAAACTTGCGGAACTGCGCATACGGGAACGTCATTCGCCCGTACCGTGGAAAGCTGCGGCAGAACGGCGGGCTTTTGAAAAAAAGCTCGGCATATCAGGCGGGCGTAATGAATCGAGCGAAATTTTATTTATTCTGCTTGTTATAGTTACTGCCGTATTTGTTTTGCTCGCCCTGCTGCTGTTTATACTGAAAAAAACTGCACGTGCCATTCCTTTTATAGTATGTGCCTGTGCAGCGTTTGTTTGTACCGTCATTGCAGGAGTACACCTTTCATCTTTGTATGGAATTTTTAAAGGCGGAAGCATACGCTCTGTCCCTGATGTTGCTTCCGGTTTTGTTTCTCCGGTGGCAAGCGGGCAGCGTGTACGTATTGAAGAAATTACGGGAAAGTGGATATACATCCAGTACGGCAGTACAGGCGGCTGGGTTTCCTCTTCTTCCATCATTGTGATAAAATAAGTAATCAAGTATCAGGAGGAGCAGCATGGATTTTGGAGATATTCTGGACCAGTGGGACGAACAGCAGAAAGCCGCTTCAAGGAAACAAAAGGAAAGCGGAAAAAATCAGGTATCCCATAAAAAAGCAAATGCGCCGACAGAAGCAGAGAAGGCTGCAGCAGGCAGCAGAATAATCGACAACGGATTTGATAAACATATAAATCCTGAAGAAGCATGGCTCCGCAGATACGGTACGGTCGATAAAGATAAAATCTCCGATGAAATGGCGAAACACGTCAGAGAAAATTCACAACAGTATCTCAGGGAACTGCCTGTTGAAGCCCGTCTTGATCTTCATGGATTGACACAGGAAGAAGCAAGAAGCCGCCTCGGTATGTTTGTGGGTGACTGCATACGCCGCGGATTGCACAAAGTTATTCTGATTCACGGTAAGGGGCTGCATACGACAGGCAGTGATCCTGTGCTCGGTGAAGTAGTGCGGAAATTTATTGAATCCGATAAACGCTGCGGCATGTCGGGCCATCCGGATAAGCGTATGGGCGGCAACGGAGCCACGTGGCTTATATTAAAATCATGATTACTGATTCAGAAGGAGCTGCTATGAAAATTCACGAAATTGACAACGGAGTAATTTCAATTGCCGTACGGGAAAAGGGGGCTGAGCTTGCATCTATAAGAAAAGACGGTAAGGAATATTTATGGAATGCAGATCCTTCCGTGTGGAACAGATCTGCACCTCAGCTTTTCCCGATTGTCGGAACTCTTAATAATAACGAGTACGTCTATAACGGAAAGACATACGGCATGTCGCGTCACGGTTTTGCGCGAGACAGCATGTTTACGCTTTCAAGAAAAACAGACACAGATATCTGTTTTGAGTTCCGCGATACAGCGGAAACGCTTGCCGTATATCCGTTTCCTTTTTTGTTCGAGGTGGAATACATACTCCGCAATAATGTGCTGACATACGTATGGCGTATTATAAATACAGGGGATAAAACAATGTACTTTTCCGTCGGAGGACACCCTGCTTTTATGTGCCCTGTTTCCGGGGGAAAAATTACGGATTGTTCTATTGGATTTGCAGGAAAGGAACCGGTAAACGAAATCAGGTGTGAAACAATAAACGCCGCCGGGCTTTTGCAATCCCGTTCCGATACATACGGACTTTCAAACGGCATTGTGCGGATTTCAGACGATATGTTTTCGCACGATGTCCTTATTCTTGAAAACAGCGGCGTTCATTCAATTTCCCTGCTCGATAAATCAGGAAAGACCTGGCTCCGCGTTGATTTTGACACGGATATTGTAGGTCTCTGGTCTCCGCAGGACAAAGGAGCACCCTTCCTTTGTATAGAACCCTGGTACGGCCGCTGCGACCGGGAAAATTTTAAAGGTGAACTGAATGACAGAGAATGGGGAAATTCCCTTGAAAGCGGGGAAAAATTTGAAAAATCATTTACAGTCACCGTCTTATAAGCAAATTTGGAAAAAATAGTTGGAAAACTATTGTAACATTTCCAATAAATGGCTATTTTTTATATAACGACTATGGTAGAAGATCTTTATGTGACACTTGGTGTGTCAAAAACAGCAACTGCTGATGAAATTAAAAAAGCATACCGGAATCTTGCGTTTAAATATCACCCTGATAGAAACCCCGGCGATAAAGCTGCCGAGGAGAAATTCAAGGCTATTAATGCAGCATACAGTGTGCTCGGCGACGAAACAAAACGTGCTCAATACGACCGCTATGGTTCTGCAACCGACGAATTCAATGCACAGAACCAATATCAGCAGCAGTATTCCCGCGGTCCTTCCGACAACGGAACGTACGACAGCGAGGATGCTTTCTGGCAATGGTTCGGCGGAAATGCCCAGAACACCGGCTATGACCAAAAGCGTTACACCTATACATGGTCGAACAGAGGCAGTTCCGAGACTAAAGACGAACTGCACTCCCAGCTTTACTCAAAAATTATGCAGGCTTTCTTTGGCGGGGTGATGTGCAGTTTTCTGGCTCCATTCCTACCGCTCCTGTCGTTTATCTGTTTCTTTGTTACAATAAACGGCATTGTCGGAACTGTAAAAGCGGTAATTGGACTTATTAGATTAGATAAAAAAAAGACTGATAAATAACCAATTTGTAATCAATCAGCGCTGACGGAATATGATTCTTCCCCGATTCAGATCGTACGGAGAAAGGGCCACCTTTACAGTGTCACCCGGAACGATTCTGATATAATGCTTGCGCATTTTCCCTGATAATGCTGCCAGAATGAGATGACCATTCTGCAGTTCGATCTTGAAAGTCGTATTTGGTAAAGCTTCTTTGACAACACCTTCGACTTCAATTGCTTCTTCTTTAGCCACAATTCCTCCAAAATAAAAACGTAACAAAATACGAAAAAAGTTGTTTTTTTACTAATTTGCTCTTATATTAGTATGAACAAAACTTATAGACTTGTCAACACAAGTGAAAACGGGAGTACCAACTTATGGATAAGAAATTTGTCGAGACTATAAAAAAAGATTTGCTTGCACAGCGCAATGTGATTCTGGAGTCGCTCGCAGGGCAAAGCGATGACATGAAAAAGCTGGTAAAGTCGGCAGAAGCCGGTGATGTTATAGACGTAGCGTCGGATGCAATTGACCGTACGCTGCTTGATTCACTAGGTTCTCAGGATGCGGCCCGACTGCAGCTTATTGACAGTGCTCTTGACCGCATCCAGCAGGGCAAATACGGGCTGTGCATAAAATGCGGCAAGGAAATTCCTCAGCAGCGGTTAAAGGCACTTCCGTATGCGCTTATGTGTGTTACCTGTGCCGCTGCGGAAGAACGCAAACATAGATAAGTCGTACGATTTGCATCCCTGCAAATCGTACTTACCGGGAATTGCCCCGGCTCGCGCAACGAGCTCGCCGGGATTCCCGCTTGCATAAGCCGCCATCCATGGCGGGGACATGATAAGGAGACTCCAGTCCCCTTATTTTGATTCTTCTAAACGTCGTCTATTATTCGTGCGGAGGGTTTAATACCCCGCCCCTTGGGGCGTATGAAGGGTATTAAATCCCGACTGCGATACCTTTAGAGAACAATATACCCCGCTGCTTGCGGCG